>ENA-UOYA01002778-UOYA01002778.1-activated-sludge-metagenome-genome-assembly--contig:-NODE-2778-length-16482-cov-5.253424_pt1 | contig 16482 bp, 14 predicted proteins | sample MGYA00238163_ERZ764804 | MGnify/ENA primary metagenome ERZ764804 (study PRJEB28919, sample SAMN05720223) | activated sludge metagenome | isolation source: Anaerobic digester | place: Hong Kong... | reverse complement strand
CAGGCGGTGTCCATCGTCTGGCGCGATGCGGGTTGGGCCATCTGGCGCGGGAGCTGCGCCCGGACGGCATTGGGGCCGAGCTGCGGGAACTCGAAGCCGAAGGAGCCGTCGCATGACGAAGGTGCTGCAGACCGGCGCCGCGCAGCCGGGCCCGAAGCTCACCACCGTGATCCCGGTGCGCATCAAGCGCAGCGGCGGGCGCCGGTGGATGATCCCGGCCGCCGGTGGGACGGACGGCGGCGTCGAGGCGCCGAAGCATGCGATGCCTGTCCTCACGGTCTTGTCGCGCGCCTTCTACTGGCAACGCTTGCTCGACGCAGGGCGGGTGGCCAGCGGCAGCGAGATCGCGCGGCGCGAGGGCCTGCACCCGACGACGGTCAACGAACTGCTGCGCCTGACCTTGCTGTCGCCCGCGGTGGTGCGGGCGTTGCTGGCCGGCAGGCAGCCGCGCACGCTGAGCCTGATCTGGCTGAAGAACAACGAGGTGCCCTGGTCCTGGGACGATCAGGAGCGGTTGTTCGGGCGCATGGACGGGTTCGACTCTGCGCCGGTCGCCGGCGTTGACCGCGAACCACCGCGCGCAAGTCATTCATTTGTCGATCGGCCGTGCATCGGCCAGCCACAGGTCGAATGGAGAAAAGAGAGGCTGGGCGGATCGGAAGGGCGGGGAAAGTCACCCGCTGGCCAGCGGCCAGGCACCGCATCACCCCCCGAACCCGCGCCAGTGCTGGCGATCCGGGCAAGAAAAAAGCCAGGCGAGACGCCTGGCTTCCAAAACGGTGGTGGAGCCAGGGAGGATCGAACTCCCGACCTCGTCATTGCGAACGACGCGCTCTCCCAGCTGAGCTATGGCCCCACGTAGCGGGATTCCGCGGCTGGGCCGTGGAAGGGCGCGCATCTTAGCGCCTGGTCCGGGCCGTGCCAAGCCCCGATGCCGTCGGCGGCGTGGCCGCTGCGGGTGGGGCGGGGCGCCAGGGGGCGCGGCGCGCCGCGCTCAGTCCGCGCCGCGCAGCAGGTGGGCGCGCAGGGCGGCGTAGTCGGCGGGCAGGGGCTCGGCGTGGGCCGGGCGCGCCAGCAGGGCCGCCAGCGCGGGCGGCACGGGCACGGCGGCGCCGATCAGCGGTTCGACGATGCTGTCGAACTTGGCCGGGTGCGCCGTGGCGGCGACGCACCAGTCGCCGTCCTCGCCGGCGGCGCGCAGCGTTTCCAGCACGTGCACGGCGCAGGCGGTGTGCGGGCAGTGGATCTCGCCGTGGCGCCGGTGGCGCGTCTGGATGGTGGCGCGGATGGTGGCGTCGTCCACGGCGTAGGCACGCAGCGCGCGGCGCAGCTGGGCCGGATCGGGCACGAGCCAGCGCAGGCGCTCGAAGTTGCTGGGGGCGCCCACGTCCATGGCATTGGCCAAGGTGGCGATGCTGGCCTGGGGCGCGTAGTCGGCGCCGGCGAAGAATCTCGGCAGCACGTCGTTGGCGTTGCTGGCCAGCACCAGGCGCCCCACCGGCAGGCCGAGGGCGCGCACCAGCACGGCGGCCAGGGCGTTGCCGAGGTTGCCGGTGGGCACAACGCAGTGCAGCGGCGTGCCGCGGGCGCGCCAGTGCGCCAGCGCCGCGTGGGCGTAGTAGCTCATCTGCGGCAGGAGGCGGCCGAGGCTGATGCTGTTGGCCGAGGACAGCGGTCGCTGCGCCTTCAGCGCCTCGTCGTTGAGCGCCTGCTTCACCAGCGCCTGGCAGTCGTCGAAGGACCCCGCTACGCGCAGCGCCTGCACGTTGTCGCCGAAGCAGCCCAACTGGTGTGCCTGGCGCGGCGAGACGCGGCCGTCGGGGTAGAGCACCACCACGCGCAGGCCGGGTTGGCGATGGAAGGCGGCGGCCACGGCGGCGCCGGTGTCGCCCGAGGTGGCGACGAGGATGGTCAGCGGCTGCGCGGCCTGGGCGCGCCGGCGCGCCAGCGCGGCGGCGAGGAAGCGTGCGCCGAAATCCTTGAAGGCCGCGGTGGGGCCGTGGAACAGCTCCAGCACGGCATCGCCGGGCGTGCCCAGCGGGCGCAGCGGGCAGGGGAAATCGAAGGCCTCGGCGCAGATCGCGTCGAGCTGCGGCGCCAGCGCGTCGCCGGCGAAGAACGGCCGCAGCAGGCGCGCGGCCACGGCGGGCAGGGTGGTGTCCGGCGCGAACGCGCGGGAATCGAGCGCCGGCAGGCTGCTGGGCACGTACAGGCCGCCGTCGGGCGCGAGGCCCGCGGCGACGGCGTCCGACAGCGTGGTGGGCGCAGTGCCACCGCGGGTGCTGACGTAGTCCATCACAGCACCTCCGCGCGCGGGCCGGCCACCGGCGAGACGAAGGCCTCGCTGGCCACGCCGGCGGCGCGGAAGGCCTGCTGCATGGCCGCCGCGGCGGGCGCCGCGGCGGCGGCGGACTCAAACCAGGCGAATACGCTGGGGCCGGCGCCGGAGATGCTGGCGCCGAGCGCGCCGTGCTCGAGCGCGGCCTGCTTCACCGCGCCGAAGCCGGCGATCAGCGGTGCGCGGCGCGGTTCCACCAGCACGTCGGCGAGGCCGGCGCGCACCAGCGCGGCGTCGCCGCGGAAACAGCCGGCCAGCACCAGGGCCAGGTGGGCGCTCTGCGCCACGAACTCGCGCAGTTCGTAGTGGCCGCGCAGCGCCTCGCGCGCGCGGCGGGTTTCCAGCACGGCGTCGGGATGCACCAGCACGCAGGTCCAGTGCGGCGGCACGGGAATCGGCACCAGGCGGTCGGCGGTGGTCAGCGCCACGCCGCCCAGCAGCATCGGTCCCACGTTGTCGCCGTGGCGCCCGCCGCTGGCCACCGCCTCGCCGGTGACGGCAAAGGGATAGAGCTGCTCGCGCGACAGCGGCGCATCGAGCAGGGCGTTGGCCGCCACCAGCGCGGCCACGCAGGACGCGGCCGAGCCGCCCATGCCCGAGCCGAGGGCAATGCCCTTGTCCAGTTCGATCTCGAAGCCGTAGGGCAGGGCGAGCGCCTCGCGCAGGGCGATCAGGGCCGCGCCGGCGGTGTTGCGCGCGGCCTCGTGCGGCAGCTCACTGCGACTGCCGCGGATGGCGGCGATGCGCACGTCGGCGGCGGCGATGCGCCGCACCGTGGCGCGATCGCCCGGCCCTGCCACGGTGTGGCCGAGGATGTCGAAACCCACGCCGATGTTGCCGACGGAGGCGGGGGCGAAGGCGCTGGCCTGGTCGCGACTCACAGCTTGGCTCCCAGCATGCCGGCGACGCGCAGCAGGTCGGCGAACACGCCGGCGGCGGTCACCTCCGGCCCGGCGCCGGGGCCCTGCACGATCAGTGGATTGGCGCTGTAGCGGCGCGTGCGGAATTGCACCACGTTGTCGGTGAGGCGCAGGTGGGCGAAGGCGTGGTCGGCCGGCAGCTCGGTGAGGCGCACGCTGGCCGCGCCGGCGGCATCGAAGTGGGCGACGTAGCGCAGTACCTGGCCGCGACCGCGCGCTGCGGCGAGGCGCGCGGCCATGGGCGCGTCGAGTTCCTCCAGGCGGGCGAGGAAGTCCTCGCGCGTGGCGTCGCGCAGCGCCGGCGGCACCAGGCTCTCCACGTCGACCTCGGCGAGGCTCAGCGCGTGGCCGGCCTCGCGCGCGAGGATCACCAACTTGCGCGCCACGTCGGTGCCGGACAGGTCGTCGCGCGGGTCGGGCTCGGTGTAGCCCAGCGCGTGCGCCTCGCGCACCAGGGCCGAGAAGGGTGTACTGCCGTCGTAGCGGTTGAACAGCCAGGCCAGCGTGCCGGAGAAGATGCCGTCCACCGCCTGCAGTTCGTCGCCGGTATCGAGGAGGTCGCGCAGGGTGGAGATGATGGGCAGTCCCGCGCCGACGGTGGCCTCGTAGCGGAAGCGCGCACCGCTGGCCGCACAGGCGGCGCGGATGGCGGCGTAGCGCGCCAGCGGTCCGGCGCCCGCCTGCTTGTTCGGCGTGATGACGTGGATGCCCGCGGCGAGCCAGTCGGCGTAGTGCGCGGCCACGGCGTCGCTGGCGCTGCAGTCGACGATGATGGCGTGCGGCAGGTGCGCGGCTTCCAGGTGCGCGGCGAAGGCGGCGAGATCGCTGGGGTCGCCCGGTCCGGCCGAGCGTGCGCGCCAGTCGCTGCCGTCTCCCGGCTCGCAGCGCCACATGCGCGTGCTGGTGGCGATGCCGCGCAGGCGCAGGTCGATGTTGGCTTCGCGCTTGAGGCGTGGCAGCGCGGCCTGCAGCTGGTCGAGCAGGGCGGCGCCGACCTTGCCCGGACCGATCACGCCCAGGGCGATGGTCTGCGCCGACAGCCAGAAGCCGGCGTGCGCGGCGCGCAGCGCCTTGGCCGCGTCGGCGGCGTCGATGGCCACGGAGATGTTGCGTTCGGAGGCGCCCTGGGCGATCGCGCGCACGTTCACGCGCGCGCGGCCCAGCGCCTCGAACAGGCGCGCGGCCACGCCGGGCTGGCCGGCCATGCGATCGCCGACGATGGCCAGCACGTGGATGTGCCGGGTGAGTTGCACACGCTGGATCTGTCCGGCGTCCAGTTCGCGGGCGAAGGCACGCTCCAGCGCGCGCCTGCCGCTGTCGGCTTCGGCCTCGCGCACCACGCAGCAGATGGAGTGCTCGGACGAGCCCTGCGAGATCATCACCACCGACACGCGCGCGTCGCGCAGCGCGGCGAAGACGCGCTCGGCCGTGCCGGGCACGCCGATCATGCCGGCGCCCTCGACGTTGAGCAGGGCGAGGTCGGGGCACAGGGTGAGGCCCTTCACCGGGCCGCCGCCGCGCTCGCCCTCGGCACTGATGCGCGTTCCCGGATGTTCGGGGTGGAAGCTGTTGCGAATGAGGATGGGCAGGCCGCGCGCGATGGCCGGCGTCATGGTCTGCGGGTGCACCACCTTGGCGCCGAAATAGGCCAGCTCGCAGGCCTCGTCGTAGGACAGCGCGGCCAGCGGCACAGCGTCGGGCACGAGGCGCGGATCGGCGCTCAGCACGCCGTCTACGTCGGTCCAGATGTGCAGTTCCTCGGCGTCGAAGAGGTTGGCGAAGATGGCGCCGGAGTAATCGCTGCCGTTGCGCCCGAGGGTGGTGGGGCGGCCGTCGGCGCTGCGCGCAACGAAGCCGGTGACCACCACGCGCGGCTGCGGATGCGCCGCGCGCCAGGCGGCCAGGCGCGCGGCGCTGGCAGGCCAGTCGACGGTGACGCCGAGCTCGTCCGCGCCCACCATCAGCACCTCGCGCGCATCCAGGCAGGCCACGGCCTCGCCGCGCTCGGCCAGGTGCGCGGCGAGCAGGCGCGCGGAGTAGACCTCGCCCAGGCCCTGCACGCGCTCCAGCGCTTCGCGCGGCGGCGTGCCGAGCACCGACAGGGCGTGCAGTACGTCGGCGAGTTCGGAGAACTGCCCGTCGAGCCAGGCCAGCACGGCGTCGGCGTGCGCGCCCAGCAGCTCGCGCGCGGCGGTGCGGTGGCGCTCGGCCAGCGCGGCGAGGCGGGCGCGCCAGTCCGGTGCGTTCGCGGCGGCACCCTCGGCCAGGGCGATGAGGGCATCGGTCACACCCTTCATGGCCGAGACCACCGTGACCTGCACGGTCTCGGGGCGGTCGAGCAGCAGTTGCGCCACGTGGCGGTAGCGTGCGGCGTCGGCGACGGAGGTGCCGCCGAACTTGTGCGCGATCACGCGCGGCGCGTGGGCCGGAACGGCGGCCTGCGCCGCGCTGGCGGCCTGGATCTCGGGTACGACGACGGACATCGGAGCTCTCCTGGAGCCCCCGCTGCGCGTCGCCGGAGGGGAGACCCCGCACCGGCTTCGCGGTGCGGGGTCGTTGTGGGATTCGCTATTCGCGCACGACCGACCGCACCGCTGTCGCAGTGGTGGAAATGGTCGTACCGGTGCCGCTGGCCGGCGGCGTCGCGGGAGCGGCGCAGCAGGCGGCGGGAAGCGGGCGGGGGCGCGGGAACATGGCCCGAGTGGACCCGAGCCGGCGCGAGGCTGTCAAGTCGGATTGGGCATAAGCGGCCCCGCCGCGTGGGCGGCGACCGCGCGCGCCGCGACGTCGGCTCAGTCGCCCAGCGCCGCCATCAGCGCATCGTGCAGCAGTGGCTTGCGCCAGCCCTCCAGCGCCGTCGGCCAGCTCTTGTCGAACAGCAGGCTCTCCAGGTGGCGGCGTGCGCACAGCAGGCCTTCGGGCAGGTCCAGTTCGGCTGCGACGCGGGCGACGGCGTCCTTCATCGCCGCCAGCGTGCGCTTCTCCTTGGGCCCCGGCAGCGGCGGAATCGGCGCGATGTCCAGCTCCTCGGGCAGCAGCGGCCGCTGGATCTCCTCCAGCAGTGCCGTGCGCAGCGGGCCGCGCAGGGCGCGCAGGCCGCGGCTGCGCTCGTACAGCTCCTCGCTGCTGCGCGGCGGGTTGAGCACGAACTCCACCGCGCGGGCGTCGTCGAGCAGCCAGGGGCGCGGCTTGTTCGCGCTGCGCGCGGTGGCGTCGCGCCAGCACAGCAGGCGCCGCAGCCGGGCCTGCTGCTCCAGCGGCCACTCCGCCGCGCTCTTGATGCCGCGCTGCGGCTGCGGATCGCCTTCGCGCGCGCGCGACCGCTCCAGCATGCGCGCGCAGTCCTCGGCGTGCCAGGCGCTGCGGCCGAGGCGGTCGAGCTTCTCACCCAGTTGCGCGTGCAGCGCGGGCAGGTGCACCACGTCCTGCGCGGCGTACTCCAGCTGCTGCGGCGACAGCGGGCGCTGCAGCCAGTCCGAGCGCGTCTCCGCCTTGGGCAGGTCCACGCCGCACAGTGCGGCCACCAGCTTCTGGTAGCTGAGTCCGAGACCGAGCCCGGCCATGGCGGCGGCGGTCTGGGTGTCGAACAGCCCGGCCAGTTCGACGCCGACGGTGCCCAGGGCCTCGATATCCTCGCTGGCGCTGTGCATCACCGCCGGCGAGCCGTCCGCCGCCAGGCGCGGCGCCAGGGCGCCGAGGCCGGCGACGGCGAGCGGATCGAGCAGCAGTACGCGCCCGTGCAGGTTCATCTGCACCAGGGCCAGGGCAGGGTAGTAGGTGTCCACGCGCATGAACTCGGTGTCCAGCGCCAGCGGTCCGGCGCTCGCGCCGGCGAGCAGTTCGGCGAGCTCGTCGCCGCGGTCGATCCACAAGTACACCTTTTTCTCCTGAAGGCTGCGCAACGGCAGGCGCAGCCCCGGTTGCGGCGGCGCACGGCCTAGCCTAAGGTGCCGACGCCACTGCTGTCAGCCCACGTCGCGCGCATGCCCGTCAACGAATCCGTCCGCAAGCAGACCGCCTGGGGTGGCGCGGCGGGCATCGCTCTGCTGGCGTTTGCCCTGGTGTATCGCTTCTTTCCGTCCCTCATCCACGTCACCCCCGTGGCCGATGCGCCGCGTGCGGCGGCACGCCTTGCGCTGCCGCCGCTGGCCGGCGTGCCGCGGCAGGCGCAGGAGATGGGGCCGCCGCGCGAGGAGGAGGGCCCGCCGCGCGAGCTCGCCGGAGCGGCGCCGGTCGCCGAACCCGCGCCGCCGGACCTGCCGCCGACGGCAAGCGTTGCGGCCCTGCTCAAGCGGGCCGACGCCGCGCTGGCCGAGGGGCATCTGGTGCAGCCCGCCGCGGACAGCGCTCTGGCGGCCTATCTCAAGGTGCTGGACGAAGATCCGCAGAATCGCCGCGCGCGCGCAGGCGTCGCCGCCGTGCGCGACGCCCTCGTGGCGCAGACGCGTGCCGCGCTGGACCGGGGTGATGCCGAGGAGTCCGCCGCACTGCTGGCGCAGCTCGACGAAGTGCCGCACGAGGCCGCACTGCTGGCCGCGCTGCGCGAGCGCTACAAGACCGTGCAGCAGGTGGCGGTGTTGCTGGCGCAGGCGGCCGACCTGCTCAAGCGCGGACAGGTCACGGGCAGCGGGGAGGCCAATGCGCTGGCCGTGTACCGCAAGGTGCGTGCGCTGGATCCCGACAATGCCCTGGCCGTGCAGGGACTGGAACAGATCCAGCGCGGGTTCCTCGATGCCGCCCTCGCGGCGGTGGCGCAGGACGATTTCGCCGGGGCCGACCGTCAGCTGGCCCTGGCCGCGGAGATCCTGCCCGGCTCGCAGGGCATGCTCGACACGCGCACCCGCGTGGAGGGGCTGCGCCGGCAGCAGGCGGAAAGCGTCATGGCGCAGGCGCGTTCGGCCCTCGACGCCGGCAACGCCGACCTCGCCGAGCAACTGTCCCGGCGCGCCCTGGCGATCAGCGCCGACCTGGGCGGCATCGACGAGTTCAACGAACGCCTGCGCAATGCCCGTCTGTACGCCAGCCTGCGCCCCGGCGAGACGCTGAGCGACCCCTTCCTCGACCGCAGCGGCAGCGGTCCGGCCCTGGTGGTGATTCCCGCCGGCCGCTTCCGCATGGGCTCCGCCGGTGACGAGGAGGGTCACCGCAGTACCGAGGAACCGCAGCGCGAGATCGTCTTCGCCGTCGGCTTCGCCCTGGGCCGCAGCGAAATCACGGTGGGGCAGTTCCGCGAATTCGTGCGCGCGTCGGGCTATCGCACCCTGGCCGAGCGCGAGGGCAGCTCCAGCGTGTACGACGAGAACTCCGGGCGCATGACCGACGCGCGCGCCAACTGGCAGGACGACTATCGCGGTCGGCGCGCACCCGACGAGCTGCCGGTGGTGCACGTGGCCTTCGACGACGCCCAGGCCTACGTCGCCTGGCTGGCGGAGCGCACCGGCAAGAAGTACCGCCTGCCGGCTGAAGCCGAGTTCGAGTATGCGCTGCGCGCCGGCAGCGTGACGCGCTATCCCTGGGGCGACGGCGATCCGCCGCGAGTGCTGGCCAACCTCACCGGCGCGGGCGATCGATCTCCCAGTCACCGCACCTGGAGCCGCGCCTTCCCGCGCTACAACGACGGCTACTGGGGGCCGGCGCCGGTACAGTCCTTCGCCGCCAACGCCTTCGGCCTGTTCGACATGGAGGGCAACGTCTCGGAGTGGACGGCGGACTGCTGGCACGACAACTTCATCCGCGCGCCGCGCGACGCCAGTGCCTGGGTCAATCCGGGCTGCGAGCGCCACGTGGTGCGGGGCGGTTCCTGGGGCAGCGATCCGGACCAGGTGCGCTCGGCCTTCCGCCTGTCGGCGCGCAGCGAGACGCGCAGCGCGCGCGTCGGCTTCCGCGTCGCCCGCGACCTGTAGGCCTGCGCTGGACACGCGCGGCGGCGGGTGCTGACCGACGCGCGGGGCGCCGCGCTATGCTGCGCGCGCCGGCTGCGCGGTGACGGGAGACGCACATGGGCCCCTTCGGTGATTCCGCTTCGAGCTATGGCCAGCGCCGCGGCGGCGTGCGCTGGTGGGTGCTGGTGCTGGCCGCGCTCTACATGGGCTACTACTACTTCAGCCACCAGCAGGCCGTGCCGGTCACCGGACGCAAGCAGCTGGTGGACATTTCGCCGGAGCAGGAGGCGCAGCTGGGCTTCCAGTCCTACCAGGAAGTGCTGCGCGAATCGCAGGTGGTGGCGTCCGGACAGACAGTCGACCAGGTGCGCGGCATCGGTCAGCGCATCGTCGCCGCGGCGCGCAAGCTCGCTCCGGATGCGCACTGGGACACCTACGCCTGGGAGTTCAACCTGATCCAGTCCGAGCAGGCGAATGCCTTCTGCCTGCCTGGCGGCAAGGTGGCGGTCTACACCGGCATCCTGCCGGTGGTGCAGAACGGCAATGCGCTGGCCGTGGTCATGGGGCACGAGATCGCCCACGCCATCGCCCGCCATGGTGCCGAGCGCATGGCGCAGCAGAAGCTGGTGCAGATCGGCACGGTGGCCGCCGGCATGTCGACCTCGGACATGGATCCGCGCCAGCAGCAGATGGTCATGGCCGCGCTCGGCGCCGGCCTGCAGTACGGACTGATGCTGCCCTTCTCGCGCGAGCACGAATCCGAGGCGGACCACATGGGACTGCTGTTCGCCGCCGCGGCCTGCTTCGATCCGCGCGAGGCGCCGCGCCTGTGGGAGCGCATGGGCCAGCAGGGTGGCCAGCGCCCCCCCGAGTTCGCCTCCACCCATCCCAGCGGCGAGACGCGCATCCGCCAGTTGAACGAATGGATGCCCGAGGCACTGCGCCTGTACCAGGAAAACTGCAGCCAGCCGCTGCCGGCACCGTAGGCCAGCCAGGGCGCGCCGCCGCGCTAGCGCTGGGCGTGCCAGTGGCGTGGGCGTGCCGGGGATCGAAACGAAAAACCCGCGCCGGGCGCGGGTTTTCCTGCGACTTGCAGGCTCTCGATGGTGCCGGTGGAGGGACTCGAACCCACACTGTGTCGCCACAAACGGATTTTGAGTCCGCCGCGTCTACCAATTCCGCCACACCGGCCGCGAGAACCGGCGCGCAGTATAGCGGCGTGGGGCGCGATTGGAAGCGTGTCGGCGCGCTCAGCCCGATGGCTCGACCCCGGGCGGTACCACCTCCTCGTCCTGCGCCCGTTCGGCGGCCGCGCCTGCGCTCATGGCTGCGCCGCCCGACGGGGCGCCGGCGGCAAGGTCCGCCAGCATCTTCAACAGCGCCATGGTCCACAGGAAGCCGTAGGCAGAGCGGCCGAACAGGAACACTGCGCCGCCGACCACCAGGGTGAGGTGCAGCACGACCACGCGCTGGCGCTGCGCATCCGCCAGCGCCTTCACCTGGGCGAACGGCCACGCGCGCAGCGCGGCCAGGGCCGGTAGCAACTGCAGGGCGAGCGGCACGAGCAGCCACAGGGTGCCGCGCTGCAGCTCGTCCGGGGAAAGTCGCCAGGCGCTGTCGGCGGCGAAGTTCTGCCGCGCGAGGTAGAGGAAACCCCCGACAAACAGACCGTGCACGGCGGTGAAGGCCCCCGCGCTGCCGGCGTAGGCGGCGAGCAGCGAATGGGCGAGCAGGGGTGTCTCCACGCCATTGCGGCCGCGGCGCAGGGTGCCCACCTGCGTGGTGCGCCAGTGCCCGCGGCGCCGCGTCCAGCGCCAGTGCAGGCCGATGATCAACGTCGTGGCCAGCACGTCGAGCACGTTGCCGATCCAGTACAGGGCCAGGGCGCTGGCGACGGACCAGCCCTGGGTATAGACGCCAATGACGGGCACCGCGCCCAGCGCAATCACCAGCAGCACACGCAGCAGCGGCATCGGCGGGACGGTGCGGGAGTTGCTCAGTGGGTGCGGTCGAGCGCCAGCTGGCGCTCGTCGCGCTCGAACCAGGTGGCGTCGGCGGGACGGAATACCGAGCAGCAGGTCATGGGGCCGCGGTAGATGTGCAGGGTGACGGCGAGTTCGTCGCTGCTCGGATTGCGGATGGTGTGGTATTCGTGCGGCGGAATCAGGCTGCCGGCCGAGCCGGGCCCTGCGTTCATGGTGCCGCGCGATTCGAAGCGGAAACGACCGTCGCGTTGCTCGACCAGTTCGTAGGGGGTGATTTCCAGCATGCCGTGCCAAACGCCTTCGACGCACCACATGCCGGAGTGATCGTGGATGGGTGTGCCCTGGCCCGGGCCCCAGGTCATGGCGATCACGCTGTAGCCGTGCTCCTGGCTGCGGTAGAGCTCGCGCCGGGCGTAATGACCGGGTGTGACCTCGAACACACAGTCCGGCAGGCGCACCTCGGGATCGCGGATCAGCCGGCACAGGCTGTGGCGCAACTGGTCGGTGATTTCGGTCGGGCAGTCGCGGCAAATGGCCTTGTCGAGCGCCTCGACGAGGCGGCGCGAACCGGGAAAATCGACGGCAAGCATGGCAGCGCGGGCGAGGTGGAAGGTGGCGGCAGTCTAGCAGCGCCGCCGCCGTGGCGCTTTCTGCGCCGCGGTGGGGGCGCTCTACAGCCGGCGCAGGAAGGCGCCGATGGCGGCGCCAAACCGCTCGATGTCGACGAGGAAGGCATCGTGCCCCTGCGGGCTGTCCAGCGGCACGAAGGTCACCTCCGCCCCCGCTGCACGCAGACCGTCGGCAATCTGTTCCTGCTGCGACAGCGGAAACAGGATGTCGGTGGAGACGCCGATCACCAGGGCGCGCTCCACGTCGACGCGCCGCAGCGCTGCGTCCACGTGGCCGCCGCCGTATTCGGCGGCGTCGAACCAGTCGCTGGCGCGCGACAGGTACAGGTAGCAGTTTGGATCGAAGCTGCGGACGAACTTGCGCGCGTGGCCGACCAGGTAGGACTCCACGGCGAATTCGGCGGCGAAGGGATCGTCGTCGCGCTGGTCGTGGTCGAGGCGGATGCGGGCGAAGCGTCCGACCCATTCCATGGCTGAGCGGTAGGTGATCACGCCCAGCTTGCGCGCGATCGACATACCGGCCTCAGGGTAGCGCGCGTCGTCGTAGTGCCCCTGGTTCCAGTTCGGGTCCAGGCGTATCGCCTCGCGCTGCAGTGAGCGGATGGCGATGGCGAAGGGTTGCGCCTGGGGCGCGGTGGATACGCTGATGTGGCTGCGCACGCTGCCGGGGTGCAGCAGCAGGTAGGCGAGCGCGGTCATGCCGCCCATGGAATTGCCGATGAGGCAGGCGAGGCGTTCGATACCCAGACTGCGCACCAGGGCGAAGCTGGCGTCGGCAGCGTCCTCCAGGGTGAGGTCGGGGAAGTCCAGGCGGTAGGGCTGCCCGGTCGCGGGGTTGGTCGAGGCCGGTCCGGTGGAACCCTTGCAACTGCCCAGCGTGTTGACGCACACCACGAACCAACGATCGGTGTCGATCGGCTTGCCCGGTCCGAGCATTCCCTCCCACCAGCCCGGCGCCGGGTCGGTGGCACTGGAGGCGGCGTGGGCGCCCGGTGACAGGCCGGTGAGGATCAGCACGGCGTTGTCGCGCGCGGTGTTGAGTTCGCCCCAAGTTTCGTAGGCCAGGCGTGCGCCGTGCAGGGTGCCGCCGCGCTTCATCTCGAAGGGCGAAGGCAGGTCGAAGTAGCGGGTGGCGTCGGCCATGCGGGCATCGGTGCGCGCGGCGCACGCCGCGGAGTCGGGCAGGGTAATGCGCGACGGCGGGCATTCCAAGGTTCCGCGCGCCCGCCGCCGCGCGCTTGCCGCGGCGCCTGCGCCTTCGGCTAGGATGCGCAGGTTCCGTGAGCCGTGTCGGCCGCGGCACCAGCACCGAGGGGGACATGCCCAGCATCTACGACATCAAGCCGCGCTTCCAGGCGCTGCTGCGTCCGCTCGTGCGCGGCCTGGCCGGCGCGGGCGCCACCGCCAACCAGGTCACGCTGGCCGCGCTGGGACTCTCCCTCGCCGTCGGCGCGCTGGTGGCGGCCGTGGCCACGCCGCGCGTGCTGCTGCTGCTGCCGCTGTGGCTGTTCCTGCGCATGGCACTCAATGCCATCGACGGCATGCTGGCGCGCGAGCACGGCCAGGCGTCCAAGCTCGGCGCTGTGCTCAATGAGCTCGGCGACGTGCTGGCCGATGCCGGCCTTTACCTGCCGCTGGCGCTGCGTGCGGAGTTTCCACCGCTGCCCCTCGTGCTGCTGGTCCTGCTCGGTGTCATCGCCGAGATGACGGGCGTGGTCGGGGTGCAGATCGGCGCCAGCCGGCGCTACGACGGCCCGCTGGGCAAGAGCGACCGCGCCTTCCTGTTCGGCCTGCTCGGTCTGCTGCTCGGCCTGGGCCTGGCCGCCGGCGCGTGGCTCCACTGGCTGCTGTGGCTGGCGGTCATCCTGGCCGCCCTCACCATCATCAACCGGGCCCGCCAGGCCCTGCGGGAGATCGCCCAGTGACGCAATGGATCCCCAATCTGTGGGTGCCGGTGCAGGTGCAGTGGATCTTCGGCGGCATCCTCGGCCTGCTCGGCCTGGCCTCGGTCATCGTGTGGCTGATGCGCCGCGGCGACAGCGCCGGCAAACACGCGGAGCTGGCCGCGCGCGTGCAGTCCTGGTGGTGGATGGTGGCGATCTTCGCCGTGGCGATCGCCATCCGGCGCGACGTCGCCATCGGCTTCTTCGCCTTCCTGTCCTTCCTCGCGCTGAAGGAATACCTGTCGCTGATTCCCACGCGCCGTGCCGACCGCCGCGTGCTGTTCTGGGTGTATCTGGCCGTGCCGCTGCAGTACTGGTGGATCGGCCAGGCCTGGTACCACATGTTCCTGGTGTTCATCCCGGTGTGGTGCTTCCTGTTCGTGCCCATGCGCATGGTGCTGCAGGGCGAGACCAGGGACTTCCTGCGGGCGGTCGGCACCCTGCACTGGGGCCTCATGACCATGGTGTTTGCGCTGTCGCACCTGGCCTACCTGCTGGTGCTGCCCGAAGGCAGTGCGGTGCAGGCACATGGTGCGGCCCTGCTGCTGTTCGTCGTGCTGCTGACCGAACTCAACGACGTGCTGCAGTACGTGTGGGGTCGCACTCTGGGGCGGCGCAAGGTCATCGAGACGGTGAGCCCGAAGAAAACCGTGGCCGGACTGCTCGGCGGCGCGCTGTCCACCACCCTCGTGGCCTTTCTGCTGGCGCCGGTGCTGACGCCGCTGACGCCGAACCACGCCATTGCCGTGGGCCTCATGATCGGCTTCGGCGGCTTCGTCGGCGACGTGACCATCTCGGCGCTGAAACGCGATCTGGGCATCAAGGACACCGGCAGCATCATCCCCGGCCACGGCGGCATCCTCGACCGCATCGACAGCCTGCTGTTCACCGCGCCGCTGTACTTCCATTTCCTGAAATATTTCTACTTCTAAGGCACGGCGCGCGTGCCTTCGACGCCTGCCCATTAGCGAGTGCTCCGACCCGACCATGGCCCTGTTCTTGCGCTATCTCTGGTACGGCGTGATCGTGCGCGCCGTGGTGCTGGTCGTGCTGGGGCTCAACGTGCGCCATCGCGAGCGCCTGCCCGCAGCCGGGCCGGCGATCTTGGCGGCCAACCACAACAGCCATCTCGACGCGATGGTGCTGATCAGTCTGTTTCCGCTGCGCCTGTTGCCCCGGGTGCGGCCGGTCGCGGCGGCGGACTATTTCCTGCGCAATCCGCTGCTGGCGTGGTTCGCCACCCGGGTGGTGGGCATCGTGCCGCTCAAGCGCAAGCGCGAGCGCGACGACGAGGACCTGCTGGCGCCGGTGAGCGAGGCCCTGGCGCGCGGCGAGATCCTGCTGTTCTTTCCCGAAGGCTCGCGCGGCGAGCCCGAGCAGCTGGCCGAGTTCAAGAGCGGCCTGGCGCGCCTGGCCGAGCGCCATCCCGAGGTGCCGGTGGTGCCCATCTTCCTGCACGGCCTGGGCAAGGCCCTGCCCAAGGGCGAAGCCGTCCTGGTGCCGTTCTTCCTCGATGTGTGGGTCGGGGCCGCGCTGCGCTATGCCGGCTCGCGCGAGGCCTTCATGCAGGACTATCGTGCGGCGATGGCGACGCTGGCGCAGGAAGAACGCCGCGCCGAGTGGTCCTAGGTGCGCAGCGGGCTGCCCCACACGGGCGCCATGGTGCAGCGCAAGACCTGCGGCGGCCCGCCGCATCGCGCCGGAAAATGGCACAATGCGTGCGATACTTCAGGACGAGCGCGCCATGACCCAGCCTGTCACGCCCCTGATGCCCGATCGTCGCCGCGAGTCCTGCGCCCACTGCGCGCTGGAGCCGCTGTGTCTGCCGGCGAGCGTCGGTGCCGAAGACTTGCGCCGCATCGACGCCCTGGTGGAGAAGCGCGCGCCGGTGGAGCGCGGCAAGACCCTGTTCCACGAAGGCGCGCCATTCCGCGCCCTGTACGTGGTGCGCGCCGGCTCCTTCAAGACCTACACGGTGCTGCCCGACGGCGGTGCGCAGATTCTCGGCTTCCACCTGCCGGGCGAGATCGTCGGCGTGGATGCCCTCGACCGCGACCGCCACCTGTGCACTGCCGAAGCGCTGGAGCGCGCCTCGGTGTGCGAAGTGCCCTTCGCCCGCCTGCACGCGGTGGCGGCGCAGGTGCCGGCGCTGCAGCGGCAGCTGTACCGCATCATCGGCCGCGAGTTCGCCCAGGGGCAGCAGCACGTCGCGATGATGGGCCGGCGCCAGGCCATGGAGCGCCTGACCTCGTTCCTGAAGAGCCTGGCCGATCGCCGCGCGGGGCTGGGCCTGGACCCGGCGCTGTTCCAACTCGGCATGTCGCGCCAGGACATCGGCAACTACCTGGGCCTGGTGGTCGAGACGGTGAGCCGCCTGTTCACCCGCCTCGCCCACGACGGCGTCATCGCGGTGAAGAACAAGGAAGTGCACATTCTTGACTTCCATGCCTTGTGCACGCGTTGCGGCGAGACTGACGAGCACGACCCCTCCTCGCACCAACGCCGCTACGCCGGCGGCTGAGCGCCGCCTTCGCGCGTGTCGCCGCGCGGCGCGCTGCGGACGTCAGCGCGGCGTGGGATGGCAGTCGAAGGGCAGCCAGGCCAGCAGGGGCCAGCCCAGCACCGACGCGAGCCACGGGCCGGCCAGGGTCAGGGCGGCAAAGCCGATGAGGGCATAGCCGGCTGCGCGCCGCAAAGGCAGGTGTCCGCCCCAATGGGCCAGTCGAGCCGCGCCCCAGGCCCCGGCAAGCAGGGCGGGGACGGTGCCCAGGCCGAAGGCGGCCAT
>ENA-UOYA01002776-UOYA01002776.1-activated-sludge-metagenome-genome-assembly--contig:-NODE-2776-length-16490-cov-11.117371_pt1 | contig 16490 bp, 14 predicted proteins | sample MGYA00238163_ERZ764804 | MGnify/ENA primary metagenome ERZ764804 (study PRJEB28919, sample SAMN05720223) | activated sludge metagenome | isolation source: Anaerobic digester | place: Hong Kong... | reverse complement strand
ATATCCGTTTCTTCACTTAGAGATATTGTACTCTCTGAAATTAAATCTGATATGACGAACAAATCTCGCGTGATATAATAAAAAATACCAAACGTGGGAATAATAATCTAAACACAGATACATCTAACCAATCCAAAAGACATAAATAAAATGGACAAATTAATACAATTGCTAAAGAATAAAAAGTTTAAGGCTGCGGAAACTTTTCTGTTAGAAAGGTTGGAGGAGTCACCAGATAATATCTATCTGCTCACCCAGCTTGCATTTGTTTTATGGAATAGAAACAAAGACAAAGAGGCCATGTATTACGCGGATAAAGCGAAAGAGATATCTCCTATGTATCCTCTTTTGATGTATACTCGCGGAAAGATTTTGTGGTCCATGGAGAATTATGATCAATCGATATTGGAATGGGATCAAATTCTAAATATGAAAGAGACGGATATAGCTGATACGGGCTTTGGGAAGAATTGGACAAAATCGGTTATTAATAATGCCAGATATTATAAGGCCGATTGTCTATACCATCTCTTTAGAGACAAGGAAGCTTTACCGTTTATGATTGAACATTTGAAATGTAGAGAAAAAGGTGTGCAAAGTGATTTTTCAAAGAAAGAAGCCATACTGTTCTATAAAGTGTTGAAATATAGTCCTCTTAAAAAGGCCGATATACCATCTGCAAGTGGCTATGCCACAGAAGTCCAACGCAAGAGAATCAGCAAAAGGATGGACATTTTGGAGAAGAATGAGGATTGGAACAAAATGGTGAGCTATCTGAAAGTTATTAGCAAACATTATCCCAAAGAATACTATATCAAAACAATTCTCTCTGAATATTATAAGATTATTGGCGACAAAAAAGAATGCCTGACTTATGCGAAAGAAGCCTTCGATCAAGAACCCAGTGACCCACTCGTAAAATTCAACTATGCAGTAGCCTTATGGTTTAGTGGGGCGATGGAAGATTCGCTCCGTCAATTCGAGGAGATTGTTGCACTTGGAATAGACTACATTGCATTCTCGGAACACGGCGAAGGGACATTGTGGGCAAAGAAGCTAATGAAAGATACAAATAATTATATGATAAAAATCAAGCAGACAGTCAATAGTTAAACAAGAAATAACAGCAAGGACGACGGCTCTGCCTCGCTCTGTTTTTTACCAAGTGCAGGCGATAAGATTACTTGGTATTATTATAAATGCAAATAGGATAAGTTTGTTAACAACTACATATTAAATATTAAACAGCCTTAATATATTTGGAAGTAATTACAATTTGTAGTTTATTTGCATAACCAAATAAAAAAAGGGATTTAATATGAAGAAATTGACCGACAAAGAATTGGTAATCATGAATGTGCTTTGGGAGAACGGAGCACTCTCTATGAGGGATATCATGGAGAAAATGCCGGAACCAAAGCCTCACTTCAACACGATATCCACTTTTGTTCATCGCCTGGAAACCCACGGCATGATTAAGCATCAGGAAGTAGCTACACGTTTCTACTCGTATGAAACTTCGATGAGTAAAGAAGAATACATGGAAAGACTCAACAACGAGAACATCGACAAATTCTTCAACGGCTCTTATATGTCTTTCCTTTCAAGGTTGGTGAAAGAACAGAAAGTCAGTGTGGATGAATTGAAACAACTGATAAAGATGGTGGAAAACGATGACGACAACTGATAAAGCATGATAACCGTATGGGAAGTTTTGTTCTGTATATCTTGGAATGGGCACTGTGCCTGCTGATATTTTTGGTGGTGTATAAAGTATGCTTTAGCGGCAGCACCTTTCATCGCTTCAACCGATTCTATTTGTTGGGAAGCGTGGCCGTGGCAGCTTTATTACCTTTGATGCACGTCAGCATATCGGTAAATGAAGGAATGAACGTCAGACAACTGCGCATCGCCGATACGCAATTCGCCCAACAATTGTCTTCAGCGAATATCTCCCCCGAATTGTATCAAAAGTCAGCAGCGGCAAATGAAGGAACACTTATCAGTGGAAATGGATTGACTCAAACGATGCAAAACCAAAAGGCAGCGAGCCGTCCTTCCCTTTGGGCGATAGTTCTGATACTGTCATACATATCTTATGTGATTCTCCTTGTATTTGGATGGACAAAATCATTCTTTAAGATGTGTCGATTTATAAGAGGGAAGCGAAGTCACAGACTAGGCCGTTGGATACGGATTGTGGTACACGATGGCGCATTCGGTCCTTTCAGTTGGCTTAACTATGTCGTCATTTCCAATCGCGAAGGCGGCTTCGCACGCAAGGCGAGTATGCTACACGAGATTTCACACATCAAGAACGGACATGCAATAGACCTCGTCGTCTTATTGGCCTGTTCCATTCTCAATCCGGTTTGCTGGTTAGTATTAAATGAGATAAAAATAGTTCACGAATATGAAGCCGACGACGACGTGATCAATCGTTATCACATTCAGAAACGTGATTATCAACGATTATTAATCATAAGAACAGTTGGTGCGGAGGCCTACGCTCTGGCAAGTTCTTTCAATCTAAACATTAAACAAAGAATTAAAATGATGAAAAAGAAACAGTCAACATGGTGGCGGATGTCGTGTATCATCCTCACCGTACCAATCGTAGGCATTGCACTAACGGCATTCGCCGAACCACGTGAAGCGCTCATCCAAAGGATTGACCGCGAGTCAAATAACATCGCAGTTGCAATGGCGGGAAATGCTGCCAACAGCAGTTCATCGGCATCTGATAAAAAGGTCGCACAGAAAGTGTCAAAAGCAGATTCTTCTGAGGCAACTGATGTAAAATTGAAAGCCGGAGAAACAGTTTCGGGAGTGGTCTACGGGCTGAACAATCCGCTGAGAGGCGCCAACGTGGTGGAATGCGATGCCAATGAACGCATCGTGAATGTTGTGACAACCAACGATAAAGGGCTATTCAGCTTTAAATTAAAGAATCCGTCCAATCGGCTAATGGTCTCTTACGTTGGATTCAATGCCTTCAAGAGCAACCTGAATCAAAAAAATTTCCAAATCAAGATGGAACCGTCGACAGCCATGGACGAAGTCGTCGTCGTTGGATATGCCAAAGCCAACACCACCTCGGCATCATCACAGCCAAAAGCCCCAATCATCATTCCCGCCATGGGTGAAATTGTGGAGCAGATGCCTGCCTATCCTGGTGGGAAAGAGGCGCTGATGCAATATGTAGTAAGCCATATTCATTATCCCGCTGCCGCCCAGAATAGCGGTGCACAAGCCAAGATAGAGGTCATATTCATCGTAGACAAAAACGGCAATGTACGTTCGCCGAAGGTGACGCAGGTGACCGAACTCCATCCTTTGAACGAAAAAGTAATCCTTGCTGCCAAGAATGGTGATGCAAACGCACAAGACCAGATAGATGCCTACAATGACGGTCTGGAGTCTTTGAAAGAAGAGGCAGTGAGCATCTTGCGCCATTCTTCGAAGTGGATACCAGGACGTCAAAACGGGACTCCGGTCAATTGCCAATATTCCATCCCTATCAATTTCTCATTACAATAATTTAGGTAACAAAATAAATTGCCTCATCAAAGACATGCGCCAAAGAAACCTTCGTTTTTTTTGTGCATGTCTTTTTTATTCATTCTCACTAATAATAGAAAAACCTGTTAGCAAAAGCATCTATATCCGGAACGGAAAGAAATATAGATAAGTGCATAATTGATAATTAATAAAATTTCTGCCATTTTCATCTTATTTTTTATTAACTTTGCAACCAAATGCCCATCATGTAATGGGACACGACAGATGGAAGGCGGGCTGAAGCCATCAGTCCACAAGAAGAATCGTTTGCCAACAAAGGAAAAGAATGAAGATTACAGAATTAATAAAGCAAGATACGAACAAGAGGAATTTCTCTTTCGAAGTGTTGCCGCCCCTCAAAGGGAACGGCACGGGAAACCTGTTTTCCACAATAGACAAGTTGAAAGAGTTTAATCCTCTATACATCAATATAACAACCCATCACAGCGAATACGTGTATCACGAACTGGACAACGGACAGTTCGAGCGTCAGCGTGTGCGCCGCAGACCAGGAACTGTAGCCATTGCGGCTGCCATTCAGCAAAGATACAACATACCTGTGATACCGCATATCATCTGTAGCGGAGCGACCATCGAGGACATCGAATATGAGTTGCTCGACCTACAGTTCTTGGGAATATCCAATTTGTTGCTCCTGCGCGGAGACAAGGCGAAGGATGACAAAGTGTTCACGCCAATCAAGAACGGACACGCCCATACCACGGAATTAATCAAACAGGTGAACCGCTTCAATGAAGGATTCTTCGCCGACGGCACTCCTATCAAGCATCCCGGCGAAACATTCTACTACGGTGTGGCAGCCTATCCTGAAAAGCACGAAGAAGCTCCCAATATGGAAATGGATTTGATGTATCTGAAAGAGAAACAGGATTTGGGCGCGCAATATGCCGTTACACAACTGTTTTATGATAATCAGAAATATTTTTATTTCGTGGCTAAAGCCCGTAAAATGGGCATCACTATACCAATCATCCCAGGCATCAAACCGTTGGCGAAACTGTCGCAGCTGACTGTAGTTCCAAGGACATTCCACTGCGACTTGCCCCAAGAACTGGCAAGCGAAGTGCTGAAATGCAAAACAGATGACGATGCGAAGGCCTTGGGAGTGGAATGGACCACGCAACAATGCAATGAACTGTTCGAGGCGGGTGTTAAAAACATTCATTTTTATACCGTATCTGCGGTGGATTCAGTGAAAGAAGTTGTCAAAAGAATGCTATAGATGAAATTTGATGAGGTTATAGGTCAGCAAGAAGCAAAAGAACGACTGCTTCAGATGGTAAACGAAGGACGTGTACCACATGCTATCATGCTCTGCGGTCCCATGGGCTGTGGCAAGATGGCGTTGGCTATGGGTTTCGCCTCATATCTGTTAGGCGACAGAGATAACAACAGCAGCGATGATACGCATACAGTCTCTACAGCAGCCAATGCTGTGGCGATGTTGAAGAATTGGGAACACCCCGACTTGCATTTCACATATCCTGTGATACGTCCGAAAGGAACTTCAACTGACCACAAGATGGTGAGCGACGACTTTGCAAAAGAATGGCATGAACTGTTGACACAAGGTCCTTATTTTACAATGGACCAATGGCTGTCATATATGAACGCAGAAAACCAACAGGCTATCATCGGTGCCGGAGAAAGCGATGACCTGACACGCAAACTGAGTTTGAAATCCAGTCAGGGCGGATACAAAATCAGCATCATCTGGTTGCCAGAGCGCATGAACATTGATTGTGCCAACAAACTGCTCAAGTTGTTGGAAGAGCCGCCTCATCAGACCGTTTTCATCATGGTAAGCGAGGAGCCCGAACATCTGCTCGACACCATCCGAAGCAGAACGCAGAGGATCGACATCAAGAGAATAGATACCGAATCGATAGCGAAATCTCTGATAGAGCGAAGAGGCATTGACGAGACTGCCGCCCAACGGATTGCAAGAGTGGCTAACGGCAGTTGGCTGAAAGCACTTGACGAACTGGACACCAGCAATGAGAACCATTTGTTCTTCGACATGTTCGTGATGCTCATGCGCCTCGCATACACGAGGGACGTAAAAAATCTGAAGAAATGGAGCGAAGCCGTATATGCCTACGGGCGAGAGAAACAGAAGCGGATGCTCATCTACTTCAACAGGATGGTGAGAGAAAGCTTTGTCTACAATTTCCATCATGCCGAACTCAACTACATGACGCAGGATGAAGAAAATTTCTCCAAGAACTTTGCTCGATTCATCAATGAGGCCAATGTGATAGAAATATCCGAAATGTTGGCTCTTGCACAACGAGACATCGCACAAAATGCCAATGCGAAGATTGTATTCTTCGACATGGCACTACAAATGATAGTTTTATTAAAAAGGAAATAACATAATATTAAATAGATGGACTACGATAATATGAAATTCAAAATATGCAATGGCTGCGACCGCGGACTATGCCATTGCGCTTGTGGTAGACAAGACCGCCAGCTGAACACTTACGACTGGCTTGCCGACGTGCCAGGCAATGCCGAAAGCACTGACCTAGTGGAGGTTCAATTCAAAAACACCCGCAAAGGATATTACCACAATGTGAACAATCTGGAGTTGCACAAAGGTGACATCGTGGCTGTGGAAGCTAATCCAGGACACGATATCGGCGTTGTGACACTGACCGGGCAATTGGTAAAACTCCAAATCAAAAAGGCCAACCTGAAATCTGCCGATGACATCAAGCGTATCTACAGAATAGCCAAACAGGTGGACATGGAGAAATACCAGGAAGCAAAAGGAAGAGAACACGACACGATGATTCAAAGTCGACAGATTGCCAAAGACCTGGGACTGCAAATGAAAATCGGTGATGTGGAATATCAGGGAGATGGAAACAAAGCCATCTTCTACTACATTGCTGACGAGCGCGTGGACTTCAGACAATTGATAAAAGTGCTTGCAGAAACATTCCACGTCCGCATAGAAATGAAACAGATAGGCGCGCGCCAGGAGGCAGGACGCATCGGAGGAACTGGTCCTTGCGGCCGTGAACTTTGTTGCGCCACCTGGATGAAGAATTTTGTTAGCGTTAGCACAAACGCAGCCCGCTTCCAGGATATCTCACTCAACCCGCAGAAACTTGCCGGAATGTGCGCCAAACTGAAATGCTGCCTCAACTATGAAGCGGACAATTACGTGGAAGCCAGTCGCAAACTGCCAAGCAAGGAAATCGTATTGCAGACCATGGACAGTGATTATTATCTCTTTAAAACGGATATCCTGACCGGACTCGTCACCTACTCCACCGATAAGAACATGGCTGCCAATCTGGAGACCATCACAGCCGACCACGCACGCGAGATTATCGAGATGAACAGACATGGCGAAAAGCCTCTCTCGCTGCTGGAAGATGACAAGCAAAAAGCGCCGAAGAAACCGGCAGACTTGCTTGATGGTGCCGACTTGAGCAGATTCGACAAGAGCAAGCACAAGAAAAGCGGAAACAACCGCCAAAACAACAACGCTCAAAGACAACCTCAAAACAATAATCAGCAGCGACAAGATCGCCAGCCACGAAAGTTTAATAACAATCGCAGACGCAACGATCAGAATCGCGAACCGAAACAGAACAACCAAAATAATCAGAACAATCAGCAACAAGGAGAAAACGGACAATAATGAAGAAATATATCTTCACCTTATTAATAGTAAGCTCTGCACTCTTCTTGTCATGTGACAACAAGGTGTACGACAAATACAACCACACGCCTATCGCCGGTTGGGAGAAGAACGACACCTTGTCTTTCAATGTCCCCAAACAGCAATCAAATGGTCTCTATGGTATTGATTTGGGATTGAGAATCGACAATGCCTACCCATTTATGGGGCTGACTCTGATTGTTGAACAAAGGATATTCCCCAGCAAAGAATTGAAGATAGACACATTGAACTGTGATTTGATTGATAAAAACGGGAATCCCAGGAATCAGGGCATCAGTTATTATCAGTATAATTTCCATGTCAACGACTTGAGTTTGGCGCAAGGCGACAGTCTGCATATCACCGTCAGACATGATATGAAGCGGGAGATTCTGCCAGGCATCAGTGACGTAGGAATACAGATTGAGAAAGAAAAATAAAAAATAAAGGCGTGCAAATTCATTTTTGCACGCCATTATTTTATGTCCTTACTAAATTACGCCCTGCATCGATACGAAGGAAGATGAACAAGAGCAACGTGAATCCCCACAAAGAGGAACCGCCATAACTGAAGAACGGCAACGGAATGCCTATGACAGGCGTGAGTCCAAGCACCATCCCCACGTTGATAAACACATGGAACAGGAATATGCTCAATACACAATAGCCGTAGACACGGCCAAACTTAAACGGTTGCCGCTCTGCCATTTTGATCAATCTCAGAATCAAAGCCAGGAACAGCAATAATACTCCTGCCGAACCGACGAAGCCTTCCTCTTCGCCTACTGTACAGAAGATGAAATCAGTATCTTGTTCGGGGACAAACTTCAATTTGGTCTGCGTCCCGTTCAAGAAGCCTTTTCCCTGAAGTCCGCCCGACCCAATGGCTATCTCACTCTGATGCACATTGTATCCCGCTCCGGCAAGGTCTTCGTCCAATCCCAGCAAAACATTGATACGAACACGCTGATGCGGTTCCATGACATCATTCAACACATAATCAGCCGAATAGAAGAATATGACCGAGCCGATGCAAAACAGGCCTATATAGAAATAGGACATAATGCGGGAACTCAATCCCTGGAATATCAAATAACCGATAAGGGCGGCACTCAGAATGAGTTGGATCCATACGATATCGAACGGTATAACAAACTCCGAGAACAACAGGAATATCAACGTGATGCCCACAGTGTATGCCAGAATCTTTAATGTCTTTTTCTTATCGCTGCAATACACATAGACCATGCTTGCCGTGAATATCTGAACGAGCAGTAAGACCACGAATTTACCAACCGAAGTCGGCGTGTCCCACAAAAAGACTTGCTCATACTTAATACCCACGACGAAATATAAAATCATTGCCACGCCCGTGAACAGGATGCTACCGGGCATACCTTCACGATAAAACATCAGGAAGAACGCCAGATACACCAGTGCCGAACCCGTTTCACGCTGTGCCACAATGAACAACATCGGTGTAACGACAATGGCACAGGCAGCAGCGAAATGCTTCCACCGATGGATGTTGAAACCATACGTACTCATGAATTTAGCCACAGCCAATGCTGTGGCAAACTTGGCAAACTCGGCTGGTTGCAAACGCAATGGGCCTAAAACCAACCATGAACGCGAGCCTTTGATTTCATGGGGATTGAAGATTGTGGCAAACAGCAACAACAGCAATGCCGCATATATGACATAAGAAAAGGTGTCATAAAAACGGTCATCAAGCATCAACAACACGAAACCGATACAGATAGATGTACCAATCCATATTATTTGCATACCTGAACGAGTGGACAAACTGAAGATGTCATTGTCGCCATAATTATAGCTGGCACCGCAGACACTCACCCATCCGAAGATGAGCAGAGCCAAATAGATGGCTATCGTCCACCAATCTATAGACCTAAGTACACTGGGTTGTTTATCTGTTCCTCGAACCATAAGCTATACGACGTTTTTGGAAATCTGTTGCCTGTCTCTCTGAATTGGGCGACAGTTTACCTTTAATATATTGTTCCATCATCAGCGCTCCTATTGGAACACCGTAGTCAGCACCGAAACCACCATTCTCCACATAAACGGCAATAGCGATTTTAGGTTTGTCCATCGGAGCAAATCCCATAAACACAGAGTGGTCTTGTCCTCGGTTTTGTGCCGTACCTGTTTTACCACAAACCAAATAATCAGCTCTGTTGGCAGCCCGACAGGTACCTTTGATGACAGAAGAACGCATACCAGCAACCACAAAGTTGTAAGCTCGACGGCTGGCTTTAGTATAATGACGACGGGCGTACATCGTGTCGAGAGGTTCTCCCTTGACCTTGCGCACCACGTGCGGAGCATAATAATAACCGCGGTTGGCGATGGTAGCACCGAGATTTGCAATCTGAAGAGGAGTGAGGTTCACCTCACCCTGACCGATGGCGATACTGATAACTGTCAAACCGTTCCACGAACCGTGATAAGCTTTATCATAGAAAGTGGCATTCGGTATCAGTCCCCGCTTTTCACCAGGGAGGTCGATACCCAGTTTGTAACCGAATCCCATACTGACCATATAGTCACGCCATGTATCCATGGCCTGCTGCACGTCTTTGTATTTCTTTCGGTTGCCCATCATATAATACAGTCCCCAACAGAAATAGCTGTTGCAGGATGTGCTTATCGCATCAATCAGATTCAGAGGGGAAGCGTGCCCGTGACAACCTACATGCAGACCACGGCAATAGAATCCGTGATGACATGGGAACATCGTTTGGGGTGAAATGATGCCTTCCGTCAAATAGGTCAGTGCCTGAGTGGTCTTGAATGTTGAGCCAGGAGGGTATTGTCCCATGATAGCACGGTTGAGCAACGGCTTCCATACATTATGGGATAGTGCGATATGGTTCTTTCCACGCTGTCTTCCGACCAATGTACGAGGGTCGTAAGTAGGTGAAGACACCATACACAGCACTTCGCCAGTGGAAGGTTCTATAGCCACGATACTACCAATTTTTCCTTGCATCAGACGCTCGCCGAGTGCCTGCAAGTTCAAATCCAGACTCAGTGTGAGGTCCTTGCCAGCCACAGGGCGATGGTCGAATTTACCTTTTTGGTAACTTCCCTGTATTCGTCCATGAGCATCACGCAAGAGGATTTGGACACCTTTCACGCCACGCAACTGTTTTTCGTACGAGCGTTCGATGCCCAACTTTCCGATATAATCGCCGGGCTGATAATAATCATCATCTTCGATATCACCCTCGGAAACCTCACCCACATCGCCTAATACGTGTGCTCCATAAGGATATTGATATTGTCGAATGCTTCGCTTCTGAATATAAAAGCCAGGAAATCTGAACATTTTTTCCCTGAACACGCTAAATTCCTTATCCGATAGCTGACTCATAAAGAGCTGCTGTGTGAATCGGGAATAGCCAGGATTTTTATCACGGTCCTTGATATCATTCATCCTCTGAATGAAGGATTCCTTGGTAATACCCAAAGCATCGCAGAATTCAGTAGTGTCTATGCGCCCGCTTTCTTCATTCATGACCACCATGATGTCATAAGCCGGCTGATTATAAACTAGAAGTTTGCCATGTCTGTCTGAAATGGCACCACGAGAAGGATACTCAATTTTCTTCAGGAACGCGTTACTGTCGGCATTTTTCTTGTAATCGTCACTCATCAGCTGAAGAGTGAAAAGGCGTATGATATAGATAACCACAATGATTACAGCTACCCCACCAATAATTAATCTTCGATTTTCGAGATTATAATCCTTCATCAATTACGTTTCCTAAAATTCTCTACCACCAAAATCAGGACTGCCGTGATGGCAGTGCTTCCCAATACACTTTCAATCCATTGTAACCAGTTGAAAAATGAAAAAGTCTCCAGAGTGAAAAACAGAATACAATAGATGAGAACTGAAATCAATGTATAATAGATGAACTTCACCACACCTAGTGTCTTCATTGAAGGCGCAAAGTCATCGGCACTGTCACGCTGGATGAAATATTTAAGCAGGTATGGCTGTATCAAGCCCATGAAAGTCATAGATGCAGCCGCTACACCTGGCGTATTGGAGAATACGTCGATGCACAAGCCCATCAAAAAACTCGATACCAACATTGCCCATTGGGGATAGTCGCGATGAAACAGCAACACCATATATACATAAAGCAATGGCGTGGCACAGCCGAAGAGGTGTATATGATTTAGCACCAGTGACTGTACCAACAAGAGGACCACAAAGGATATTATGCTCTTTAGCAAATCCAAATTCATATTATTCTCCTCTAATTTTGCTTTGGTTTGATAGAATCTTGTGCTGCACGCAACATCTGAAGACGCTGTTCCATCTGAGCATCATCGATGACACAAACATCACGAAGATTACCAAAATCTGTAGACAACTTGATTTTCAACCGATAGGATAGTCCGTCGGCCGAATTAAATACATGCAATATCGTCCCCACCAGAATACCAGGAGGGAACATGGATGAATAACCGCTCGTAACCACGGTGTCGTGAAGTTTGAAGTGCGCATGGCGCGGAACATCGTCCACATAAGCCTCATCGGCAGCGCCACCCGTCCAATGCAGATATCCGAAATATCCGCGCTTCTTGATGATGCAACTGATGTTCGACTGGGAATTGAGCACTGGTATTACCACCGAATAATGCGATGACACCATATATACAATGCCCACGACTCCGTTGCCGCAGGCTACACCCATGTCTTTGCGTACTCCGTCATCACTTCCTTTGTCGATAGTGATAAAGTTATCCTGCTTATCCACAGAATTGCTTATCACCTTCGCGGGAATCAGTCTGTATTGTTCCAACAATTGCAATTGGTTGCGGTGCAGCCACATACTATCCTTGGTCGCAGTAGTGAGTTGCTCGGAGAGCTTGCTCACCTGCTGTTCCAAATACAGATTTCGCTGTGTAAGTTCTTGATTGACCTTTGTCAGCGAGAAGAATGTTTCCATTTCAGAGTCAAGTTCATACACCTTCCCCGCTACGACATTCGCCGAAGAAAACCAGACACTTCCCTGATAACTGTTATATTGGAACAATAACACAACACTGATAACCTCGAGTATAACGAAAACGAACCAATGGTTATATTTTGTCAGAAACTCAATAAGGTTCCGCATCGTATTATCTCATCAAGAACGAGAACCTGTCTACATTTTTCAATGCGATACCCGCACCTTTGGCTACACTGTGCAATGGGTCATCAGCAATGTGGAACTGGATGTTGATCTTGTCTGTCAGACGACGATCCAAACCACGGAGCAATGCGCCACCGCCGCTGAGATAGATACCATTCTTCACGATATCGGCATAAAGTTCAGGTGGTGTATTCTCAAGTGCAGACAGCACGGCATTCTCAATCTTTGCCACAGTCTTGTCCAGACAATGTGCTATCTCCTGATAACATACAGGAACTTCCATTGGCAATGCAGTGATACGGTTTGGTCCATGAACAACATAATCCTCAGGAGCTTCCTCGCCAAGGTCGGTCAGTGCGGAACCTACGTGTATCTTGATGCGCTCAGCCATACGCTCGCTCACCTTCACATTGTGCTGGCGGCTCATGTATTCCTGGATATCAGCAGTGAGGTCGTCACCGGCGATACGGATAGAGTTGTTGGATACGATACCGCCGAGGGAGATGACTGCAATCTCAGTACTTCCACCGCCGATATCAACTATCATGTTTCCTTCTGGTGCCTCAACGTCGATACCGATACCGATAGCGGCAGCCATAGGTTCAAAAATCAAATAAACATCGCGACCATCGGCATGTTCTGCAGAGTCGCGCACGGCACGAAGCTCAACTTCAGTACTGCCTGAAGGAACACCAATCACCATACGGAGCGACGGAGAGAAAAGACGACTGCCCGTGTGGACCATCTTGATCAGTCCGCGCATCATCTGTTCACAAGCAGTAAAGTCGGCGATGACACCATCACGTAATGGACGGATTGTACGGATATTGTCATGTGTCTTCTCGTACATCATCTTAGCCTGTTCACCCACTGCAATCATTTTGTCTGTACGGCGATCCAGAGCTACGACAGAGGGTTCGTCTACTACTATCTTGTCATCACTGATAATAATAGTGTTGGCCGTACCCAGGTCCATTGCAATTTCCTGAATAAATGAAAAAAATCCCATTTCTTTAAAATTAATTTATAGCTATAATTATTTTTAATATTTCTTGATCAATACACAATCTTGCATGTCAAATCGCCATAATGGCGCAATGAGGAGCTACGATTAAATAGACTATTGCTGACTTCGGGGTTATGTATTCCTTGAGTTTTACTTCACAAACCAATCGTGAATGGCTGTATCGTAATGGCTGCTCACCCCGAAAGCATGGGCAGCAAACATCTTGCGGTCCTCGATATCAGTCTGAGCACCCTTTTGGTTCAGGATGTCGAGCAGCACGCCATATTCAGCTTTGCTGGGCACGATGACCACATCCTTGAAGTTTTTAGCACCTGCGCGAATCAGCGAGATACCGCCGATATCAATCTTTTCGATGATTTCATCAGCAGACGCACCACTAGCGACAGTCTGTTCAAAAGGATAAAGATCCACAATCACCAAATCGATGGATGGAATCTCGTATTCCTTCATTTGCGCCTTGTCGCCTTCGTTGTCGCGGCGAGCCAAGATGCCTCCGAATATTTTGGGATGAAGAGTTTTCACACGACCTCCGAGAATAGACGGATATGTGGTGACGCTCTCCACAGTTTGACATTCATAACCAAGTGATTCGATAAATTTCTGAGTACCTCCTGTAGACAAGAATTTTACCCCCTCAGCATTCAGTTTGGCAAGCAATTCATCCAAACCGTCTTTGTGGAAGACCGATATAAGTGCGGTCTTAATTTGTTTCGTTTCAGCCATATAAATTCGAACTTATATAATTTGAGAGTGCAAAGTTAAGAAAAACCACTGATTAAACGTTATTTTTAGTCCAAAAAATTAAAATTTAGTCCGTTAAAAATATCTTATATCAAAAAAGTCGTATATTTGCATCCTCATGAAATGGATTTTAACCGCATTTGTAACAATCATCGCAATCTGCTCCTGCAACAGGAGTCAGGATATCCCTGCCATTCGTTCCGCATACTATTGGAGTACGGCATTCTCCATCGACAGTACGAAAAGGCAGTTTCTGAAGTCGCATGACATCCGCAAAATTTACCTCAGGTATTTTGATGTCGTTGTCGATGCGTCGGGACAATTGACGCCAAATGCGACCGTCAGATTCGACAGCAAGATGCCGAACGGTACAGAAACGGTTCCGACTGTCTATATTGTCAACGAATGTATGTATCACGACGTCAGCGGATTAGCAGAAAAAATATTAAAAAGGATATTGCAGATGAACGCCACAAACGACATCCATGGCGTGAAGGAAATACAGATTGACTGTGACTGGACATTGCGCACGCAAAAGAAATATTTCAATTTTCTGCAGTCATTGCGCTCTTTGGCTGGAGACAAGGGGCTGGCAGTATCGGCAACGATACGTCTGCACCAACTCTCACAACCGTCGCCACCCGTAGACCGCGGCGTGCTGATGATGTACAACACCGGGGATTTCACCGACATACATTGCCAGCATCCCATCCTCGACATCCACGATGTGGCCCCGTATCTGCGCTATATCGACAAATACGACCTGCCCATGAGCACCGCATATCCTGTTTTTCAATGGAAATTGCTCTATCGTGGCGGCAAATACGTGGGAATCATCCATCACGACGAGGAACTCCCGATACTGCCCAGCGACAGCATCATCTGCAGGCAACCGTCGCTGAAGGACATCATGGAAGCAAAAAACACGCTGTCTGATATCAAAAGCGATTTGAATCATGAAATTATAATTTTCGATATAAATGATTACAACATCACACGTTTTAAAACCCAAGATTATGAAAAAATTTTTAATCATTAGTTTCTTATTCTCACTATTCACCTCACTGACTAGTAACGCATGCGGCCCCATGGCGCCCATCCACAATTATTACATGTTCAATGTTTATCCCCATAGGGGGAATGACCTCTACGGTGAGCAGTTATCCGACTTTTGGAAGTCTTACACGGGGGAAAATCGGACCAATGAACAAATCAGAAAAGAATTCTATCAGACGCCTAGCGAATATTACTTCTCGGATAATTGCGGACGTATATTCGCAACTGCAAAACGCAAGCAGGATCATGAGATGATGGCATATATCCGCCACCTTATTAATTATAATAAGATTTGCGACCAACTGAAAGAAACATGGGATTATCCCACCAAACAACAATTGGCAGCACGCAGAACCACGCTGCTAAACATGCAGCGCGCAACAAAAGCATATCGGGGAAAGCGCTTGAGCCAGCAATATGCGCTGCTCTATATGCGCGCCAACATGCTGCTGGGGGCATACAATATCAACACCAGTTACTGGACCGGCGTGGCTTCAAAATTCAGCAAAAGCGTTTATCGCGACATGATGCAGGGCATCTATGCTAACGCCCTGCTCCATAAAGGCATGTGGCGACAAGCCTGCGACATATATGCATCGCAAGGCGACTGGAACAGCATCGGATGGGCTATGCGCAAATACCGCAACCAGGCGGGCATTAGCAACATTTATGCGGTAGATCCAAACTCGCCTACGCTCAACTATCTCGTTCAGGATTTCGTAAACAGTGCCCAAGAGACCATCGACGACACTGACAACAAAGAGTGGATAACCGAAGTGGGGATGACACCCGTGTATAAAAAGGATATCATGGCTTTCACCGCGTTTGCCAACAAGGTGGCTGTTTCAGGTAAAGTGAACAACCCTTGTCTGTGGAAATCGGCAACGGCCATGCTGAATTATCTCATTGGGAACAAGCAAGAGGCCTCGGCAGACATCGACAAAGCCATGACAATGGCTGGTGACGAAAAGACGAAGGATAACGCCCGTTGCATCCGCCTGCTGATATCCACGGACGAGAACCAGCTGGACAGCAAATATACCAGCTATCTGGCAACGGAATTTAAATGGCTTTTCAGCAAGCACACCGATGGTCAGGACTATTATTCCAACGTGATGAACCGTGTGGTTTATCAGAAATTGGCGCCCAAATACCTTGCCGCTGGCAGACCTGAAGTTTCCACCGCCCTGCTCTGCATGATGAACGAAATAGACGGCATTTATTCAGA
>ENA-UOYA01002774-UOYA01002774.1-activated-sludge-metagenome-genome-assembly--contig:-NODE-2774-length-16499-cov-5.194600_pt1 | contig 16499 bp, 15 predicted proteins | sample MGYA00238163_ERZ764804 | MGnify/ENA primary metagenome ERZ764804 (study PRJEB28919, sample SAMN05720223) | activated sludge metagenome | isolation source: Anaerobic digester | place: Hong Kong... | reverse complement strand
CATGAGCGCTTTCGGGCTGAGCCGCTCCACCGACCTGACCCTGGCCGAGGCGGAGAATTTCGTCAAAGCCTATTTCACCAAGTTCCCGGGCGTGAAAGCCTACCTGGATGGCATCCGCAAACAAGCCGCCGAGCGCGGCTACGTGGAGACCATGCTGGGGCGGCGGCGCTACTTCCCTGAGCTGCGCAACCCGCCCACGCCGCAGGTGCGGGCGCGCGCCGAACGCGAAGCCATCAACGCGCCCATTCAGGGCACGGCCGCTGACATTCTCAAGGTAGCCATGATCCGCCTGCCGGATGAATTGAAGCGCAACCATCTCAGCTCGCGCATGCTGCTGCAAGTGCACGATGAGCTGCTGCTGGAATGCCCGAAAGATGAACTGCAGAAGACAGTCGAAGTGGTCAGCCGCACTATGCAGAACGCTTACCAGCTTTCCATTCCGCTGGAAACAGACGCTGCCTGGGGCAGCAACTGGAGCGATTTGCACGGAGACGCGAAGTAACCCCCAAAAACGAAATGAGTGTCAGGAATTCAATTGCACTCCTGGAAAGTGTGCGAGGCTTACTTTGACGCAATTCCTGTAAACATAAGTACATTTGGTCGCGTCGTCGCTACGCTCCTTGCGGAAAAAGCTTTTTGCTTGAATTTGCGAGACCGGTCATTATCCGCTTGAGGATATTGCGAATGCCATTTCTCAGGTAACAGCGGGCAGACCCAAAAATGTCTTCGCGAATCCCGCATCAGCGGGGTGAAGCGATCTCACATGCGGAAGTCGTGATGATTCTGGACTAATAGAAAATTTTTGTATGACCATGAGATCGCCACTCGGCTTCGCCGCTCGCGAAATCACATATTAATTGTCATCGATTTTTATCCCGGTTGTTGCGAGATATGTGTAAGCACGCCGTATACGAAGCATCCTGGCAGGAATGCAATCTCGAATGACAGATCATATTAATGCTTTATATGCAACTCATCGATGGGTCTTGAAAGCTTTCTTAATTGAAGAAGCATAGCCATTTTCTACCATCGCATGCTTGAAAATCTATACAAAAAAGTTGTTCTAAAAATGAGTATGCGGGTCTATCTTGAGCGTGAGAATGCTTCGGCCCGCTTTAGCGGGTCTCCGCAATGGCATATCGATAATTATTGATACGGGCGAAGTGTGGATAAACTGAATTATCTGTGTGAATTCAGTTTAAAGACGACGTCTGTTTCTGTTTTATCTGTGTTTATTGGTGGTAAATACTTACACCACCGCCGGGCGCGAGTAGCGGATGGGCAGGTGCAAGTGACCGGTCTCGTTGAAGCAGCGCACAATAACGCGGCTCTCCACGAAATCGACGATGCTGATGGAGGTATTTTCGATGGAAATGAAAATGGGCTGCTCCAGCGGAAAACCCAGGTAATAGGCGAACATATACTTGATAAAACCGCCGTGTGAAACGGCCGCCACGCATTTGCCTTTGTGTTTTTCAAGCAATTGATCGGTAAAATGCGCCACGCGAGCGCGGATTTGGGCGATGCTTTCGCCGCCCGGGTAGGCGGGCTTGCCCAATCCCTGGATGGATGGCAGGCGGTAGAGTGCGTTGGTCTGATTATAGAAGTCCGGGGCGAGGGTTTTCAGGTCCGTGAAACTCTCGTTTTCGATATCCCCGAAACCCAGCTCGGCCAGATCGGGGGTGGCTTCGACCTCGAGGCCATATTTGCGTGCTACAAACTGCGCGGTTTCCACGGCGCGGGGATAGGGGCTGGTGAAGATATGGTCGATGGCGTACAAGTCGTAGAGCGTTTCCGCCAGTTCTGCAGCCTGGCGGCGGCCTTCATCGTCCAGCGGGGTCGCGGTGTTGCCTTGCATTTTACCCGCCACGTTTAAAGCCGTCTGGGCGTGGCGCAGGATGAACAGCCGGGTGAAATCCGGATTGTGGGGAATGCGGTTATTCATTTGGTTGTTTTTTCTATGCTTTCTTGTTGATGGTCTTTCTGCTTGCGGCCTGTGTTTTATAAGCCGGTACGATAATTTTGTAAAGCCTGCAAACCCTTTCATCCAGCATGCGGCTGCGAATGCGCGGGTCAATTTCATCCAGCGAAGAGGTGGTGGTGATCACAGTCGGCAGGCGCGTTTCATATCGGAAATTCAACACCTGGAAAAGTTTCTCACGCGCCCAGGGAGTGGCGTTCTGCGTGCCCAGGTCGTCCAGAATCAACAATGGGGCGGTGCGGATTTGTGAGAACACATTATCGTATGAAACCGTGCTGGTGGGGCTGAAGGTGGCACGCAGGTGATCCAGTAGATCGGGCACGACCGCAAAGATGGGATCGTCGCCCAGGGCGGCGCGGTAGTGGCCGATAGCAGCCGCCAGGTGGGTCTTGCCTGTGCCATAGGTGCCCATCAATACCAGCCAGCCGTCCGGGTGCTCGGCGAATTGCTGCGCGGCATAGAAAGCGCCATCCAGGCTTTTCTGTTCATCCGCCGGCAGGTTTTCGTTTTTGCGCGCGCTGAATTTATCGAAGGTGCGGTGATCGCTGATGTGCGCCAGCGAAGAAATCGGCGAAGCGGCGCTATCCAGCAGCGGATTGCGAAAATCGGGAGCATCGATCTGGATGCGGATGACCAACTCACGGTCTTGCAGGCGCGAGCTGACGCGCTCGTCGATCTCACTCAAACTGACATTGGTGGTGATCACGGTGGGCAACCGTTGCGTATAGCGGTGATTGATAATCTGGAATAATTTCTCACGCGCCCAGGGGGTGGCGTTTTGGGTGCCCAGGTCGTCCAGCACCAGCAGGCGCACGTTCTTGATCTCTTCGAAACGTTCCTCATAGCTGACATCCGCAGTGCCGAAACTGTAGCGCAGCCAGTCCAGCAGGTCGGGTACAGTCAGGAACAGCGTTTCCACGCCCAGCGAGATCACCTGGTTGGCAATGGCAGCCGCCAGATGGGTTTTGCCGCAGCCGTAGCTGCCCATCAACAACAGCCAGCCGTTCAGATGGCCGGCATAATTTTTGGCGGTGTTGTAGGCGAATTCCAGGGTTTTGTTGGTTTTCCCCTGATTGTCGTGACCGCAGACATCGAAACCTTCGAAGGTCATATCCTTGAAGGCCTGCAGGTTGCTGACCTGGTACAAGCGCTGCACGCTGGCGCGCTGGTAGTTTTCTTTCTGACATTGGCAGACTTCCAGGATGCCGAAATTGGGATCGTCCACCGGCAGGTCGCGGCGCACGTAACCGATGCCGCCGCAAATGGGGCAGACATCCGCTTTATCGGCAGCGGCATTCTTTTTCTTTTTAGTGTTGTCCGATGTCTCCATATTCGCCTTTGAGGTATCGGCGGTGATCTTCCTGATCGTCTCTCCGATTGGCTCCATCTTTTCCTTCCTCCTGCCAGCGTTTTAAAATACCTTCCACGTATTTCCAACGCCGCACGTTATTTTTCACTGCCAATTGCAGCGCTTCTTCGATCCAGCCTGGCGGGTAGGTGGCCTGCGCGTCGCGCAGTGTATCCGCGATGATGGGCGTGAGCGGACCGATATTCTCTTCGTAAAGCTGGAAGAGGTTAGGCTGCAGGCTCTCCAGCGTGGGCTTCGCGGCCGGATCAACCAGTTGGCCCTGGCGGAACAGCTCGGCTGCTGCCCGCCCGCGCGGGCTGTTGATAAAGTAGGCAGGGCCGCCGGCTGGCTGGTCAGCCGCCTCGATCAAGCTGCCGCGCGCGGCAGCCCGCTGCAGGCATTGGCTGAGAACCTGCTGCAAGTTTTGACTGCCGACTTCCAAACCCCGTGTGAACTGTTCATCCAGCAGAATATCCTGCAAGCGGAAAGCGGCGCCAAAATCTCCCAGCCGGTAAGCGCTCCATAATAAGTAAATGGTGACTTTCAGCTCGTTGAGATCGTCAATGGCCGGCAGCAGCTCGCTGAAGAATTGATCCGGCAGCGCGCTGAACTTTTTTTTGCCTTCCTCGAATCCTTGAAATTTGTTATCCATGGCGAACGCTTACTTGACGGTAGCCACGTCGTAAAATTGGGCCAGGTTTTTAATGAACACCATCTCAATATCACGGGTGGGGCCATTGCGGTGCTTGGCGACCATCAGTTCGATCAGTTCCTTGTCCTGGGCGCCGCCCGGGATATCTTCCTTTTTGTGAATGAACATGACAATGTCGGCATCCTGTTCCAGGCTGCCGGATTCGCGCAGGTCGGAGAGCATGGGCTTTTTATCGGTGCGCTGCTCGACTGCGCGCGAGAGCTGCGCGGCAGCCAGCACCGGCACATTCAGCTCGCGCGCCAGGGTTTTCAGGTTGCGCGAGATATATGAGACTTCCTGCACGCGGTTGTCGTTGCGCGTGTCGCCGGACATCAACTGGATGTAGTCCACCAGGATCAGGTCGATGTGATGCTCCAGGTGCAGCCGGCGGCACTTGGTGCGCATCTGGATGGGCGTCAGAGCCGGCGTATCGTCAAGGTAAATTTTCGAATTGCTCAAATTTTCCATCGACTGGGTGAGGATATCCCAATGATCGTCCTGAATTTTGCCGGAACGCAATTCCTGGGTGTTGATGCCGGTATCCTGCGCGATCATGCGCTGCACCAATTGCTCGTTGGACATTTCCAGCGAGAACATGGCTACGTGCTTTTTGTGTTTGAGGGCGGCGTTTTTGGCGATGGTCAGCAGGAAACCGGTCTTGCCGGTTCCCGGGCGGCCGGCGATGATCAGCAGGTCGGAACGCTGCAATCCGCCAAGTAATTTATCCAGATCGGTCAATCCGGTGGGTACGCCGAAGATCTCGTCGCTGCGCTGCGAGAGCATGGAAACGCGGTCATAGTACTCGTCGATCACGTTTTGAATGGGCTGCAAGTCGCGGCGGATGCGCCGTTCGCTCAGGTCGAAGATGGATTTCTCGGCGCTGTTGATGATATCTTCAACCGGTTTCTCTTCCTGATAAGCCAACTTGGCCATTTCATTGGCGGCCGCCAGCATGCGCCGGCGTACGGAAGTCTCTTCGACGATGTGTGCGTAAGCGGCAGCATTCAGCGAGCTGGGCGTCTGGTTGATCAGCATCATCAGGTATGCCTGGCCGCCGATCTCCTCCAGTTGGCCGCGATTTTCCAATTCCTCGCTCAGGGTGAGAATGTCGATGGGGATACGGTTTTCGTGCAGATGAGTGAAGACTTCCCAGATCCAGCGGTTGCGGATGATGTAGAAATAATCGGCGTCCAGAACCTGGGCAACGTCGAAGTACGATTCCGGATTGATCAGCACGCTGCCCAGCACAGCTTCTTCCGCCTGTCGGTTGTGCGGCTGCGACTGGATGGTGCTGGAACTGGTTTCGGGGGTCTCAAAAAAGTCTTGCATGGCTTGTCAGTTTTCCTGCGATCGCCAGGCGATCATTTGTTTTCTGGAGAATCGTCGGTTTGGCTACCTTTTTCCTCGTCACCGGAATCGTCTTCGTCTTTATTCTTGAAATATTCCTCAAAAATTGACAGCCGTTCGTCATCAAAGGAAACTTTGGTGTCGCTCTCAGCTTCCACGGATGGCTTTCCCTCTCCTGCCGGGCTTTCTTCTTCGCTGGTTTCGTTAATTTCTTCCGGGATAATGCTGGCTTCGTCCATCACCTTGGAACTGACCAGGATGGGAACATGCGCGCGTACAGCGACGGCGATGGCGTCGGAGGGGCGGCTGTCCACTTCGATCTCCTTACCATCTTTCTCGATCACCAGGGTTCCAAAGAAGATATCATCCTTGAGCGCACTGATTTCTACGCGCGTTAACCGCCCTCCCAATTGACCGATCATGCTGTTGAGCAGATCGTGAGTCTGCGGCCGCGAGACTTCGATTTCCTGCAGGGCGATGGTGATGGCTTCAGCTTCATAAGGCCCGATCCAGATCGGCAGGAAACGGTCAGCATCCACCTGCTTTAAAACCACGATACGCTGCTGGTTGGTCAGGCTGACCCTTAAGCTGTCAATTTTCACTTCGATTAGCTGTTGCATGCCATCCTCCACCGATAATTTATTCTAACATGCCGCCGACCCAATCGAGTAATCCGGGTGTTATTTAAGATAGTGTATAATATTTTGCAACCGCAATATTTTAAGAATTCCCTGTTTGTTTAATCTTTGCAGGCGAGGGGGAATCCGCGGGAAAATGTTTATACATTACAACCGTCGAATATTATTATAATAATTGGGAGAAGGATATTCGCGTGAAGAATTGGTTGTGGTAAACTCAATTCCTTTGAGCGCAGTTTATATGAAACATTTGCTTTTATTAGTTGAAGGAAAAAGAGCGGATCGACCATCTTACATGTCCGGTTTGAGTAAGAAAGGTTTCGAAGTCGAATCGGTTGCCACCGGTTCGGCAGCATTAAAAAAGCTGGAGACTTTGGAGCCTAAAGCCGTCATTGTGGATGCCGCTTCCATGCGCACCTCCGGGACGCGCATCTGCAATTCCCTGCGCGCCACCCTTCCCGCTATTCCTATTATTCTGGTCATCGCCGAGGAACAGACTGACGTTGACCCGGATTGCGCCGATGAGATCCTGCGGCTGCCCTTCACCATGCAAAAACTGCTCAATCGCCTGAAACCCTATATGTCCATGAACCAGAACAAAAAACTGGTGGTGGGGACGATCGAGCTCGACCTCAAACAGCGCTGGGTGCATTGCGATGGAAAGCGCACGCGGCTGACCCCGCGGCTGTTCATCCTGATGGAAACTTTTATGCGCCGGCCGGGCGAGGTCTTGCTGCGCGATGAGTTATTTAAAAAATTGTGGGAAACCGATTATCTGGGCGATACCCGTTCACTGGACGTGCACATCAGTTGGCTGCGCCAGGCAATTGAGAAAGATCCGCGCCACCCGCGTTACATCAAGACCGAACGCGGCGTGGGTTACCGCCTGGAACTGGAAAAGCCCAAACGGCCTTCCAAGGGTGAACGAAGTTAGTATATTGATTTATACTTGCTGTGGTGCATAGAGCGATTTGAGGTCGCTTTTTTTTATTTAAACAGACCAGCCTGCCAATTTGGCAGGCTGGTCTGCAAATAAATTAGGGAGAAAAATGCTTAATGAAGCGCTAGCACCAGCGTCAATAACAATCCACCGGCAATCACGCTGCCCAACTGCCCGGCGGTATTGGCGCCCATGGCGTGCATCAGGATGAAGTTCTCAAAATCCTCTTCCTGCGCCATTTTGGCCGAAAGCCGGCCGGCCATGGGGAAGGCGCTGATACCGCAGGCGCCGATCAACGGATTGACCTTGCCCTTGGTCACAAAAGCCATTAACTTACCGAACAATAATCCCATGACCGTATCGAGCACAAAGGCTAACAAACCCAGCGCGAGAACTTGCAGGGTGGCCAGGTTCAGGAAGCTCTCCGCGGTCATCGTGCCGCCGATGGTCAATCCCAGGAACAGGGTGGCAATATTGATGATTTCATTCTGGGCGGATTTGTTCAAGCGGTCCACCACGCCCGATTCGCGCAGCAGGTTGCCCAGCATCAACGCCGCAATCAGCGGGGCGGCGGTGGGCGCCAGGATGCTGATCACAATCGTGACCACAATCGGGAAAATGATCAGGGCTTTCTTGCTGACAGGTTTGGGGGCGTATTCCATGCGGATGCGCCGTTCTTTTTTGGTAGTCATCAGCTTCATGACCGGCGGCTGGATGATGGGAATCAGGCTCATGTACGAATATGCCGCCACCGCAATGGGCGCCAGCATGTGGGGAGCCAGTTTCCCGGCCACGTAGATGGCGGTCGGCCCGTCGATAGCGCCGATCACGCCGATGGAGGCGGCTTCATTCAGGTTGAATCCCAACAGGGTGGCCAGGATCAGCGTGCCATAAATGCCGAATTGCCCGGCGGCGCCCAGCAGCGCCATCTGCGGCATGGCCAGCAGCGGGCTGAAATCGATCATGCCGCCCACACCGATAAAGATCAGCAACGGAAAAAGTTCGGATTGGATGCCGGCGCGGTACAGCACGGAGAGGAAACCCTCGCCGTCGGCCGAAGCGGCCATGCCCAGGTTGGCCAGAATGCAGCCAAACCCAATCGGCAACAGTAAAACCGGTTCGTATTCCCGGGCAATAGCCAGATAGATCAGGACCAAACCCACCCCGATCATGATCAGGTTCCCCCCATGCAGGATTAGAAAATCCTGGCTGAAATAGGTCCACAATGCACTGAAGTTCATGGTTGCGATGCCTTTTGATTGAGTTCCATTAACAGCTTGCCCTGCTGGACTTGTTCGCCGACGGAGATGTGGATCTTTTCAATCCTCCCGGCATGGCTGGCGCGAATGGAATTTTTCATCTTCATGGCTTCCAGTACGCATAACTCCTGTCCGAATTCAACCGCATCACCTGCTTTTACTTTGATCTCCACAATCACGCCCGGAATCGGCGCGCTGACCGCGCCGGTATTTCCGGCGGAGACTGCGGCTGATTGCGGATAAGCGCTCTTGATGACGGCAGGAGAAGGAGCGGCAGGCGTTTGTACTTGAGGAACTGGGGCGGCTGTGTTTTCTTCAGGCCATACTTCAAACGGTTCGCCGTCGACCTCAACCGCAACGGGGCGGGTGCGAAGGTCGCCAACTTGAACTGTGTAGGTTTTATCCTGAATCTTGACGGTGATTTTCATGCTGCTCCCTTTTTTCTGTGTGTGATTGCTCTGGATGATTCAATCTGGCGGCTGCGGCCTGCGCTCAGCCAGGGGCTGAGGCGGAGGCCATCAGAGGGCGAAGCGCCTGAAAAGGTTGCCTTTTGCATGGCGATCGCTACAGATACCGCAGCCGCGGCAGCTTTCATTTCAGATTCCGGGCGGCAGGCCTCTTCCTGGAGGACTGGGCCAGCCTTAACCGGTGCCTCCTTTTCTGCAGTCAATCGCACCAGGATGTCCATCAATCCCCATAACAGGATCAATCCCACGAAAACCATACCGCCGCCGATCAAGCTGATCAATAAGGCATTATTCATTGGATCGCCTTTCTATACCGGCGGATTGCCATGTTTGCGCGCCGGATTCTGGACCTGTTTATCCTTGATAATTTCGAGCGCGCTGATGATCTTCATACGGGTTTCGGAGGGCAGGATGATTTCATCGCAAAAACCGGCGTTGGCTGCCGCGTATGGATTCAGGTATTTCTCTTTGTATTCCTGAATGACCCTTTCCCGTTCCGCATCCGGGTTTTCCGCGTTCTGGATGCGCCTGGTGTGCAAAACACTGGCGGCGCCTTCAGCGCCCATCACGGCAATTTCGGCTGTGGGCCAGGCGTATGTAACATCGGTGCCGAGATATTTGCTGCTCATCACGATGTACGCGCCGCCGTAGGCTTTGCGCGTCACCACGCTCACCTTGGGCACGCTGGCTTCGGAATAAGCGAACAGTACCTTGGCGCCGTGGCGGATGATGCCGCGGTGCTCCTGCTGGACTCCCGGCAGAAAGCCGGGCGAGTCCACGAAGGTCACCAGGGGGATGTTGAAGCAATCGCAGAAACGCACGAAGCGGCAGATTTTATCGGAGGCGTCGATATCGATCACGCCGGCCATCGCGCTGGGTTCTTGCGCTACTATGCCGACCGGATTGCCGTTCATGCGCGCCAGCCCGATGATGGCATTGGGGGCGAAAACCGGCTGCAGTTCCAGGAAAGAATCGCGGTCGACCACGCGCTGGATGATCTCATGCATGCTGTAGGGCTGCGTTTCCTCTTCCGGGATGATCGTATCCAGAACAGCATCCATGCGGAAAGGCTCGTCCGCGGGTGGGTACGAGGGCGGGTTATCCATGTTGTTGCCGGGCAGGTAACCAACGAGCGCGCGGCAGAGCGCCAGCGTTTCATGCTCGTCGCGGGCTGTCAGGCTGGCCACGCCGCTGGTTGCCAGGTGCACCTGCGCGCCGCCCAGGCTTTCAAAATCCACTTCCTCCCCGGTGATGGTCTTGATCACGCTGGGTCCGGTGATGAACATATAGGATTGCTTTTCTACCATCAAAATGAAATCCGTCAGGGCGGGGGAGTAAGCCGCGCCGCCGGCGCAGGGGCCCATGATGATACTGATCTGGGGCACTACACCGGAATAAAGCGCATTGCGGCGGAAGATCTCGGCGTAACCGCCCAGGCTGTGGATGCCCTCCTGGATGCGCGCGCCGCCGGAATCGATCAGGCCGATGATGGGCGCGCCGTTTTGTACGGCCAGGTCCATCACGCGGCAGATCTTATGGCTTTGCATCTCGCCCAATGAACCGCCGTTGGCGGTGAAATCCTGCGCATAAACAAAAACCGGGCGTCCGTCGATTTTGCCGTAACCGGTTACCACCCCATCACCCAGGATGCGGCTTTGCGGATCATCCGTCATATCATTGCGCTGGAGGACAAAAGGCTCGAGCTCCTGGAAAGAAGAAATATCAAGCAATTCCCCCAGGCGCTCGCGGGCGGTTAACTTGCCTTTCTCGTGCTGTTTGGCAATACGTTCCTCGCCGCCGCCGAGCAAAGATAATTTTCGGAACTTTTTCAAATCATCATTCTTTGATTGCGTTGAGCTCATAAATTCATCCTGTGTTTTTATTATTTTAATCCCGCAGTTTGTTCAAAAAGTCATTGACATTCGTATTGAATTATTGTAATATGTGATATGTAATATATCACATATTACATAGATTTGAAAGAAACGAGACTAATATGGAAAAAGCCCCAAAAAGCAAACCAGCCGCGTTGACCGATTGGACCTACCAATACCTGAAAAAAAGCATCCTGAACCTGGATTTTCACCCCGGGCAACAGCTCCATATTGAGGATTTCACTGAAAAGTTGGAAGTCAGCCGCACACCGGTGCGCGAAGCCTTCTTGCGGCTGGCTACCGAGGGACTGATTGAGGTCCGCCCGCGGGTGGGCTACTTCGTGTCCACCATCACCGAGCAGGACATTTACGATCTGTTCGAGGCGCGCGAGATTGTGGAAACGCGCGCTGCCCGCCAGGCTGCCAAGGCGCTTACCGATGAGGATCTGGAAAATATCAAGACAATCATGGAAGAATCCCAAAAAGCGGTCAGAGCAGGAGATTTTGACCGATTCCTGGAATTTGAAGTTCGGTTCCATGAATATATCAAGAAACATATCACCAACAAACGGTTGATCGCGTTTATGGATAGCCTGAACGATTTAACCTACCGGGAACGCGTTTTATCCACCCGTTCAGTTGAAAATGTGGAAAAAACGATCATCGAGCACAATTGCATCGTTGAAGCGCTTCTGCAGCGTGATGAGAAAAAAGCGGAAGAATGCATGGCGAAGCATCTTGAAAATGTTCGCGAAAGACTGATCGCGCTTATTCAAAAAAATCCAAATCTATAAAACAAAGGAGAAAGCAATTATGAGCAAGTGGCAGTTGCCCCCGGAAGGCGGGCACATGGATCGCCCAACGGGCATCTACCTGCAAACGATGACCGGCAAAGAAGTGCAAGCCCGTCTGGAAAAGAATGATCTCATCATTATTCCCATCGGCAGCACCGAAGCGCACGGTCCGCATGCCTGCAGCGGCGAGGATACTTTCCTCGTAACGCGCATGGCCGAAGCAGTCGCGCAGAAAACCGGCTGCACGGTGGCCGAACCGATCTGGTACGGTTCTCACCCTTACCATCACCTGGGGATGCCTGGGACGATTGTGGTCCCTGAAGAGACCTTCGCGGCCAATCTGCGCGCGGTCATGGCGGGTTTCTGGAACGCTGGTTTCCGCAAGCAGATCCTGTTCAACGGGCACGGCCAGGATTATGTCATCCCCATGGCCATGCACCAGTTCGGCAAAAAATATCAGGTTCCCATGCTCCTGATCAACGTCAATTACTGGTTCACCATCAAAGAACACATTCGCGACAAAGCGCATGGCGGGCCTTTTGAAACTCCCTTCGTACACGGCGATGAAGTTGAAACCTCATTCTCCATGGCGCTCTTCCCCGAGATGATCCACATGGAAGACGCGGTCGACACCAAAGGCCAGAGCCTCTTCCCGCCCGGTCACATTGACCTCTCCGGTTCTGCCTACAACCTGCCGATCCCCTTCTGGCAGCACGTGGGCGCCTCCACCATCGAGCCAGTGGCCACCCCCGAGGGTGTGGTCGGCAGCGCCACGCTGGCCGATCCTGCCAAAGCCATTGGCGGCGTTTCCGCCGTGTTGGATTACATGGAAAAACTGGTCAACGATATCATGGCCATGTATCCCGCCGGGAAGCTGCCCCCTGTTGATAAAGTGACCCAACGTTCCAAGGAGGAAATTGAAGCCTTGTTGAAGGGGCCCTTTGAAAAGGACGGCAAACATCTTTATACCGTAGCGTATCCACCCTAAATCGGCAACATTCATAACCGGGGACCAGGCATTCCGCCTGATCCCCGGTCTGTTCACTGGACTAATTTTATTTATTGGAGTTTGAAATGAGCAATGACATTGCAACAAAGAACAAGGGAATGAAAGTTGGCGCAGCGGTGATGGTTGCGCCGGGAAAATTGGAATACCAGGAACTGCCTTATCCGGATCATCTGGAACCGGGCGCCATGATCGTGAAAATGGAAATGTCCGGAATCTGCGGCACCGATAAACATGCTTTTAAAGGAGAAACCACACTTTACGGAGGCACGGAAGCCGAGCAGGACATGGTTTTCCCGACAGTGCACGGGCACGAAAATTCCGGCATTGTGGTTGAGATGAACGGCGATAACATCGAATACAGCGGCAAGCCCCTCAAGGTGGGCGATCGCGTGACCAACTGCCCCAATGTGATCTGCGGGGAATGCTGGTACTGCCGCAGCGTGCACGGCTATCCGTATTGCTCGAACCACCAGGGCATCGGCATGACCTATTATGCCGACCGCTTCCCCTATATTGTCGGCGGTTGGGCGGAATACATGTACCTGCCGCCCAAGGCCTGGGTTTACAAGGTCCCCGAATACATCCCGGTGGAATATTCCTGCATGTCCGAGTTGTTTGTGGTGACAGCGCTGTTGGACCGCGCCAAGGAATACGCGGCTTACGCCGGCAAGGGCTTCCATTTCGGCGACACGGTAGTGGTGCAGGGCGCCGGCCCGATCGGCATGCTGATGGTCGCCAAGGCGCGCATGTTGGGCGCCGGCAAAATCATCGCCCTGGATGGCTTTGACAAGAAACTGGAACTGGCGAAAGAGTTCAGCGCCGACGTGACGATTAATATCAAGGATATGCCGGATAAGGATTTGGTGGAAGCTATTCGCGCTGAGACCGAAGGACGCGGCGCCGATGTGGTGGTCGAAACCGTTGGCCGCCCGGAGGTGGTGCGGGTTGGGCTGGAAATGCTGCGCCGCGGCGGAACCTACCTGGAAACCGGCAACTTTGCGGATACCGGCGAAGTATCCCTCAATGTGCATCGCCACATTGCCGCCAAGAACGTGCTGATCTACGGCAATACCAACCATCCGCACGACGGTTACTATGCCGCTTTCGATATGATGTGGCGCAACCGCGATCGTTTCCCGATTGAAAAACTGATCACGCATCGTTTCAAACTGGAACAGGCTCAGGAAGCCATGCAGAAATCGTTTGAAGAGGATGCCCTGAAGGTAGTTTTTGAAATGTAGGTTGTGATTCACCAGGGAAGAGGAGTATTTGGCATATGAACAATCCAGTACCGTTGCTCGAAATGAAAAATATATGCAAAACTTTTCCAGGTGTTAAAGCCTTGGATCATGTTGATTTTGATCTTTTCCCTGGTGAAGTACATGTCCTGGTGGGGGAAAACGGAGCCGGAAAATCGACTTTGATGAAAGTGCTGGCCGGCGCATATCCGCGCGACGCAGGCGAAATTTTTGTTGAACAAAAAGCACAACCGCGTTGGAATCCGACTGTCGCGCGTGAAAACGGCGTAGCGATGGTTTACCAGGAGTTCACGCTGCTTCCTTTCCGCAATGTGGCGGAGAATATTTTCCTGGGCCGCGAGAAAAAACATGCCGGATTGTTTCTTAACAAATCCTTGATGCATACACAAGCAAGCGCATTGCTCAAATCCATCGGCGTGAACGTGGATACGCGCTGCCCTTTGCTTGAATTAGGCGTTGCCGAGCAGCAGATGGTTGAAATTGCCAAAGCTTTGGCTATGGATGCACGCATCTTGGTGCTGGACGAACCTACCTCTGCCTTAAGCATGCGGGAGATCGAACAGTTATTCTCGACTGTGAGGAAGCTAAAGGAAAAGGGAGTCGGAATCATCTATATCTCTCACCGGCTTGAAGAGATCAAACAGATTGGGGACCGGGTAACGGTGATGCGCGATGGTCAATTGATCGGTACGCGCAAAATTGATGAGGTTTCCATCGATGACGTAATTCGCATGATGATCGGCCGCGAGATTGAAAAACTTTACCCGCGTCATTATTGTCCTCCGGGAGAAGTCGCGTTATCCGTAAAGGGATTGAAATCCGGAAAGAAAGTCCACAACGTCAATCTAGAGATTCGTTTTGGTGAGATTGTCGGCCTATCCGGTCTGGTCGGGTCGGGTAGAACTGAAACAGCCCGGGCGATTTTTGGGCTGGATTCCATGACTGCTGATGATCTGGAGATCCTGGGAAAGAAATACAAACATATTGATCCTTCGCAAGCCGTGGATATCGGGTTGGGATTGATCCCGGAAGATCGCCGGCGCGATGGATTATTCCCCATCCTTTCAATGGAAAAGAATTTGGTAATGGTCTGCCTGCGCAAGATCTTTCCGAGCGGGATTATGAAGCCTGCCATTGAGCGCAGCACAGCCAATGAATACGTCCGAAAATTTAATATTCAACCGCCTGCGCTGGATCGTTTTGTCCATTATCTATCCGGCGGAAACCAGCAAAAAGTCGTGATTGGCAAGTGGTTGGCAGCCAAACCGCGTGTGATCATCATTGATGAACCCACCCGTGGCATTGATGTTGGAGCGAAGTCCGAAGTGCATGCATTCATGGACCAGCTTGCAAACTCCGGCCATGCAATCCTGATGATCTCTTCTGAAATGCCGGAGATTTTGGGGATGAGCGATCGCATTTACGTTATGCATGAAGGCAAGGTGGCGGGTGAATTTCCCCGAGGCACCGATTCCGAAGAAATCCTGCGCCGCGCAATGGGAGTTCGAGCATGAAGTTTACAAATCGGAAAAAAATTTTTCGCTTGATCCTTGAAAAGATCCCGACAGTATTCTGGATTTTGCTTTTGATGGTTATTTATTTTTCTGTCTCGAGCTCTAATTTTCTGACTCTGGGAAATGCGATCAACCTCTCGCGGCAGGGCGCCATCCTGTTGACTCTTTGTTTGGGCGTGGTGGTTGTGAAGATCACCGGCGGGATGGATCTTTCCAATGGCGCCGTGATGTCGCTGTGTGGCATGATCATGGCATGGGCTCTGGTAAACCTGAACGTACCTGTTTATTTGGCGATTTTGATTTCAATAATTATGGGAATCATTTTGGGTACATTAAACGGATTTTTCGTTTCGATACTCGGAATTCCATCTTTTATAGCGACGCTGGGAACCCAGGGGATTGCGGTTGGTTTGTCATTGGGCATGAATAACGGCAATGTCATAGCCGGATTACCGAAGGTTTTTTACGAAATAGGAAACGGCAGCATTTTCGGAATTCCCTGTCCATTATGGATTTCCCTGCTTGTATTTGCGTTGACCAATCTCATACTTACCCAAACACCTTTGGGAGTATACATCTATGCCTTGGGCGGTAATGAAGAAGCCTTGAAGCTATCCGGCAAACCTGCCTGGATATATAAAATATTGGCTTACTCCTATTCCGGGCTGACCGCTGGAATCGCGGCTTGTATTCTGACTTCCCGCAATATGGCTGCGCAGCCTACGGTTGGCTCAGGCATGGAGTTCGAAGCCTTTGCCGGTGTTGTCCTGGGCGGGAGTTTCATTGCCGGGAAAGGAACTGCTATCGGAGCTGTCTTGGGCGCCCTTTTTATCCTGGTGCTGCGCAATGGCTTGAATCTTTTAGGGATTCCTACTTACCTTCAATTGGCGATTTTCGGAACGGTGTTGATCAATGCGATTGTCCTGTCTACTTTGGTTGAACGTTGGGTGCAGAAGATGCGGGACGAGGAGCGTGAATAATGGATCAGCAAACATCGAAAAAAGGTGAAGAAGTGGTTAAATCACAATCGCGCAACGAATCCAACCGTGTTTGGAAATATATTTCCCGATTTTCCCGGATTGGAGCGCTGGTTTTATTGGGAGTAGCCATATCACTTCTCAATCCAAACTTCCTGAAAATCTCAAACATTATTAATGTTTTGCGGCAAGCCGCGCCTCAGATCATTATTTCCTTCGGCATGACGATTATTTTCCTTACCGGCGGGATTGACCTCTCGTTGGGGTCGGTGGTCACCTTAACGAGCGTGATCGCCGGGTATTTTTTGACACAAACGAGCCTGCCCTGGTGGTGCGCAATTGCCGGCGCCATGGCGGTTGGCGCGCTTTCGGGATTTATCACCGGCCAATTAATTGCATTT
>ENA-UOYA01002773-UOYA01002773.1-activated-sludge-metagenome-genome-assembly--contig:-NODE-2773-length-16501-cov-4.668734_pt1 | contig 16501 bp, 14 predicted proteins | sample MGYA00238163_ERZ764804 | MGnify/ENA primary metagenome ERZ764804 (study PRJEB28919, sample SAMN05720223) | activated sludge metagenome | isolation source: Anaerobic digester | place: Hong Kong... | reverse complement strand
CTTAGCCATAGGCGATGCTTATAAGCAATGTAACGGAATCAATGAAAGCTCAGTGCACTGGGATATGATTACAGACATGAAAGATGGGGAAATCTATGCCGATGGAGAATTGTGCTATAAAAATGGTAGATTTATTATAGATTGATTTGCTGAATGACGATAGATTGGAATTTTTTAGCACGGGTAGCTAAATTCGGCACAGTGGGAGCTATTAGCTTTGTGATTGATTTTGGGCTGACTTATTTCTGTAAAGAGAAACTAAAATTTAATAAATTCGTAGCGAATGCCATCGGATTTATAGTTAGTGTAATAGTCAACTTCTCACTCAATCGCTTTTGGACGTTTCAATCCAACAATAATGATATAGGGATACAATTTCTTAAATTTATAGCTATAGCAAGTTTTGCGCTGGTGCTCAATACCATTATCATTTATCTCCTCAATTCAAAAATCAGACTCAATTTCTACCTAAGTAAGGCTATCGCAGTATTTATAGTCATGTTTTACAATTATTCCATGAATTCGCTATTTACATTTACTCATTAATCAGCTATTATTGTCAAGCTATGAGTATTGCTCTTTTTTTTGGCTCGTTTAATCCCATTCATATAGGGCATCTCATAATTGCTCAGTCGATTCTCTTAGAGCCAGAAATTGAGCAAGTATGGTTTGTCATAAGTCCCCAAAACCCATTTAAACAAAAAGAAAATCTACTGTCGGAGCACGCTCGGTATTATTTAGCCCAATTAGCTATAGATGACAACCCAAAATTTAAAGCATCCAATATAGAATTTTCTCTTCCCAAGCCAAGTTACACAATAGATACTCTCAATTATCTTCAAGAGAAATATCCAAATAAAAAATTCTCATTACTTATAGGAGGCGATAATTTGGCGAGCCTTCATAAATGGAAAAATTACTCTAAAATCATTGAGTCATATAAAATTTATGTTTACAAAAGACCGCAGGCAGAAATTCCAGCAATTGAACTAAATGCAAACATTAAATTTCTCAATGTGCCATTGATGGATATTTCATCTACAATAATCCGCCATCGAATCAAAAACAATCAATCCATCAAGTACCTAGTGACGGACAAAGTCATGGATGAAATTGAAAAAGCGGGTTATTATCGTTGAATCGGATAGCAAAGTTTAACGCATAGATTTATCGATAGGATAGTTTTACCTTTATCGAACCATAAAACTATCCAAATAAATTTCACTCGTCAATAAAAATTTGTTTACTTTTGCACCGCATTTTGTGGATAAATAGTTTAAAAAACAATGCCAAATAGATGAGTAAAAAATTGATTTTCAAAGGATTATTTTCTATAACTTTCGTTATTTTTTCCTTGATAGGAAAAGCGAACGAGCCCATAGCCAATACAGCTTCTTCTCATCAAGTATCTACTACCAATATCCCTGCTCCAGCAGCTTCGGCAGAAACTCACGCTACTACTGGAGACGAACATCATGCAGCCAAAGACGAGAAATTTGACCCAGTCAGTATCATTATGCATCATATAGCGGATGCTAACGAATTTCATATCATTGGCAATACGAGCTTACCTCTACCTGTTATTATTTATAATAAAGATTCTAAATCGTGGTTTGCCACTATGTCTTCTGCATTTCATTCTCATCATGGAGAGGGCGAAGTAGAAGTTCAAGGCTATAAAATGTCTCATAGCCGAGTTCACCCAGCGGATGGAAGTCATAATTTTATCGACTTTTCGATTACGAAAAATGTATTTGCTATGTTTCTTGGCTTGGCGATATTATTTGTAGTATTTTTCTTAGTGAAGAAAGCATATTCGAGTCGTCCATTGACTACTCCTAAAGGTTTCCAAGGATTTATGGAGCCTTTGTTTCAATTTATTGCTCACGATTTAGCACGTCAGAATATTGGAAAAAATTATTTGAAATTTACACCATTTTTGGTTTGTGTATTTTTCTTCATTTTAATCAATAATCTATTGGGATTGATTCCTATCTTCCCAGGTAGCGCGAATGTATCAGGAAATATATCATTCACATTAGTTCTTGCATTTTTCTCATTTATAATGATAAATGTATTTGCTAAAAAAGATTATTGGTCGCATATATTCAATATGCCAGGTGTACCAAAGGCTTTATTGATTATTCTTACACCTATTGAGATTCTAGGTATTTTTATCAAACCTATCGCTTTATTGCTTCGTCTTTTTGGAAATATTACCGGAGGACACATCGCGATTTTGAGTATTGCCAGTATGGTATTCATATTGGGAGAAGTAGGTAAAAATGCTGGTGGAGCTATCGGTGGCGGTATCATTGCCGTTCCATTATTGATATTTGTCAATGCGATGGAATTATTTGTCGCTTTCCTACAGGCTTATGTATTTACCTTATTGACTTCCATATTTATCGGAATAGCGCAAGAAGAGCATTCACACGCAGAACATCATTAAATTATTATAAATAAAAATATTTAATAACCCCTAAAACCAAACAAATATGACAGCTATTGCAGCAATTGGATGTGGACTAGCAGCTCTAGGCGCAGGAATCGGAATCGGAATGATCGGAGGAAAAGCGATGGAAGGAATTGCACGTCAACCAGAAGCAAGTGGTGAGATTAGAGGAGCTATGATTATCATGGCAGCTCTTGTAGAAGGTGCAGCGCTTATCGCTATTATCTTCTCTTTCTTGTCAAAAAACTAAGAGAAATCCAACCCAGACAAAATGGGGAGATTGGGATTGCCAACTCCTCGTTTTTTTCATTTTTGTAATAAAATTAGGCAAAATAAATAGTAAGTAAAAATATAAATAAAGAATATGGAATTAATTACACCAGAAATTGGATACGTATTTTGGACGTTTTTAGCATTCGCTCTCTTTTGGTTAATCGCAGGAAAATTTGCAGTAAAACCAATCGTAGCTTCTATTGAAGCTAGAAATCAAAAAATCGAAGATGAATTACTTTCTGCTCAGAAAGCGAGATTAGAATTTGAAGAATTGAAATCAAAAAACGATGATTTAATCAAAGAAGCTAGAGAAGAAAGACAAGCTATGCTACTCGAAGCTAAGAAAGATGCCGAATCATTTAGAGCGACGGAGATGAATAGAGCCAAAGAAGATGCTGCTAAAATGCTAGAATCAGCCAAAGCTGAAATAGAAAATCAAAAAAGAGCTGCCATCAACGAAGTGAAAAAAGAAGTAGGTGCACTATCAGTAAGCATCGCTGAGAAATTAATAAGAGAAAAATTGAGTGATAACGCTTCACAGCAGTCACTTGTCACTAGATTAGTCAACGAATCATTATCATCAAACTAAAATGTCTATAGTTAAAAATAGTATTCCATACGCTAAGGCACTTTTTGATCTTTCAAAAGAAAAAGGGCTAACGTCTTCTATTAAAGAAGATGTAATCGCATTGAAGGAAGTATGTCAAAATAGTGCAGAGTTTAAAGATTTTATCGCTAACCCTACTGTGTCAAACGATAAGAAGGCAGAAGTATTAAAGACTCTTTTCTCTGGGAAAATTCAAAAAGAAACACTTGATTTTTTAAATCTTTTAGTAAAAAAAGGTCGATTGGGTCAATTAGGTTCTATCTGTGAGACTTGCATAAGCTTTATCAATGAATCGGAGAATCTCATTCAAGTAAAATTAACGACTGCTACTGCAATTTCTGATACAGAAAAAGCACAGATAGCAAGTAAATTCCTTGGAAATAGCAAGTATGAAGTTGAGACCATAGTCAATCCAGAAATTATTGGAGGTTTTGTACTTGAATTTAATAATAAAATTCTAGACAATAGTATCTCGAATCAACTCAATCAATTTAAAAATAACTTAACTAATTAAGTCATAATCATATTACCCATTTTAACTATATTAACTCAATAACTGAATAAACTATAATATGTCATCAGCAGTCAGACCAGACGAAATATCGTCATTGCTTAAAGAGCAAATCTCGAATGTAAATCTATCTTCTTCCTTGCAAGATGTAGGTACAGTGCTTCAAGTAGGAGACGGTATCGCTCGTGTATATGGATTGAATAATGTCCAAGCAGGAGAGCTTGTAGAATTCAACAATGGTACTCAAGCCCTAGCATTGAACCTAGAAGAAGACAATGTGGGACTTGTACTCATGGGTCCTTCAGAAGGTATCAAAGAAGGAGATCAATGTAAATCTACTGGAAAAATCGCTTCTATCAAAGTAGGAGAGAAAATCGTAGGTAGAGTTGTCAATACATTGGGGCAACCTATAGATGGCAAAGGTGCTATCGAAGGAGAACTGTTTGATATGCCATTAGAGAGAAAAGCGCCGGGTGTTATTTTTCGTCAACCAGTAAATGAGCCACTTCAGACAGGTATCAAAGCGATAGATTCGATGATTCCAATCGGAAGAGGTCAGCGTGAGTTGATTATTGGTGATAGACAAACTGGAAAAACTTCAGTGGCGATTGACACAATATTGAATCAAAAAGAATTCTTCGAAAAAGGAGAACCAGTATATTGTATCTATGTAGCTTGTGGTCAGAAATCTTCTACTGTAGCGAATATAGTGAGAGTATTAGAAGAAAATGGTGCTATGGCTTACACGACTGTAGTAATGGCTTCAGCAGCTGACCCTGCTCCACTTCAATTCTATGCTCCATTTGCAGGATGCGCTATTGGCGAATATTTTAGAGATACAGGAAGACCTGCATTGATTGTTTATGATGATTTGTCAAAACAAGCAGTAGCTTATAGAGAGGTTTCACTTCTATTGAAACGTCCTCCAGGTCGTGAGGCTTATCCAGGTGACGTATTCTATCTTCACTCAAGACTTCTCGAAAGAGCGGCTAAAGTAGTAAAAGATAATAACGTAGCTAAAAACATGAATGATTTACCAGCTTCTTTGAAAGATAAAATCAAAGGTGGTGGGTCATTGACTGCACTTCCAATTATTGAGACTCAAGCAGGTGACGTATCTGCTTATATTCCTACAAACGTAATTTCGATTACGGATGGTCAAATATTCCTTGAGTCAAACTTATTTAACTCTGGGGTAAGACCAGCGATCAACGTAGGTATATCTGTATCTCGTGTGGGGGGTAATGCTCAAATAAAAAACATGAAAAAAGTATCAGGTACTTTGAAATTGGACCAAGCTCAGTACAGAGAGCTTGAAGCTTTCTCTAAATTTGGTTCTGACCTAGATGCTGCTACTAAATCCGTATTGGACAAAGGAGCTAGAAACGTTGAGATTTTGAAACAAAATCTATTCTCTCCACTTACTGTAGAGAAGCAAATAGCGATTATCTATTTGAGCTCAAACAATATGCTTAAAAATGTTCCTATCAATAAAGTAAGAGAATTCCAAGATGAATTTCTAAATACTTTAGAAAAATCTCATCCAGAATTATTAGCTTCTATGAGAACTAAAGCGATAGATGAAGTAGCTCCAGCATTAGTAGAAGTGGCGAATACAGTATTAAAAAATTACGAAGAATAAATTAGATTTGAGATATTAGATATTAGAATTGAGACATTAAACCCAATTTCTGACATATCTAATATCTAATTTCTAATTTCTAACGTCTAACATCTATATAAAATGGCAGGATTAAAAGAAGTAAGAGAACGTATAAAGTCGGTAAAATCAACCCAACAGATTACCAAAGCGATGAAATTGGTTTCTGCTGCAAAATTGAAGAAAGCGACAGGTGCTATCACGCAGATGCGACCTTATGCTGAGAAATTGCAAGAGGTGATGAATAATATTCTAGCGACTACAGATATGTCTGAAATGTCTTTAGGGTTAAATGAAGTGAGACCTGTAAACAGAGTGCTCATTGTAGTGATGACTTCTGATAGAGGGCTTTGCGGAGGATTCAACTCCAATCTTTTAAAGACTTCTAAAAAAGTAATTACTGAAAAATATGCTCATATCAATAAAAGTGATATAACCATATTGCCTATCGGAAAAAAAGCTTTTGATTTCTACAAACGTTCAGGATTTGATGTAATTGATGATTATTCTCACTTATTTCAAAACCTAAACTTCGAAGGTTCTTCCAAAATCGCTCAATTTATAGTTAATTCTTTTCTAGGAAAGGATTTTGACAAAGTAGATGTTATCTATTCTAAATTTAAAAATGCAGCTGTTCAAGAATTTATGGCAGAGGAATTTCTTCCAATAGCCAAAGCTCCTGTAGCTGTAGGTAAAAGCAAGGCAGATTATATTTTTGAGCCAAATAAAGCACAACTTTTGGAAGAATTACTTCCAAAAATCATCAAAACTACTTTCCATAGATTCGCATTAGACAATAGTGCTTCTGAACATGGAGCAAGAATGGTAGCGATGGATAGTGCCACAAATAACGCAGGAGATTTGATTAAAATCCTTGAAATTGATTATAACAAAGCTCGTCAGACAGCCATAACGAATCAGATTATGGAAATCGTAGGTGGAGCTGCCGCATTAGAGGCATAATTCTTTATTTTATTAAAGAGGTAAGTGAATGAACTTAAATAAAATTGCGCTTTACCCTTGTTTATTTTTGAGCATAGTATGCTTAACGGTTCTATTTTCATGTCAAGATAGATTGGATAGTAAGAGATACGAACCCATTATCAAACAAGCGACTAAAGCTGAATCTGTAACTTTAAATGCAGAGAAAGATACAGCGATACTAAGACTTTCATACAAAACAGCTCCTGCTATTAGTAGTGATTTTCTTACTTCCATCACAGCTATCACTTATATAGATACAGCTGCTAGCATTATTTCTAAAGAAAAAATAGGTCATGTAAAGGTAGAAATCGCAAGTCCTAATGGTGTAGAAGTATTTAGTTATCCTCTTACAGATTTAAACAATGGTAAAATAGGATTTGAAAATACAGCCAAATTTCTACAAAACATGTTGAATAATCAAGGACAAGCTAATTTGGGATTAGTAGATACTAGTAAAATTTCAACGGCTTCGCTCGCAGATTTAAACACACTTAATACCCAAATTCAGTCTTCTATGAAGATTGAAAATATAAGTTATGATGGTTTTATTTCACATGATGAAGAACCTGAAGTAATTGAAATTAGAGCTCAATTAATTTCTAAGACAGAAACGCTCCCTGTTGTATTCCAATACAATACTCAATCCCAAAAGATTTTCTACTTTGGGATAAATGAATAAAGCTAGAGCTTAATTTATTATACTTTTATCTGTATAAAACACTTTTTACCGCTTCCATGACTTTTGCGGGGTTAGGAAGATAAGTCTCCACAAGATTAGCAGCATAGTGCATTGAGCTATCGGCTCCAGTTACTCGTTTTATCGGTGCATCGAGGTAATCAAAAGCATGACGCTGAACTTGGAACGTAACTTCAGAAGCAATAGAGCCAAATGGCCAACTCTCCTCTACGATTACCAATCGATTCGTTTTCTTAACTGAATTAACTATTGTCTCTATATCAAGCGGTCTGATAGTTCTTAAATCAACAACCTCACAATTAATTCCATCTTTAGCCAATTCTTCCGCAGCCAAAAGAGAAACCTTCATCATTTTATTGAATGAGATAATTGTACAATCCGTTCCTTCTCTTTTCACATCTGCCTTTCCTATTGGAATATAATATTCTTCGTCTGGGATTTCACAATTATCAGAATACATCACTTCGCTTTCCATAAAAATAACTGGATCTGGGTCTAAAATGGCCGATTTTAATAATCCCTTAGCATCATATCCATTGGAAGGAGAAATTACTTTAAGACCAGGAATACTCGCATACATACTTTCAAAAGCCATACTATGCTGCGCCCCTAATTGTCCTGCACTTCCGTTAGGACCTCTGAATACAATTGGATTGCTAAACTCTCCAGCACTCATAGCTAAGGCTTTAGAAGAGTGGTTTATAATTTGGTCAATCGCCAATAAAGCAAAATTCCAAGTCATAAACTCAATAATAGGTTTCAGTCCATTCATAGCTGCTCCGACCCCCACAGAGGCAAAACCTAACTCAGCAATCGGTGTATCAATAACACGCTTAGCGCCAAACTCGTCTAACATGCCTTGACTTACTTTATAAGCACCATTATATTCAGCTACTTCTTCGCCCATTAGGAAAATAGTAGAGTCTTTTCTCATTTCTTCGCTCATTGCCTCTCTTAAGGCATCTCTAAATTTTATTTGTCGCATAATCTATTGGATTATTTATTAGATAATATTAGTTAGTTGTTCTTTGATTTGATTCGCTATCACTTGTAGTTCTTCTTGACTAAAACTTGGTTTTTCTTGATTGAAATTTATATCATTTGCCGACTCAATTGGGATTAAATGAATATGCGTATGCGGCACTTCAAGACCTATAATTGACAAGCCTATTCTCATTTCAAAAACTTTTTTCATCGCCAGACTTATTTTCTTTGAAAATAAAATCAATTCAGACAAATCTCTATCATTCAAATCATAAAATTCATTGACTTCAGCCTTTGGCACTACAAGTACATGACCTTTTCTAAGAGGAAATATATCCATAAAGGCAATGCAATAGTCATTTTCTACCAGTTTTATACACGGTATTTCTCCTCGAATAATTCTAGTAAAAATGGATGCCATAATATTATTTACTGATATCTAGTATTTCGTATTCCATCAAGCCAGCAGGTGTCTGAATTGCCACCTTTTCACCTTTTTTATGTCCAAGTAAGCCTTTTCCTATTGGAGAAATGACTGATAATTTACCCGTTTTGAAATCTGCTTCAATTTCAGATACCATTTTATATGTAAATTCTTTATTTGCTTTGATATTCTTCACTTTTATAGTAGTCAATATACTCACCTTGGATGTATCAATATCTTTCTCATCTATAATTCTAACATCTGTCAATGCCATTTCAAGCATCGCTATTCGTTTTTCAAGTTTAGCTTGTTCTTCTTTAGCGGCATCGTATTCGGCGTTTTCACTCAAATCTCCTTTTTCTCTTGCTTCTGCCAAAGCAGCTCCAGCCTCAGCTCTACCTGTAGATTTTAAATCATGTAAATCTTTCTTCAGCAAATCATAACTTTCCTTCGTTAAAAACACACTAGACATATTCTATTTTTCTTTTTTAATATAATTAAAAAAGAGGCGTTCCAACTGAAACACCTCTTTCATTTTTACTTGAATGCAAATATAAGATTAATTTACAACTTTCAGTTCTATTCTTCTATTTTTTTGTTTACCAATCTCAGATTCGTTTGTATCAACAGGTTTTGTATCGCCAAATCCTTGTGAAGAAATTCTAGCAGCATCTACTCCCTCAGCTTTTAATTGCTGCACGATAGCATTAGCTCTATTGACAGATAAGTCCATATTACTAATTGCATATTTAGTATTATCTGTATGAGATTCAATTTTCAACTTAAGATTAGGATTCGCTTTCATGATAGTGGTAATTTTAGAAATACCTCTTTTAGCAAATCTAGTCAATGAATCAGTCCCGAGTTTAAATGTAAGACTTGTAGATATTTCATTTAACTCTTCTTGAGGGGTTTTAACAGGTTCTGCAGAAGACTCTTCTTTTACAGGTTCAGAGACTTTTGGCTCTTCCTTTTTAGCAGGAGCAGTTTCTATAGGCTTAATCGCATCTATTTTTTTAGTTTCAACCTTTTTCTCTGGAGTTGGAATTGTTGATGTTGAAGATTTAGTCATAAATTCTAATTTTGAGTCAATAACCGTGATTTCAACTCTTCTATTTCTCTGTCTTCCAGCTTCAGTATTATTGTCTGCTACAGGTTGTTCTTCACCGTACCATTCTACTACTAGAGAGTTCTCAGGAATACCTTTAAATTCAGACAAATATCTTCCTACGGTCTTAGCTCTTAGTTTAGATAGACGCATATTATTTTCATTCGTTCCATCATTATCTGTATGGCCTACGATTTTGAATCTACTTTGAGGATATTGTCTCATCAACTCTCCAATGACACTTAAAGCGCCTTCGCCTCTATCTGTCAAGATTGCAGTAGCCGTTTTAAATTCTATATTTCCTGCAAAGTTTTTAAGAATATCATTTACTTGTTTATATTCTACGACAGTTTCAATCTTAGGTGGAGCTTGTTTAATTATCGTATCATATTTAGTGATATATCTGATTTCAGGTTCAGGTTTTTTCTCCTCAACTTTTTTCTCAGGTTTAGATTCTTTGGCAACTTGAGCTACCTCAACTGTTTTTTTAGTCACAGCATATTCATCACAATAGCTATATTTAGATGTATAGAATGTAAATCCAATATTATGAGTACCACTAAACACCCAAGTCGGTCTGTAGTTATAACTAATCTCTAAAACCGAAGGATTTTTGGTATTCTTATTTCCTAATTTCATATCATAGGAAAAACCAGCAGCAGCACCCATATGAGCTCGTGTAGTTTTATTTTTGTCTAAGGCATTATCTTCATATAAATAACCTGCTCGTATGGAAAATGTTTCTTTAAATGAATATTCAAATCCTAAACCATAATTATTAGGCACAAATGCATTGTATATAAAATTACTAGAAATTGAAAATCTGTTTGCTGGTTTGCAATAAATATTAGACTCCGGTTTTTTACCAAAATATAAATCTTTACTAACTGCTATTGAAAACTGTGTAGGTAATTCAAATTTAGCGGCTCTATTATAAAAAGGCAAATCATACTGTGTAGCTCCAGGCACTTGTCTATTGATAATTAACCCATCGCCAGCATATTTCATTGGGAAACCTAGATTTCTAATGAAAACCCCAAAATGAAAATCTTCTTTCAATCCTGTAGTGTATTGCAATCCAGCATCTAAAGAAAATCCAGTCGCAGAAAGGTTATTAATACTTTCATTGACTAATTTCCCGGTGATACCCGCTCTAACTCCTTTGCCAAATATCCTAGAATAAGATAATCCAATATTTAAATAATAAGGGGAAAAAGTTCCAAAAGGCTCAGGCGTAGCCGTTGTTGTAAGTGGTAAATCTCCAAAACTCATATATCCAATAGAAAAAGCTAAATTATTACCAGCAGATATCTCACTTGCAACGCCAATATTCACGAGTGAAGTACCTGTCCCATTTAACCAATTGGTATAATTTGTGAATACAGAAAGTCCTTTATTGTGGGCTAATCCTGCAATATTCGTACCTAAGGCATCTATTCCTCTAACATTGGCAGAATTAATTCCCATTAGTCCCATTGTTCTAGGCTGAGTATTAATTAAAAGTTCATAAGCACCTGCTTCTGCGATTCTATCCGAATTGCCCGCAAATATTTGAAACTTATATGCAAATACAAATAATAAAAAAATAGATATCCTATAAAAATTCAACATACAATCGTTTCTTAAAAAATTAAAAATTACTAACATCCGCAGAACGCATAGTTGCAAATAGCTTAAGTACCTTTGAACCTAGTCCTGGCGATTCCACATTAATATAATATGTACCACTAGCTATATATACTCCTGAAGAAGTTCTCAAATCCCAACTGACAGAATTGTCAAGATTAATCTCGTCAGTAGATGAGCCTGAATAAGAATAATCAGTATTAGAGTTATTTAATACAAATTTTCTCACCAATATACCATCTGTAGTGAAAATAGTTATCGTACTATTTTTTGGCACATTCACGATTTTAACAATATTCTGAGCTGGGCTAACCTCATAGATTGAATATGCATTATATGGGTTGGGCACTATTGTCATCTTATCAAATGCTGACTTTTTCATACTATCATTCGTTTCTGGGGCTAATCCCTTCGTACTAAATTCATAGACTGAATTATTTTCACCAGGATTCAGATAAATAGCATAAGGTTTCTGGACTCTAACTTTAATTCTCACATCGGTAGGAATTGAATATTTGCCTTGTGCATCATAAAAGCTAAATTTACTATTCAATAATGGAACACATGTCCAAGCAAATTTTCTATAAATAGCCGCTACGTTTTTATTTAATTCTTGTGATGTTCCAGTTCCAGTTGTGGAATTAAAATTTGACATAAAGATAGGTAAATCAGCTACACCCTCATCATACTCGGAATTTAAAACATATATAGACTGCGTACCACCGTAGATTGGAGCTCCTAAAACAGTCTCTGTCAAAGAATCTGGATCCCAAACCATATTTGCACCACCTTTTCCTCTAAATCTTGAATTTTCGCCAAAGTAAACATTCATACGAACTCCTGTCTCTAAATTGATAGCATATCCTGGGAACCATCCTCTACCAGAATCTACACCATCCGGTTGTCCAGCAGTATCAAGAGATAATCCTTTTCTGATTTGACCTTTCAAGGCATTAAATTCATTAAATTGCTGAGATTCTCCAGTTTCTAACACAATGCCTTTTGACCACTTAGTTCTGTCATTTGTAATCACTAAATCAAAACTAAATATAGAATCTAAATTGTTTTCAGGTGCCTCACCCCAAACTGCCATTGTGGCGGAGTCATTTGAAAGTCTTCTCCACTTAAATCCTGGACCAAAACTTTGATAAGAGTTGTCAGCCGATGTAGGGTGTAAAATATTTGTATTTGCAGCCAAACAATAAGGTGCAAATTTCTTATCCAACACTCCAGCGAATTTTTTAGTTGAATCTGTAAATACTTTTTTATTATTGATTACATTGTAAGCAGAATTGAATTTTTGGGTTTTATCTAAATTTGAACCCGAACGAATCCAGTCAGCATATTTCTTACTATCTATATCTACCAAGAAATCCAACCACTTTTTAGAACTATCTGTGTAGGTTATTGAACTACCAATATAATCATAAACTGCATTTCCATTTCTTGAAACTCTATCGATGGAATCAGCTAATCCTGTACCTATAGAAATTCCATAACTTTCCAATTTAGAATTTAGATTTCCATAAACAGATTGATTAAAATTTCTATCCAAATTACCTTCTGAGTATATTGTACTATCTGTAGCTTTATCTTTTAACTGCCAATAAGAAGATTTTAGATTTAATCTATCCTGAACTCCAGCCACTGAGCTATCAATCAGCCTTAATTCAAAATCGACATTTTTTAATTTATATGGATCTGTTACTTTTACTAAAACTGGGGAAGCTCCAGCCAAATATTTTAACTCATTTTTTTTGTTATTAGCAATAATCTCCGCTTCATGTGCAGGGTCTATTTCTAAGAAATAACTACCATGACCTTGACCCAAAATTCTAGTTACAGGTAAAGTCTGATTGTATTTAGCTTTCGTTTTTATACCCCAAAAATCAGAATTGTGTGGAGTCCCTGAGAACACTTTAATTTTTGAACTCAATGCTATTTGTTTCGACTGAGAATCTGTTTGCGTTTTAAAATTATTGACGGCAAATGCAACCGTAGCAAAATAATACGTTTTATTATTCACTAGATATTTCTGACTTTCAGATTGAAATAAATCCTCTTTTATAGTCAATTCTCTCGTTATTCCTTTATTGTTCAATTCTAATGAATTATCAACTACAGTAATCGTCTGCCCGTTGATTATTTGTCGTTTATAATTCACTGCTTTTTCGATATTATTCTTAATATCCATCGACATGACCAATTTAGCTTTTGACTTATCCGATAAATCAGCGAAAGTACTTACTGCATTAGAAGAAACTAATTGATAGATAAGATACCCTTCAAATTTGTAGGTTGTATCATTATTTTTATTTCCTAAAATAGGTATATCAATATCTTTTTCATTATATTTTTCTCCAAAATTATTAGACGAAATAGGATTTTCAATGGTGATGTTAAGTTCATTGCTGGCTTCTAAAATATTTAAATCTGGTGCATCAGGACCCTGTGATTTTTTAAAATTAAAATCGAACAAACGCTGTGCCTTGTCATCAGCATCCTGAAGATAACTCATCACTGGCTTACATCCTGTCTGAGACCCTACAGGAGGTTGAACGAATACTACTCCTACTGTAATCGTTTCTTTTTTCCCAGAAGTCATCGTGAAAGGACCCGAATTCTGCACAAATCTTAAATCCGCAGGAGGATAACCGTCTCTACACATAGACCACTCGGTTGGTTTTGAAGGATCTCCAGCGAAACAATAATTTGTTTTCGGACCAGCTGCATTGATACAGTCTGTACTATAAGTTAAATTTTTTCCTGTTCTTGATTTTCCTTCTTGATAGAATCTATACTCCGCTTCCGAGGTTGGCTCAGACATATCTCTACCACTACCAATAACGAAATATGCGAAAGAGGACATACCGATAGGATTTCCATTTGCTTTTCTAGGACCTTCAAAGAAATCAACCCCTATAATAGGAACATGTTCTAGATATCCTGGGATGTTCGTTCCAGGTTGATCATAATCATCTGCATTATAGCAAAATCCAAGAGAACGAACAGTATCACAACCGACATAATCATCCGTAGGACCTCCTAAATCACAATCTATAAATTGAGACATATAGGTTTCATTCAAATCCACATTTGATTTATTATATATATCATAGGTGTAGAATGTCATATTATTCAACTCATCAGTAGATTGAAATGCAAATGCAAGGCAATTTATCTGAACACCAATTGGGGTATTTGCTGGAATAGTATGGTCATTCCCAATATCGTTGATTACCCAAAATATCATTTGGTCAGCATAAGCAAATTGTGCATTCGAAGTACAAGAATTCTTGATTGATGGTAAATCACCTTTAGTGTAATCATATTTACAATCGCCATTTGCATCATAAAATGGAGCTAAATTTTCACTTAATTCTTCTGCAGTCAATATATTATTATCTATCAAATATTGATTTCCTTTACCTGGCCATTCTTTAATAGCTTGGGTATAAACTCCTCCTAATGCTTGTTTAATATCATCGCTTTTTACAACCCAAAATCGATCAAATTTTTGACATTCTGTTTTGGAAATAGTGGATTGACCTTGCTTGATGACACCTGGCCAAAACTGATTTGACTCAGTGCTATATTTCAATGCAGCCATTCTTAAGTTTCCATCTACTTTACCTGAAATCCATATAGACCCTGCAAATAAAGCATTGACTTGTGATTGACCGCTTTTGATTTGATCATCTGTCAATGCTGGAACGCCATACTTCGCTGAATTAGTTCGATTCCACCACATATCCCCAGAATTTAACAACTTGGCTCTCACATTGTTTACATATAAATCAACCTCTGCTATTCCTCTCACACAGGTTCCTGCTCTAGAAGTTAAGGTTCTTGGAGGGGTATTACTTGGGACATGATCTACATTATTTCTTGAAACTAGAAATAATTGACTAAAGACAAATAGTATTAATAATATTTTTTTCATAACTCTTAATTTATATCTTAAATTTCTTAATTAATTAGAATGATAAAGTAGCACCTAACTTCATTATCCTTGGTTTAGCAAACATGGAAGTTCTACTATCAGGAATCTCTAGAGACACATTATATAAGTCTCTAAATGCTTGACCATATCCTTGTTTAATTGCTTCATCTTGATTATATAAAAGTACGCCATCGTTGCTACTTAAATATCCATCTGATCTAGCATCTCCTGTAAATCTATATACTTTGATTGTATTAAATGTATTTAACAAGTTGGTAATTTGTAGATATACATTAAAGCTATATGTTTTTCTTTCATCTAGACCCAGAGAATCTTTAGATTTTTTTCCAAATCTAAAGACAAAATCCTTGTCTAGTTTTAGATTGATATTAAATCTCCAAGGCATATTAGCGGCATTTACATCACCTAGATTTGTAGCCCTAGCTGTAGAGTTTAAGAATGATTCTGGAGTAGCATTGCTTTGCAATGAATAAGGTGTACCAGATCTAAGATTCAAGTCGAAATTGACTCCAAAATTCTGAAGTAATTTCTTCATTTTAGCAGGGCCAATATAATTGACTCCATCTTCAAATCTGTAATTGGCATTCAAATTGAAATTATGTCTTGTATCAAAATCAAGAGGGAAGATAACTTTTAAATTACCCTGTCCAGAGTTGATAATATTCTGCTGGGTTGATCTAGAAGAACTTGTACCATCTGCAAATTGCATGGTATAGTTTGCTTTTAGTCTTAGATTGTTGGTTCTTCTTAATTCATAAGCTAATCCTATTGCCTTTTGAGTAGAAAAGTCGTTATTACCAAATGTATTATAACTACCTGGATAAGCTCCATTAATTCTAGCGATTGAGACTTGATTCATAAATTCTCTATACTGAAAATTAACAGTCAATGAAGACCTAGTACTCAATCTTTGTTTAAATCCAATTTCTAAATCAGATGTGGTAGAGAATCCAAGATTAGCATTATTGATAGATTGTACACTTTTTCTCTCAAGTAAATTATAGTAATTTAAGGCTGTAACGATTGTGGCATCTTGATCGGGTCGCTGATTAAGCACATCATAGTGTGCAAATAACAAAGCGAAGCTGTCTATTTTGAAAGAGAAATTGACCCTAGGTGCTAACTTAAACTGGGCATCTGATTTTCTAAACATCAAATTTGGATCAAAAGTCGAAGTTCCCATCGTTCGCTTGTCTCTTTCTTCTGGG
>ENA-UOYA01002772-UOYA01002772.1-activated-sludge-metagenome-genome-assembly--contig:-NODE-2772-length-16512-cov-3.734642_pt1 | contig 16512 bp, 13 predicted proteins | sample MGYA00238163_ERZ764804 | MGnify/ENA primary metagenome ERZ764804 (study PRJEB28919, sample SAMN05720223) | activated sludge metagenome | isolation source: Anaerobic digester | place: Hong Kong... | reverse complement strand
GTGACGATTTTTATGCAGCCGAAATCATGAAAAAAGCTGTCCGTCATACGAAGCAGCTCACCAAGATGCTCTATTGTTTCGTATTGTGGATGTACGTCTATGCGCAGTACGCTATGACCATGTTTTTCATTACTGCCGAATATTTCAACCGTTCCGACAGCTTTATCCTTTTGCTTATCAATGATGCCGAATCGGACATATTGCTTCAATTTATATGCATCAAGCCATTCGTCAATGCAATTCTTCATTTCATCAATGGATGAAAAGCAAAAATTGCTTGTACAGTTGTCCGAATTGAAGATTGCCTGCGCTTCAGGATTACCATAGCATAAAAGCAGATCGGCAGCATCGCACGGTGACACCTGGCGCAGTATAAAATGATTGCTTTCGTAAACAGGACAGACTTTATATGGGTCAGGTTTGCCGTTTTTCAGCAGGTTAATTACTTCTTCCACAGTATTATACCTGTCATAATCACCGGTTAACCCGTCCGCCCTGTGGTATATAATCCCGTGGTTATAGTTTTCATAAAGATATTCAGCTAACTGATCAAGCCCCTCAGACCTGGCAACCGTATTGAAAGCTCTAAGTCGTATTATTCTGTGCATGTCTTTGGTGCAAGGATATTCGTCACACTCAAAGCAGAAATTCAATCCTTTTTCATTGCAACATGCTTTCATCTCGCATTGTTCGCTTTTACATCTGCAACCCGGGCAGCTTACGATATGGCTGCAAAGTGAGCAAACCAAACCGCAAATTGCGTAGCTTTCTTTAATTTCCCGTACCGTCATAAGGCACCTCCGTTAATTTTTTCGTATAGATTTATTTTAACGGAGAAATTACGACAGCAGTATGTCATAGTTTTTGATACAGAGAAATGATTCTTTTCGCAGTTTCAAGCACACGATTTCTGATATGTTCCGGTGCAGTAATCTCAACCCCATCACCAAGCGATAAAAGCATGCCGAACCATAAGTGTTCATATTCAATAACATATAAAGTCATATCACAATCGCCATTCTCATGTTCACAAGTTATTCTACCGTTTAAATACTCAATCGCTTTTGAACGCGCTTCGGATTTGCAGCGAACGGTTATTTCGGTATATTTTCGAGGTATCTTTTTATCGATGTCATGTAATATTTCTTCAGCATTTTTATGCTCTTTTGTAAAAGCAGCATCGACAATTCTGATATCTCGCATTCTAATAAGCTTGTATGTTCTGTAATCATTCTTAACGGTTGAATAAGCCAGTAAGTACCAGGCATACCACCGGTATACGACAGCTATTGGCTCTACGGTATGCATTCGTGTTATATTATCGGTGTTCGTATATTCAAAACTGACAGGATGCTTTGCCCGGATTGCGTCCTGGAGTACTTGCATGAGCTGATTATCGCCCTCACGCAATACGGAAAAATCCAGGATGATTCCATTGTCCGGGTTTTTCGCTAATGATGCAACTTTCTCCAGTGTTGCGTTTATTTTGGAGTTGTTCAATGCAGAGTAAAATCCCTTCAGGGCAGTAAGGATAAAGGCGTAATCCTCATTTGTTGCCGTATGGGTATCCATGCGAAAATTTTCAGCAAGGTAATAACCACCGTTTAGTCCGGATTCCGCTATTATGGGAATCCCGGCCTGGCATAACGAATCTATATCGCGTTGAACAGTACGGATCGACACTTCGAATTTTCGGGAAAGCTCGCGTGCTGTAACTTTACCGTTGTTCAGCAAATATACGGTTATTGCATATAGCCTATCGATTTTCCCCACATCATCGCTCCCCTATCATCTTTTCTATAATTTGCATCATCTTATGGCAAGGTGCTATATAATACATAAATCACTTTTGACCATATGGAGGAATTATTCATTTTAACGGTTTTCTCATAACGAGTTTATCTTCCGTTTCACCATGTATAGTGAACCCATTTTTCTTGAATATTCGTCATGTTCCCACAATTACTGATCACAATATGCAGGATGAAAAATTGACTATTCATCTATTATAAATCACGAAATAACTTAATCACTTCGATGCTGTTCAATAAATCCTGGGCAGTCGGATTACGAATTTCTGCACGATTGGAGAAACCACATATTCTTCGGTATTCATCACCAAACTGAACTTTCCTGTTATAACGGCATTTACATAAACGTTCCGGGAATTTAGATTGATACCATTGATATAATTCATTATTTTCATCCTGCAGGCGTTTTGACATATTCATTACATTAAGGTGTGAATTGAAATAAATACATATCATCATGTAATCCGGTTCTGCATAAAAGCCCAAAATATTTTTACCTTTATGCTGATATTCGGCTTTCCATTTTGATCTTGAAGTAATTGCATTAAATGGTTTGATTTTTACTTTTACCTTAATATCCTGAAGCACCTTTTGAAGCTCTTTTATAATCTGTTGATGGTCTTCCCGTACGGTCTCTAAAATATCCTGTATATCCGGTGAATCTTTTTTTGTTCCTTCGTAGTCTACCCTCAAGTAGTTTAAGTAATGATATTTGCTCTCTTTCGCTTTACACAATATCCATAATCCTAAAAACATCTTTGGATATTTTTCAGAAGATATTATGCAATTCTTCTGATCTTCTATTATTTGAATCCCTAACTCACATATTGCTTGATATCTTAAATCATTCTCTTTATATATATGAGTCGATATCATGTTATCTTTGATTTGCAGCATTCTATCTTTGGGCATTACCAAAGAATAATCGGCAGGATTGATAAACTCTGCAGCCATACCAATATGATAAAGAAATTTCGAATAGAACTGGATTGCCTGTTGAAACGTATTTCTCAGATTACATTCTTTTGCATCCGTATAATGTTCTTTTTCTCCTCTCTTTTTTGCTTTGTCACTTTGGATATATGTATCGTATTCACCCGTGGGGATTAAGAACTTATCCGGATCATTCAGCAATAAGCAATAAAGTTTTTCAATAAATTCATAAAATTCTCTTTGTCCGTCAAAAAAATCATTCTGGCTTATTTTATCATTTGCAATTTGTATGGGTTTAAATTCAGACAACATTTGCAAGCAATGCAGTATTGACTTTTTAACAGAACTTTGTAAATTGTATTGTTCCGTCTTATATTTTTGATACATTTGCTTCATCTCCTAACGACGCAAAGGAATTAACAGCCGTTTGCAAAACAGTTATATACTGTCAAATAAATCTCTACACGTATGTTACCTGTAGACTTTTTCACATTCAGGTCTTTTTTTGACCTTTTGTGCGTGATATGATTCCAGTATAGCAAATTACAGCAGTAAGCACCACCTATGGATGGAGATGAAGTTTTCTGAAATTAAAAGACAGCCCGCACCCATATGCGGCAGTAACAATCATTTTTTGGTCTTTGGCATATGTTCTTACACGTGTTTTGGTACAGCACTTTTCTGCTTATTCGCTTGGATTTTTAAGATATTTTGCAGCATCAATCACACTGGTTATCATTGCGCTGTTCATGAAAATGAAGATACCGAAAATCACCGATTTATGGTGGTTTCTATTGTCCGGTGCAGTAGGTTTTTTCTTTTACATAATCGCTTTTAATAAAGGCAGTGCAAGTGTTTCAGCCTCAACGAGCAGTTTGGTCATAGCTACAGTACCTGTCATCACTGCATTATTTTCATACATCATTTATCATGAAAAATTAAAAAGCTTTCAATGGATTGCGATTGTCATAGAATTTTCCGGCGTAATCCTATTAACTCTGACAGATGGCGATTTCATGGTGAATAGAGGTCTTGTCTGGCTGTTTTTTGCAGCGTTGGCCTTAAGCGCTTATAACCTGTTGCTGCGTAAGCTGCTGATGGATTACTCCGCATTACAGGTGTCAACCTTTAGTATTTTTGCAGGCACACTTATGCTTACGATATTTCTGCCGGCATCCGTAAAAGAAGTACGAAATGCTTTGCCAATTCATTTATTCTACATCGCGGTGTTAGGGGTTTTTTCCAGCGCAATTGCATATTTGTCCTGGTCAAAAGCATTTTCAAAAGCAAAAATCACATCAACGGTAAGTAACTATATGTTTATTACCCCCTTTCTGACAACCCTTCTGGGCTTCCTGATATCGAATGAGATACCGGACTGGCAGACTGTTTTCGGAGGTGCGGTTATTCTTTTTGGATTATTCATTTTTAATTTTGGTGAAATGATACGACGCAGATTTTCAGCAGTTAAAAACCATTAAACATGGGTTATGTGAAAATCCCCCCTGGCTATGATATAATCAGTTTTACATAAAGGTACTTTTTTCAGGCTATTTATCAATGGTGAGGTTTAGTAACCGGAAACAACTCTGCCTGAAATTCGTAAAACCTATTACATGAGAGAAGGGAAAAAATGAAGTACCGCATTCTGATTGTTGAGGATGACAGAGGAATAGCGGAAGCCATTGAAAAGCAGTTAGCCATGTGGGAGCTGGAAGCTCGCTGCGTTTGGGATTTCCGGGCTGTGATGAACGAGTTTTCCGCATTCGATCCCCATCTGGTATTGTTGGACATCTCTCTTCCGCTTTATAATGGTTATCACTGGTGCAATGAAATACGCAGGATCTCAAAGGTGCCGATCATTTTTATTTCTTCCGCATCGGATAATATGAACATCGTCATGGCGATAAACATGGGCGGCGATGATTTTATCGCAAAGCCTTTCGATCAAAGTGTGCTCATGGCCAAGATTCAGGCGATGTTACGCCGCAGTTATGATTTTGGAACTGTATCACCCATCTTTGAGCATCGGGGTGCCATTCTGAATACGGGTGACAACACTCTTACCTATAACAACAGCAAAATTGAACTTTCGAAAAACGAATACCGGATTCTGCTTGCGCTGATGGAGTCCCAGGGAAAAGTGGTTAGCCGTGAAAAGCTGATGGAGCGGCTTTGGGAAACGGACAGTTTCATCGATGACAACACCCTGACCGTCAATGTCAACCGTCTTCGCAAGAAGCTTGAAAATGCGGGATTGAAGGATTTTATCACCACTAAATTCGGCGTAGGCTATCTGGTCGGATAGGAGATTGTATGGAATTTTTGCTTAAATACCTGAAGTTTCGGCGTAAAGTGATCTTTGCGTTTTTTATATGCTTCATCCTGTTGCTTCTCTCATTTGCTTTATATCATCTCCCATTGATGGCAGTTGTGTACCCGATGGGGCTTTTCTGCCTTGGCTCCATTTTATTTACGGCTGTGGATGTTTACCGGACGTTGCAGAAACACAATAAGTTGGTTCAACTGCAAAGCCTGACCGCCGAACTTATCGATGAAATGCCATCGATTGAAACACAGGAAGATGAAGACTACCAGGCCATAATCCACCTGCTGCGTGACGAACAGGCACAACTGAAAAACAGGATGGAACTCCGCTATGCAGACATGATGGATTATTATACGACTTGGGTTCATCAGATTAAAACCCCCATCGCATCCATGCGCTTAAATCTGCAAAACGAGGATTCGGAGTTTTCACGCAAAGTTGCAGAGGATTTACAGCGAATTGAACAATATGTAGAGATGGTGCTGGCCTTTTTGCGGTTGGACTCCGAATCGACGGACTATGTGATTCGCCGGTACGATTTGGATGAGATTGTAAAGAGTGTCGTCCGGAAGTTTTCTACCCAGTTCATTCGAAGAAAGATTCGTTTGCAATATGAACCTTTGCATACAGACGTCATCACCGATGAAAAATGGCTCTCCTTTGTGGTGGAGCAGGTTCTATCGAATGCGCTGAAATATACACAAAACGGAACCATCAGCATCTCCATGGAGCAGCCGAATACACTTTGCATCCGTGATACCGGCATCGGCATTGCAGCAGAAGATCTGCCACGTATTTTTGACAAAGGTTATACCGGTTACAATGGCCGCAGCGATAAACGGGCAAGCGGAATAGGCTTGCATCTTTGCAAACGTATCTGCAATAATCTGGGGCATACGATCAAAGCGGAGTCTGCGCCTGGGAGCGGTACGGTTATTCGCATCGGACTTGACCAAAGTAAAATGGAACTCGAATGACTTCTTACGAAAATGTAAGAATTAAAAGGGGAAATGTAAGCCGATTCGATGGCGATGCATTTCCCCTTTTGATAAACTGAGCGCAGAAACTAGTAAGGAGATTTTGCATATGTCAATTTTACAAGTTACCGGTCTTAAGAAGATCTATACCACGCGTTTTGGCGGCAATAGCGTGGAAGCGTTGAGAAATGTAAATTTCACAGTGGAAAACGGTGAGTATGTAGCCATCATGGGAGAATCCGGTTCCGGAAAAACTACGCTGCTGAATATACTCGCAGCGCTGGACAAGCCCACCGCCGGCAGCATCATTCTGGACGGACAGGATCTTAGCCAGGTGAAAGAAAGTCAGATAGCTGCATTCCGTAGGGATAACCTGGGCTTTGTGTTTCAGGAGTTTAACCTGTTGGATACCTTCTCCATTGAGGATAATATCTATCTTCCCCTGGTGCTTGCCGGAAAAGGATATAAAGAAATGCAGGAACGGCTGAAGCCCATCGCAGTACAGCTTGGAATTGCGGAATTACTGAAAAAGTATCCCTATGAGATATCCGGCGGGCAGAAGCAGCGTGTTGCGATAGCCAGAGCCATCATCACCAACCCAAAGTTGATTCTGGCGGACGAACCTACAGGTGCGTTGGATTCCAAATCCACCGATGAGTTGCTGCGGCTGTTCAGTACGATCAACACCAGCGGGCACACCATTCTGATGGTTACGCATTCTGTTAAAGCTGCAAGTCATGCGGGCAGAGTTCTGTTTATTAAAGACGGCGAGGTATTTCATCAGATCTATCGCGGCGACAGTACCAATGAGCAGCTTTATCAAAAAATTTCGGATACACTGACCATCCTTGCGACAGGTGGTGAACGGAAATGAAATTCGGCTTTTTTCCAAAACTTGCATGGGAAGGGATCCGAAAAAATAAGCGGCTGTATCTTCCCTATCTGACGACAGGCGCTGTTATGGTGATGATGTATTACATCATGTCCTTTCTTTCGGAAACAGATCTCTTAACACACATGAGGGGCGGCAACGTTCTTAAAAACATGCTGCCGCTTGGTTGTTGGATTGTTGCAGTGTTTTCACTGATTTTTCTGTTTTACAGCAACTCTTTTCTGCTGCGCCAGCGAAACCGGGAGTTTGGTCTGTACAATATTCTCGGCATGGATAAAAGAAATTTAGCGCATATTGTGTTCTGGGAAACGCTGATATCCGGTGCTTGCGCGCTCATCTGCGGTCTTGGCCTGGGTATTGCTTTTTCAATGCTTGCGGAAGCCGGTATGCTGAACATATTGAATGCTGAGATCGATTATACCCTTCGGGTGGATTTCCAGTCTGCAGGAAAGGCTGTGCTGATATTTGCATTTATATACACCTTGCTGCTTTTGAAAGCCCTTATCAATGTATGGCGCCGCAATCCTGTTGCATTGCTGAACAGCAGCAAAGTAGGCGAAAAACCACCGAAAGCCAACTGGGTGTTTGCCGTTTTGGGTGTGGTAATCCTCGCCGGTGCTTATTATATTGCAGTGTCAATCGATGAACCGCTTACGGCAGCAGTCTGGTTTTTTCTTGCGGTGCTGATGGTGATCATAGCTACTTTTCTGCTGTTTATTTCGGGAAGTGTGGCTTTATGCCGCCTGCTGCAAAAAAACAAACGCTACTACTATAAACCCAACCATTTTGTGTCCGTCTCATCCATGGTCTACAGAATGAAACGCAATGGAGCAGGTCTTGCTTCCATTTGCATTCTGCTTACCATGGTTCTGGTGATGCTTAGTTCGACACTGAGCCTGTACGTTGGTGCAGAGGATACGCTCAATCAGCGCTACCCTTATGATATCAGCCTTCGGCTTAAGATTCCATCCGTCGAACTTTGGAACGATGAGACCATTGCCGGAATGCGCACTTCCATTCAGGAAAAAGTTCCAAATCGGAAGAATGTGCAGGAATTCTCCTTTGCCGAGTCACCGTGCATGTTCATGGAGAAAAAAATAGAGATTGACCAGCGAGCTTTTGAAGAATACTCACTGTCCAACTCCGGAACGGCGGGTTATTTACATGTAATTTCTCTGGAAGACTACAACCGCATTATGGGCGTTTCAGAAACCCTGGATCCGTACGAGTGTTTCTTGTATATTGAGCGCTTGAAGTTTTCCGATGATTCTATCACCCTGGGTAAAAATAAAGAACTAAAAATTAAAGCAGTTCTGAACAGCATGTTTGATATTACAGGTTCAGGATTGGCTGCAATCCCGCATGCGGTACTTGTAGCAAGTGATAAGGACACTCTTCTTGCGTTGCTGACAGATGAATTGAACAGGCCGCTTATGAGCCTCTACTGGTGCTATCGTTTTGATATCGAAGGCGACCAGAGCGCACAGCTTAATGCTTGTGACAAGCTGCGCAGCGAGATGGAGGATATCGCCTTACGTCAACCGGATGGAAGCTACAGTTACACGCTTGAATGCCGGGAGTACAACAGCGCAGAGTTTTATGGTTTGTATGGTGGGTTGTTCTTTATTGGTATCCTCTTAAGCATCGTTTTCCTGTTCGCTGCAGTCCTTATCATCTATTACAAACAGATCAGCGAGGGCTATGAAGATCAGAAGCGATTTGAGATTATGCAGAAAGTCGGTATGACGAAAAGGGATATTCGAAAATCCACCAATTCTCAGATTTTAACCGTATTTTTCGCGCCCATCGTTTTTGCCGGGCTTCACCTGGGATTTGCTTTCCCTGCTATCTGGGAGATGCTGCAGCTCTTCGGATTCACAAACCTTTTGTTGATGGTGATCGTAACGGCAAGCTTCTTCCTGATATTCGGAATATGCTATATGTTTATTTATAAAATGACTGCAAATGCATATTACAACATTGTCAGCGGTGTGCATGCGAAAGAGTAAATCTCTGCCCCCCTAAATGAAAAAGAGCGTTGCAAAAAGAGAAATCTTCTGCAACGCTCTTTTTCGTCCGCAAATAACTGGGCCGCAGGAAAATGTATGGTGTTAAGGCATTATTCTGCGGTTCTTTGTATAATCACCGGGGTTTTTTTGATATTTTTACGGATATCCAAACTGTCGGGTAAATGCCCCTGTAAATCTGTCTTGTGACTTAAAGCCATTACCCACTGCCACATCCATAACTTATTCATGACACGTGATGGATACCTTCCCCACCATTCACAAGCTATCTTAAGTGTTTTTTCATGCAAACGCTGTTTGCATTACCGATGTATGGGCCATAATTGGGTATGATCTTATAGCCAAGATTTTTATACAGGCTAAGTGCTTCATACTGCCTCTGTCCTGTTTCCAATACCGCATAATCATATCCCTTATTTCTTGCTGTCTCTTCCAATATGCTCATCACAAGTCTTGACAACCCCTGTCGTCTGTTCTCTTTCTTCACAAATACCCTCTTCACTTCCACAGAATGATTGTCAAACTTTTTAAACGCTCCGCAAGCAACCGGTTCACCATTTTTATAAACAATAACCACATCTTTTATGGAATCAATTTGATTATGTTGAATATATTTTTTCTGCAACTCCCCATATCTTCCAACCAGGTCTTCATCCAACAGTTTTATAAGCTTAATGAAATCTGCATTTTGACTGTCCGTCATTACTATTTCCATATCCATGATGAACCTCTGCAATAAAAGTGTTACATAGAAAAAATTCCACGTACCACCATTATATAACTTAAATACTTACTTTCCAACTTCTGATAAACAGGGCCTCTTCAAAATATCTGGCCCCCTCTTTCACCCATTGATATGAACACATCCGAAAGATATGAAACTTCGGCTGTATCGCCAAAAAGAATTATCCTGCTAATACTGAAAATGTCTGTATATCATCTATATAATTATATAGGATTTCTCACCATCCTGCTGACCAACACAGCTGACTGTAACAATAATGTTAGAATGGTAAGTTACATTCCTCTAGAATACTCAGAAACCATCACCGTTTGACTCGGAGAATTGCGAATTGATATATTACATACATGGCATCAATGAAATGAAACAGTATAATAGCAGGCTTTGAAGTCATATTTCCTCAAGCCCCAATAAAAAAATCCGGATTTTCAAATGAATTTTGTAACCTTTACCGGCTTGCGGGATGTTGTTAGTGAAAGGCAGAGGAGTGTGATAGAACTATGATATCCCCGGCAAACGCAGACGACAGCTTCATGCATATTTATCAAACGTTCAGGAGTACAGTATTCGGCATCGCGTTCAACTACACAAAAAGCAGTGCAGATGCCTGTGATATCGTCCAGGATGTCTTCATTAAGTACCTTTCCAATAAAATCACTTTTAACGGTGATGAACATTTAAAAGCATGGTTTATCCGGGTTACGATCAATGCATGCAAAAAATATATGATGTCATCCTGGGTAAGTCGGACTGTTTCTCTTGAAGACCAAACGATACCCTATGATTATAGCCAGGAAGACCTGGAGCTTTTTGAGGCAGTCATGTCGATGCCGCTGAAATACCGTACTCCGATTCATCTGCATTATTATGAAGGGTATTCAATTTCTGAGATAGCCTCTCTCCTCGGCGCCAGAGAGAGTACTATCAAGGTCCGTCTGCTAAGAGCAAGGAAAATGTTAAAGTTCAAACTGAAGGAGGTTTTTGAGGATGAACATCAGGGACAGTTACAAAAGAACATTCAGCAGATACTATGATCTTAACATCAACGATGCGGAGATTCTTAGGAAAATTGATCAAAAATGCAACAGCCCGAGAAAGCGTCCCAAATACAGGTGGGCTGCTATTGCAGTTGCTTCGGTGCTCCTTATGATAGGTACGACGTATGTCGGTGCTTCAGTCGGATTGATTCAGTTATCCGGTATTTTCCGGACAAATGTAAATGATCCGGTCAGCGCTGACCTCATGGATGCAGGGATTGTACAAGAACTGAATATTGCTGGCGAGCATGATGATTTCACGTTGAATCTCGTAGCTTTTACAGGAGATGTGGAAACCCATAAAGTGCTGTTTGAGATGATACCCAAGAAAGACCTCGGCGATTATGAAGTTGAAATTGTCGGGCAGACCGTTTCTCCGGAGGTAATGAAAAATGAAGACTGGATTTGGTTATATGGAACACGTGAAGCACTGGGCACAAAGTTGACATCTGATGATGGCAGGGATGTGTACTATTTCAGTTACGTGCTTCCGCCGCACTGGGTGAAAGAAACCAATGAAGATGTAGTGATGCGGATTTCAAAAATCAGGCTGTATGACAAAAACAAGATACCGGATATGCCGCTGAAAATCGGGCAGAAGGTTGATATAAGCCAATTGGTCGGTGAGATCAATTGTGAACTGTTCTACAGATTTACACCTGACCGCTCAATTCTGCAGGAACCTGTGATCACAGCCGTAAATCAATGCATCACGAAGGTGGTTTTTGACGATTTCGGTATTCCCTATGACTACAAAGGCAGAGAATTTTATAAAGGTGAGATCACAGCTCCGACAGAAACCATGGAACTCAGGATCGATAATATAACTTTTTCCAACTACAAGGCAGAAATTAACGCTACAATCATGGATAAAGAAATTACAGACTTACAGGCATCCAGCACATGGCGCCAATGTATCGTACCCGTATTTGTTACAAAACATTTCTGGAATGGAGTAGATGACAGTCATTCATATAACTTGGTATTAATTGACAATACAGAGCGTCTCCGCTTGTTTGCCGATGGTATTGAAATACCTTTGCTTGAAGATTCGCTATATTATCTTTCCGGCAAAGGTGAGGACGGATACTATAAATGCTCGATCCAATTTAAAGGATTCGACTACGAGAATGCGAAAAATATCGAAATCCATTTTGGCGGGAAAGTTATTGTCATCAGATAGGTAAACGATCGAAAAAAGGGGTGAGCCTGATCATCCCTTTTTTTATGTGAAGCGTTCAGCGAAGTTGATTATGATCGCCTTGGTATTCCTTAACCGGCTCTATGTGACATTTATCGCACTGGTTCCGTGTACCTTATACGGTATGGTGTGGTTATAATTCTCCTGACCACGTCACGATTGATTGATCATGATCTTTTGGATACGTTATAAATGCAAATATCCTGCAGAATAAGCAACAAACATGTTAATTCACTTTTCCGCATTATTATCCTAAGCAGTTGCAGATATTTTTTTCAGAAAAAGAGGCATACTGAAACGCAAAGAAACAGCCCCAAGCTTCCCTTAACTCTAATCCAGTGAGGGGTGCATTCTTATGGCTCGTTATGCAAACCCATGATGAATTGGTTTCATTAGCACAAAGGCACCTGTTAAAACGTTTTCTCCATCAGAAAAAAACGCCCTTTTCGCCAGTCGGCATATCCACGTTTTTCGTAACCAAATTTCTCATATAGTTTAAGCGCATATGGATTTTGACTAAATACATCCAGTCTGACAGAGGTATACCCCATACTCTTAATTTGCTGTTCAATATGTGCTAACACTTTAGAACCGATTCCCTTACCCTGAAAATCCGGAGAAACACATAACCTGTGAATGATGTATGCACGCTCATCCGGATTATTCCATTCACAGGTATGATATTCTTCATCGCATTCCTGACTGATAACATAAACTGCAATTATCTTATCATCTTCAACAGCCACATATAATGTGTTCTTGTCAATATCACTAAAAAAATCATCCCGCGTAGGATATAGCTCGTCCCACTGATAAATTCCCTGATGTTCCATATGATCAATTGCTTTTTGAATCAGGCAGACTATTTCACTTAAATCTTCTTTTGTCCCCAGTCTATACTGCAAATTTGATCCCCACTCGTAACTGAAATTCCGGACATATTGACTTGTCCATGTGTTTTTAGACTACCATCTCCACGTGGCATTTTCAATCTTCTTTATAACCATATTGATCATATTCAATAAGTGTAGTATCTAAGCTTCGCGATTTGCTTGCTGAGGGGATGATAATTTTATGGAGTTCTTTAGCTCTGTAGACATATGGTAAAGTTTTCCGGCGATCGAATTGATTTCCTCTAAGGTTGCATTTTGCTGTTTTGAAACTGCCGCTACATCCGCAGATGACTTGGAAATTTCCTTGGAAGCCTGCTTGATTTCACTGATGGATAAAACAACATTCTGAGAATTATTATATAAGTCCTGCACATTTTCAGAGACGGTATTTGAGTAACTTGAAATCTCATTCACTGACGTATAAATTTTGCCAAAAATTTCTCCGGCAGATTTAATAATACCAATACCTTCGTTAACAGAATGGTTGCTTTCATTTGTAATTGCAGCGGTATTTTCAATCTCAATCTGCACTTGATTGATCAAGTTGTTGATTTTTACTGTGGCATTCCTTGATTGATCGGCTAATGAACGTATTTCCGATGCAACAACAGAAAAACCTTTACCGGCTTCACCGGCTCGTGCAGCTTCGATTGAAGCATTCAGGGAAAGTAAATTAGTTTGCTGCGCAATCGTACTGATCATAGCTGTTATTTGACCGATTTCGGCAGATTTTTCAGCCAGCAATTTCATTGCGTTTGTAAGTCTTGTTGCATTAGTGTCTATCAATTCTATTTGTTCAATAGCGGAAGATATGATCAGATTACCTTCACTCGTCATACCCGAACAATCTCTGGCATACGCCGAAACATTTGATATACTTTCGGCGACACTCATCAGCTTGTTGGAAATGTCACTGACAACATCAAAAGACTTCGCCGTCAGTTCATGTTGCATAGAGCTGCCCTCAGCAATGCTGATAATTGATGCCATCGTTTGATCGGACGCTTTATTAAACTCATTTATAACATCACTCAGATTTTTTGCCACACGATACAGGTTTTCAGACCTAATGGATGCGTCGCTGATTGATTGATTTAATAGTTCTGTAAGCTTTTCGCTCTCGTTCTTTTTATTATCTATATCCAAAACCATTTTTCTTGATCGTCTTGACAGAATCGTAGAGACAAAAACAGAAACAATGAAAGCTATTCCAAATGATATCCAGGAAATCAGATTCTTACCCGGGCCTGTGAAAAACTCATTAGGAAATGCGAATATCGCAATGTTATAAATCAGTATTGTAGTGCCTGAGTATAGCCAAACAATTCTATGATTATAGTACATGTTTGCAACAAAGATATACGCAAAACTGAAGGCTATCGAGGGCAAACCGAAACTTCCTGCTGATTCCAGCATATAAAAAACAGCAGGGGGAGCAATGGAGAATATTATCATATAAATGATTTTTGATACATTAGCAAACCAATCTATCTTCTTTTCCAAAACCCTTGCTGCTGCTGTAATAATAATACATATCAGAAATAATGCATTGATCAGATTGTTTTTGATTAATATTGAAAAGCATAAACCAACACAGATGCAACAGGCTAGAGTACTATAGAATGAAATGGTGTTTGCAAACTTTTCCTGCTTTTTTAATACTGAATTGCTCATAATGTAAGCCCCTTCAATGTATACCACGCAGTAAATCTATCGTTCCCATATGCTGTTAATTTTAGCTTAGCAAAAAACATAGAATTATGCAATAGTTCGTTAAAATATCGTAATACTGGAGCAATGTTATGGAATACTCTTTTCTCCATGGGCTGGAACCTTTATATAATTTCATGATTATAAACTGCCTGATGATAAAACAGGCTCAATCATAGAGAGTAACTTAAAATTGCAATAGAACATATTCAGGCAGCCTGCCCTCATACATAATCCGGAGTTCGGAGTTGTAGTGTTTATGTGCTTTCCTGCAGCATTGTTCTGAGTAAATACGCATATTTTTCTTCCGGAATGTTTGCATATTGCAATGCAAAATACCTGTCCCATACTTCCCTTAACCCTAACCCAATATGAAATGCATTCTTGCGGATCGTTCCGAAAACCGCATCGTTCAAAGCTTCAATCAGCACAAAGGTACCGGTGTCGGATGGATGCGCTTTTATCTTTTTGCTGTACTCTTCTGCTGCATAAAGGAAAGCTTTCAGCCTTGTGGAGCATCTTTTCCTTAAACGCCGAAGATGCCGCTTGAAACAGCCATTTTCAATATATCCGGCCAATGTCAGCTGTTCTGCCGAGGAAACCGTGGAGCGGTAATGCTGAACTGTTTCATGATATTCTTTACATAATGGTTCGGGCAGAATCATATAGCTGATTCTAAGGAAAGGTGCCAGCATGGTTGAAAACGAGCCCAGATAGATAACACGGTTATTGTTGTCCAGGCTGAACAGGGATGGAACCAGTCTTCCGGAAAACCGCAGTTCACTGTCATAATCGTCTTCCAGAATGTATCCGTTTTTTTGCTCTGCCCATTTTAAAAGCTCCATTCTTTTTTGCACCGGCATTACAAGACCGGTGGGGAACTGGTGCGAAGGACTGATATAGCATACAGACGCCCGGGTTTGAAAAAGGCTTTCCACACGAATGCCGTCCTTGTCCAGCCGTATTGGATGCAAAGAAAAGCCGCGCTTATGGAAAACAGGCCTGACATCCACAAAGCCTGGTTCTTCAAAAGCTACATTTGAAAGCATCTTGCCTTCAGTAAGATCACAGAAGATGGAAAGAAGTGTCTGCACCCCGGAGCCGATCACGATTTGGTTTGGATCACCTGCAATACCTCTGGCATGGTAAACATAATCGGCCAATGCCTTTCGCAACTCCCATTCCCCCTGCGGGTCTCCTTCCGCAAGAAGCCTGTGTTGAAAATCATCCAAAACCTGAGCGTACGCCTTTTTCCATTCCCGGAAGTGAAAAATTTCGGCATCGATAAATTCTGTATTCATGCCCGATTGTGTGTCGGTCTCCTTTATTTCCTTCAAGGGCGGGTTCGGAGAAAAATATGCTTTATCAAGCTTAGCCGCGTAACAACCCCTTTGCGGGATGCTATAGATATATCCTTCGACCATCAGCTGGTTGTACGCGTTTTCCACTGTTGTTTTACTGATGCCAAGCTGCTTTGATACTTCGCGGATGGAAGGGAGCAGTTGATTTGCGGGGATGTTCCCCTTCTCAATTTCAGTTCGAATGACAGAATATAACCGTACATATTTCGGTTCGTCCCATTTTTCATTTAGAGTATACCATGCGGATTCAAAAATCATCTATCTGTCCCCTTTGAAAACATTAAAACTGTCACTTTCAATGTGGTCAGTTCTATGGTATATTCTATCACACCGGAGCAGAATTGCAACTGATCGAAATCTGCCGCTTCAGCAAATTACGACGGGTAAAGCAGATACCGGTATTTCAGCAATGTCGCGGAATTAGGAGGATAGGATTATGGAAAGGAGCAATACACATTGAATGAAGCTTGTGAATACAGGCTTAATGATGGCGCTAATAACCCTTGCTACAAGCTTTATTAAAATACCCACTACAAATGGATACATCCATCTTGGTGATGGTTTCATATTCCTGTCAGCCATCATCTTAGGGCCATTTT
>ENA-UOYA01002771-UOYA01002771.1-activated-sludge-metagenome-genome-assembly--contig:-NODE-2771-length-16512-cov-41.998420_pt1 | contig 16512 bp, 11 predicted proteins | sample MGYA00238163_ERZ764804 | MGnify/ENA primary metagenome ERZ764804 (study PRJEB28919, sample SAMN05720223) | activated sludge metagenome | isolation source: Anaerobic digester | place: Hong Kong... | reverse complement strand
CGCGCCAGATCCAGCGGCTGCGTTGACCGGGCCCGGTACGGCGAGGTGCCGGTCAGCAACTCATAGAGCACAACGCCGAGCGCGTAGATGTCGGTGGCAGTAGTGACCGCTTCACCGCGCACCTGTTCCGGGCTGGCGTACGCGGGTGTCATCACCTGCTGGGTGACGAGTGCGGTGCCGGTATCAGCCTCGACCAGCTTCGCGATGCCGAAGTCGAGCAGCTTGACCAGGCCGTCCTTCGTCACCAGGATATTGCCGGGCTTCAGGTCGCGATGCACCACCAGCCGCTGGTGGGCAAACTGCACTGCGGCGCACACCGCCTCGAACAGCGCCAGCCGTTGCCCGAGCGGCAATGCACGCGCTTGCGCATATTGCGTGATCGGCTCGCCATCGACGTACTCCATCACAAAATATGGCAACCCCTCTGCGGTGCTACCGCCGTCAAGCAGGCGCGCGATGTTGGGGTGATCGAGACTGGCGAGGATCTGCCGCTCGGCCACGAAACGTTCGATCACGTCGGGCCGCTCGCGACCGTCACGGATCAGCTTGATCGCCACATCCTGCTGGTAAGCATCGTCGGCGCGCACCGCCTTGTACACCGCGCCCATGCCACCACGGGCGATCTCCGCCACGATTTCCCAGGCACCAAGTCGGCGGCCAATCCAGGCTACCTCCGGCTTGTCCGCACCGTCCGGCCCAAGTCCTTGCGCCAGCGCGTCTCGCACCTGTTGCGCCACCTGCGTGCGCTCCAGCGTGTGAGCGTCGCTGTCGGCGAGACGCAGGAATTGCCCGACTTCGGCGTTGAGTGCAGAGTCGTCACCGCAGGCAGCCTCAACAAACGCGCGGCGCCGGGCCGGATCGGTAATCTCCAGCGCGTCGGCAACGATGTCGCTGACCCGTTGCCAGCGCTCGCGCTCGGCCTCTGAAACCACGTCCACGTTGCTCGTGGACGGCGCCGATGGCGGCTGCTCACTCATCGCGAGCGGCCGCGATTTCGCGTTGCAGGAACAAACGGGCAACCGCCCAATCGCGCTTCACTGTAGCGATGGAAAGGCCCAGCACCTCCGCCGTCGCCTCAATTGACAGGTCCCCGAAAAAACGCAGATGCACGACGTCGGCCTGACGGGGGCTCAGCGCCTGCAATCGCTGCAGGGCCTGATCGATCGCGATGAAATCCATCTCCTGCGCCACGGCCGCCTCAGTCGCGTCTGCGTCGCGCGCCGCGAACTGGCGGGTGGCGTGGTCGGCGTAGCCGGTGAGCGTGCGGTCGAGGCGGGTGATATGCACGTCACCGCCACGCTTGACGGCACGTTTCGCGCGGGCGTGATCCACCAGCACGTGGCGCATGATGCGCGCAGCAAGGCGGAAAAAATGGCTGCGATCCCGAGGCGACAGTCCAGTTGCCTCGCACATGCGCGCGTAGGCTTCGTTGACCAGTGCAGTGCTCTGCAGGGTGTGATCAGCGCGTTCGTGGCGCAGTTGTGCTCGCGCCACCCGCTTCAAGGCAGCGTAGATCTGCGGCGTCAACTCGTCCACCACCGCTTGTGCCTCGGTTTCGTCGCCACCGGCGAAACGCGCCAGCGGCTCCGCCAGCGAAGTCGGCGCCTCATGAATGGCGTCGATCAATTCGACCAGGGGCGGTTCAACGGTCGTGGCGGTCGGGTGCTGCATGGGTTCAGTATAAGAAAGCATTGTGTATTTCATGCCGCCGGCATGAGCCGGTTTGGCAACGAACTCGCTGAAGGTGATGGTGTAGACCCCTTTCAGGAGCACAACATGACATCCGTATCACTCCGCGCCATTGTGATCAGCGCCGCGGTGGCGCTATCCGGCATCGCGACCATCGTTGCGCCGACGACTGCCCGCGCCGACTGGGACGCTGCCGAGGAAGCCCGTGACGCCGCCCGCCGCAAGGCGGCACGCGAAGCCGCCGCAAAACAGGCCGCCGAGATGCAGGCGCGCAAGGCTGCTGCGCAAGCGGAATCCAACAAACGCATGGCTGATGACTACCGTAAACGCTATCGCGACCGCAGCAAAGGCATGAGTGATGAGCAAGTGCTCACCGCCGGGCGTCAGTGGGATGCCGAAAGCACCGCGAAAGCGATGCGCGACACTGCGGAGGCGATCAAACACCTGCCACCGGAACAGCGAGCGATGGCTGAGCAGATGATGAAACAGGCGGCGGCGCAGCAAAAGTAGCCACTCAGACGCTATACAGCTTTTTGTCGCAATGCGCATTGCTATTGGGCTCAGAGCATGTTTTCGGCCAAAGTCGACAAAATTGGCGAATAATCGGCAAGAAGGGTTCTGACGCCGCTTGACTGCGGCAACGCGGCCAAGGCTACTGCTGCGAATCGGTGAATTGCGGCAACCACTCTGCCCAGAAGTCCACGCAAGCCCGGATTTTCGGTAGCCGATGTCGTTCAGGCAGCATCATCGCGTAGACCGGCACCACCTGCTGGTCGGTGAATTTGGCGAGCACTTCGATCAGTTCGCCGCGCCGCACTAGCGGTGCCGCGATCAGGTCGTGCACGCGACAGATGCCGAGGCCCGCCAGCGCCATTTCCTGGGTGATCGCGGTACTGCTGGCGCGCAGGTGCCCGTGCGTTGGACGCACGACCGACTTGCCGTCAAGCACAAACGGCCAGTCGTTCAGCCGTGGCGCGGTGCTGGTGGTGATGATGCGATGTTTTGCGAGATCGTCCGGATGCTTCGGTTTGCCGTACTTCTTGAGGTAAGCCGGGCTGGCGTAGAGACGCCGCCCGTGGCTGCCAATCTGGCGGGCGATGACTTCCTCGGTTTGTGTGCTGCCGGTGCGGATGGCGATGTCAATTCCGTCGCGGCTCATGTCCACCAGTGCATCGCTCACCTGCAGCTCGATGGTGAGGCCCGGATGCCGTGCCACCAGTGCCGGCAGGCTTGGCACCAGCACGTGCTGCGCCATGTTGGCGCTCACCGCCACGCGCACGACACCGCGCACATTGCGGGCGCGTGAGGTGAATTCGCCGTCGAGTTCGTCCAGCGTCTGCGCGATGTTACGGCAATAGCCGAGGAACACCTCGCCTTCCGCCGTCAGCGACAGGCCGTGCGTCGTCCGGCGCAGAAGTTGCACGCCGCAATGTGCTTCAAGCTGGCTCATCGTCCGCGAGATCTGGCTCACAGCCACGTCACGCTCGCGCGCCACCGACGACAGCGTGCCCAACTCTGCCACCCGTACGAACAGCCGCAGGTCGTCAAGATTCATGCGATTCCCAGCCTCAGTCTGCTTTTGCAGAAATTGCAAAAGCGAATTGCACCACAGATCGTTTCCGGATGTGCGACGGCCGCCTATTGTTCGGGGCGTCGCGAATGCGCGAAACATCCCTTGAGGAGAAACTCATGTCTTACTACGCCGTCCCGCCCTATGCAGAGCGCCTGCAATTTCACCGCGAATTCTGGCACGCAGTTGCCCACTGGCTTCGTCGCTCGCCAAAGCCACAAGTCTGCGGAGGTGAATGATGCCGCTGGTCACCCTCACCACCTGCAAGCCGCAAAGCGCCGATTGCAAATCCGTCGTACTTGATGCCATTCATGCTGCGCTGGTCAGCGTGGGCGTGCCGGCGGCTGACCGCTTTCAGCGCGTGATCGAGCTTGCGCCGGACAATGTCCGCATCGACCCGGGCTATCCCGATGTTGCGGGCGCCCGTAGTGACAACTTTCTGCTGATCGAAATTCTCTGGTCGGTCGGGCGCAGCGTGAAAGTCAAGCGCGCCCTGCTCGCCGATCTGATGGCGCGGCTCATGGCCGGTGGCATCGATACCGAACAGGTCATGGTGGTGTTCAAGGAAGTCGGCTGGGAGAACTGGTCATTCGCCGGTGGGCGGATACTGCACGCCTAGCAGGCGACGCTGGCGGACGTCTACGCGCCCCGGAACACAAAGTAAACCGCCCCGAGCAAACACAGCCCCGCCCACAGAAAATCCAGCTTCACCGGCTGGTTCATGTAGTAGACCGCGAACGGCACAAACACCGCGAGCGTGATCACCTCCTGCATGATCTTCAGTTGCGCGATCGAAAACTCGGTAGCGCCGAGCCGATTTGCCGGCACCTGCAGCAGGTATTCGAACAGCGCAATACCCCAGCTCACCAGCGCGGCGATCCACCACGGTTTGCTGGCCAGATTCTTCAGATGCCCGTACCAGGCAAAGGTCATGAAGACGTTGGACAGGATCAGCAGGCCGGCGGTCTGGGCCCAAAGTGGAAGACTGGTCATGATGCGACAGATGCGATGGTCGTGGTGGCAAGCCGGGTTATTGCGAATGAAGTTTAGTCGGCGGCCGCGCCTTCGATTGCGTTACGCTTCGGCAATCGCGTACGCCGCACCGGTCTGCCGGTATCTGGCGTGGCAAACGCATTATCACGACACGAATACCGTACGAACACAAGGAGGACTCATGAAATTGAAAGCTATTGCTTCGGCAATCGGCGTCGCCGCCGCGCTCACCCTGTCGCAGGGCGCCTGGGCGCAAATGAAGATCAGCATTTCGGTCGCACAGAACTCGCACCAGGGTATCGCCATCGACACGCTGGCGAAGGAAGTGGAGAAGCGCACCAATGGCCGCATCAAGATTCAGCCTTTCTATTCGGGTTCGCTCGGTGGCGAGCGCGAGTCGATCGAAGCAGTGCAACTGGGCACCCAGGAGCTGACTTTCACCTCCACCGGCCCGGTGCCGAACTTTGTGCCCGAGGCGCGTATCCTCGACATCCCGTTCCTGTTCCGTGACAAGGCGCATGCCCGCGCGGTGCTCGACGGCCCGATCGGCCAGGAGATGCTGGCCAAATTCGAAGCCAAGGGATTCAAGGCGCTGGCCTGGGGCGAGAACGGCGTGCGCCATATGACCAACAACAAGCGGGCCGTCAACGCACCGGAGGACCTGAAAGGCCTGAAGATGCGCACGATGGAGAACCCGGTGCACATTGCGGCCTACAAGGGCTTCGGCATCGTGACCACGCCGATGGCGTTCCCCGAAGTGTTCACTGCGCTGCAACAGGGGACGGTGGATGGTCAGGAGAATCCGCTGTCGGTAATCATGGCCGCGAAGTTCGAGCAGGTGCAGAAGCATCTGTCGCTCACCGGTCACGTCTATTCACCCGCGATTTTCCTGATGAACAAGGCGGCCTTTGACAAGCTCTCTGCTGCCGACAAGCAAATCTTCCTCGACGCCGCCAAGGAGGCTGTCAAGGCCAACCGTGCACGCGTGGACGAAGACGATGCCAAGGGCGTTGCCGAGCTGCGCTCGAAGGGCATGCAGGTCATTGATGTCGACAAGGCGAAGTTTGTCTCGGCGCTTGGGCCGGTCAACGCCGAGTTCGAAAAACAGTTCGGCAAGGCAAACATTGATCGCATCCGCGCGGTGAAGTAGTTAGCGACGGTCGATACTCGGGAGGCCCGCCCATGCGGGCCGAAGCAACGTTAGAAGCCCGCCCGTGCGGGCCGATTGCGAACATGAAGCCCGCCCGTGCGGGCTTCGTGCTTTTCGGAACGCAGCAACCTCGATGCAGCCGACCCGACAGCGAGCGCTTCTTACAATCAGGCAAAAGGGGAGATCATGAAACAAATGTTTCTGCGCCTGGAACGAGCGACGACGGCGCTGTCGATGTATTTCGCCTGTGCCATGCTGGCGATGGCGGCCGGGCTCGGTGTGTTCCAGATTCTCACGCGGTTCGTGCTGGAAAAGCCCGCCGAGTGGACCGAAGTACTGATCCGCTTCTCGCTGATCTGGATGGTGTTCATGGGCATCCCGATGGCGTTTCGCCAGGGGGCGATGGTGAGCGTGGATGTGCTTTACCGCTGGGCCAGTGATCGCCACAAGCGGGTGCTGGATGCGGTAGTGATGCTGGCGTCACTGCTGCTGATTGCAGTGATCATCATTGTCGGTTGGGACTATTCGCAGCGCGGCCGCGTGCAGACGATCATTGGCCTCGAAGACTATTCAATGTTCTGGGCCTACATTGCGATGCCGGTGGGCGGGCTGTTTGCCGTGCTGGGCATTGTCGGCAATTTCCTCGACCCGAAGCGGCTCGAGCTCGAAACCGCACAATAGGACGCGCACACCTTGTCTACCGCCATGCTCATCACGATGGTGCTGTGCTTTGCACTCACCATCTCGGTCGCCGTATCCATCGGGCTCGCTGCCGTGTTCGGCATTTACATCGGGAACGTCAACATGCTGGTGTCGGTGAAGGAGATGTTCTCCTCCATCAACAAATTCCCGCTGGCCGCGATTCCGTTCTTCATCCTCGCCGGTAACCTGATGGAGACCGGCGGCATCTCGCGGCGCCTGGTTAACTTTGCCAAGAGCATCGTCGGCGGCGTGCAGGGCGGCCTGCCGATGACCTGCGTGCTGACCTGCATGATCTTCGCCGCGGTATCGGGATCGTCAGTGGCGACTACCTTCGCTATCGGCGCCATTCTCATTCCGGCGCTGATCAAGCACGGCTACCCGACCAACTGGGCTGCCGCGCTGCAGGCAACCAGCGCCGAGCTGGGCGTGATCATCCCGCCGTCGATTCCGATGATCCTCTATGGTGTGTCGGCCGAAATTTCGATCGGTGAGCTCTTCATCGCGGGCTTTGGGCCCGGCTTTCTGATTGGCGGTGGGCTGATGCTCTATGTCTACCTCCTCTGCAAACGCAAAGGCTGGGGCAAGCAGGATGGCGACGGCAAGCTGCCGTTGTCTTCTGCGTTCGCCGATTTCGCGCTGATTGGTGGTGGCATCGCGCTGCTGGTGCTGGGCAACAAGGTTGTCGGTCCGGCGCTGTTCGGCACCGGTCATGACGAGCAGTCGTTTGACCGCTACACGGATATGGTGGGCGTCGTGATGTTCACGCTTTACTTCGTTGTCCTTTCGCTGATTCCGAAGCTCCGCGCCAGCCTGAACGGTCGCGCCGCCTATGCGCTGATGATGCCGGTAATCATCCTCGGCGGCATCTACGGTGGTGTGTTCACGCCGACCGAGGCTTCGGCGGTGGCCGTGGTCTACGCGCTGTTCGTCGGCATGGTGGTGTACCGCGAGATTGGCCTGCGCGACCTGCTGCCGATTTTTCGCAAGAGCACGCTATCGTCATCGGTGATCATGTTCATCATCGCCAATGCCGGGCTGTTTGCTTACCTGATCACCCGCGCGGGCGTGCCGGATGCGATCGGGCATTTCCTCAAGGAATGGTTGCAGAGCCCGATGCTGTTTCTGCTCGGCGTCAACGCCGCGTTGTTTGTGATTGGCATGTTCATCGAAACCAGCGCCGCGATCATCGTACTGGCGCCAATTCTGGCGCCGGTCGCCGTGCACTTTGGCATCGATCCGGTGCACTTCGGCATTGTGATGGTGGTCAATCTCGCACTGGGCATGATCACGCCGCCGTTCGGGGTGAACCTGTTCGCCGCCTGCACGGTGGCCCGGATCTCGCTCGACCGCATCATTACGCAACTGGTGCCGTTTGTGCTGGTGGTGTTGACCTGCCTGATGGTGATCACGTACGTGCCGCAGATTTCGCTGTTCCTGCGTGACGTGGTTTACGCGAAGGGCGGTTAGTTGCGGCGGCGCGGGAGAGCGGTTGCCAGTGCCCGCAGGTCATTGGCTTTGTGCGAAGAGCCGCATTCGCGCTGGGCTCGCTGGGCGGAAACAGGAAATATCGACTTTAGGCGATTTGCCGCTTTGAGCCCAGTTTGGATGGGCTTTTTCGCAGTAAGCTGATCACCCTGTGACCCACTCCCTGGCCAGCATCGCGTAGACAAAGGTGTCGCGCACCACGCCATGATGATCGCGGCATTCGCCACGCAGATGCGCCTCGCGCGTGAATCCGGCGCGCTCGGCTGCGCGCCAGCTTGCCTCGTTGAGCACGTCAATCGTGCCCCAGACGCGGTTGGCGCCAATGTGCTCAAACGCAAGCTCGCAGCAAAGACGGATCGCCTGAGTCGCGATGCCCTGACCGCGTGCGCTCTTGCGCAGGAACCAGCCGATTTCCAGTGACGGCACTTTCCAGTCGAAACCGTGAAAACCGGTGCCGCCGTACAAGGTCTGCTCGTCCTTCGAGAAGATGCCCATGATCAACGCGTCGCGGGTGAGCCATTTGCCGGCCATGTTGCGCACGTAGGATTCGGCCTCGTCTGCTGTTCTGTGCTGGCTTGCCGGCCATGCCATCCAGCGATCAAGGTCGGTGCGGTCTTCCTCCAGCGCCGCAAAGAAGCGCTCGCCGTCTCCGGGCGCGTACGGTCGCAGAACGACTTTCTCGCCCTCGAGCCGCAGCGGCAAATTGAGCAAGCGCGGATGATCGATGGCCGGCACTATTCCTCTCCCTTGCCGCCAGCGGCGAGGTCCGCACCAGCCTTCAGCGATGCTTCGATGAAGCCGTCGAGATCGCCGTCAAGCACGGCACCGGTATTGCCGACTTCGTAGCCGGTGCGTAAATCCTTGATACGCGACTGGTCAAGCACGTAGCTGCGGATCTGGTGACCCCAGCCGATGTCGCTCTTGGTGTCTTCCAGTTTCTGCTGCGCCTCCATGCGTTTGCGCAGTTCGTGTTCGTAGAGGCGCGAGCGCAGGCGCTTCCATGCCACATCGCGGTTGGTGTGCTGGCTGCGGCCGTCCTGGCATTGCACGACGATGCCCGTCGGGATGTGCGTCAGGCGGACGGCCGAGTCAGTCTTGTTGATGTGCTGGCCACCAGCTCCGCTGGCACGGAAGGTATCGGTGCGCACGTCGGCGGGGTTGATGTCGATCTCGATGGAATCGTCTACTTCGGGGTAGACGAATACCGATGCAAACGATGTATGCCGGCGCGCGTTGCTGTCGAACGGACTCTTGCGAACAAGACGATGGATGCCGGTCTCGGTGCGCAGATAGCCGTAGGCATAGTCGCCGGAAATCTTGATCGAGGCGCTTTTGAGACCGGCGACGTCGCCCTCCGACTCGTCCTGCACCTCCACTTTGAAGCCCTTGCGCTCACCGTACCGGCAATACATGCGGAACAGCATCTGTGCCCAGTCCTGCGCCTCGGTGCCGCCGGAGCCAGCGTTGATGTCGAGGAAGCAGTTTGACTCGTCCTGCTCGCCGGAGAACATACGCTTGAACTCAAGATCAGCGAGGATCGCCGTGATCTTGTCAACGTCTGCCTTCAGGCTCAGCAGCGTTGCTTCATCACCCTCCATCTCGGCAAGTTCGAGCAACTCGGCAGCCCCCTGGGACTCAGTGGTAAGTTTGTCGATGTTCTCGATCACGCCATCGATCAGGCGTTTTTCGCGGCCCAGCTCTCGGGCACGATTGGCATCGTGCCAGACCTTCGGATCTTCGAGCTCCGCGTTCAGCTCAAGCAGGCGTTGCGACTTTTTGTCGTACTCAAAGTAACCCCCGAAGTTCGTCTACCTTGCCGCGCGCAGAAGCGATGGCGGGTTTGAGTTGGCTGATGAGATCTTCGACGGTCATGATCGGTACTGCTTTGCGGCAGGGCGGTTCTTTGAGTGATGGATTTTACGTTCGCCCCAACGGAACGACGCTACGCAAAAAAAACCGGGCGCGCGGCCCGGTTTTCAAGTGTGTCTCACATGACCCCGAGGGGCCGTGTTTGACCTGCTGCTACTTCGCCGTTTGGCGGCGGCTCAGCGGCAGCAAGCCCGCCACGCCCAGCATCAACATGAGCAACCACCACGGTGTGACCGGAATCTGCTTGGGCTCATCGAGCGCCAGGATAGACAGCGTCACCGTGGACGGATTGTTCACCAGTGTGATCTCCGGATCTGGCGTCCCGACCGTCGAGGTCAAGGTGCCACCGTTCGCCGGCGGAACAAAGGTGACCGTGTAGGTCACGATCGGATTGGTGCTGGCCGGCACATACGGGATGACTGGCCAGGTAACGATGCCGGTGACCGGGTTGTAGACACCACCAGCCGACGGCACCACCGAGGTACTGCCTGGTGGCAACTGCAGTGTGACCACCGCATTGCCAGCCGGGCTGGGCCCGATGTTGCCCATGGTGACCGTCGCCACAATCGGCTGTCCGGGCGCCGGTGTGGTCGGTGCAATGGTCACGGTGGTCACCAGATCCGCCGGCGCCAGGAGCACCGTGGTCACCACCGGGCCACCGATGTTGTCGGTGGGATCCGGGTCGATCACATCGCTTGGTGAGACAACGCGGGCACTGTTCTGGAACGTGCCCGACGCCGGCGCGGTGCCCGTAGCCGTAATCGTCACTTGACCGCCTGCCGGGAAGCTTGGCAAGGTCAGGTTGAGATTGCCGACACCTGAGGCTACGCCACAGGTTGCGCCGTAGGCGGCCGCACATGTCCAGCTCAACCCCGACACTGCGGTCGGGAAGGTGTCGGTAATCACCGCACCATTCGCCGCCGCCGGGCCATTGTTAATGGCCACAATGGTGTAGCGCACCTGACCACCAGGCAGCACCGTCGCAGGACCAATCTTCGAGATGGCAAGATTGGCTACCGGTATCGGCGCCGTGGTAACCGCCGTCGTAATGGTGCTGCTGTTGTTGCTCGGATCCGGGTCGGTCAGGCCAGACGGGTTAGCGACCGTCGCCGTGTTGACCAAAGTTGTCGCTGTGCCCGGTGCAGTACCAGTCACGACATAGCGCAAGCGCCCGTTCATCGGGAATGTCGCGATGATCTGGCTGATGGCATTGCCGCTGCCCGTGGCTGCCGGACAGACCGCTCCACCACCCGCAGTGCAGGTCCACGTCACACCAGTGATGGCACCCGGCACATTGTCGGTAAACAGCGCGCCGTTGGCGGGCGCCGGTCCGGCGTTAACCACATCGATGACGTACCGGATGACACCTGAGGCTGCGACAGCCTGTGTACCAACCTTGGTCACCGCGACGTCCGCCTGCTGCACCGGCGTACCGACGCGTGTTGTGACCGAGCTGGTGTTGTTGCTCGGATCCGAGTCGGAGATGCCTGCGGGCGCCGTGATGGTTACAACGTTCACCAGCGTGCCATTGGCCGGAGCAGTACCCTGAACCGTAATCAGCACGCTGCCACCGGACGGGAAGACCGGGATGGCACCGGTGACGCTACTGCCCGTCACGTTCAGCGACACATTGGCGCACGGGCTGGTGCCGGCGCCGCCAGTGCCGGTGCATGTTGCGGTGACACCGGTCAAGCCCGCCGGAAGCGTATCGACGAAGGTGGCGCCGTCTGCCGCGGCAAAGCCGTTGTTGATCAACGTGATCGTGTAGACGACCGGACTGCCACCCGGCACACTGGCCGGACCATTCTTCTGCACAGCCAGATCGGCAACGGTGTTCACCGAGACTGGGGTCACGGAGGGGTTGTTGCCCGCCGTCGGGTCAGTCCCACCGTTGACGTCGTTCGTCGCCCCCGTGCCACCCTGTACCGCAATCAGACTGCCCGTCGCCGTGAAGCTCACCGTGCAGCTCAGCGTGCCACCCACGGCCACCGTGCCGCTCGGCGAACACGCCGGCGTCGGGTTACCCGGCAGACCCGCTGCGTTCGTTACCTGACAGAACGCCCCCGTCGCCGCCGCATTGCCCACGTTCGTACACGTCACCGTGCACGTCACCGTGGCCCCCGCGTTCGCCGGGTTCGGTACACAGCTCACCGTGCTGGTCATGTCCGCTCCTGCAGACGGACCATTCACCGGCACCACCGTGCTCGAGTCGTTGTTGCTGGTCAGCACCTCGTTGCTCGCGCTGGTCGTCGCCGGCACCGTGATCGATCCCGCCACTGTCGGCGTGAAGCTCACCGTGCATGCCAGCGTGCCGCCAGGCGCGACGTTCGCGCTCGGCGAGCAGCTCGCCACCGGCGCCCCCGGCAACCCGCTGGTGTTGATCGAGCAGCTCGCCGCCGTCGCCGTGACCGTGCCGACGTTCTCGCAGATCGCCGTACAGGTGATCGGAGAGCCCACCACCCCCGGCGTCGGCGTGCAGCTTACCGTGCTCACCATGTCCGATCCAGTCGGCGGCGCAATGATCGCGACCGTGTCGGTACCGTTGTTGTTGCCCAACGCCCCCGACGGCTCGTTCGTCGCGCCCGTCGTCGAGTTCACCGTCACCGTCCCCGGTGCCGTCGCCGTGAAGATCACGTTGCAGCCCAGACTGCTGCCCGCCGCTACATCCACCGGCGCCGTCGCGTTCGGACACACCACCGTCGCCCCAGCCGGCAAGCTCGCCGCGTTCGTCACCGAACACGTCGCTCCAAGTGCCGTCACGGTGCTGACGTTGGTACAGGTCACTGCACAGGCAACCGTCGCCCCAACCGTCGCCGGATCCGGCGTACAGACTACCGTGCTGGCCATGTCGGCTGCATCGGCCACCGTAACAGTGCTGGTACAGCGGGCAGGCAGCGGTGCCACGCACGCGGGATCGCCGCTGGTCACATTTGCCGTGTTGATAACACTACCAGTCACCGTCTTCGTCGCACTCAACGTGACTACGGTTTCGTTGTTGGTCAGAGCTGCAACTCCCGCCGACTTGGTGCAGGTAATGCTGGCTGGCCCTGTCGCCGTGCCCGGTGTGCAAGTCCAGCCGGAACCATTGACGAGACCGGTAATGCTGATCCCGGCCGGCACCGCGTCAACGATGCTGGTGTTGGAGGCGGATCCGACCGGGCCGGTGTTGCTGACCACGATGGTGTAAGTGAAGCTGGTGCCAGCGGCACCGCTCGCCACGCTGGCGGACTTGTTCACGACCAGATTGGGTTGGCTCGCATCAGTGACCGTGACCGTGCTGGTGCAGCGCGCTGGCAATAGAGCCACGCAGGCTGGATCGCCGCTGGTGACGGTTGCAGTGTTGGCCACGCTGCCCGTGGATGTTTTGGTGGCATTCAGCGTCACCACAGGCTCATTGCTGACCCCAGCGCCAACACCTGCGGCCTTGGTGCAACTGATCGTCGCCGGACCGCTTGCAGTCGTGGGCGTGCAGTTCCATCCCGCTCCTGCGGCGAGACCCGTGATATTGACCCCAGCCGGCACCTGATCGGTAACTACTGTGCCGGCGCTGGAAGCTGCCGTTCCGGCGTTGCTCACCACAATCGTGTAGGTAAAGGTGCCGTTGGCCGGCGCGCTTGCAACGCTCGCCGTCTTGGTGACGGTGAGTTGGGGAGCATTAACCGGCGTAGTCACCGTGCCGGAACAGCGCGCCGCCGCCGGACAGGTGCTGTCGCCACCACCGCTCGCCGTCGCCGTGTTCGTCACTGACGGCGTCGCCGCCAGCGTCGGTGTCACCGGAATCACGAAACTCGTGCTACCACCAGCCGCCAAGCCTGCAGCCACTGTGCAGGTGACCGTCTGCCCCGCTGCCGTGCAACCCGCTGGCAAGGTGCCAATCGTCAGCCCGGTTGGGATGGTGTCGGTGATCGTGGTCACCGCCGTTGTCGCCGCCGTGCCCGTGTTGCTCAGTTGCAGTGTGTAACTGGCTGGTACACCGACTACAAACGATGCCGCGCTTGCGGTCTTCGTTACCGTCAGTTGCGGTGCATTCAACGGTGTCGTCGTCGTTGAGCTGCAACGCGCTGCCGCCGGACAGCCCGGATCACCACCGCCGCTGACCGTGGCTGTGTTCACCACCGGATTGCCCGCAGACAGCGTTGCCGTCACCGGTATCACGAAGCTCGCCGAGCCATTTACCGCCAGACCAGCGGCTACCGTGCAGGTCACCGTCTGTCCCGCCGACGAACAACCCGCCGGCAACGTCCCGATGGTCAAACCCGCCGGGATCGTGTCCGTGATCGTGCTCACCGCTGTCGTCGCCGCATTACCCGTGTTCTGCACCGCAAGCGTGTAGCTATTCGGAACCCCTACTACCAGCGGCGAACTGCCTACCGTCTTCGTGATAGTCAGCGCCGGCGAATTCAGCGGTGTGTTGGTCGTGGAACTGCAATGTGCAGCAGCCGGACAAGTCGGATCGCCACCGCCGGTCACGCTGGCGGTGTTCACCACCGGATTGGCCGCGCTGGCCGTCGGTGTCACGGGTATCACGAAACTGGTGCTGCCACCAACCGCCAGGCCTGCCGCTACCGTGCAGGTCACGGTCTGCCCTGCCACTGTGCAACCCGCTGGCAAGGTGCCGATCGTCACGCCCGTCGGGATCGTGTCAGTGATCGTCGCCGCTGCCGTGGTTGCCGCCGTACCCGTATTGCTGAGTTGCAGCGTATAGCTGGCGGGAACACCAATCACGAAGGAACCAGAGCTCGCCGTCTTGGTGACGGTGAGTTGGGGAGCATTAACCGGCGTAGTCACCGTGCCGGAACAGCGCGCCGCCGCCGGACAGGTGCTGTCGCCACCACCGCTCGCCGTCGCCGTGTTCGTCACTGACGGCGTCGCCGCCAGCGTCGGTGTCACCGGAATCACGAAACTCGTGCTACCACCAGCCGCCAAGCCTGCAGCCACTGTGCAGGTGACCGTCTGCCCCGCTGCCGTGCAACCCGCTGGCAAGGTGCCAATCGTCAGCCCGGTTGGGATGGTGTCGGTGATCGTGGTCACCGCCGTTGTCGCCGCCGTGCCCGTGTTGCTCAGTTGCAGTGTGTAACTGGCTGGTACACCGACTACAAACGATGCCGCGCTTGCGGTCTTCGTTACCGTCAGTTGCGGTGCATTCAACGGTGTCGTCGTCGTTGAGCTGCAACGCGCTGCCGCCGGACAGCCCGGATCACCACCGCCGCTGACCGTGGCTGTGTTCACCACCGGATTGCCCGCAGACAGCGTTGCCGTCACCGGTATCACGAAGCTCGCCGAGCCATTTACCGCCAGACCAGCGGCTACCGTGCAGGTCACCGTCTGTCCCGCCGACGAACAACCCGCCGGCAACGTCCCGATGGTCAAACCCGCCGGGATCGTGTCCGTGATCGTGCTCACCGCTGTCGTCGCCGCATTACCCGTGTTCTGCACCGCAAGCGTGTAGCTATTCGGAACCCCTACTACCAGCGGCGAACTGCCTACCGTCTTCGTGATAGTCAGCGCCGGCAGACTCTCATCTACCGTCGCCGTCGCAGAGCAGCGCGCAGGCGGGGTCGTCGCTGTACATGCCGGATCACCACTGGTCACCGTGGCCAGATTGGTCACGCTACCACTGCCGGTCTTGGTGGCATTGAGCGTGACAACAGTTTCGTTGGTGGCGCCAATTGCAACGCCAGCGGCCTTGGTACATGAAATAGTCGCCGGCCCTACCGCTGAAGTCGGAGTGCAGACCCAACCGCTCCCGTTGACCAGGCTGTTGATCGTCACTCCAGGAGGTACTGTGTCGGTGATTACCGTGCCCTGACGGCTAGCGCCCGGGCCACTGTTACTCACCCGAAGCGTATAGGTGTAATTGTCACCACTGGAGGCGGTAGCCACGCTGGCCACCTTCGCAACCGATAGTGTCGGAACTGGTGTGATTTCCAGTTCCGGCTGCAGGTTGTCATTGCCCGTTGCGTTCTCAAATGCACCGAAGTTCGCAATTAGCTGAACATTGATGTTCGTAAGCTCTGGACCAGTGGTCAGAACATTGGCGTTGTACGTGAGGCGAATCTGTCCGCCCACCAGCGCGCCGATGGCGACGTTGTTGATGCCGCGCCAGCAATCGTCATCGCCCGGCCCGGGTGGAGTCCAGGTGAACGAGCTTGCCAGAGGTCCGAACGGCGCCCCTGCCGACGTGTAGTAGTTAAACGCGGGACAAATCGCCAGTTCAATGGAATTCGCAGGAATTGGCGTACTTCCGGAGTTGACGAAGGTAAAGCGCAACTCCGACGTCGTTCCGATCGGCGTGCGTATCGGGAAAAACGCTGCAGTGGAGAGCGCCGGTTCCGCGAACTGGGCATGTGCGGAGACACCCGACAGCGCGCCGGCAAGCACTACAAGACTGGAAGCCAGATACTTGCGGATGGCGACACCCGTGTGGGCAATCAATCGTGTGATCAGCATGGTGGCATTGTTTTTCATGTTCTGGCCCGCCCTTATCGCTGCACCGAGGTCAGCAGCACAACAACGTTGTTGTTGGTGCGCAACTCGCCGCCTGAGTTAGCCTGAATGTTTACCGTGATCGCGCCCTTGCCTCCCGGATCTCGCGCGGTCGTCTGAATCACAATGCGTCGCCGCCCATTGGCAGGAACCGTTAGCGGAACGCCAGGCGTCGCATCCTTGAGAGTGAATACGAGGCCCACACCGTTGTCGAACGCGGTCCAGTTGACGTTGTCCACCGCCGGGCTACCCGACAGCGTCGTCGCATTGGTCTGGGTCGGGTTGAACACGTAGTCATCAAACGCAACTCCCTGTGGCTGTGGCACAAAGAACGTTACCGGCCCTGCAGTCGTTACTCCGTTGATCTCATTGATGTTGATGATCACTTCCCGCGTCTGACCAACCGTGTACGACGTGCTACCGAAAGTGAACGTCGGCGTCAAATCTGGCGCGGCTCCCGCCGTCACCGTCAGCACCGCCGTGTCGCAGATCGTCGGGTTCGGCGCCGGTGCACACACACTGTACGTCACCGTGCAGCTCGCGCCCGTCGTCCCCGGGTAGGTGAAGC
>ENA-UOYA01002766-UOYA01002766.1-activated-sludge-metagenome-genome-assembly--contig:-NODE-2766-length-16548-cov-7.113260_pt1 | contig 16548 bp, 17 predicted proteins | sample MGYA00238163_ERZ764804 | MGnify/ENA primary metagenome ERZ764804 (study PRJEB28919, sample SAMN05720223) | activated sludge metagenome | isolation source: Anaerobic digester | place: Hong Kong... | reverse complement strand
AAGCGCCGTTGTAAAGTTCGCTTTGCAACGTTTCTGCATTTTGAGAATACCATTCAGCAAAATCTCCTGTCGGCATTTGGTCAATACCCGCAACGCCTTTGTTGCGTTTTACCTGTTTGTAGGCTGCCTTGATATTGTCGTGAGACAACACCAAGCTCATTAAATCGGGGGTTAAGGCTCGTTCCTGTTCGCCTGCTTCTTTTACTTGAAACGCCTTTGTTCCCGAAGCTCCACATACGGTTTCACTCGTGGGAAAAGGGCGGATAACATCCTGACGCTGCTCACTAAACAGGTCATATTGGTACGTTATCGCTTGCGGTTGCGCCATAAAAGAAATTTTGAACTAACTGCTCCTTAAATTAAAAGATTCAGACCTTCTTCGATGGTGTACACACACCGAATACTATGTCTTCTGCTGACTTCTTGAAAGGTGAAAACAACATCGCTGTTGTTCGTGCACTGTTGGTGCGCCTCTGCAAGACCTCTCGGGATAAAGAAATACTCTTTCATCAGGTTCTACTTGATTTACTGTAAGCCGATACGTTTGACTTTTGGGCTGAACGCAATCCATTGCTCGCTCACCCTCGACTCGTCAGCCTTATATCAAGTTTCTGTCCGTTAGAACGCTGATTTTGCTGATGGCTTCTTTCGGATTTGCAGTCGCCCGCAACACCCTTGCCAATCACTAATGTTTCCTATCAACTCGGCACATACAGGAACTTTCATCCTGTTAGCTTAATACCATGCCCGACATACCAAAAAAGAGAGCTACGTTAAACCCGTCGACTCTCTTTTTTCTTTTTCCAGTGAAAATTTTATTTTCTCAGACCCAGCTCCTTAACAATGGCCCTATACCTCTCGATATCTTTTTCGACCAGGTAATCGAGCAAGCGACGACGCTTACCCACTAAAATTTTCAGTGCACGTTCAGTGTTATAATCTTTTTTATTTGACTTCAAATGTTCAGTCAAATGCGAAATACGGTATGAAAACAATGCTATCTGCGCTTCAGGCGAGCCAGTGTCAGTGTTAGACTTCCCGTACTTGGCAAAGATTTCCTTCTTTTTTTCAGAGTCTAAATACATAAAACTTGTTTGTAAATAAAATTATATAAAAAGTTTCGGGTGGCAAAGATACAGCTAAATTTTCAGATTACAAACATTTTAGAACTATTTATTCTGCACGCCGTATCAATCTCCCGCTCAACCTTCGTATGGCGTTGGTAATCTCAATATCAGGCTCAATCACGTTATATTCACCCCAGAAATCGGGATCCTGAAAGTGCTCCACCTTTTCAGCAATCACATCGGTAGACCGGATACGCTCCTCCCTCGGAAATTTGTTGACCCCATCCCGGTACCTGTCGGTAACGGCCATCTCGGAGTTGATGGTGTAGTTTGTGGCAAAAAGCCCAAAGAAGCGGTTGGTCCACCTCACCCTGAATCTGACCTGGGTGCTGCTGTAGTTGAAAAACCACTTTCCGTCATCTTCGATGAAATCGGCCACATAGCTGGCCTCCTCCACATCAACCTTCATCTTCGAGGGCTTCCGGCGGATGAAGATATTGGAAGCATCCCTCCTCCCCTCCACATTCATATTGAACTCCATCCGGCTGATGGCCAACGACTCCCTGTCGAGAAAGAGCTTCCCGCGGAAGAGAATATCGGTTATTCCCGGCAGGGGCAAGAAGCTAATCTCGTAATGCGGCTTGTTGTTGATGCTGACCATTCTTTCGATGGTGAAGTTATAGTCATCGCCCCTTTCCCCAAATACTATTTCGGGATTCTTGGCCACATCCAGCATAAGAGCCGTACTGATTCCACCCTGAAATTTCAACAGCACGGTATCACGCGGGGAGATGTCGGTCGCCTTCCTGCCGATATAGATCTTTGCCTGATCAGTCTCGTAGGAACGGTAGGAAGATTTGTAGACATCCAGCACAGTCTCCACCAGCGAGATATAATTGGAATTTTTCTTGATCGACTCCCGATAGAACGCCACCATCATGGTGGGATCTACGGCATAGTTCTGCGGTATGCGGTTCAACGCCTCCCGTATCAGCTCGCGACCATTTCCCGACACCACCTCTAATGTTCCCAGTTCAATGAACGAGGGCTGCAGCACGATGTGGTTATTAGGCTTGTCGATCAGTGTAACGACCGGAATCTCAAGGTTCTCGTATCCCAGGTATCGGATGATCAGTCTGGAGTTCCTGGCCGATTCCGGAACCCTAAGCGTAAAGTATCCATCCTGATTGGTTACGGTCGAAATATTCAGGGTTCCTACGGTCACACTCGCATTGGAGAGCGGTTCACGGTTATCGGCCGCCAATACCCTGCCACGCAACGTATAGCTCTCTGCCGGCAACAGATTATTGCCAAAGAGTTGAAAACTAAAGAGAAGAAGCATCAGCAAATGAGCCATCCGACTATTTTTCATTGAGATGGAAAGATTAAGTTGTTAGTCACAATCAGGATCCGAACGCTACACAAAGTAAATATTTTTAATGAAACAATCAAACTAAACCTCAATGTTTTAACTTTATTTTTTCATCAATCGCCATAGGCCGGGCTACTTCCCTTCTCCACCTTGCGGAGTGTGGTCTGTTCAGGCAACCGGAAGGTTTTGAATCTCCCGCCCTTCAATTAATGGGGCTGAGTCAGCAAATGGTAAACATTAATTGCCTAAATTTGTAGAGAAAAACAGGAAAAAGAGCATGGCGTACAAATACGATTTTCTGGTCATCGGATCGGGTATTGCAGGGATGAGCTACGCCCTGAAAGTGGCAAAATATGGCAAGGTGGCCATTGTTGCCAAGACTACACTCGAGGATGCCAACACCTTTTATGCCCAGGGAGGCATTGCATCGGTGACAAATCCCTGGGACAATTTCGAGAAGCACATTGCCGACACGCTCGATGCCGGGGCAGGTCTCTGCGACCTCCGGGTTGTGGAGCGTGTTGTAAAGGAGGCGCCTGCACAAATCAAGGAGTTGATCAGCTGGGGGGTCGATTTCGACAAGGATGAGGAGGGAAATTTCGATCTGCACCGGGAGGGAGGACACTCCGAGTTCAGGATCCTGCACCATAAGGACAGTACCGGAGCCGAGATCCAGACAAGCCTGATCAAAGCCATCCGAAACCATCCCAACATTGATGTATTCGACAACCACTTTACCATCGAGATACTGACCCAGCATCACTTGGGACAGGTGGTCACCCGCCACACTCCCGGAATTGAGTGTTACGGAGCCTATATCCTGGATTTACAGACACAGGAAGTATTGACATTCCTTTCACGCATAACGATGATGGCTACCGGAGGGATCGGGTGCATCTATCAGACGACCACCAATCCGCTGGTTGCCACCGGCGACGGCATTGCAATGGTTGCACGGGCCAAGGGCGAGATAAGGGGCATGGAGTTTGTGCAGTTTCATCCCACCGCATTATATCATCCGGGTGTACGCCCTTCCTTCCTCATCACGGAGGCGATGCGTGGATACGGTGGCATATTGAGGACAAAGGATGGCAAGGAGTTCATGCAGAAGTACGACGAGCGGTTATCGCTTGCACCGCGTGATATCGTTGCCCGTGCCATCGATACGGAGATGAAGAACAGGGGCGATGATCACGTCTACCTGGATGTGACCCACAAGGATCCGGAGGAGACAAAAAAACATTTCCCTACCATCTACGAGAAATGCCTGAGCTACGGCATCGACATCACCAGGGAGATGATCCCGGTAGCGCCCGCAGCGCACTACCTGTGCGGAGGCATCCTGGTCAGCCTTGACGGAGAGACCAGCATTAACCGGCTTTACGCCAATGGCGAGTGTGCATGCACCGGCCTGCACGGAGCCAACCGCCTCGCTTCAAACTCGCTCATCGAGGCGGTGGTCTTTGCCGACTCGGCGGCCAAACACTCCCTGCCCCGTTTCAGGAATTTCACTTTCCGGGAAGATATTCCCGACTGGAATGCAGAAGGCACCACCTCCACCGAGGAGATGGTGCTTATCACTCAGAGCTACAAGGAGGTGGGTCAGATCATGTCTTCCTATGTAGGGATCGTCCGCTCCGATATCCGTCTGCAGCGGGCCATGGACAGGCTGAACATCCTGTTTCGCGAGACCGAGAATCTGTTCCAGCGTTCGGTAGTATCACGCGAGATCTGTGAGCTCCGGAACATCATCAAGGTGGGATATATGGTCATCAAGCAGGCCATGGCACGCAAGGAGAGCCGCGGGCTGCACTATACCATCGATTATCCCGGCCAGAACCCTGACTCAACCCTATAACCGCCCATTCATGAGACCATCCATCAACATAAACGGCAACCTGATCGACCTCTCCACACCGCTGGTCATGGGAATCGTGAACATAACGCCCGACTCCTTTTTCCAGGAGAGTAGAAAACAGTCGGAGAGCGAGATCGTCAATCGTGTCAGGCAGATTCTGGAAGAGGGTGGCAGGATCATCGACATCGGAGGCCAATCCACATCACCCACCTCTTCACTGATTCCTGCAACTGAAGAGTTCAACCGGCTGGAACCGGCATTGCGGATCATCCGCAAGGAGTTTCCCGATGCCATCCTCTCCGTCGACACCTTCTATTCGGAAGTGGCCAAACCGGCAGTAGAAAAATATGGCGTAAACATCATCAACGATATCTCGGGCGGCCAGATCGACGGCAAGATGTTCGATACGGTTGCCCGGCTCAATGTACCCTACATCCTGATGCATATGCGCGGCACACCGCAAACCATGCAGCAGCATACCGGTTACGACAATCTTATCCAGGAGATTCTCTACTATTTTTCCGAGAGGATAGCCAAGCTGAACCTGCTGGGAGTGAACGACATCATCATAGATCCAGGCTTCGGGTTCAGTAAAACGATGGATCAGAATTATCAGTTGATGGCTTATTTAAAATATTTCAATATCTTTGAGGTACCGATCCTGGCAGGCATCTCCCGAAAATCGATGATTTACAAATTATTGGAATGCTCACCACAGGAGAGCCTGAATGGGACAACGGTCCTGAATACCGTCGCCCTGTTGTCGGGAGCCGCCATCTTGCGCGTTCATGACGTGAAAGAGGCGGTGGAGTGTGTGAAAATTGCAAAAAAGATAAGCAACAGCGTCATATGTTCGAACACTTTGGAATAAAAGATTTTATCGACATCCTGCTGGTAGCCGCACTGTTGTACTACCTGTTCAAGATGGTGAAGATATCGGGAATGCGCCCGCTCTTTATCGGAATTGTGGTCTTCATGATTATCTGGGTACTGGTATCGCAAGTGTTCGACATGGTGCTTCTGGGCTCTATCCTCGATCAGTTTGTGGATATCGGACTGATATTGCTGGTGATCCTCTTTCAGGATGAGATCAGGAGATTCCTGATGTCGCTCGGCTCGAAGAAGGGATGGAAGTTCATCTCGAAACTCTTTGTGCCGGTCGACAAGCAGCAGAAAGACATCTCTCACATCACCTCGATCGTACTGGCCTGCATGAACATGTCGAAAGCCAAGGTCGGGGCACTGATCGTCATTCAGGGCGATCTTCAGCTCAGCCTGTATGAGCAGAGCGGTGAGATCATCAATGCCGATGTCTCCTCCCGGCTGATTGAGAATATTTTCTTCAAGAACAGTCCGTTGCACGATGGCGCCATGATCGTGGTAGGGAAGAAGATCAAGGCCGCCGGCTGCATTCTCCCCATCTCCCAGAACCCGAACATTCCCAAGCATATGGGACTCAGGCACCGTGCGGGACTGGGCATAACGCAGGAGACCGACGCCAAGGTGATTGTCGTTTCGGAGGAGACCGGAAAAATAACATTTGCCGAGGAGGGAAGACTGAAGGTGAACGTAAATCCCGAAGAGTTGCAGCAGTTGATCCTGGCAGAATAGTATCGCTACAATGACGTTACATCATCTATCCATCATCAATTATAAGAACCTGGCCCAGGTAGAACTGGAGTTGTCGCCCAAGATAAACTGCTTTGTGGGAAACAACGGCATGGGCAAGACCAATCTGCTGGATGCCGTCTACTACCTCTCGTTCTGCCGGAGTTACACCAATCCTGTCGACAGCCAGATCATCAAGCACGATGCCGATGTCTGCATGATACAGGGAAGATACCTGATCGAGGGACAGGAGACGGAGGAGGAGATCTATTGCGGATTGCGCCGGCGACAGAAGAAACAGTTCAAGCGAAACAAAAAGGAGTACGAGAAATTGTCTGACCATATCGGTTTTATTCCGCTGGTAATGATCTCCCCGGCCGATATCGGGATTATCCAGGGAGGCAGCGACGAGCGGCGGAGGTTCATGGACATCGCCATCTCGCAGTTCGACAAAAGCTACATGCAGGCGCTGATCCGGTACAACAATGCGCTGCAACAGCGTAACGCCACCCTGAAAATGGAGGGGAACGCAATCGATCACACCCTGCTGGAGCTCTGGGAAGAGCAGATGGTGATGGACGGCGAGCTGATAGCTGAAAAACGGCAAGCATTCGTAAAGGAGTTTATCCCTGTTTTCGACGAGTTTTACAAAAGGATCAGTCTCTCCAACGAGAAAGCCACCTTCGACTATGTTTCGCAACTGAACGATGGCAACTTCAGGGAGATCCTTCGCCAAACCCGCCAACGCGATATGGCGCTGGGACACACTACCACCGGTATTCACCGCGACGAACTGGAGATGCTGCTCGACGGGTTCCCAATAAAGAAGGTGGGGTCGCAGGGACAGAACAAAACCTATTTCGTATCGATGAAGCTGGCACAGTTCCATTACCTGCTCAAAACCGGGAAAAGGAGACCCATCCTGTTGCTCGACGATATTTTCGACCGGCTCGACGCCAACCGGGTGGAAGAGATCGTGAAACTGGTATCAAGTGATGAGTTTGGCCAGATCTTCATCTCCGACACCAACCGGGAGTCGTTCGACAAGATATTGAGCCGCATCAACAACAGTCAGCATATCTATTCGGTAAAAAACGGAGAAGTTACGATTTATGGATAAGAAAAATGCCCAACCCATAGCAACCATCCTCTCGGCTTTCTTCGATGAGAATCCTGGGTTGAAGAGCTCGATGGCCGAACACCGTGCCGTATCGGCATGGCGGGAACTGCTGGGCGAGGGTGTCTCGCACTATACCAGGAATGTCTATTTCCGGCGGAACGTCCTCCATGTGCAACTGACATCGTCGGTGTTGCGGGCCGAACTGATCATGAACAAACAGAACCTGATCGACAAGCTGAACGAACATGCAGGAATGGATGTAGTGAGCGACATCCTGTTCCATTAGAGGCGGGCCTCCGGAATTCCGTTCACCCTCGGCGTAGTTTTCCTGTCAGATATCTGCGTACCGGCTCATCGTAGAACTTAAGGAGAAGATAGGCCAACAGGATATTCCCCGCAAAGAGCAACAGGGCCACTGGCCAAGCCTGGGAGAAGAGAACTCCGTTGCCCCATAACCAGGCATAGAAGAGATACATGAAGGGGTAGTGAACCGCGTAAAGCGGATAAGATATATCGCCCAACAATTTGCAAAGTTTCGAGCTTTTTTTGTCGGTGATCTTCCCCGAAGCACCGAGATAAACCAGAAGCGGGAAAACAATCAGGATAGAGACCGCATCATAGAGCCCGTTTTTCCAGGGAGCCGTTCCGTCACCGATGTAGGGGACGGAGAGCAGGATGACGATCAGCAGCGCACAGATCCAGAAAGCGCCCCGGATCCGTACCGGCTTGAAATTTCGCGTCATCAGCAGGCCTGCCGAAAAGGAGAAGAGCAGACGAAGAGATCCGCCATACAGGTTGTAGTCGGCCATCGTCCATCCCACACCCAGATGCCCGAAACCGGAAAGGTTGAAGAGGGCAAACGAAGCCAATCCACCACCTGCAAGCAGCACAAGCAGCGTCAGGGCACCGGTAGGAAGGCGGCGGATGAAGAGTGACCATATCGGTCCGTTCAACGGGAACATCTCCCCGTTACCGCGCACCTCGACAGATAATCCGGGAGCCGCGGGAATCAGGAAGAGGCTCAGGAGCAGGGCAAGCATCACAAGAGCCGGAGAGACGGGTGTCCCGTCCCACTGTTCGCCACCATGAATAAAAAAGGTGATGGCGCCCAACAGAAAGCCCAGGATAATCATCGGATGCAGCCGGATCAATCTCCGCCGGAAGAAATCCTTCACTTTCAATCCACCCTTCCACCGATCGTCATAGGCATAACCGACAACAAATCCGGAGAGGACGAAGAAGAAATCGACAGCCAGATATCCGTGGTTAAACCGCTAATCGATGGGGCTGGTTGCGAACCCTTCGAAAATATGGTAGAGAATGACCATCAGGGCTGCAACCCCGCGCAGTCCGTCGAGTATCTCATAGTGCGGTTTTCTATCTTGTACGAGGGAGGTTGAACCGGTAGTGTGGAACATAAATGTTGATTTGAAAGGCAGGAAAGGATGGATATGAAAAAGAGAGAAACGGTGAGCTTCTCTCTTTCATCTATCGTCTTGATCGAATCGGTTTATTCCGATGGAGGAGTAACCGGCAATACCGGAGCTACATCGGGCGCAGTGGCCGGATTGAGCGGAGCCGGTTGCTCTACTTCAACCTGCGATTCTGGAACAGTAGATCTTGAAGTGGTATACTTCGCTGTCAGGATACTTAAAACGATGATCGTTGCAGCCAGTGTCCAAGTTGCCTTCTCCAAGAAGTCGGTAGTTTTGCGGACACCCATTATCTGATTCGATGAAGAGAAACCTGCAGCCAATCCACCGCCTTTGGAGTTCTGCACCAACACGATGAGAATCATCAGGATGGCAGCAAGCAAAATAAGGATGGTAATGAAGATATACATGTTTTATTCTTTTTTATTTTTCTCGTTGAGTATCAAAAGTTCCAAAAAACGAATTTGGTCGGCAAAGTAAACACTTTTTTTTGGAAAATTCAAACTTAATTGCCTAATAATTGCCAACGCCTGTTCATATTTTTTCTGTTTGATGTAAATTGTTGCCAATGTTTCCGTTAAGAATCCATTACCCCCAGGCATTTTCTCCACTTCACTGGGTTTAGCCGGCTCCGGTTCGCGCGAAGTTATCGTGATCTCATTGGCGGCAGCTTTCTCCAGAAAAGTGTCGATAATCTCCTGGTGCTTAAGTTCGGGCCGGGACGAATCCTCCTCTTTCGGCGACGACTCTCCCTCTAGGCTCTGCAGGTAGGAGAGATAGTCGGTAGAGATAATGTTTGTCTCGATCTCGGGCATCTTCTCCTCGGGCTCATCCAAAGAGAATGAATCCAGAAAGGCATCCAACAGGGTCTGGGTCCGGTCGGTCTCCTCCAGGGAGGAGGCTTTCGGGAAGAACCTGGCATACTTTTCATTATTGATCAGATAAAAGAGCCGGCTCCGATCGGCACAGCAGACAGCTGCTTCGGGCAGGTGTTTCTCGAACTCCTCCCGACGGAATTGATAGCGACTCCTGGCCAACAACAGGTGTGCCGCCTGAAAACAGGGGTACTCCTCCACCAGCGCCTTCAACTCCTCCAGGCTGGTCTCGGTCAATTTTCCGTAGTCTGCAATATAACTGAAAAAATCCGATCGATCCATTCTACCAGTTTGCCATTGTCGTATTGAAAATCTGATCCACTATCTCGTCGGTAAGTTCCTTTATCAGCTGATCCTGCACGTCAGTCAAGTTGACATTACTGGAGAAAGTGCGGTTGGCAGATATAGTCTCCTCCTTGTCCTGCCCCGGTATCTTGTTGTTGCGAAAACGCATGCGGACATTCATCGTCAAACGGGTCTCGGCTGCAAACGCATCTTCCTGCACCGCAAGCGGTGTAAGTTCGTACCCCACAATCTCGCCCTCGATCTCCATATCGCCATTCTGGTTCACAAATTGCAGACGGGTGTTGCGAGTGAACATATCTTTCAGGGCTTCATTGAAACGAGCCTCCAGCGGCGGATAAACCAAGGGGGCCTGGTTCACGAAATGACCCAGCTGCAACGTCTTGGTGAGGTTATAGTCGATGGAAGCCCCACTGAACTTGTAAGAGATGGAACAGGAGTTCAGCAGGAGCAACAGCGCTATTGCTATGTTGGTTGATCTTTTCATCATTTGTCTAGATTGTACTCCTTGATCTTCCGGTACAAGGTCCGTTCGGAAATACCCAGCTCACTGGCAGCCTGCTTACGCTTACCGTTATGTTTCTCCAACGCCAGCATAATCATCTCCTTCTCCGCCTCCTCCAGCGACAGGTTTGCAAACTCAACTTCAGTCGCCTCCTGGAACTCGGCATTGTCGTGCATTTCACCCAGGTGCATCTTCTTGTGCATCAACTCGTCGTATTGCAACGGCAGGGCCACCGAAGGGTTCTCCTGCTGGGAGACGGAGGAATGGAATACGGTTTTATCCTCTTTCGGAACTGAAGATGCGGCATCCTCCAGTATGGTCTTCACCACATTTTTCAGGTCATTGATATCTTTCCGCATATCGAAAAGTACCTGATAGAGAATCTCCCGTTCGGACGAGAAATTTTTCTGGTCTGCATCCCTGAACTGTGAAACCAATACAGGCAAGGCAGTTTCTGTTTTGGGTAGATATTTCTGCAGGATCTCGGAGGTGATCACCCGTTCATGTTCGATTACCGAGATCTGTTCCGTCACGTTTTTCAGTTGCCGTACATTGCCGGGCCAGCGGAAGTTTTTCAGCAACTCCTTGGCATCGTCGGTCAAAGTGATGGGCGGCATCATGTATTTCTCGGCACAGTCGCTCGCAAACTTTCTGAAGAGCAAGACAATATCCTCTTGTCTGTCACGAAGTGCAGGGATGCGGATGGGGACAGAGTTCAACCGGTAATAGAGGTCTTCCCTGAATTTCCCCCGTTCAATGGCCTGGGCAATATTCACGTTGGTGGCCGCTACCACCCGGACATCGCTTTTTTCCACCTGGGAAGATCCCACCTTGATAAACTCACCGGTCTCCAGCACACGCAACAACCGGGCCTGTGTAGACAACGGCAGCTCTCCCACCTCATCGAGAAAGAGGGTGCCGCCGTTGGCCACTTCAAAATATCCCTTCCGTGTTGCCAGCGCCCCCGTAAACGACCCTTTCTCGTGACCGAAGAGCTCGGAGTCGATGGTTCCCTCGGGAATGGATCCGCAATTGATCGCAAAATAGGGACCGTGCTTGCGGCGACTGTACTGGTGGATAATCTGCGGAAAATTCTCCTTTCCGACACCACTCTCACCCGTAATCAGCACCGAAAGGTCGGTCGGTGCAACCTGCAAGGCGATATCGATCGCCCTGTCCAATCCGGGAGATACTCCAATAATGCCGAAACGCTGCTTGACTTGTTGTATATTTTGTTTAGCCATTCTATTGAGACGATGAAAGCAGAGAGCAACAAGCAGTTGCCGACAATTGCAAAATTACCTTTTTTTTGCCAATGCGTAGGTCTTATCACGCAAAAAAACACCCAACTCATCCGTGCTGCCAAACGAACGGATCGTTTCGGGCATGATAGGCTCACCAAACGTCAATGTCATCTCCTTCCCCCTCTTGTTGTACAGTTCGTGGCACAGGACAAGACTCTGCAGCTGCCAGCAGATAAAACGGGTAGCATAGAAGAGATACCTGTTCCGACAATCGATGTAAAGCGGGATAACGGGTACCCGGGCCTTCTCAATGAGCTTGATTACCGAAGGTTGCCAGGTGCGGTCGTGGATCATAAGCCGCCCATTGCGGAATTTTAACCGGGAGACCGATCCTGCCGGGAAAAAGCCCATCGGGTTGCCTCCCCGCAAGTGGTCGATGCACTCCTTTATACCGGAGAGCGAGATGTGCTTCATCTTATCGGTATGCTTGTACGGATTGACCTTGATGAAGTTCTCATCCATCGTATCTACCAGTCCAAGAATGAAGTTGACCATCACCTTGAAGTTGTCCACCCGGGAGGCAACGGTCTCGATGAGGGCGATCCCGTCGACGTGACCGTTGGGATGATTGGCGACCACAATAAATGGTTTATCCCTGAATGGCTCCAACACCTCGGCATTCACAACTGTACGCTTCAGGCCCAGCTTGTCGAGCAGATCGGTGCAGAAAGCTACGCCGGTAAGGTGTTTCGATCGGTCATAAATCTCGCAGGCATTTTTGAGCCCCGACAACTTCATTCCCCATTTTATGTACTTCTCTCCGTTCTTTCCACGAAAGATCGGATGAAACCTTCTTATCTCGTCATCACTGATCAGGCGTTCTTTCATGCGATATTGTCGTCTGTATTTCAACAAAAAATTACCGCAACTAAAACATCGGCTGTCTTAATATACGGTAATCGATGAAATCAATCACTATTTCTCTTTTTATTTGAATTTTTCAATATATTCTATCATCTCTTTTCCGGCCGCTTCAGCCGCTTCAAGGGATTTTGCCTCCGAATAGATCCGGATAATCGGTTCGGTATTCGACTTGCGCAAGTGCACCCATTTATCGGGAAAATCGATCTTCACACCGTCGATATCGGTTACCTCCTCTCCGCTGTAGTGAGCCTTTATCTTTTGCAGTAGGGCATCGGTGTCGATATCGGGAGTAAGCTCGATCTTCTGTTTCGACATGAAGTAGCCGGGATAATCTGCCCTGAGTTCGCTTACCTTCTTCCCCGACTTAGCCAGATGGGTCAGGAAGAGAGCGATTCCCACCAACGCATCCCTTCCATAATGGGATGCCGGATAGATTACTCCGCCGTTTCCTTCGCCTCCGATGACGGCACCAACCTCCTTCATTTTTGTCACCACGTTAACCTCACCTACTGCAGCTGCATAATATTTGCCGCCCCGTTGCAACGTAACATCACGCAAGGCACGGGTCGAGCTCAGGTTCGAAACCGTATTGCCAGGGGTGTGTTGCAGCACGTAGTCCGAAACGGCGACCAGGGTATACTCTTCGCCAAACGGCTCACCGTTCTCGCCATAGATTACCAGCCGGTCCACATCGGGATCGACGGCAAAGCCGACATCCGCCTTGGAGCTTTTCATCAAGGAGGAGAGTTCAGTCAGGTTTTGAGGCAACGGCTCGGGGTTGTGCGAGAAATTGCCGTGCGGCGCACAATGCAACTTGAAGATCTCCTTTACACCCAATGCATAGAGCAACTCAGGAACAGCGTTTCCTCCAACCGAGTTAACCGCATCCACCGCAACCCTGAAGCGGGCAGCCTTAATGGCATCCGTATCCACGAGATCGAGTTTAAGTATCTCCTGGATATGGGCATGCAGGTATTGTTTGTAGCTCACCTCTCCCAGCTGGTCCACAGAAGCATATACGAAACTTTCCGACTCGGCCAGTTGCAGGATCAGGTTACCCTCTTCAGCATTGAGGAACTCCCCTTTGCCATTCAGCAATTTCAAGGCATTCCACTGTTTCGGGTTGTGACTGGCCGTTACGATGATACCGCCAGATGCAGCCTCTTTTACCACTGCCATCTCGGTGGTAGGCGTGGTTGCCATCCCAATATCCGTAACGTCGCACCCCATGCCGATCAGGGTACCGGTTACAAGACTGTGTACCATACTGCCCGATATCCTTGCATCCCTTCCTACAACCACCCTTGGTCTTGGATTGCCGGTGGAGTTTTTGATAAACAATGCATATGCCGATGTAAACTTTACTATATCGACCGGGGTGAGGTTTTCGCCCACAACCCCGCCAATGGTTCCCCTAATACCTGATATGGATTTGATTAGTGTCATATCTTGTTATGATTGCGATTCAAACCTGTATTTAACATTGCCGTAATATGTTGTCGAATAGGATTGCTGGTCGGAAGAGGAGCCCATATTGAACGGGACGATCATTTTCACCACACCAGTATGTCCAATATAGGTGAGCGGGACGACCCAACCGGGGGTTGTTCCTGAATAGAGGGAGCGGTTGGAGACATTTACTGCTCCGCGGTAGATGAATGTTTCAGGAAAGGGGTTGGTTATCAGATTGTCGTTGCTATATTCGGTCGTGTCATTCGAAGAGGTGAAGTAACGCAGGCCGCTGAACCTCACGTAGACCTCCTCGCCATTTTTCACCTTATGGGCGGTATCTCCCGGCACGATAATGTTGAAATATACGCCGGTAGCGGGGTCTCGATAGAACTCGTTGGGTTTGAAAACCAGATTCTCGGGAAATTCATCCAGGATGACCAGTTTATTTTCAAGGATGAACTTTTCGATTGCCCGGGTCTCATCCTTGAGAAGCTCAGCATATGTCTTCCTCTTGTTGCAGGATGTGCCTACCAGCGCCAGGCCCAATAGACAAAATATAATGCAATATGTTTTTTTCATTGCGGAAAAATGAGAAAATTAGAATTGGCTACAAATGTAAGCAATCCGCTTTAAAAAAAATGTTATTTGAGGCAAAATAAACGAAAACGTCTCCAGAGCCGATCAGCCCCCAAAGTTATGACCTCGGCCGGAAAAAAAGAAAAGTCCCGGGCGATTTACCGGATAAACCGCTCCGGGAACCCTATACAGTTAGTTACGGTCACCGCCAGCTGAAAGAGAGTGTTATCCCTCAACCTTCTTGTTAAGCGGAACCATTTCGAGGGTCTTGCTCTTCATCTCGAGATCCTTATTGACAGCCTCGATATGGCTGATCTTCAAATTACCGTCGTAACGGCTACCCATTTCGATCTCCACTGCATCTGCCACAATATCTCCCTGAACGGAACAGGTGGACTTCAGGATAACCTCTTTGCTTTTAATGTTTCCCTTGATGTGTCCGAAAAGGATGATGTAGTCGCTTTCCATATTCCCTTCCACATACGCCTTCTCACCCAGGATGATGCCCTGTTTCAGCGAGATGTTGCCTTCAACCTTGCCATCGATACGAATAACACTATCGCCAAAAAGATCGCCTTTAAAGACAATATCATTACCGACTATAGTGTTTATGGGCATGGAGTCCAAATTTGAGACGCCAGCCTCTTTTCTCCTTTCATCTTTAATCATAACTTTTTTCTTTTGTGTTAACATTTAAATACTCTTTGGGGTTAATTCGTTTGTTGTTAAATATTATCTCGTAATGAAGATGCGGTCCCGTACTCCTTCCGGTATTTCCCATCAAGCCGACTACCTCTGTATTTTCAACTGTTTGACCCTCTTTTACCAATACCTTGTGAAGGTGTGCATAGAGTGTCTGTAAATTTTCATTATGCCGCACAATGACACATCCTCCAAGTCCCCCCTTATGACCTGCAAAGACAACCTTCCCCTTACCGGTAACCCGGATACTGTCGCCAACCTTCCCTTTTATATCCATGCCGGAATGGAACTCCCGCCCAACCCGTGTAAAGGGATTGCGACGGTATCCAAATTCGGAGGTGATCTTTCCTTCACATGGCTTTCCCAGGGGCAACATGTTCACCACCTCTTCCAATCCCTCTACCTAGTTCTCATAAAAGGTAGCGAACTCGTTGATGTTGATGATGTCGAAATCGGAACTCACCCCGCCCATATTGTCAATCTTCAATTTTTCCAACCCTCTCTCCTCGAGGAACATATTGAGCCGGTATATTCCGGAATCGATGGAGGCAAATGAGGCAAGCGCCTTGTTGACGTCAATCTGGCTCCGTATGAAGTTGGCTCTCTCGAGCCTTTCCTTGTATTGACGGCTGGTATTTTGGTAGATCATGAAACCGGAAACCAGAAAAAATGCAATTACCAGCAAGGCCGAAAACATTGCATATTTACGCCAGTTCATGATGATATGGGTAGGAACTTGACGAACTTTACTCTCCTTGTCCTTAGAATTAACAATCAGTACCGAGGTTTTATGTATCATTGTAGATGTTTCAGCTTTATGCGAACCTGCAAATAAAAAGATGTTCGCTGATTTATCCAGTTAATGTAATTAATTAAAAAACGAGTCTGACAGACATCGTATGGAGAAGGTTGTTCGGTTTATTGGCTGTTTTTGGTTTAAAACATCTCCACGATAATGACCCGCCATATCGTCCAGTAAAATTGAGCAACAGGTTTTTTCAACTCTTAAACAAAAAGCCCTTCACTGATTGCATACTCAAGACCATCCGGAATATCGACCGGCTTCCATACCAAAGTATGGTCGACCTATTTTTATCATATCAGCGACATGAACCATATACGCTACTATCCCTTAGAAACTAAGAACATATCAAAAAGCCCATAATATTTGTTGTACTATCCGGTTGCGAATGGCAAACACGAAAAGCTCCAAGGGTAATCACCTGTTACTGAAACACTATCCGGTAAAAGGAGAGACCTTGAAGAGAATAACAACTTGTACAGCAGGGGCTTACAGACATCTGTATCAATTTAAGCGACACGCCGTTTCTATTCGGAAAACAGGCAATGTCCATCTCAACTCATATTGTTGTCCCAATCCCAATGGGGGACTGGTTCGCAAATATAGATAAGAAATCTGAATTTCCGTCACAGAAAGTGATATTTTTTTAGCAGGCAGAGTCAAGCAGCAAGTGCAATTTACATTAATTGTTTGTAAAACTCAACTTT
>ENA-UOYA01002765-UOYA01002765.1-activated-sludge-metagenome-genome-assembly--contig:-NODE-2765-length-16548-cov-16.264294_pt1 | contig 16548 bp, 22 predicted proteins | sample MGYA00238163_ERZ764804 | MGnify/ENA primary metagenome ERZ764804 (study PRJEB28919, sample SAMN05720223) | activated sludge metagenome | isolation source: Anaerobic digester | place: Hong Kong... | reverse complement strand
GTTCTTACTTTCTCTTTCTTTCGTTTTTCGTAAGTCTTACACTTTTGTTTATATCGAATTAGCTTTAGATTATCTTCTTGTGTTTTTGGTTCAAATTTGTTATAGAACTCGTCTTTGTTGTATGTGGATTTTCTTCCAATATACTCACTGTTCTTTGAATCTACAATTACACAACTTCTTGTTTTCGAATCTAAAACTCTTACTACTAATGTAGGGCTTTTTTTGTTAATTAAAACATCGCCTATATCATACATAGCTTCGAATTTTGTGTGTTAACTCTTTTCGAATCATTTTAATACTGACAGCATACTTTCTACTTTCTCTTTGAATCGTAACAGTACCATACATTTTTGCATTTCTGTACTGGCTATCTGTTAATTTCGTTCCAAAAATTACATCAGGATAATCATTCATCTTGAATTTCTTCTCTGGTGTTAAGTAAGGTAAGTCTTCAGCTTTAATCTGATCCTTGTTTTTGATAAAATATTGCATTTATTCTGTAGTCGTTATTATAATACTACCTTCAGGTATGGGCTTTCCCATAATTTGTGTTACATCTGAAGTTATCTCTACGACTGAATTACCTGGCTTTATGCTTTTAAGTACTTCACGTCCCAGATCATTTTTAGCACTAATAACAATTTTAGTACTACCATTAACTGCAACATTAATTTCTAATATGTCCATACTTGTTGTTTTTAGATAAATAAATAGCGGGTGAGGGACTCGAACCCCCGACCTCCAAGTTATGAGCCTGGCGAGCTACCAACTGCTCTAACCCGCAATTTATTATTGTTGATATAATTCTTTAATAATAGTTTTTATTAAAAATTTTCTTTTTTCTATTTTTATTCTTTTTTCAAATTTATGATTAGTATTTTTTACATCTGTTCTAGCTAATAGATTTCTTAATATAGCAGAATTCATAGATTTTTTATCTATTTGTAATAATTCTGAAAATATAGAATTTAAAAATTTAGATTTATCTCTTAACATTTTATTGCTACTTAATGAGCTAAATAAAATTATGCTTATTTTATTATCTTTTATTTCATAAATAATATTTTCGTTATTAATAATACTTTTTGTGTCTGAAAATAATTCCTTTATAGAACATGGTTTATTACCAATACATAAATAAATAAACATTGGTGCAAAGTTATTGTTGATCCATTCATCTGTTTTATTTTTTTCTAGACATTTATTAATCCATTGATTTGCTAGTTTAATTATTTCAGAACATTGATCATAAAATTGTTTCATAATATTATTCTTCAACCCATGTAATAATAGGACAGTATTGTTTGTAAATCGCATACATTGTCTTACCTATCAATACAAAGCCTAATGCGATGTATTTAAAGATAAGAAATATATTTAATAGTGGCTTACAATAGCCTAGTAAATAAACGAATCCATTTCCTAACCAGCATAATTTCTTCAATAGTCCTTTAAAGAACCATGCTAATCCATTACCTATTGTTTCGCCCCAGCATTTGAAAAACTGATAGATAGAGAATATTACTCCTGCTAATAGAGCTATAACTGCAACTCCAATAGCTATTGCTGATAGAATAAATGTTATATTAGGTACAATTACTTTTGCAAATAATGTATATATACCATAAAATAAAGCTCCTACTATACATACAATAGCAGCACCAGCAATAATCATTAGAATCCATTTAAGAATCTTACTTTCTTGTATTTTCTCAAGAGTAAGAATAGTATTATCTACTTTTTCTATCTTAGATTCTCTTTCTTGTATTTCTTTATCTCTTTCTGCTCTCTGAACTGCTTCTTTACCTCTGATTACTCTTACATCAAATTGCCACATATAATCATTAGCATCGCTGTAATTCATCAGTTGTAAGTCATTTTGTATATACCATCTAACACGACTAATTGAAATATTTCTTTTTCTTAGAAATTGATAAGCTTCATATAGTTGTTCATTAGTAGCATCCGGATTATCCATTATAGATTTAACTATAAGATAGCATTCATTTAGATTAGCTAATCTCTTAGCTTCTATTTTAGCATCTTTCTTATCTTTCCTTTTTTGTTTGTATGCTTCACAGTCTTTTACTCTGTTAGATACAAATTCTCCAATAGATTTGGATGGAACTCTCATTGCTTTTGCTAATGCAATAAAAGGAATGATAAAGAATGTACCTACAAAACTCCAGAAATAAGGGCACATTGTCTTAAATACATCTGGAGGATTTACACCATAGCACCATTTAAATAGTCTACAATGCCATGCATCTTTACTAAAAGTGTATGGATTTTTGGTTGGTTGTGTTGTTGTCATAAATTTTGATTTTTAATGAGTTTTGGTTATCTTTTCTTACATCCAAAGGTCTTACAAACTCTGATATTAGTTTCACACTTAAGACACACTTGAACCCAATATTGAGGCCATTTATTTAGTGAATCATTTCTTGTGCTAATAACAGTTCCTATTTTTGGGACTATTTGGATATTCTTGAATTAGTTTAAATTTTAACATTGAGGTTAATAAAAAATGACGTACCCTTTTTACGGGGTACGCCTTTGCGCTAAGCAAAAAAACAATCTCTAAGCTACGGATTCCATATGACTTCATAGCCGGATGGGCATGCGTCACGGAATTGTTGCTTACGCGTTTCATCCCACGACATTATGTGTTGCTATCTCACGATAACAATAGTTTCTGTCGGGTGAATTGCAGGTCTTATCCTTCTTGCACGAAGCTAGCAAGGACAGTAAGTACCACAGTCAGATAAAACAAAGTTTTTTCATAACAGTTTTGGTTTGGGGTGTTAATAATAAAAAACAACCTAGCGCTGCAAGGTTTTATCTGATGTGCGCTTAGATTTATCGGTATATGTAATGTCGTTCTTTGTTGTCAAATAATATAAGCTGTAATATGTTTAGATTATCAGGATTCTTTTCTATCCATAGATAGTATCCTTCTGATAATTTATATATATCTGCTTTATTATCATCTTCAACTAAGTAATCGTTAAAACTTACTGATAAGATATTAAATTCTCTATCTTCTCTCTCAGTTTTAATAGATAGTAGTGAATCTTTTAAATCGAATTCAAATACTATGGTATCTTGTATCCATTTTCTATTCTCTTCACTTTTAAGTGATTTGAATGTTGTATGATAATAACAATCGTTTCCTTTTGTTAATAAACATAAAGTGAATATAAGTAATAATGTTAAAATATATTGCTTCATTGTTTTCTTTTTTGTTTAAAATGTGTAAAAAATTAGTGATTCGGAGTTATGAGCTAGTCGAAACCAACTCATAAACTCCTCTCACTAAAACCAATGATGGTATTAATTACATTTAGCCATACTTTTCATTTTATGGGCTTTACCAATTTGGTCAGTAACATAATTAATTGCCATTTTTTCATCCTCTTCTGAGCCTATAATACCATAAATAGTATCCATAGAATATTGAGGATTATTAGAACTGCGTAATATTATTATCTCACAGTTATGTTTTGTGTTACCAAAAATATTTTTGATAATCTCTTCGACTTGGGCTTTTTCTTTCTCTTTAAAAGTTGGAAATAAGCTAATGATTTTTCTCATAAAATTGTTTTTAGTGATTTATATAATAATTAATAATATAATGCTTTACAAGTTAGTAGTCTAAATCCAGGTTGCTTTAGCTGTACCAAATTGGTATTACTCTCGGCCTGGATTTAGCCACAAAAACCATAAAACTATAAACCCAGTAGCTTCTCAGCTACTAATAGAGTTAGCACGCATACATGGATTTGAACCACAGACAATTCTTTTGGAGAGAATCATTTTACCAGCTAAACTATACGCGTGTTTTTGACATCGTAGGGAACATTTATATAGTGTATGAGAAAATTAAAAGTGGCAATTTTTGATGTAACACTATAAGACACCACTATATGTCAATAAAAGATAAGGAGGAACATTTTAAACAGTATTGTTGTTAATAGAGTTAAAAATTCTGTACTGATGTAACTGTTTAATCACCATCCTATTTAGGTAAGAATACAAGCGCTAACTTAACTACTTTGTAGCCAGGGTAAACACTGACCTTGTATTCTATATTTTAATTGGGTGCTGTAGGGGATTCGAACCCACTGTTTCTCGAATGAAAATCGAAGTAACCGTTAAATTCACTACATCTATATGCATGACATAGAGAGAACATTCATAACGGAAATGTTAGCGTCCTGAGCCACTAGACGAACAGCACCTTATTTTATACTGAGAACAATTTAACAGGGGTATTATTTCACCAAAAGAAGTAACCCTGTAATACACTACAGTATATCTATATTTAAACGTCGTCTTCCACGAACGCATTTTCTAAGCCTTCATAGGCAGCAATATAGGTAAGAAAGTGCTCTGAAAAGCCTGAGATTTCAGCAGTCCATACACCTTTGTAGTTTACACCATATTTGTGTGCTGATACATCACAAATATAATTATATTTACCAAAAGGTTTAGGAATCTTATTAACTCTATCCATATCTTGTGAATCAGAGAACACAATAATACGGTCAAATTCTTTACCAATATTCTTTTCACACCACTCTAAACATTGTCTGGTGAAAATTCCACCATGTCCAATCTTTAAAGATTTAATTTGTTCTGCAATATCAAATCCTTTCTTAGGATATTTAATATGCTCACTTGTGTGTGTCCAGTTATGGTCTGCACCTGCTGTAGCTACAAGTGTATAGTCTTCACATTGATTAGCACCTAACATAGCCATAGCTATTGCTTGATCTAATCTTGTAAAGTCTGATTTATCAGAAACACGTGCATTCATAGAGCCTGAACGGTCTAATACAAATAATGTTTTACCTGGTATTCTAGGTAGATTAGCATAAGAGCCTATCATGGCATCTTCTATTTCTCTACTAAATTCCGGATTAACTCTGGCAGTTTTCAAGAAATCTAATGGTAATAGCATTTGTGATTTTAAAGTTTCTAAACCTCTGTTTATTACTTTCTTATCAACACTTGCTTCCATCATATTTCTGATATTTCTTAGCATAGCTAAGCCACCAATTTTACCTTTTTCAATTAATCTGGTCCAGGTTTGTTTTTTATCTTTACCTGTAGATAATGCTACTTCCCAAGTATCAGGAGTTTTTAATTCTCTGTTAGCTATCTTGGTAAATAACTCTTCTTTACCTTGCATTGGTTTGGCATGCACTAAGAACAATACATCTCTTAGTTTAATTGCAGCATCTCTGTCATATTTAGCTAATTGATATTCGCTAAAGTTATTAAATGCTAATCCTAAACCTTTTTTAGCCTGTGCAGCTATTGGTTTGATATTACCACCATTTTGTACCTGGTAAATGGCTAAGAAATCTGTTAACATATCAGCTCTGGTAATTACCTTAGCTAATACATCTGCTACATATTTCTTATGCTCTTTGTGTTTAAGCATTTCTACAGCAATGTATAATGGAGTGTGTCTTAGCTTTTGAACTAATCGTGTTTCAATAGCTAAATTAGCAACTTCCTCAGGGTTGCATTTTGGTATTAATTCTGAGATTTGCTGTGATGTAGTAATACCATCTACATAAGCATTTTTTTCCCATAATAGGTTTGCTAATACTATTCTTCTAAGCATAGATATATCATCTTGCTTAGCAGCTTTAATACCAGCTCCACCAGCTGTTCTTTCATTACTGAATTTTGATTCAGGTTTTACAAGCGGATTAATTTTACTCATTGTGTTTTTAGTTTTTAGTTATAAAATATATCTATTTATGTGTTTTTATGAAAAAGAGGCACATTATAAAGGGCATCCATTATACCTTCAGGCCAGAACATCAACTTACTTTTTTCATCTGTTTGTCTTTCACCAAGATAACTCGACTTATATTTCAGAAGCGTTCCCGCCAGGATTCGAACCTAATTTATTCATTGCTTTGTAATCGTGCTTTATTGTTTACCTATTTTTGGTTAATACTTGTCCACATAATACAAGTAACATAATAGGTGATAATAAGTAAAATACAAATGTTGATATTTTCTTATGATTGTTATCATCAGGAAATTTACATTTGTGAAAGTCGGTTGCTGGCATTATCATAACGATATACGATATAGCCAAGTAAGTGATTAGTGAGATCATATAATTATTGGTTTTGGTGATTATTTTACTATTAAAACGTTAATGCTTATAATTGGCTCACCATATCTTTCATTATTAAATTTGCTAACTTTTAATATTGATTGAATAACTGTCCAATTTATAGGTAAAGGCAACATATGAGATGCTGTTGGATTCTTTTTTGTTCCAATATATTGTAATTGGTACATTGTTTTGGTTTTAGTGATAAATGTAATGTTCTCCGTGTTTCTCGTAGATCTTAAACAGATAGTTCTTCTGCTTAATGCTGTTGTGTAAACAGATAATGCCGTTTTAATTCTTGATCTTTTCATTTTTTTTTTTGATTGTTTAGTGAGTGTGAATAATAAAAAAGTTAAGTAGATAAATAATATACCTACTTAACTATAACTTTAGCGGTTCATTCATATAATATATTTTATTATGTGTACCTATACTAAAGTTTTATTTTTTTTCTTTTTTTGATGGAAGAATAAATTTAACATCTATATAGATAGATATTAAATTGTTAACTAATAGCATTAATACTTTTATTGTTAAACAAAATAGTAATAGTCCTATTGCCCACATTGTGGGAGATTCTGTTTTAAAGAATATTACTGTAAACACAATTAGTACTAATAAGATTATTAATTGTTCAGCTGTTTCTTGAATTTGTTTTTTCATGATATTGATTTTAGTGATTAATTAAGTTTATCTCTAATAATAAATAGGCAGTCAAATGGGTTCGGTGGACAGCATACCTAGAGACCTGATACAAGCTCCAATTAAGATGGGTAATTCAAGCCCATTAGGTTAACCACGATTCTTAACGCATAGAATTCGTCTGTCTTTTTTTGAGACAGTCATTTGACTGCCCTGAATTTTGCCACTACTGCGTTACTTGTAATGATTTGTGTGAAAAATGTTAAATGAGCCTAATATTTTTATCTTATTAAATGAGTTACTCCCACCCAGAGTGGGAACAGAATCATACATCCTATCAAATAATAGAGGATAAATAATATTAGATTGTGAAAAAATTTTTTATAAGGGATGCTTTATACCTTATTTCGGTTATCAATAAGTTTTATATCTTTAGACTTATTAACCATTTGCCTTCTCAACTACAACTGCTCATTCTTGGGAGACTGATTAATTATACATTTGAGGACTGCTCACTTAAACCGCCCTATCAACTATTAAAAGTTTGCTGGCTCATACCAGATTCTTTTAACCTTTTAGGAAAAGGAATGTATTATTTAATCAGTGTGGTTTCACATCTTAGCTCACTTTATCTTCTATAGAGCCCACCTTTGATATTATCTCAGGCAGACTCTCTAAAGTTAAATTTGCTTCCAATACTCTTTGGATGAATTGAAAATGTAGAGTTTTGACCATTCTTTTTTTATGTCGATATCAAATTCAACTTCAGAATAATCATAATACTTTCCATCTTGTTGACAAATGTTTTCTGCGAACTCAGTTTCAAAAACTAAACCTTCCCACATGAATTTAAACCTACCATTTCCTCCTACATGAGTTATAGTAGCATATCCTTTTAAAGGTGTAATTGAATGAGAAGTAGTTTCTTCAACTACTTTAGTTATAAGATATTGATTATCTTTAACTTCTGTTTTTGTGTAAGAGTTGTACATTACACTTGAGATTAATAATGGTTTTAACATGGCTTATGAATTTATGGTGAATAATTAAGTTTGGCTATATATTGTGAGCAAAATTGGTTATTTTTAGGTTTTTGAAGGTGTTGAGTTTGGTTGGGGTTGGTTATGGATACAATACACAATCTAAATCCTAAAACAACTAATAAAAATATCACCTGCACCCTGCAAAGAATGCAGGCTTACCTAACAACCTCGAGAGTCATCGTGTGAGTCAATGTAATATCTCAACAATTGAGCCACCATTTCTATTAGTTTAGATGTTAAACTGATAATATAGGTACAGAATGAATTGCAAATAGTCTTTTGAGAAAAATTAAACGCTTTCATTCTTGTACCTACATATCTCAGCCAACTATTAGTATTGCACTAATAATTTGAAACATAAAAACCCTTATACTATATATAGAAGCGTATGTCACGCTGTGAGATAGCTTAGAATAAAAAAATAAACAGAGAGGATAGCTATTTTACTGTTATTCAGCTGTTAAGCTCGCTTCAGTAGTAGCGATTTTTGGTGATTGTTGGTTTTCTGTGCTACCAACTAAAACTACTCTTGCAACTAATTCGCCATTGGCTTTTCTCAAAGCTGTTGCTTCGTCGTTACCCCAGAATGAAGTTGTCGCTTTTGCTGTTTTGTTTGCTAATAATGACTTAACCTGTGGCAAGTTTTCTCTTGTTACATTGATGTTACAAGTGTATTCTTTACCATTGTAGCGAGCCATTGCCGGAATTTTGATTGATGCGTTCATTGATTTAATAGGAGTCGGTCTTAACTCTTGTTTCTCTCTGTCCGCTACTGTGATATTTTCACCTAATTTGTAGGTAACATCAAAGCTGTCTGCCACGATAATATCAAATTCCTCTGTAATCATTGCAGGTAATGAAACGGATTGAGAAGAACCAGCAAAACGTGCCTCTTTAGGTATGCCATTGAATAAGTTATCCAATGTATCGTTAATAATTTGTGTGTTGTCTTCGCCGCTGTTCATTGTAAACGTGCGTTTTTCAACTATACTACCTTTATTTAGTGCTTGTTGTGTTTCTAAAATGCCTGTGAATTTTTGTTCTTTTTGAACGTCTTGTTCTTTTTTTTCTATATTTTCCATAATTGATAAATTTAGAGAAGTTTTGTTTAAACTGCAAGTTTTGATTTGTATTTTAGCTATCCCCCCTGTCTTGCAGTGCAAGTTTATGTGGGGGTTTGGTTTGTGGTGGTCCACACGCTCGAACACACACAACTTTTAAAAAAATATACAAAAATTTTTACACAATAAAACTTAACAATTTCTTAACGCAAAAAATTTGGATAATTAGTTTTTTTTTCGTATCTTTGCACTGCAATCTACAAATACAGCAGTAAGAGTAGTACAGCCTAGCAGGATAAGAGATTATAGACCACTAGGCATAGACAGAGGATTGTAGGGTTAAATAGATCCAGAGTTTTCTCCTCTAATTGCAAAAATGACTAGGGTATAAGTTTAGAGTTGGAGCATTAGACATAAGTATTGTCTTCTGAGAACAGAGAGTTAAGTTTCCAAGTGGGTGTAGCAGAAATGTGACGTACAGTCTAAATGAAATCCCTAGTTTAATGGTTTACCTATTAAGACGAAGCCGATTCGTAAGGGGATTGGTATGTCAAAACAGAAGATATGAAAGAAATTTACACAGATTTAGAGAAGAAAGAAATAGAAGATCGACTTAGAAGTCCAATTATAGTATGGGAAATTACTAGGATCCTAAAGAAAGATGAGATTACTAAAGAAGACTTAGAGAGAATTAAGGGTCTCTTGGAAATTAAATAATTTTTATTTATTTTCCAGCACATTAAAATAAAAAGTATTATCTTTGCAACACAATGAAAACAGGAGGAGTTTTAGAGAGATCATTAACTCGAAAAGATTTTTATGACACTTTTCTTATTATGTTAGGTTCAAACTATCCAAAAGAAAGAAGGTTAACAGAAAATGAGAGAAAGGTACTGATCGAGTTTATGGGACTAACAGACGAGAAATTTAAATACAACAGATTTGGAAGGATAGCTAAAGATAGAGTTATTGAGACTCTAAAGATAACCAAACCAAATCTTGAGAGATACATTAAAGACCTAAAGAAGAAAGGATATATCGAGAAAGATTCTGATAATATCAGTTCATTAAACAGAATGATAAACAAATTACTAGAGATAAATGAGTTAGAATTAAACTTTAAATTTAAAATAAATGATTGACGATATGATTAACATCCTTGATAAAATAGATATCAAAGAAAGAGAGATGTTAAAAGAGAACGCTGCTTTGAAACGACCAGCAAGTGATTTCCTAGTATTGGACCGGATTTCTTATAACGCTTTAAAATATGAAAGAGGCTTGGGAGAAGAGCGAGAAATGGAAGAATACCATGGTTATATCATAACAGTTGTAGATAAATATGAGGAATATATCAGATTTGTATAAGAAAATTGCTGAAAAACATAGTGTATCAGAGGAACTAGTTGAGAAAATAATACGACATAACTTCTCATATATTGCAATGCATGAGAGAGAGAGAAGAACAGATCCTATCTTGATACACAATTTCGGTACATTTTCTGGTTCACTAAGCAAGACTAATGCTGAGATTGGAAAATATCTTAGATATTATAAGGCAGGTAAAACAACCAGAGAGTTTACAGTTGAGATAGTTACCAAACTATGGAACTTAAGAAATGAAATAATAAAGCAAAAGATATGTACTTAAATGAGTATGAATTCATAAAAGTAGTAGACCTGTTTCGAGAGGTAGAAGAAGAAGTAATAAATGAGAATGGAGAACTTGAAAGGATTACATTTAAGATTCCAGTAAAAAAGAAGCTGGAAGTTCCTTGGCGAGTTAGAGACTTAACAAAAGTCCACGATTTTCAACCTTACTATAATGATAAAGGGAAATTTGTAAAGGGATACACAAGTATGATGCACGATCTTTATGGACCTATAGTAGTAAAGGGAGATTATGAAAAGATTAAAAAAGATTTAAACAAACCAGAACATAAAATAATACATGGGTTCAAACAATACAAAGATTAACGGAAAAGGCGTTAACGATACAAAAATACATAAATTAAAACCAACAGCAACAAGATTTAATGCAGATGGTATCTTAGAACAAGGTAACTTAGTGGATAGTAAAACTTCATTTGGTGAACTACCAGATATTATTGTACCTGAAAAACGAATCTTCACCAGTGAAAATGATTTCACTAGTATAGTAGACTTCAGTGAGGGATTAGCTCATAATAAAAAAGTAGATGAAGACAATGCTAAACTTTATGAGAATAGAGATCCAGAAACTGATAAGATTGATTTATTAGGACCAAAAGTATTGGTACGAATGTTTAAGTTAAAACTCTATAATAAGAAAGGTATGTATACAGGAGGTAGAACTCATGAAGTTTTATCTAAATCAGAGATGAGAAAGAACGTAGAACAGTTACCAGATCATATGCAGTTTCAAGATAAAGGAGTAGTAATTCAAGTATCAGATGCTTGCAGCGAACCTTTTAAAGCTAAAGTACAACCAGGTACAATAGTAGAGGTTGATCCAACAGCTTTCAATCCTGGAAGAATGCAGAGATGGATTCATAAGGATAATGTTACGAATGATTTCGATAACTACTTTATTATACCAGAATTTGTAATTGAAAATATAGTAAAGTAATGGCAGAAATAACTTGGAATAATATAAAACAATTTGTTCAGGGAAACTTGAGAATGTTCGCAGATACACTTGGTAGATATACTACCAAGTATTTGCGTTTGGATAAACACATTCAGGAACAAGTCTTCTATAGAGGAAGTAAGTGTCAAGATTGTTTAAAAGAGAGAAAATGCCTTTATTGTGGCTGTGCTGTACCTGGAAAATGGTTTGCAGATCAGCAATGTAAAGGAAAGAGATGGCCTGATATGATGCTAAAAGCTGAAGATTGGGACAAATATAAACAAGAAAATAATATTGAAATTGACTTGGATGGAAAAGGATTGGTTTAAATATTGGATTCGAGGAATTCATAGTATTTATATTGTACCTCCTTATTTAATAGAATGGGAAGGTAGGTAATTAGCATTACAAGATGAAATAGAACAGGGATTTTATGATATTCACGATAATAAATAATATACCAAGAATAACTCCTGAGGGTTTGTTTGTACCTGAAATGTTAGATATATGGAATAATGATAAGTCTAAAGATAAGCAATTAGCTACTAAGGAATTAATCTACATCTATCATATGTCTGATCCTAAATCAGTGTATGCAAAACTATCTCAAGATACAAAAGAGAGAGTTATTATTCATGATTACTTTACAGAAGAAGAAGACTGGAAACCAACAGAGATTATTCAAAAGGCAATAGAAAAATATAAGATGCTTATTGAAACTCCTATTACAAGATCATTTAAATCAGTATCAATTGCATTAGATAAGTTAAATAAGACATTGGAAAACTTAGATGCAGCAGATGCAAGAGAGATGAATCAAATAGGTAATACAATAGAGAAGTATGAGAAATATGCTCAATCTTATATTAAGCTAAAAGAAATCTCTGAAAAAGAATTAGAAACAACAAGAAAGATTAAGGGTGGTATTAGACCATCAAGTATACTAAATGATTAAAGGCTCATACATATTACCAGAAATAGCATCTGAATGGACAGATGAATTGTTATATAAGGAAATTCCCAAATCAATAAATGGAAACATCTCTGAGATGTCCATATCCAATCCGGTTAGGAATACACAATGGACTTACCTTAAATTTCACAATGCATCTCTATTCTCTCCAGCTGCAAACGACTTCAACAGATCCCTAAAAGCATGTAAGGGTACAAGCTTACAACCTTCATATACAAATGCAATAGAGGGAACTATCCAGTATAACGAGTACTGGGAAACGCAGCGAAATAGATGTATTAATGGGTATGAGCCACTTATAGATGGTGTTCCCTGTGGTGTTAAAATTACAGGTGAACACTATTTCTATTTAAACTTTACTCGAATTAGAAAGTATACTAGAGATGAAAGAACAGGTGAAGAGATCAAAAGATTAGACTTTCCTGACTTCTGTTCTATGGATTACTACTGGTTCTTAGAATTGGAAAAAAATGAGAATCCACAAAAGTATGGATTACCTAGTTCTGCAAAGAAAGGAATGATATGTGCTAAAGCACGTAGAAAGGGTTATTCTTTTAAAAATGCAGCAGGTGCTTTATGGAAGTATACCTTCTTTAAAGAATCATTCGTAATCATAGCTTCTTATTTAGAAGAATTTGCTAATGCAACTATGAGTATGGTTCTTGAAATGTCAAACTTCTTAAATGAATTTACTGAGTTTAGACATCCAAGAATTACAGATAGACGAGATGAAATAGAGTCTGGTTATGAAGAGAAAGATGGAAATGGAATCGTAATTAAGAAAGGTTATAAATCTATTATAAAGATTATGACCTTTAAGAATTCAGCATTTAAATCAGTAGGTAAATCAGCAACTCGTATGATATTTGAGGAAGCTGGCTTATTTCAGAATCTTAAAACGGCATATACAGTATCTGAACCACTATTTAGAGATGGTGATCGTATGATTGGTATACCTATTATATTTGGTACAGGTGGTGATATGTCAGGAGCAACACAAGACTTTGCTGATATGTTCTATAATCCTAGTAAATATGGATTAGCTGAATATAATAATATCTATGAAAAGACAGATATAAATGGTAAATGTGGTTGGTTTGTAGATGAAATGTGGTTTAGACCTGGCGATCTAGTAGTTGATGGTAAACTATATCATGGTATAGATGAAAATGGTAATGCACATAGATGGGTTGCTGAATATAATTTAGATCTTGAGAGAGATTCTAAAAGAGGTTCAGATAAGAAAGCTTATAATACTGCTTTAACTCAAAAATGTAAAACACCTTCAGAAGCATTCTTAGTAACTGAGGGAAATGTATTCCAGACTGCTGAATTATATGCAAGATTATCTAAACTTAAGTCAGATGATAACTTTAAATACTTAGGTACACCTGGAGAGCTTGCTGAAATAGATGGTAAGATTACTTGGGTACCTGATTTGAAAGAGAAACTAAAACCATTATTAAACTTTCCACTTAAACCAAATCAAGATACAGAAGGTTGTATTATAATGTATGAGCCTCCTATTGATTACAATGGAGTAGTACCAGATGACTTATATATTATTGGTCATGACCCTTGGGGTATCAATGCTGAAGGTGGTAAATCATTAGGTGCTACCTATGTATTAAAGACTAAGAAATTAGGACTACAAGGATTTGGACATGATGAAATAGTAGCTGAGTATGTTGGTAGACCTGATCCAGGTGGTATGGATGAGTACAACTATAACATGGAAAAGTTAGCATTGTATTATAATGCAAAGATTAACTTTGAGAATGACCGAGGTGAAGTAAGACCTTTCTTTACTAAGAGAAAGAGATTAGATTTACTATGTCCTCCACCATATACAACTATTGCTAGACATCTTCAGAACTCTAATATGGCTGGACGTAAGTTTGGTTATTCAATGAGTTCAGATACAATGAAAGGTATTGGTGAACAATATCTATATGACTGGTTAGGAGAGAGAAGAGGAATAGATGATAACACTGGATTAGAGTTAACTAATATAGATTTCTTAACATCTAAACCATTAATAGAAGAATTAATTGCCTATAATCGTAAAGGAAACTTTGACCGAGTAATGGCATTGATAGGTTGTATAATTCGATTAGAAGAAATTTACAATCCTTATGAAAAAGAGAAAGGAGATAAAGATCCTATGGATTTTATTTTTAATAACTCTAAACTATTTAAAAACAACAAAAGAGAACAATATATATATTAAGTATGAGAACCTTTTTCCCAAAACAAAGATTATCTTATTCTCAGAAATCAGAAAATGATTTTGAGAAAGTAAGACAATTTGTAAATTCAATTGTTAGATATCATCAAGAAGATTTTTGTTTAACATGTGATGAACATAAAACAGGACATAATGATGATAATACCTATAATGGAATGAATTGGCAGCATAGACGACTAAAAAATATGCTATCAAATTATCGATTATATAACAACCAATTAGATCAACAAGATTTTGTTGAATATTGTGATTCACTAGGAATCAAGAAAGAAATAGGAGCAATTACTCATGATATTAAAGCCTATAATAAGACATATAATAAGATTAATGTCCTATTAGGTGAGGAATATAAGAGACCAGATAATCAAAAAGTAGTTCTTGTAAATGCAGAAGGTATTAAATCTAAAGCAGCTTACAAAGACAAATTATATCGTGAAGCTATTAATTTTGCTTTACAACAAGAGATATTAAAAGTTAAAAAACAATTTCCAGAGATAAATCCAGAGTCTTACCAATCTCAAGAAGCTTATCAACAAGCTATGCAGGAACAAGAACAACAAATTCAACAAATGGTTGATAATGTTATGAATCCTGAACAGATTGAAAAGTACATGGCAGAAACTTATCTTGATGCAAAAGAGATATTAGCAGGTGACCTGCTTAATTACCTATACTATAAAGAAAACATTAAAGAGAAAAAAAATGATGGATTTAAACATGGAAATATATCAGGTGAAGAACATGTGTGGATTGGAATAGTAAATGGAGAACCAGTAGTGGAAGTCCTAAATCCATTAAAGATGTTCTTTCATAAATCACCTGAAGTAAAATATATTCAGGATGGTCTATATGCAGGCTATAGAACATTCATGACAATTGGAGATGTATTAGATAAATTTTGTGATGATCTTACAGAAGATCAAAAAGATATTTTAGAAGATAGGTATTCATCTAAAATAGATGGTGCTGATTCTAGTCTTATATCACCTAGTATGAAATATGGAGATCTTGATACATATGAATATAAATTTGCAGAACAAGGCAGATATTATGCTCGATTCGGATCTTATGGACCTAGTTTTTATGACGATATAGAAGTTATTCATTTAGAATGGGTATCTCAAAGAGAAGTAGGTTTTTTATCATTTACTGATGAAAATGGTGAGGACCAAATGATGAAAGTAGATGAAAGTTTTGAAGTACCTAAATATGCTAAAAGGTGTGAATATAAAGATGAAAATAATAATCCTTATATTTGTTATGAATGGGATAATTTTTCATTAGAATGGGAATGGATTCCAGAAGTATGGGAAGCTGTTAGAATAGATACTGATATATTTGTTAATGTAGGTCCAAAGCCTAATCAACATTATTCTTTAGATAATCCATATAAAGTTAAATTAGGTTACTATGGAGTAGTATATAATAATATGAATGCTACATCTCAGTCTACAATGGATAGAATGAAACCATGGCAATACCTATTATTAATTGGTATGGATAGACTTAAGTCTTTAATTGCTAAAGATAAAGGTCAATTAGTTGGTATTGATACTTCAAGAATTGATCCTAACTTTCCAATTGAAAAAACTATTCACTTTTTAGAACAAGCAGGTTATTATGTATATAATGGTTTACAAGGTGGAGAGAACCCAGGTTCTTCTACAAGACCAGGTATAGAAACAATTGATGCATCAAGTATTCAACATGTTCTAAACTTTGTACAAATACTCGCTTACTTTGATGAACAAATTTCAGATGCAGCTGGTGTTACTAAAGCAAGAGAAGGTTCTTCTGCTCCATATGAAGCAGTAACAAATAATCAACAATC
>ENA-UOYA01002762-UOYA01002762.1-activated-sludge-metagenome-genome-assembly--contig:-NODE-2762-length-16574-cov-11.774986_pt1 | contig 16574 bp, 13 predicted proteins | sample MGYA00238163_ERZ764804 | MGnify/ENA primary metagenome ERZ764804 (study PRJEB28919, sample SAMN05720223) | activated sludge metagenome | isolation source: Anaerobic digester | place: Hong Kong... | reverse complement strand
CGGTACGGCTTCATCTGCACCGCCCGGCGGCCGAGCCGCCCGAAAGGGCGGGGTTCTGGCGGGATTATCAAAGCCGCGGGTACCGCTACATCCTCCGCCGCTACGCCGACTATTCGTTTGCGGTCATGCTGAAGGATTTGGTAAAAAGGCTGACAGGCAGGGCGCAACGGCAAAACGCATGCAAAAAAGGGGATGCCGAATGAAGGATAAAATCGCGCTTATCAGTAAGGATGTCCTGCTAAAAAGCTATTTGCCGGTATATGGAAATACCTATTACAAAACGCCTAATATCGACGAACTGGCGCAAAAGGGCACCGTATTCCTGAAGCATTATACGGCCGCCCCCTCAACAGCTATGTCTTTTACCGCTATGTTTACGGGGCTTTACGCGTTCGAGACCGACAGGCAAAAATATGTGGAGGTAAGCGAATTCGGCGGCGACACCCTGTTCGACAAGCTTTTTGACCGGGGCTACGCCTGCCATATCGTCTGGGATAAAAGCTATATGCGCCTTGCGCATAAATATTCCAAATGCTATGGCGCCCACTCAAAAATCCACAACACCGATTTTCTAACCAGAAAACAGCCGCCCCATATCAACGGCCGTCACGACGATATGTCCTTCGACCCGACGGCCGAAAAGGATTGTCTCGCCAAATTCGAGGAATTGACAAAGCAAATCTGCGACAGCTCTCCCAAGGTGTTCTACTGGGCGCATTTGCCCCACGCGCTGATGGGCAGGAACGCATACGGCTCCGACATCGATATGCTTGACCGCATGGTGGGCATCATCCGCAAATATTTTGACGACGACGCCATATACATCACGGCTGACCACGGCCATATGAACGGCCGCCACGGGAAATACGGCTACGGCTTCGATGTCAACCAGAACGCCATTGAGATACCTCTTATCACCGCCAGGATAGAAAACCGCGCGACCGTCGATTTCCCTACCTCCAATGTCCAGCTTATGGAGATTATCCTTGACCAAAGCCTGCAAAAGAGGGATGTCCTCTATTCGGAGACGGCGTATTATATGCAGCCGCACAGGAAAATCGCCGTCATCCGGGGAAAGTATAAGTACATCTATGAAAAAAAGACCGGGCGGGAATTCCTCTACGATGTGGAATGGGACCCGGAAGAAAACGTGAACCTTTTGGCCACCGAAATATACGACGTGGACCGGCGGAGGAAGTATTCGGCCACGCAGCGATTTTTCTATCCGTACTGGACTGATGTGCTAAAGGAATACGAATGCCTGAAGGCGCAAAAGGACAGCATTTGGAAAGACCCTCCTTTTTTAGTGGATATCAAGGAACGATTCATCCAATGGCTGAAGATCCTGTACACAAGGCTGCAACGATAGAAAGGAGACGGACAGCATGAAAGCCCTAATTCTAAACTCAGGCCTCGGCAGACGCATGGGTGTCCTGGCAAGCGGGCATCCAAAATGCATGACAGAGATTTCAAAGGCCGACACCATCTTAAGCCGGCAGCTTAAGCTGATAGCGTCAAACGGCATCAAAGAGGTGGTCATGACAACAGGGCTTTTCGACGATATCCTCGTCAACTATTGCAAGTCGCTTGACCTGCCTCTCCATTACACCTTCGTTAAAAACCCGCTCTATGACAAGACCAATTACATCTATTCGATATATTGCGCCCGAAAGCACCTGAAGGATGACGACATCCTTTTGATGCACGGGGACCTTGTATTCGAGCAGTCCGTGCTCGACGCCGTTTTGGAAAACAAGAAAAGCTGCGTGGCCGCAAGCACTTCGCTTGAGCTGCCGGAGAAGGATTTCAAGGCGGTCTTAAAGGACGGCAGGGTTTTAAAAATCGGCGTTGAATTCTTCACTGACGCCGTGGCGGCGCAGCCCCTTTATAAGCTTTTGAAAAAAGACTGGCTTATATGGCTTGACAGCATCATCCGTTTTGTCGACGCGGGCAAGGTGGACTGCTACGCGGAAAGCGCGTTGAACGAAGTGTCAAGCCAATGCGATATCGGCATAGTCGATGTCAAAAACGCGCTTTGCAGGGAGGTGGACGACCCCGGGGACCTCTCCGTCGTCACCGCCAAAATCCATGAAATCATGAACAGAACGGTTTACATGTGCTTTTCCACCGACATTGTCCACAGCGGCCATATCGCCATCATCCGAAAGGCAGAAAAGCTCGGCAGGCTTATCGTCGGCGTCCTTTCAGACGAGGCGATTGCCAGTTACAGGCGCTTCCCCCTCGTGCCGTTTGAGGAGAGGCGGTCTCTGTTTGAAAACATAAGGAGCGTTTACAAGGTCGTCGAGCAGAAAACCCTGAGCTACGCCGATATCCTGCGCGAACTAAAGCCCGATTATGTGGTGCACGGGGACGACTGGAAGGAGGGTTTCCAAAAGCCGGTGCGCGACGAGGTGGTCGCCGTGCTGGCCGAATACGGCGGCAAGCTCGTGGAATACCCGTACGCTAAGGACGAAAAATATGAGGAGCTGGAGAAAAGATCTAAAATGCAACTATCCATGCCCGAAATGCGCCGCGGCAGGCTGCGCAAGCTGCTCACGCTTAAGCCCTGCCTTCGCTTTATCGAGGCGCACAGCGGCATTACCGGGCTTATTGCGGAGAAAACGACAGTCTATCAAGACGGCAAGGCCTATCAGTTTGACGGCATGTGGGTCTCCTCTCTCTGCGACTCCACCGCCAAGGGAAAGCCGGATATCGAGCTTGTGGATATGTCATCGAGGCTGCGCACCATCGACGATATTATGGACGTCACCACCAAGCCCATCATCCTTGACGGCGACACCGGCGGGCTTGCAGAGCATTTCGCATACAACGTAAGAACCCTTGAGCGCATTGGCGTCTCAGCCGTCATAATCGAGGACAAGACCGGGCTGAAAAAGAATTCCCTGTTCGGGAATGAGGTTGCGCAGACGCAGGACAGCATTGAAAATTTCAGCGCCAAAATAGCGGCCGGCAAAAGGGCGCAGAAGTCAAGTGAGTTCATGATTATCGCGCGCATCGAAAGCCTGATACTCGAACGCGGCATGGAGGATGCCCTCGCGAGGGCATTCGCGTACACGGCGGCGGGCGCAGACGGCATCATGATCCACAGCCGTAAAAAAGACCCGGCGGAGGTCTTTGAATTCGTAAGCAAATTCCGCGCAAGGGACAAGACGACGCCCCTCGTCGTAGCGCCCACCTCCTTTAACGACGTCACGGAAGCGGAATTTGCGGCGCGCGGCATTAATATCGTCATATATGCCAACCAGCTCACCCGCAGCGGGTTCCCCGCCATGCAGAAAACCGCGCAGACGATTTTGAAGTATCACAGGGCCAAGGAAGCCGACGAAATGTGTATGTCCATAAATGATATCCTGACGCTTATACCCGAGGAGTGATTGCAAATGCCGCACACTATAATAGAAGGAGAAAACAGCGCCGAGAAAATCGGAGACATATTGTCGGGGCTCGGCGCAAAAAAATACCTTCTTGTCTGCGGCGGCTCTTTTGACAGGCTTCCCGTTAGGGACTGTTTTGACCGCATCCGCACACCGCGCGCGACATTTCGCGAATTCTCGCCCAACCCCCTGTACGAGGAGGTATGCAAGGGCGTGGAGCTCTTCAACCGCGAAAAGTGCGACGCCATCGTCGCAGTCGGCGGCGGCAGCGCTATCGACGTGGCGAAATGCATCAAGCTCTACTGCAGAATGGACCCCGGCAAAAGTTATCTCTCGCAGCCGTATCGCGACAGCAAGGTGCCGCTCATAGCCGTGCCGACCACCGCGGGCTCAGGAAGCGAATCCACCCGGTATGCGGTGCTCTATATCGGCGGCAGGAAGCAGTCGGTGACCCATGAAAGCATCGTGCCCGATTATGCGGTGCTGGACCACCGCGTTCTCGGCACCCTTCCCGTATACCAGAAAAAATGCACCCTGCTGGACGCGCTTTGCCAAGCCATCGAGTCTTGGTGGTCCATCAATTCGACAGAGGAAAGCAAGGGCTACGCCCGCAACGCTATCGAAACTATCATGCGGTATAAGGACGATTATATCCGCGATTGCGCCGATGAAGCCGCAAGGAAGATAATGGCGGCGTCCAATTATTCGGGCCGGGCCATCAATATTACGCGGACGACAGCAGCCCACGCCATGAGCTATATGCTGACCACGCTGTATAAGCTGCCGCACGGGCACGCGGTATCCGTTTGTCTGCCGAAGATATGGCGGTATATGCTGGCGCATCCCGAGCAGTGCATCGACCGTCGCGGGAAACGGTATGTAACCGAAACCTTCGAACAGATAGGCAGGGCCTTGGGTGCGGATACGGCAGCGGAGGCGATAGACGTATTTGAAGCGCTGCTTCGCGAAATGGGGATAGAGCCGCCCCAAACACAAAGCGCAAGCGACATGGATATCCTCAGCGCCTCCGTCAATCCCGAAAGGCTGAACAACAACCCTGTGCATCTGGACAAAAAGGCTTTAAGAGAGCTGTACGAGCAGATTGTCACGCTTAAAACCGAGGGGTAAAACATGAAGCTTGATTTTCTAAAGGGCTATGATTTTTTCACGGGCGTGCCCGATTCGCAGTTAAAGCCGTTATGCGATTACCTGATGAACGCCTACGGAATATCGAAAAATCACATCATCGCCGCCAACGAGGGCAACTGCGTTGCCATCGCCGCCGGATATCACCTGGCTACCGGTAAGGTGCCGGTAGTCTACCTGCAAAACAGCGGTATCGGCAATATCATAAACCCAATAGCTTCCCTTATGAACAGCAGGGTATACGGTATCCCCTGTATCTTCATCGTCGGTTGGCGCGGCGAGCCCGGCGTCCATGACGAGCCGCAGCATGCCTATCAGGGAGAGGTAACCGTAAAGCTGCTTGAGGATATGGGCATGCGGACATTTATTGTCGGTAAGGAGACGCCGGAAAAAGCGCTGGAAGCCGAAATGGCGGCGTGGGAGACGATTTTGGCCTCCGGGGGTCAGGTCGCCCTCGTCATCCGCAAGGGCGCTCTGGAATACGACGGCAAGGTCCGCTATCAAAACAGCTATAAAATGCTCCGCGAGGATATCATAAGGCGCATTGTCGCCATCAGCAAAGAGAACGCCATAGTATCGACTACCGGGAAGGCGTCCCGCGAGCTTTTCGAAATCCGTGAAGAAAGCGGGCAGGGGCATCAATACGATTTTCTGACAGTGGGCTCCATGGGCCACAGCTCGTCCATCGCTCTTGGCATCGCGCTGCAAAAGCCCGGTAAAAGGGTCTGGTGCATAGATGGAGACGGCGCCGTTCTGATGCATATGGGCTCCATGGCCCTTATCGGCAGCAGCAGGCCGGCCAATATGATTCATATCGTCATCAATAACGGCGCGCATGACTCTGTCGGCGGCATGCCGACAGTCGCCGGGAAAATAGACCTTGTCAAAATCGCCGAGGGCTGCGGTTATCCTCATGCGGTCGCCGTCGACAGCCCCGACGCCTTGGACGCGGCGCTTTGCTCCGCAAGGGCGCGGAGGGCTTTGTCCTTTATCGAGGTGAAATGCGCCGTCGGCGCAAGGGCCGGCCTCGGGCGTCCCTCCACTACGGCAAAGGAGAACAAGGAGAATTTTATGAAAATGCTGGCCGCGCAAAGCGGGCCAGCAGTCTGATAAAGGGAAAGGGCAAAGCGAATAAGAGCGGGCAGGCGGCCCTCCTCAGCCGCCGTCTATACCGCGCCTTTTATCTGACCGTCGTCCAACAGATTTAAAAACCACTCCAGGCAATAGACCATCCACCTTTGATCTCCGGTCATGCTGTCAGTAGAGCGGGGCCAGAATTCGTCCCTTGCGGGACCGCCCCAGTCTTTGAGCCATTCGTTGGTGGGCCTTGGCATAGGCACCTTGGGGGGTATGCCGAACCCCTTGTACAGTCTTTCAAACACTTCCCGCACAAGGTACTTGTTTTCCCCCCAGCGCACTCTTTCGATATCCAAATCGACGCTTAAGTATGTTTTGGCATACGGCGCCACAAACCTCATCCCCGCAAGCTCAAGGGCGTTGACGTACGAGCCTACGCTTTCGCGGTAAAAAACATCGCCGAAAAACTTGTGGACGTCGACATATCCGTCGACCGCGTGTTTTTTAATAGGCTCCGTAATCAATACAGGAGACTTCAAAGCCATGTACGGCTTAACAAACGCGTAGCGCTCGATAAACTCGCCCACTGTCCAGTCCTTAGAGAGGACGTTGCTCTGGCCCCCGTACAGGCAATCGGCGCTCTCGCCGAATATAAGCTTTGAAAACCCGTCGGCTTTTGCCTGTAAAGCGGCCTTGTAAATCTGCACCTCAATGGAGTGTATGGGCGCTCCCTTATGCGACATCAACAAGGGTGCAAAACTTATAAAATCCTCCCAATAGATTTCTATAACCTTATGCTTTAACCCGCATTCCTGCGCATATTTGGCTGCGGCAAAGGTTTCGTCGGTAACCGGAACCCCCGGCACGACGCACTTAAACGTATATGCCGTCGAGCCTTTGGGCATAAACTTCGCCAAAATAGCGGAATCGATACCGCCGCTTAAGGCTAACGCGGCCTTTCCGTCGGCCGTCTCCTCCTCAACCTGTCTTTTTAACGCGGCCTCCAGCTGGAGGCTGTTTTCTATCGGCTCGCGTTTAAAATCGACTTTGAATAAATTCGGCTTTATACCCTTTGCAAAGGCCTTTGTCCCGTCGACAACGGTCCTGTACATTAAAAATGAGCTCATGCAATACTCTTTATCTACCGTCATGCGCCTATACTAATCCTTTCGAACGGCGGCCAAAGCCTGCGAAATTTTTGTAGAGGAAACGCCCTTTGTATATGGAAAATACACTATTCTTATACCGGCCTGCGTAAACTCTTCCTCATAACTTTTCCATTTATCGGTGCCATACCAATCGTCGCCGACAAACAGGATGGTCGCCCCGAGCTTTTTGCACATAGTTAGCTTATCCATGTCGTACTGAGGCACCGCCGCGTCCACATATTTAATGCTGCGGACGATTTCTATGCGGTCGTGAAACGGTATCACGGCACGCTTGCCTTTATATGTAACCAGCTCGTCCGCCGTAACGCCGACAATGAGCTTGTCGCATAGGCCCTTGGCATTTTTGAGCAAATTCAAATGCCCGATATGAAACAGGTCGTATACTCCCGCGGTATAGCCTATCGTCACTTTCTACATCTCCTTTTTCCAATAGCATAATCCGTGAAAAGGCGGTCTTTGGCTTTCCGGCGGAATTTCCATATAGTTTTTATATTTTAGCTTCAGGCTTTGAGCATAATCTCCCTGGCACCAGAAGACTGAATCCCTAAAGGGTATTGCGACCCTGTTTTCGAGTTCTGATTTCTTGCTTACATCCTTTTGCGCCCATCCCCAGATTCCAACCGAGACATATTCGGATAAGTCATAAGAATACCGCCGGGCTTGTCTCGAAAGGGCGTCTCTGAATCTCTTGTGCCCCAGAATATAAAAAAACGTAGTGGCTATCTTTCTGTAAACCCGTTTTATCATATTCTTGTCCGGAACCTTGCGGCTGTCGATAATGCTGTGCTCAAGACAGCGTTTATATCTGCGCAGCTTGCGGAAATGCTTTTGCTGCTCTGAGGCGGACTCAGGCAGTCCGTCTATGGGGAAAATATCTATAAATACGCATTGCGTATTGTATTTTTCCCGCATCAAACGCTCCTTCATCACAGTCCTGTTATCCACCATTTTGATAAACGGCTGCGTATATTGGCGCACCTCGTAGTGCTCCCAGGGAGAAATCCTTGTCAGCTCAATAAAGCGTTCATAATCCGGTCTGGGCATTGAAACATCAATATCGTCGTCCCACGGTATGAAATCATTGTGTCGGACAGCTCCAAGCAGTGTGCCGCCGAACAGGTAATACCGCAGGTTGTTTTTATCGCAGAAAGTGGCAAATTCTTTTAAAATATCGTATAAAACGTCCTGCAATTCGTTTAGAGTGAAGGCTTTTACATCGTCCATCTTATACCCCTGTCAAAATCAAGCGTTGGATTTATTGCCCGAATCCTAATATAGCATTTGTTGCCGGATGTGTCAACAAGTCAAATGCCGAGGGTTTTGCAATACACGGCTGCCGTTTTAAAGCCTTGTAATTTATAAAAGGAAGGGCGTAAATATACCAAATTATTCCTTTGCGCTTTTTTAATTTTTCAAAGGCATAAGATTTGCCACAGGAGAAAATGGATACTGGTTTTACGGCGAAATATATTAAAGAAAACGGCATTATCCGAAGGCTAAGTATTTTATTTTGTTGCGTCTTTTAACTGCCCCTTAAAAATTTCTATTAAATGTCCCGGATTAAGGCCGCTTAGCATCAGTTTATTGTTATATCTTATTGGTTTCATAATAAATCCTAATATTACATTAGTAAATATCTGCGTTAACAGAGAAGCAAACGCGGCGCCGTTAATTCCCCATACCGGTATGAATATAAGATTTAATATGATGTTCGTTAATGCGCCGGAAAGGTTAAGGACCCAAAGGATTTTATGCTTTCCTTCCGCAAGTATCCATATGTTTCTCACCGAGCCCAAATATGAGAAGGTGGTGTACCATACAATAATACGCAATGCCGAAATTGACTCGCTATACTGGCTGCCATATAAAATTCCGATAATTATCGGAGAAAACAAAGCTATTATAACGCTTTGCATTAAAGCAAAGTATATTATTATCGAATAAAGCCTTGATACGTTCTTATCAAACGATATGCTCCCGTTCTTTTTGCTTTCAAATATCACCGGGCGCGCAGAATCAATAATCGCAGAAAACACAAACCCGGTCATCCCCGCGCATGCGACCGCCGCCGAATAATATCCCACCGCTTCGTTTCCGTTCATAAACTTTAACATGATTCTGTCAGTTTGGGCGAATATCGTTATCATCATATTTGATACGATATAAAATTTGCTTTTGGAAAACAACTTCTTTGCCCTATCCAGGGAAAAGGAGAATTTTTGACTGCCAAGCCTTTTATATATTATTATTAATACAAGCGCAATTATCGCGTAGTCTATAGCGTTTGAAACGGCAAACCAATAAACGCTTTTCCCCGTTGCCAAAAGAATTATTTTATATATTGAAACAAGCATATAGGCTCCGAGCATTGATAAAGAAACATATTTTGACAGGAGCTTTGCTTGAAACCAATACTGTATCATATCAATACTATGAAAAACCAACAGTATGCTATATAAAAAGCAGACTATGATTGTTTGTGTTTCTCCGGCGTTTGCGTACGCCGAAAAAAGGAATATCCCTATTATGCACAGAAAGGCGGATAACTGGCTTAGGGCCAGGGCGGTGCCTAAAATCTCCCCTTCCTTTTCGGGCTGGTTGACAATTTCCTGGACTAAAATTGAATTTAGCCCTAATTGCATGATGGGTATGAAAAATGCGACAATAGAAGCGGCATAATTTAAAACGCCATAATTTGATGGCCCTAAAAAACGGGCCACCAGCATTGCAACAATTAAACTTAATAATGATTGGACGACTTTACAGGAAATAATCCATATGCTGTTTTTAGCGACTCTATTTTTCATTATCATCATGTTTTTTCCCATATCCGTTTTTATCATTTAGAATATCGCCCAAACTTGGCTTTGGCGCTTTTAAGCCGACGTGCATACATAAAATTATATTCGCACTTATAGGCTCTGTCAATCCCTCGAGAAGGAGGGCCCTGTAATAAACGCTGGAGCTGCGCAGGGCTTGAAGGACCGCGAAACGGGAGGCCTTATATCATAAACCGCGATAAAAACGAGGGACCTTCCTCCGTTTTAAGGTCTGCCCCGTATATTGACGCAGAGCCGTCTTAAGTAGCGGCGTTATTCCATCTCGTCAGCCGCTGGCGGCCGCAGAGGCGCTGCCCGCCTCTTCGCCGTGCCCGGCGAGATAGGCCTGTATCATGACAGCGCACTCTATCCGCTTTTTCTGGAGGGCGCAGCTTACAGCGTCGGGCTCCGATATGCAGCCGTTTGAAAAATACGCGTTGGCGTGACAGCCGCCCGAGCAGAAAAGCTTTGCCCAGCAGCTTCTGCAGCGTTCCTTTGTCAGTATGCTGTTTTTTGCAAAAGCATCGCACAGCGCGGCGTTTTTGATGCCCGTGAACACGTCGCCAAGCGCGAACCGCCGTATGCCGTCGAACTGGTGGCAGGGGTACAATGTCCCGTCGGGCGCGACAGCCAGATAATCGCAGCCGGCGCCGCACGCGGCGATCCTTTTAAAAAGGCAAGGCCCGTCGTATATGTTGATATTGAAATGGTAAAAGCGGAAGCCCTCGCCCCTCGAAATACGGTCTATGTACCGGAGCGCCAAAGTCTCGTATTCGTTAAGCAGCGCCGGCAGATGCTCCCGCGTCAGGTGTATGCCGCTTCCCTTCCCCACTACTGGCTCCACCGATATCTCCTTAAAGCCAAGGTCGGCAAGGTGCATGACGTCCTCTGAAAAATCCAGGTTTTGCGCCGTGAAGGTGCCGCGGATAAAATAGCTTTTGCCGTTTCTGCCCGCCACAAGCTCCTTTGCGAGCGGCAGTATCCTGTCGTAGCTGCCGCGCCCGGCGCGGTCGCGCCTCATGGCGTCGTGCACCGCCCTGCGTCCGTCTATGCTTATCACCACATTGTCCATGTTACGGTTGATAAAATCTATCTTTTCGCTGTCGAGCAGCGTCCCGTTGGTCGTTATGGTAAAGTGGAAGCGCTTTCCGGTCTTGTCCTCAAGGCCCCTGCCGTAAGCGACGGTCTCCTTCACCACGTCGAAGTTCATAAGCGGCTCGCCGCCGAAAAAGTCTATCTCCACGTTGCGCCGCCCGTCCGATGCGTCCACAAGAAAATCCAGCGCCTTTTTGGCCACGGGCGCGCTCATAAGCTCCCTCTCGCTGCTATAGTCGCCCTTTGAGGCGAAGCAGTATTCGCACCTCAAGTTGCAGTCGTGCGAGATGTTGAGGCAGAGCGCCTTGACGCTCCTTCTATGCTCCTTTGACGACGCGGCGCTTATAAGCTGCTCTTCGTCGGAGAACAGCACGTTTTGCGTCACCAGCTCGGAAAGCTCGGCGCAAGCCTCCTCTACCTCCTTGCGGCCGTATTTCCCCGAAAGCCTTTGCACGGCCGATTCCTTCGAGGGCATGGCGTCGGCGTCCTTGAGTATATCGTAGCAGACGGGGTCAAGCACATGTATGCTGCCGCTGCCCCCGTCTATAGCGATGTTGTAGCCGTTTAACGAATAGGTGTGGACCACTTGTCTTTTCTCCTTTGCGGTCATTTTGGGGCGCCGCGGCGCCAGCCCCGGCAGCGAAATCCTCCCCTGCAGTTCTGCCCGCAAAACACGTTTACCGAGCCGCAGAAGGGACAGGCGTAACCGCCGCTTTGCGCGGCTCCGAGATTTTCGTAGCTCTCCGTCCACTCCCTGCCGCAGACCGCGCATTTCACCGGGCATATATTGCGCGTATAGTTGCCGCCCTCTATGTGTATGGCCTTGCCCGATATAAGGCTGTCGGCCACCTTTTCACGGGCGCTCAGCAGTATCCGCTGGAAGGTCGGGCGGGACACCTGCATCCTTTTAGCGCATTCCTCCTGCTCAAGGCCCTCCTTGTCCTTGAGCCGGATGGCCTCCAGCTCCTCGAAAAGCAGGGTGTTGCGCGGGCAGCCCGACGAGCAGGTCTTCGCCGGAACAAAGAAGGTGACCTCAGGTATGTTTTCGATTTTCCTCCATTTGGTGGGACGCGCCAACGCCATCAGCCCCTTTGCGTCGTTTTGTAATGCATAAAGAGACGCCGAAACAAAAGCTGTGCCGGCGTCCAAGCGTTCCGTCCATATTTAAGGATAGGGTTTTAAAGGGGTTTTGTCAACAGCCGTGGCGTATTTTCCGGTTTGAGGCTCAGGCGCTTTATTCGCTCACCCGAGCTTTCGGGCAAAGATTGAAAGCACCGACGGCACAGCCCACAAAAACTGCATTGCGAGGGCCTGCCAGACATTGATGGACGAGCCCGTGACGGTGAAGTAGAGAAGGAACATCAGGCTTATGAAAACGCCGGCGGCGCGCAGCAAAAGGCAGGTGTTTACGACATCGCGCACCCTCCGTGCGATGTTGAGCGCGGCGACGACGCCGGCGGCGCCGTTGACGGACAGAATACCCGCAGAGGCCGACTTAAGCGGCAGCACGCTTTCGCGGTACATGCGTTTTTCCTCCGCAAACGGCAAAAGGACGTCTGTCTTTGAAAGCGAGAAGCGTTCCTTTACAAGCTCTTCGGTGATGTTGCTGTCGTCGGTTATAACCACCAGCGAGGTGTCGTCGGAGCAAAAGCGGCGCAAGGTAGAGGCGGTGTCGTTATCCACGCCGTAATCGGTGAAGAATACCGCTATGGCGGAAGCGTCGTTGGCCAAAAGCATAGCCGGCGCTTTTGTTGACGATGCCGCCTCCAGCATTTTCTGCGATATCTCGGCGCCCGACGAGCGGATGAAAGCGAGCGTACCGAGGTAATAGCGGCGGTTGTCTATGATGCCCGTAACGCCCTGGTTGTCGACGCACTCGTAGCTTTCCACAGGCTTCAAGAGCTCAGGCTTATTGTCGACAATGGCCATAAAGGCATCCTTAAGGGGGCCTCCCATAGCGCATATAAGACTCGCAGCGGCAATCAGCACCTCGTCGATAGCCGACTTGCTGGTCACCCGCATGGACTGTACCACGGCCTTGTCCGGCGGGAAGAGGGCCTTGTCCGGAGCCACCACCATGTCCACGTCCTCATGGTGCCGGACGGCGCGGTAGCCGATTATAGCGCCGCCGTTTTTACGGCTGTACCGTGAAAGCACGTAAAAGGGCAGGGAAAAGGACAGCTCGGAAAACAGCGGCGCAGAAAGCGCAAGGCCGAGGACGACGATGGAAAACAGTTCCCCTCCCCGTCCATAGAACACGGCCGCGGCCGCCGCCGCCGCGCAGATAAGCATGGCGATAGGCGTAGTAATCTGCGAGGCCTTTTCGGAGGGGTCGTCGGAAAAGGATTTCTCGAAAAACCCGGTTATGGAGTCGACACAGCGAATGGAGCACGCCTTGCGGTCGCCGCCGAAAAAGCGCACCGGCATATGCGAGGTCTTGATTAGCGTACCCGCGTGCTTTTCTCCGGAGGACACCGCGAGCTCAAAATTCTGGACCACATTCTTGACGAAAAGAAGCTTGCCCAAAAGCGAAAAAGCGATTACCGATACCGGAACCACGGTGTAATAGGAGGTGTTCGGGCCCGCCTCGACAAGGCCCGACGCCATGCAGAAGTTATAGGCGATGGAGGCCCAAAGCGCAAGGGTGGGCAGCGTGTCGTTGTAGAAGCGAAAACGGAATATTCCCCCTATCACATTGCCCGTGTAACGGAGGTAGAGGAGAAACGCAGCGAGAGCGAGGAACAGATGAACCGCCGCGTAAACAAAGCCGGCCGGGTCGGTCAGGGCCTTGGGCAGAGGCAGGCCGAGCCGCGGGGTTAAGGTGAGGGCAGCGGCGGCAATGCTAAGTATAAAAGCCAGTACGGTCTTGACGGCCAACGCCCGTTTCTGCGACATAAGGAACGCGCGTATGTCGCCGGGGTCCTGCCAGTGCTCCTCGTCGTCAGTGTCGGCCAACGGCTCTTTTTTGGGCGTGCCGCCGTATATCTCGTAGGTCTCGTCCTTCAGCTCCGACTGCTTCTTATCGTCGCGGTCTATGACACGGCCCCATATGTCGCGCTCCTCGGTGCTGGAGCTGAAAATGATGGTGTCGGTCTTGAATGCGCGCCTTACGTTGTCGCTTGTGCGGTCGAATTCCCTGGACCAGGTGTTGTAAAGGGTGTCCTTTTGAAGCTTGAAGCTTTCCTCCTCCCTCTCCTTTTTGCTGCGGTAAATGCGCTCAAAGGTGTCGAGGTCGTCGGCGTCGGATAGCTGGGGCGCGGACGCCGGCCCTGGCTCAAGCTCCCGGAATGTCGGCGCTTGGGGCGCGTATTCCAGCTGCAAAGGCGTTTCGGGCCGCCCGGTTTGCGGCGTCTGCGGCACGGATGTGCCGGCGGCCGGCGCAGGCCCGTCAGCATTTGGGGCACAAGGTCCGGCCGTACCGGGCCGCGGCACCGGCTCTTTTCTCTCTGCGGGATGCATAAACACGCCCACGCGGGCGCCGGCGAAGCTTTGCGCGGTTTTCTTTGCGGTTTTCTTTTTGGAAAAAGGCTCTTTGCCGAACTCCATCATAATATCGTCAAGCAGGCTCTCTTTTGTCTTTTCGTCATAGGAGGACAAGTCCACACGATCAAGCGAGGCCTCCGCCTCCAGAAGCTCGTCCAGGCCTATTTTATCCCTCATCTCATTCACCCCTGCTCCTTATAGTTTTATCTCTCTGTTTTCCTCTGCCTAACCGCCTCGTACAGCAAAACGGCGGCGGCCGCCGAAGCGTTGAGGGAACCCACCTTGCCGAACATCGGGATGCGGACGGCCATGTCGCAGCGCTCTAAAACAAGCCGGGAAATGCCGGTGCCCTCGGCTCCTATGACCAGCGCCAGCGCGGTGCCGCTGTAATCGGCGTCGGTGTAAAGGACGCTTGCTCCTCCGTCGGCGCCGAACACCCAAAAGCCTCTTTCCTTTAGCTCTGTCACTGTCGACGCCAAGCTGGACACCCTCGCCACGCGCATATGGAAAAGAGCGCCCGCCGACGATTTCGCCACTGCGGCCGTCAATCCCACGCTGCGCCGTTTGGGTATGACCACGCCGTGCACCCCGGCCGCCTCCGCCGTGCGTATGACGGCGCCCAGGTTGTGCGGGTCCTCCAGCCCGTCGGCCAATAGCAGAAATGGCTTCTCGTCTAACGATTCGGCATAAGCGATAATATCCGAAAGCGAGCAGTAGTCCTTGGCCGCGGCGAAGGCCGCCACGCCCTGATGCTTGCGGTGCCCGCAAAGCTCGTCGAGCCGCTGGCGCGGCACCTGTATCACGGGCACGCCGCGCTCTCCCGCCAGGGCGAGGATGCGCGTAAGGGAGCCGTCGGGCTGACCCTTGACTATAAAAAGCTTATCGGTCGGCAGGCCGGCGCGCAGCGCTTCATATACGGCGTTTCTGCCGGCCAACAGCTCGTTTTTTTCACCCGGCGTAGAAAGCCGTTCGGACATGGCGCCATCAAACCCCTTCGCTTGTATGTATCGGCCGCCCGGTATGCTAAAATCGGCAGGGCCGCCTGTTGGCGCGCGCCGAATCGCTTGTTTTTTATTATACCACAGGCAGAGCGCGTTTTCAAATTGTCCTTATAATTTTTTTATCGGCCCGAATTTAAAAAAATTAACACTTGCTTTAAAGCCACGGCGAAGCGGCGACCCCGCCAAAACAAGGCCTGCGCCCCTTCTTGCGTGAAAGGCCAAAGCCGCATAAAAATGCCGGCCGCCGTAGAGTGCGGGCCGGTCGGGGCTACGTCTGGTAGTCCTTGTGAAACACGCTGTGCACATACGAAAGCTTAAACCCGCAGCGGGCGTAAAAATTCATGGCGGCGATATTATTGGTCTGCGTCGTTACGCAAATATCCTGCCCGCGGCGCGCCGCCTCCTGCAGCGCGGCCTGCATAAGGGCGGTGCCGACGCCCTCGCGCCGCGCGTTTTGGCTGACGCCTATAAGGCCTATGGTCATATGTCCGTTTTTGCTTTTGAGTGTGCAAAAGCCGCGTATCTTAGAGCCGGAGCGCACCACCAGCACACGGTCGGCCAAAAGGCCCGAGCAGCTGTTGTCCACCCAGCGGCGGTAAAGCTCGTCGGTCTTGGCGGCCCCGACGGAGGGCTCCAGCGCGAAGCGGCTGTACCGGCCCACCTCAATCGCGATATCGTAGAGAGCCTCCGGCCTGTCGACGCCCTGCCGGAATACGCTCACGCCGCCCCTGCCGCCGATATCACGCCTGCCGCCGTCCTTGGGCCATATGAACACCGCCTGCTGCTGGATGAATCTGAAGCCGTTAGCGCACAAAAGCGAGCAGAGCGCAATCCGCTCCTCGCTCTGGAAATGATAGATTAGCGACGTCCTCGACAAAACGGCCTGCCTGTCGATATGCCGTATATCATCTTCGCTTTGGATATCGCCGTCTGTCCGCTGCACGCGCCGCCCGAAAAACTCGCTGTCCCAGGGCAAAAACTCAAGCTCGGGCATAAGGCTTCTCCTTTCTCTTTGGCAAGGTCGTGAAAGCGGGGTCGCGGCAGGTGACCGGCGCCCAATGCCCGCCGGCGTCAGCCGCCGCGGGCGGCGTTCCCGTCAAGGCCCAGCTCTGCCGCCACCGTCCTCATGCCTTTGATGGTCTCGGTTATAAGCGTGTCAAGGCTCATGCCGAGCATTTCGGCGCCGCGTTCTATTGCCTCGCGGTTGACGCCGGCCGCAAAGCCCTTCTGGTTCCACTTCTTTTTTACGGAAGTCGTCTCAAGGTCAAAGAGGCTTTTGGACGGGCGCATCAGAGCTGTGGCAACGACAAGTCCCGTCAGCTCGTCGACGGCGTACAGCGTCTTTTCCATCGGCGTGCTCGGCTTTACGTCGTTGACGAAGCCGTAACC
>ENA-UOYA01002756-UOYA01002756.1-activated-sludge-metagenome-genome-assembly--contig:-NODE-2756-length-16591-cov-7.911708_pt1 | contig 16591 bp, 17 predicted proteins | sample MGYA00238163_ERZ764804 | MGnify/ENA primary metagenome ERZ764804 (study PRJEB28919, sample SAMN05720223) | activated sludge metagenome | isolation source: Anaerobic digester | place: Hong Kong... | reverse complement strand
GAGACGATCCGGGTGCGGCTGCTGAAGATCGGGGCGCGGATCCGGGTGACGGCGCGACGGATCTGGGTGTCGATGGCGGAGGGGTTTGCTCTGATGGAGGTGTTCCGGCAGGCGTGGCTGCAGCTGCGGTGCTGAGGCGGCGCAGAGCCGCAGGACAAGCCGGAAGCGAAGATCGATTTTGAGGCCTTGCGGGCGGAGCTTTGGCCGAAAACGTCTTCCGAAGAGCGATCGGAAGCCGGAGCGCGCCTTCCCGGCCCGGGGAAGGCCCCTCCAGACGGCGAGCGGCGCAATCGGCACTGAAAAATCGCACCGAAAATACCCCCCAGCCCTGCTCAAGGTGCCTCTTCAACAGTTTGTGAGAAATGCGGGCTAAGCCGTTCACCGCGAAAATGCTCGCCGACGCAATCGGGCGGCTGCTGGACCGCGCGAATCCGCCTCAGCCGATCTGATCTTCCAGCCGCGCGGCGAAATCCTCGCCGGATTCCAGCCACAAGCGGCGCCGCTCGACGGGTAGTTCCCGGGAGATTTCCTCCGCCAGCCGGAGCAGGCTTTTGATGTTGCTGCGGATGGCGATCGTGCCGCCTTCGGCGTCGTCGCGTAGCAGGAAGTCCTCGTCTACGCCGAGGCACAGGCGAAGATGATCATCGGAATCGCCGATGAAATCGGGGCCGAAGCATTCAATCGAAATGGGGGAGGGCTCCAGTTTCCATTCGTCTCTCCAGCGCCACAGTTCCCAGTACCCCTCGACTAGAAAGGCCACGTCGGAATGAACGTGATCGCGTGCGACCTCGATGACGTTCTCAACATTCGCTTCCTGGTTAAAGACAGTCTCTAAAAGCGGCGGCTCGACATACTCGAGCGCGTAGACTTCGAGCGAGCGAATGCCCTGCCGCAGGCGCGAAAAAGGAAACACCGCCAGGAGCTTCGCCAGATGGTCCAGCATGTTCCGCTCCCCGTAACCGCGCACCCAGAGCGATAAGAAAACCCGGTCAGCCAATCTTTCACCACCTAAGATTCCCGGCGGCCTCCGCCACCAGGAAGAGTCCGAGTAAGGTTACCACAGCCGCGCTCGCCACCGGCAAGGAACGCGTGAAACGGTTTTCGCCGGCTATCGCGCGCAAGGCCGGCGCCGCCAGCACCATGGCTATGCCGATCGCAATCAGCACCGACGCCAAGCCCAGGCTGAATACGGCCAGCAACGCCAGCCCGAGTCCCAGCTTCCGCAGCGAAATAGAGATCATCAGCACCACCAGGGCTTCCGGGCATGGCACCAATCCTCCCGAAAAACCGAGCGACACCAAACTGCCTTTCCCAGTTGTTTCGTGGTGGTGGTGATCCGGCAAGCCGCCGTGGGAATGCGGGTGGAGGTGGCTGTGGTCATGATGCGCCGCACGCCAGCGCGCGCCCAGCAGCCAGATGCCGATTCCCGCCACCAGCGCGCCGCTCACGAGCGCCAGCAGGGGATAAATGCGGTCGAGAGAGACGCTTCTCGACGCGTAGAGCGTCGCCAGCCCCAGCGCGAAGACGCTCGCCGTGTGCGTGATCGTGACTACGCCGCCGAGCAGCACGGCATCCACGACGCGGCCACGGCTGCCCACCAAGTAGGCCGCCACGATGGTCTTGCCGTGCCCCGGCGTAAGCGCGTGCGCGGCGCCCAACAGAAACGCCGTCGCGAGAGCGCCCGCAAGCACAAGCGGATCGGAAGCCGGAGAAGCGAGGATCTGTTCGAGCCGCGCCCGGCCGGGCAGTTCCAATAACAGCGCCGCGGGACTCAGCAGGTCCTCCTCATCGCAGTTGCTCGGTCACCGTGACGGGTTCCCTGAGCCGGAAACTCAGTCGCGTTTCGACAGGCAGCACGGCGGGCTTGCCGCGCGTGGCCATGACGGTTCCGGTTCCGGCCGCGCCACCCACGCCGGCGCCGATGGCCGCGCCCTTCCCGCCCCCGGCAATCGCGCCGATGATCGCTCCGATACCGGCACCGGCGCCGACCTTGGCGGCATCACTCTTAGTCGACTTAGGGCCTTCCCGTACGAAGGGATCGGTCTGGATATGAATCTTCTGCCCGTCCGAAGTGGTGAACTGGGTCAGCTCGACGGAAAGCTGCGCTAATCCTTTGACGCGCCCGGCCTTTTCGGCGGAAATCACTTTGCCGGACACGCGGGCGCCCCGCTCGGCGATGACGTACCCGTCGACGACCACCGGCTGATCGAGCGTCGCGCTGAAGCTATCGCCGGCCTGGACGCGGTCGCTGGAGAGCGCTTCCATCAGACGCACATTCAGCAGGGTGCCGGCCGTCAAGGTCACTCGTTTCGGCTCGGGCGGAGGCGGGGGCGGTGTAACGGGCTGCTCCTGCCTGGCGACGGACGGCGCAGGCGCGGCCGGTTGCGCGGGCGGAGCCGCCTGGGGCGAGGAGGAGGCAGGCGCGGCTGGAGCGGCCGGGGCTTCCGCCGCTTCCGTTCGCGGGGAAGCGTGGCGCGGGCTCAGCCGCGAAGTTCGAGTCGGGGCCGGCTTCACGGGTTGCGCGGGTTCGGCTACCGGAGCCGGTTGCGGTGGCGCCGCTTCGGGCGCGGGCGCGGCAGGCATTGAAGTGCTGGCCACGGGCGCCGGTTGTGGCGGGGCGCTCTCCCTCTTCACCACGAATAAAACCACCCCGGCCGCGACGGCAGCGCCGAGTACAAATGCCAGTACAGCTCGCGTCATAGCGTTCTCCTCTCCATACTAAATTCAACGCGGCGGAATGCACACACGTTTCAGTGGCTCTCGTTTTGTACGCGCTGCCGCACCGTTCGCTAGAATGGTGGCTGACCCCAGTATGCCTCAGCTACCGCCATTGATGCGCGTCGGAAGTGTGGAGGTACACCCCGCGACGGTGCTTGCGCCGATGGCGGGCGTCACCGACACAGTCTTCCGTAGACTTATCCGCCGGCAAGGCGGCTGCGGCCTCATTGTTACCGAGTTCACCAGTTCGCACGGTATCGCTTGCAGCACTAACCCGCGCAAACCCACTCGCTCCATGCGGTACCTGGCCTTCACCGAGGATGAGCACCCCATTTCCGCGCAGCTTTTCGGTTCGAATCCGGAAGTGATGGCCCGCGCGGCCGCGGTTTGCCAGGAGCAGGGTTTCGACCTTGTGGACATTAACTTTGGCTGCCCGGTGAACAAGGTGGTGCGCTGCAACGGCGGCTCCGGGTTGTTGCGCGACCTGCCGCTGGTGGAACAGATCCTGAAGGCCGTGCGCGCGGCCATCACCATCCCACTAACCATCAAGATCCGCAGTGGTTGGGACGAGAACGACATTGTGGCGGTGCGCGTGGGCCGCATGGCGGAGGAGAACGGCGTCGACGCCATTACGCTGCACCCGCGGACCCGCAAGCAAGGCTACTCAGGACATTCCGACTGGCGGCACATCGCTGAACTCAAAGCGGCCGTCAAGATCCCGGTGGTGGGCAACGGCGACATCGTCACACCTGAAGACGCCGTGCGCATGGTCGGCGAGACGGGCTGCGATGCCGTCATGGTGGGACGCGCGGCGCTGTCGAACCCGTGGATCTTCCAGCAGATCGCGCAGTACGCCGAGACCGGCAGCTATCGCACGCCCGGCCAGCAGGACCGCCACCGGATGATTCGCACTTACTTCTCCATGCTGGTGGAACACGGCGCGCCGGACATGGTCGGTCGCATGAAACAGTTCGCCACCTACTTCACGCACGGCGTCCGTGACGGCGCGCAGTTGCGGAGCCGCATTCACCACTCGAAGGACGCCTCCGAAATCGTCGCCCAGGTGGAGGAATTCTTCCTCGCAGGGCGGGAGGCGGCGTGAAGAAGGTCCGCATCTTCACCGACGGCGCCTGCCAGGGCAATCCGGGACCGGGTGGTTGGGCCGCCATTCTCCGCTACCAGGGCTGCGAGAAGGAAATCTACGGCTGCGCGCCGCAAACAACGAACAACCGCATGGAGCTTTGCGCCGCCATCGAAAGCCTGCGGCTGCTCAAGGAGCCCTGCGAAGTCGAAATAACGACCGACAGCGAGTACCTGAAGAACGGCATCACAAGCTGGATCAAAGGCTGGAAGCGGAACGGCTGGCAAACGGCGGCCAAGAAGCCGGTGCTGAACCAGGATCTGTGGAAGGCGCTCGACGAGCTGACCGCAAAGCACAGCGTCCGCTGGCTTTGGACCAAGGGGCACGCCGACCACGCCGAAAACAACCGTTGCGACGAGTTGGCCACGCACGCCGCTCGCGAGCAGGTTTCCAGCCATCCGGCACGCGGCCAGCGCGCCGTGTGACAATGTACCCATGACGCGGTCACGAGTTCTCGCATTAGCGGCCGGCTTGCTGTGCGCCGCCTGCGCTTTCGCGCAGATCAGCTCCGACGAAAAGAAGCAGGGTTTCCGGCCCATCTTCAACGGGAAGAACCTGGATGGATGGGATGGCGACCCACAACTGTGGAAAGTTGTTGACGGTGCCATCGTCGGATCGACCGACGGCGTGAAGCTGAAGCATAACACGTTTCTGGCTTACAAGGAGAACTTTTCGAACTTCGTTCTGCGCCTGCAGATCAAGCTGCGCAATCACAACAGCGGTATCCAATTCCGCAGCCAGACGTTCCCGGAGTGGGTGGTGAAGGGCTACCAGGCCGACGCGGCCGAGGGCGCGTGGTGGGGTTCGATTTACGAAGAGGGCGGCAAGCGCGGCGTGCTCGCCAACGGCTGGACCGGCAAGGGCGAGAAGGTTGTTCGCGCGGGCGACTGGAACGATTACGAGATTTTCGCCAAGGGCGACATGATCCAGTTGACGCTCAATGGTTTGGTGACGGCCACCATTTGGGACAAGGCCGGCGCGAGCGGGATCATCGCGTTGCAGTTGCACGCCGGGCCGCCCATGCAGGCTTCGTTCCGCAACATCCGCATAAAAACCTTAGACTAGTGAGATCTTGAGACTCGCACTATTCGGCGGCACCTTCGACCCGATTCATGCGGCGCATCTTACGGTAGCTCGCGAGGCTGCGGACCGCTTCGCCCTTGATCGAGTGCTCTTCGTCCCCAACGCGCACCCGCCGCACAAGGGGGGGACCGTCACGGCGAGTTACGAAGATAGGGTGCGGATGGCGGAACAGGCGTGCCAGGACGACCCACGCTTCCTGGTGTCGAGGCTTGAAGCGGGCGCCCGGAGGAGTTACTCGATCCTAACCATAGAAAAAGTCCGGCAGAGCCTTGGCGCAGGCGACGAACTGTTTTTTCTCATCGGCTCGGATGCTTTCGCCGAACTGGGGAGCTGGTACCGCTGGCGGGACGTGGTCGCGGAGGTCGAGTTCATCGTCGTGACGCGCCCCGGTCATCAATACACAACGCCGCCGGGTGCGCGCGTGTTGCGATTGGAGACACTGGCACTGCCGGTGTCCTCTTCGGACATACGCGCGGCATTGGGTCGCGGGGAGACGCCGCGAGAGTTGCCTGCGGCGGTTGCGGCATATATTCGCGAACACGGATTGTACCGGTAGCTTTAGAAAGGGGGGCGTTCTTGATGAAGGCTACGATCACACTCTTTGTCTCGGCCTGGCTGAGCGTTGCCATGGCCGCGAGCACGGCACGCTATCGCATCGAGACGACCGGCGCCGTGCGTCCCTCGGTAGTAAAGAGCTTTACACTGTCGCGCGGGCCTGAGTGGATTCACCTGGGCGCGACCAAGGCGAACGGGCAGCGATTCGACGTCTGGTTGAAGAGCGCGGCTTACCCATCGGCGCAACTGGACGAGGCGCGCAGGCAGATCTCCCGCTACATCTTCCGGGAAGGCTCTGCACCGGCACGCGAGTACCGTAACGCCCTGACGGGCGGAACCGTACTCCCTGCAATGGGTGGTTGGGAGTACATGTTGCCGCAGCCCATGGAGGAGGCATTCCCGGAGCATGTACGCTATCTGGGCCATCGCTACGTGCGAGAGAATCTCTCGGACGAATCCGCCGTCGCGCCGCCGGAAGACATTCAAATTGTCGAACTGCGGCCCGACTTATTGGTCGGCCCCGCAAGCAACCGGCGCCAGAAGGACGAAACCCGGCGCTGGGACGATTCCGAGTACGAGTTTGTGCGCTTGACGCGCGCCGACTACCGCGAGATGGCCGCGGCGGGCGTCACCTGCGTGTCGGTCGACGAGGAGCAAGCCGGCTGGGCCGAGGAGTTGGGCCTGTTCTACTGGGGCGGCGGCAAGGGTCTGCCCTACCCCGAACTCCTGTACCGGAGCCAGTACTTGGGTCCGACCATGTTTCTCGACGAGCCGGCCGTGGGTACACGCGATCACGTGATCCGGCCGAGACTGGCCAAGGACCCGGCGTTTCGTAAAGCCATCACACCGCAGATCGCTTTCGACGAGTTCAGCAAGTATTACGGCCACACGCTCCGCGAAGGGCCGCCCATGACTTTGATCAAGAGCCTGGCCGCCCGCGCCGACGTGGATTTGGGCGACATGCGCTTCGCGCAACAGAATCTTTATAGTTGGGAGACCATGACAGCCACCGCGGCCTACCAGCTTTCGCGCGACCCGCACGTACCGGAAGCCATGGTTTTCGAACCGCCGGGACGAATCGGCACTAAGCGCACGATCCCGGAGATGGACATGAGCTACGGCGTCCAGATCCGGCCGGACGACCCGCGCGCGCTGATCGACGTCATCATCGGCTTCCTGCGCGGCGCGGCGCGTCTCACGAACAAGGGTTGGGGCGTGAGCATTTACGGGAGCGTGCAGCGCAACGACGCGCCTTTCTGGTTGACGCACGCCTACGACCTGGGCTCCACGCGCTTCTTCTTCTGGGATAACGCGCGGCTGGCGTGTGTGCCGTACAGCGAGGTCCTGGCGCTCGCGCGGCACTTGAAGCAACACGCGGCGGAGCACCGGCACCGCGATTTCGCCCAGCTCAAGAAGGCCGCCGAGGCAGTGATCCTTCTGCCGCCCGGCTACAACCTCGGCCACGTGAAGATGGGGCGCGGCGAGCTCTGGGGCGTCGGCGAATTGAACCTGGAGCGCGCGAACACACAGGGCGTGAAGTACCGCAAGGTGATGCAGAACTTCTTCACGGAGATTGAGCGCTGCCTGCGCCTTGGCATCTCGTTCGATTTGCTGTGGGACCTTCCGGGCATCGCACCGCAGGGCTACCGGGAAATGGTGCGAATTCGGGAGGACGGCAAGGTGGAGGTCCACGCCGCGGGCAAAAGCATGGTGCTGGATGGCGCCCGTGTTCCGGCACGTCCTGCCGGCGCGGCGCCACAACTCGCGATCACGTTTAAAGCGCGCAGCGACGGGAAGTCCGTTGAGGTCGCTGCACTCGCAACGGTGACGGAGACCACGGCCCCGGTGTACTACACGGTGGGCGCGGACTTCGGAGGCATCTACCACAACGCCATGGTGGCCTGGGAACTTTACGGCCCTGAAGAAGAGGACTACCTTTTCCTGATGCCCGATAAGCTGAGGCCCACCGTGCGCAAGACCGCCACCGGCGGCGAGGCCGAAACCAGGTTCACCATTCTGAAGGCTGGCCGGTACCGGCTGCGCGCTTCGACGGTCGACCAGGCGGGCCGCTCGACGGTGTTGTGGAAAGAACTGGAAGTCTTGACGGACCCAGTGAGCGGACGGCTCGAATTTAAGGCCGCGCCTTAGCCGTGAGGGCTTCTCGCGTCTTCTCGAGCGTGCTTATCAGCGATTCGCGGGGCAGTCCGCTCACGATGGGGTTGATCAGCCAGGCCACCGCGCGGGGGACATCGCGCGTGAGCGAGATGGCGCGGCATTCCACATACACACCGCCGTCGCGCTCGCTCACCCACCAATAGGCGTTAAAGCGCCACAGAAAACCGTGGCCTTCACCGGGCGCTTTCTCGCGTTCCTTGGGGGTGTCCGGATCCTCGACCTCGGCGATCTTGGTGGAAAGCGAACGGCACACCGCGCGGCGCGGGCCGACGCTCTTCCACCGAATGTCGTACTCGGTGTTGAGCACGACGGTAAGGACCTTCTTCTTCTTCAACCTCAGGTAAGTAAGAAAGTGGTCTCCATCGCGCCTGATCAGCTTCGATGCGAGCACCTCGGGCTGGTAGATCTGCGCGTGCCGGTTGTAGTCCTGCAACAGCCTCACGGTGTCCTGAAGCCGGGCGCCGGGGATGAAGACGCCGCCGATCCAGTCGTGCACCAAGCCGCCCGGGACATCGATGGGGTGGCCTCCGTTCAGCGCTTCCACAGGAATCTCGCCGTTCCTGATTCGCGCAAGCAAGGTGCTGGAGGCTTCGCCCCATAAGGGGGCATTAGGGTCTGAAAAGAGCGGATTCAGTTCCCGCTCAGTGCGGAACATGTAGTTCTTGAAGGCAGCCAGCGTCTTGCCGGAGAGGTCCGCCGACCACGCGGCGGAACACAAAACCAGCGCTATCCACAACCGTGGCGGATTCATCTACGATGACTATTGTGCAACAGGGGATAGGATCATTCCAGCAGGCCGAACGCGCCCACACGAGCCTCCTCGCGCCCATCGAAAAGAAAGTCCTCGTCTGGATGGCGCATCGCGCGCCCGGCTGGATCAATCCCGACCACCTGACCGTCCTGGGCCTGGCATCCATGGCCGGCGCCGGACTGAGCTACTGGTACTCGCGCTGGGACCGGGCGGGCCTGGTATGGGCAATCGTGTTCCTGATCTTGAACTGGCTTGGCGACAGCCTGGACGGAACGCTGGCGCGCGTCCGCAACCAGCAGCGGCCCCGCTACGGCTTCTACGTCGATCACGTGGTGGACGCCGCTGGGACATTCTTTCTGCTCGCCGGTCTGGGCTCGTCGGGATATATGAGCGAGCGGGTGGCGGCGGGGCTCATCATCGCGTACTTCCTGCTGACCATCGAAGTCTACTTGGCAACCTACACCATCGGGAAGTTTCACATCTCGTTTTGGAAGTGGGGCCCCACGGAGTTGAGGCTGCTTCTGATGATCGGGAACGTGGCGCTGTTCTACAGGCCTGTTGTGACGCTCTTTGGCCACAAGTACTTGCTTTTCGACGTCGGCGGCGTCATAGGAGTCCTCGGCATGACGCTCATGTTTGTTTGGGCGGCGGCGCGGCACACGCGGCGTCTTTACCGAGAGGAGCCCCGCGCCTAGCCGTGCTGCTACGCTGGCTGAAGTTCAACACGGTCGGGCTGATCGGCATCGGTGTGCAACTGGCCGCGCTCGCTCTTTATTCCGGTCTTCTTCACATACATTACCTGGTGGCAACCGCGATGGCCGTCGAAACGGCTGTGCTGCATAACTACGCCTGGCACGAGCTGTGGACCTGGCGCGACAGGCGTTCACCGGGGGACGGATGCCGCGCAATCGCATGGCGCCTGCTGCGATTTCACCTCGGCAACGGACTGGTTTCGATTCTGTCGAACCTCCTGTTGATGCGGTTCTTCGTGGGTTCGGCGGGCATGAAGGTGATGCCGGCCAACCTGCTGAGCATCGCCATCACGGCGGTCGCCAATTTCCTGATCGGCGAGTTCTTCGTTTTCCGGCGCACGGCGCCGTCGGACCGCTCTGATTCGTGACAGGATGAAAAGAACATGAACTTGGCCGATTTGCGGGCAAAGTACCGCGCCCTCCTGGTGGAAGGCCGCCGTGGATTCAATTGCTGACCGGCTTCGCGAGACCGATGCCGTGCGTGCGCGCGCGTGGCTGCGCTCGCTGCGCAACGCAGTCCACGATCCGCTCCTTGCGCGCTATCTCGCCTGGAAGTACGGCGAGCAGCGTTTGCTCGCGCGTGCCGGCTACAGATACCCGGCCGTGTGCTTCCAGGCGCCGCAAGCGGAGGTCGAAAGCGTCCTGGGCGCGCTCGATGCAACACCGGCTACCACTGCGAGCCAGGGTGCCGCCAGCCGGCTCGGTTTGCTGGTCGATCCACGGCTGACCAACGGGTATGTCTATGTGATGCGCCGGCTCTCGCCGGGTTCGCGCCTCGCCATCGATTGCGGTCTGGGCCGCTATTTTGGAATGCTGGACACTTGCTCGGCCCTCGAGATCGAGCTGCGCGCTGCGGTTTGCGAAGGCGCGCAGGACGAGGCAGCGCTCGATACCAGGCTGCCCCTGCGCAAGGCCGCGCATGAAGCCGCGGGCGGTGATCCCGTCGACTGCGGCGCCGGGCGCGATGCGGCCGTCGGGCTCTCGATGCTGGTCGCCTGCAACGCGCGCGACGGCTACCGCATGCGGCTGGCGCGACGCGGCGATGGCGGCCTAGCGCTCGGCGGCGGACAGTTCCACGTGGTTCCTTCCGGCATGTTCGACTTCGCGGATGCGCGGCGCGATTACAACGTCCTCGCCAAGCTGCGCGAGGAATATGCCGAGGAGCTGTTCGCAAACAGTCCGGGGGTGTTGGAATATCTGGACCAACTGCTGGCCGACGGTGACGCGCAACTGGTTCTCACTGGCATAGCCGTGAATCTGCTCAACCTGCGCCCCGAGATCTGCACGCTGCTCGTCATACATGATCCGAAGTGGTTCGAAACGGCGCGGCGCGCGCGGCTCAACGATGAGTTCCTGCCGGAGACGACATCGGGAGGCTTCGACGGCTGGGTGCGCCTGGCCGGCAATGAAGAAATGATCACGGAGGCCGGTCTTGAGCCCGATCGCATGATCCCACCGGGAGCGGCGGCGTTCTGGATGGGCGTCGACGCGCTAAGGGCCAATCTGCGCTTTGGACTCACCCGAGAGTGACAAAAGCGGATGGCGCCCATAGAATCATTTGAGACAACCGGAGGACATGGACGATGAGGTGTGCATTGTGCTTGGGGGTGCTGATCTGCATGACAGCCTTCGCCGCGCTGGGCGGGCCTGTATTCGTAGGCTCCTACGCTGTCTATGACGGCCCTGCATGGCAGACAAATCCGCCCGTTTACAGCGCCCAGGAGGCGGCTGCCCTCTTGTTCGGCGGCTCGCCGGGCGACTACGCGATTTCCATTGATCCCTCGCTGGATCCATCCACAATCACGCACTCGGGCTGGTATGACGGCTGGGGGGAGCACAGCGGAATGATCTTCGCCGAGAACTACAAACTCGACGTGGGTCCCCCGGGATACAACGACCCAGGCGGGGCGCCGACCGCGCGCTCGGCTTACGTTCACGACGGTCTGGATGACACAGCTACTTACCGCAACTACGTCTGGCTGGCCGATTCAGTCCCAGAACCTGGAACCTGGGCGCTGATAACAACTGGCCTGGCGCTGGCGGCTCTGCGTCGCAGGAAGCGGCCCTTGTAACTTGGCCTCCGGTATGCCGAGTCTGCCCGGCACAAGCTGCCGCTTGTAGTCCCAACGAGCCATCCGAAGAAGCGCAACCGCGCCATGCCCGGTTGTGCCGCCGAAGTCATCGCATCGTAATTACAATGGATTGGATGCTGCGCGTCTCTGTGCTGTTGCTCTCCACAATGACTCTCCCGGCAGCCGATTTGATACTCCATCACGGCCGGGTAGTAACCGTAAACAAGGAGTTCGCCATCGCGGAAGCCGTCGCCGTGAAGGATGGGCGCATCGCGGCGGCCGGCAGCAACGGCGAAATCCTGCGCATGAAGAACGCGCGCACGATCATGGTAGACCTCGGCGGCAAGATGGTGCTGCCGGGGCTGATCGACAGCCACGTACACTCGGCCGGCGCGTCGATGTACGAGTTCGATCACCCGATCCCCGACATGGACACGATCGCCGACGTGTTGGCTTACGTTCGATCGCGCGCGGCGTCGATTGCGCCCGGTGAGTGGATCACGCTTTCGCAGGTCTTCATCACGAGGCTGCGCGAGCAGCGCTATCCGTCGCGGGCGGAGTTGGACGAGGCCGCGCCGCGCAATCCGGTGGTGTTCCGCACCGGCCCGGACGCGTCGTTGAACTCGCTTGCGCTCAAGCTCAGCGGCATCAGCCGCGATCCGTTTCCCGGCGAGGGGCGCCTGGGAAAAGTGGAGCGGGACCCGAAGATCGGCGAACCCACCGGCATTGTGCGCAACGCGCTGCGGCTGATCGCGGGGCGGGCAACCGGGCGCACGCCCACCATGGACGACCGCCGGCGGCGCCTCAAGATGCTGCTGGCCGATTACAACTCAGTGGGAATCACCAGCATCGTCGAGCGCACGGCCGGCGACGATACGGTCGAACTGTTCCGTTCGCTCAAACAGTCCGGAGAGCTGACCTGCCGCACTTTTGTTACCTATAGCGTCGATCCACAGCAGCCTATCGAAAAGATCGAGGAACAGATCGGCAAACTGGCGGCTAGCCCCTTGCACCAGTACGACAACATGTTGTGGGTGCGCGGCGTGAAGGTCTTTCTTGACGGCGGCATGCTCACCGGCAGCGCTTACATGCTCAAGCCGTGGGGCGTCAGCCCGATCTACTCGATCACCGATCCCAGCTATCGCGGGATGTTGTACATCGAACCCGCCAAGCTGTTCCGGATCGCGCGCGCGGCGCTTTCCCGCGACATGCAGTTGACCGCGCACACGGTGGGCGACGGCGCGGTGCGCGCACTCTCTATCGCCTATGAAGAGGTTTCCAACGAGTTTCCGGTGCGCGAGAAGCGCCCCTGCATCAGCCATGCGAATTTCATGACTATGGAAGATATCGAACGCATGCGGCGCGCCGGCATCGTGGCCGACATGCAGCCGGCGTGGCTGCGCATGGACGGCGCCACGCTCGCCAAACATTTCGGCGAGGAGCGCCTGCGATACTTCCAGCCCTACCGAACGCTATTCGAGCGCGGCGTGGTGGTGGGAGGCGGCTCGGACCACATGCAAAAGATAGGCAGCCTGCGCTCCAACAATCCCTACAACCCGTTTTTGGCGATGTGGACTACGCTGGTGCGGCGGCCTCGCTGGACCGAGAAGCCGCTCATCCCCGAAGAGAGCATCACGCGCGAACAGGCCATACGCTTCTACACCATCAACAACGCCTACCTCACGTTTGCGGAAAAGGAGAAGGGCTCGATCGAATCCGGCAAACTGGCCGACCTGGTGGTGATCGACCGCGACATCCTGCGCTGCCCGGTGGACGAAGTGAAGGACGTTACGGTCGAGCGCACCTATCTGGGTGGAAAGCTGGTTTACAGCCGGCCGTAATTCGCCCTACGGCACTCTCACAACTTCTCGGCGATGGACTGAGCCTGCAGGAACTGAAGCAGATAGTCCGGACCGCCGGCCTTGGAATCCGTGCCGGACATATTGAAGCCGCCGAACGGATGGGCGCCCACCATGGCGCCCGTGCACTTGCGGTTGAAGTAGAGGTTGCCGGCGAAAAACGCGTCTCGCGCTTTCTCGATCCGGGCGCGGTCGCGGGAGAACACGGCGCCGGTGAGGCCATACTCGGTGTCGTTGGCAAGTTCCAGCGCGTGACCGAAATCCCGTGCCGCCGTGACCGCCAAAACGGGGCCGAAAATCTCCTCCTGGAAGACGCGCGCTTTGTGGTTCACACCATCGATGATGGTTGGCTGGATGAAGTAGCCGTCGCCGGGGGCGCGCTGGCCGCCCGTGATCAAGCGGCCTTCCTTCCGCCCAATGGCGATGTAGCCGAGAATGGAGTTCACCGCCGAGGCGTTGATCACCGGACCCATGTAGTTGTCCGGATCCTCGCTCGGCCCCACGCGAAGCGTCTCCACCTTTGCCTGCAGCCGCGCGAGAAACTCATCGTGGATCTTCTTGACGACGATGAGGCGCGAACAGGCCGAGCACTTCTGTCCCTGGTAACCGTAAGCCGAGGCGCTGACGCCGGCCACCGCGGCTTCGAAATCGGCCGTTTCATCGACGATGATGGCGTCCTTGCCGCCCATCTCGGCGACCACGCGCTTGATCCAGCGCTGTCGCGCCTGGGGCTTGGCGGCGAGTTCGCAAATTCGCAAGCCGACTTCCCGCGAGCCGGTGAAGCTCACGAAGCGGGTCAGCGGATGTCCCACCAGGACGTCCCCCACGACAGAGCCGCTGCCGGTGACGAGCGCGAAACTTCGCGGTGGAAAGCCGGCTTCGAGCAAGACCTCGACGAATTTGGCGGCGATAGTCGGCGTGTCGCTCGACGGTTTAATGACCACTGTGTTCCCCGTCACCAGGGCAGCCGTCGTCATGCCCACCAGGATCGCCAGCGGGAAATTCCAGGGCGAAATGATCACGCCAACGCCCAGGGGAAGGTAGCGAAGTTCGTCCCGCTCGCCGGGCAACTGAACCACGGGGGCCGGCAATGAGTAACGCAGCATCTCGCGCGCGTAATACTCGCAGAAGTCGATGGCCTCACTCACGTCGGCTTCGGCCTCCGGCCATGTCTTCCCTGCCTCGTAAACCAGCCATGCGTCAAACTCGAGCTTGCGCTCGCGGAGAATACGGGCCACTCGCAGGAGCATGTGCGCGCGAAGTTCAGCGCTGGTGCGGCGCCACTCCGGATAGAATGCGAACGCAGACTCGACGGCTTTGGCGGCCAGTTCACCAGTGGCCTTCTGGTGCACGCCCACCACTTCGTCGGGGTGCGACGGGTTGAGGCTGCTCAGCTTGGTTTCGGCCTTGACTCCCTCGCCTCCGATCCATAGCTGGTACTCGCGGCCGAACTCGCGCCGCACGCGAGCAAGCGCTTCGTGCATGCCGGCGCGGTTAGCCTCTATTGTGAAATCGAGGTACGGCTCGTTCCGAAATGCGGGCAGGGACTCCCCCCGCGGAGTGCTGGAGTTACCCATTTTCCACTCTCCGTCCGGGCAGGACGCCCCCGGCTAGCCTTCGACGAGTTTGCGGCCGCGCTCGAACATGTCAGCGGCCTCGTCGGCGAGTTTGCGGCCCTTGTCGTACAGATCGCGGCCCTTGTCCACGATTTCCTTGCCGGTGTCGGCCAGCGCTTCCCGGCCTTCGCACGCTTTCTTGGAGATATAGCGCCGCGTCTCTTTGCCGGACGCCGGCGCGAACAACAAAGCGATGGATGCGCCTACGGCTGCGCCCGCCACGAACCACAGGAGTTTACCGGTATCTTCTTCAGACATGTGCACGTGCCCCTTTCCGCTCTCATTGTAGCCGATGCGACTTGGGGCGGGCACAATTGCTGTATGCTCATGGCGGAGGCGCCATGAAAGCTATCGCTGTCTATCCGGGCAAACCGGGTTCGGTCCACTTGCGCGAGATTCCCCTACCCCGGCTCGAAGAGATAGCCGCGGGACGCGGCGTGCTCGTCAAAGTACTGCGCGTCGGCGTGGACGGGACCGATCGCGAGATCGTCGCGGCCGAGTACGGCGCAGCACCCGCAGGCTGCGACTTTCTGGTGCTGGGCCACGAGAGTCTGGGCCGCGTGGAAGCGGTGGGAGCGAACGTGCGCGAATTTGCGCCCGGCGATTACGTAGTGGCCTCGGTGCGCCGGCCCGGCGCGGGCTTCTATGACCGCATCGGATCCCAGGACATGACCACCGACGACGTCTACTACGAACACGGCATTAGCCAGGTGCATGGCTTTCTAACCGAGTATTACGTCGAAGACGCCGCGCTGCTGGTAAAGATTCCGGACGCCCTCGCCGGGGTCGGCGTCCTGCTTGAGCCGTTGTCGGTGGCCGAGAAGGGCTTGCACCAGGCTTACGAGATTCAACGCCGGCTGAAAGTGTGGCGGCCGAAGCGCGCCGCGGTCATGGGCGCCGGAAGCATCGGGCTGCTGGCCACATTGCTGCTGCGCCTGCGCGGGTTCGAAGTGGTGACATTCGCGCGCAGCCTCAGGCCCACTCTGAATTCGGAACTGGCCGAGGCCATCGGCGCGCACTACGAGTCCCTGCGTACGAGACCCATGGCGGAAGCCGCCCGCGAGTTCGGGCCGTTCGACTACATCTTCGAAGCCAGCAGTTCGGCCAGAGTGGCCTTCGAAAGCGCGCTCGCGCTGGCCAAGAACGGCGTGCTGGTGCTCACCAGCGTCACCGGGGCCGGCGGCGCGCACGAAATCCCGGCCGACCTCATCAACCTGGAGTTCGTCCTCGGCAACAAGGTCATGGTGGGCATCGCCAATGCGCACCGCGAAGACTGGGAGATGGGTGTCCGCGATATGGCGCACGCCGAGGCGCAATATCCAGGGTGGCTCGGCCGCCTGCTCACGCACCGCGTAAGCGGCCTGGAAAACTACCAGGAGCTGTTTGCACGGCTGGCAAATCCGCAAGGGGCGATCAAGATCTTCTGCCAGGTAGCGGAGTGAGGTTCTAGGAGGCGCGCTTGGCCTGCACCCGCTCGCCGAAGCGGGCGACATTGACGATGAAGCGCTCGTGGGTGCCTTCGGCCACCTTCTCCTTCTCGTCGTAGGCTTCCACCCGGAACTGTATGCGCCGGTCTTCGACGGCGATGACTTCGGCCAGGAACTTTACATGCAATCCGATCGGAGTGGCGGCCAGGTGCTTCACATCGACGTGGGTGCCGACCGTGTCGTAACCCGCTTCCAACAGATTCTTAACGGCGTTCCGGCAGGTGAGTTCCAGGTAGCCGATCAGGTGCGGCGTGCTGAGAACGCGCGCGTCCTCATTGCCCATGAAATCGACTGCAACTTCCCGCGTCACCAGCAGGCTGGACTCGCCCTTAGTGCCAACCGGAATCTGTCCCATGCCAACTATGTTAGCGTGAGACGCCCG
>ENA-UOYA01002754-UOYA01002754.1-activated-sludge-metagenome-genome-assembly--contig:-NODE-2754-length-16593-cov-5.457855_pt1 | contig 16593 bp, 14 predicted proteins | sample MGYA00238163_ERZ764804 | MGnify/ENA primary metagenome ERZ764804 (study PRJEB28919, sample SAMN05720223) | activated sludge metagenome | isolation source: Anaerobic digester | place: Hong Kong... | reverse complement strand
CATACAGGAACTTTCATCCTGTTAGCTTAATACCATGCCCGACATACCAAAAAAGGCAGTTACCCCGACGGGCAACTGCCTTTTCAATAACTGCCGGTGGCCATTAAATCATCCCTTCCACGTTCCAGACAAATGCACGTAGACCCAGGTTTTCCGATTCACTATCCAGTTCCCGCAGGAAGGACAACAGGCTTCTCACCTTATCATCCTCCACGATGGTGAGGATGGCATTGTTCACCGAGGGCCAGGCGTGGCTCCCGTAATGGGGAATACCATCACTGCTGCCCCTGCCGTATACCTCTTTCCAGGAGGTAAAGCCGCGTATATTGAGCCGGCTCAGGTTCTCCACGATCTGATCGTAGTGCGCCTGGTCGAGCATAATCATTACTGCCTTCATTTCATCTAGTTTTTAAAGTTATCCGTTCAGCTGTTTTTTTACCAGTAGATTGCGGTGTTTCCTGCGTCTGCGGCGCACACCGTTACCCGCCATTATGGAATAGAGAGCCGGTATCAATACCAGCGTGATGATGGTGGAGAAGGTCATACCTCCGATAATGGAGATACCGAGAGCCTTCCACATCTCCGAGCCCTGTCCGGTACCGATAGCCAGCGGTATCATACCGAGGATGGTGGTAAGGGTTGTCATCAGTACAGGCCGCAAGCGGGAGCGTCCGCCATGTACTACTGCCGTGATGATCGACATGCCTCTCTCACGGTTCAGGTTGATGTAGTCGATCAGCACGATGGCGTTCTTCACCACCATACCCACCAGCATGATCAACCCCACGAAGCCCATGATTCCCAACGGTTCGCCGGAGAGCGACAACAGCAGGATCGAGCCGGTGAAGGCAAAGGGTACCGTCAGGATAATCATGAAGGGATAGGTGAGCGACTCAAACTGCGATGCCAGTACGATGTAGACCAGCAACGAAACGAGGATCAATAACAGCCCCAGTTGGGAGAATGATTCCTGCTGCTCCTCCATCGATCCGCCGATCTCGATCTGTACGCCCGAGGGAAGATCATAGCTGTCGAGCACGCTGTTCACATCGGCCACCACCTCACTCAGGGCACGACCATAGATTGTACCGCTCACCTTCACAATACGTTGGCGGTCTTGACGATCGATCTGCGGAAGGGTTGATGTCTCCACTACCGTACCCAGGTCGCGAATCCTCACGCCAACACCCATTGGATTGTAGATCAGAATGTTCTCGATATCTTCAATCGACTCCCTGTACTTCTCGTCAAAGCGCACCCGGATGTCATACTCCTCGCCCTCTTCCCGGTAACGGGAGAGGACAAGCCCGTTGATCCGGTTACGGATGGCACCTGCAGCGGTACTCATGCTAAGGCCGTTAAGCGCCAGCTTCTCCCGGTCGAACTGCACCTGGTATTCCAGACGGTAATCCTTGCGGGAGATGGTGATATCGCGCAACCCCTTTACCTCTTCCATTCTTGCCTGCAGCTCTTCGGCCACCCTGCTGGTCAGCAGCAGGTCGTAACCGTAAATCTCCAGTTCCACATTGCTGCCTCCGGTCATTCCCATCTTACCTCCGCCCGGTTGCACCTTGAAACGGCGGACCTCCGGCATGGCGGCCAGATCCTGGCGCATCTCGTCAGATACATCGTAAATGCTCTTTTTCCGGTTTTTCGCCTCGGTGAGACGGATCCGGTAGGTGATGATGTTGGATGCGTTATCCTGCATGGCAGCCCAGGTATTATCCTCACTGGCGGCACCCACGCTGAAGGAGATGATCTCGATCTCCGGATATTTGCCTTTCATCTGTTCGGCAAAGCGGTGTCCAGTCTCCCTGGCCAGCTCCATCCGGGTACCGGTGGGCATCTCCACTGTTATGGCGATGGAGTTGTTGTCGGATGCCGGCATGAATTCGGTCTTCAGGGTGAGGGCGCTGATTACCACACTTACCAGGAAGATCAATATAATGGTAACAAGAGTGGTCTTCCGCCTGCGAGCTACCTGGTTTACCAAACGGGCATAGAGATTGTCGATCGCGTCGAGCAGGGGCAATATCCGTTGACTGTACCAGCGGTCGAAACCGTTCATTGTGATATCCTTGGTCGCACGCAGCATACCTGAACTCATCATGGGAGTAAGTGTAAGAGCGATGATCAGCGACAGGGAGATGATGATGGTCACCATCCAGCCCAGCTGCTTGAACATCACACCGACAAAACCGCCTACCATGGTCATCGGCAGGAATACCGCGATGATGGTCAGCGTGGAAGCAATTACCGACAGGGATACCTCCTCGGTTCCGTAAATAGCGGCCTGCTTCGGACGGCTCCCCCTTTCGATATGCGAAGTGATATTCTCCAGCACCACGATCGCATCGTCCACCACCATACCGATGGTAATGGAGAGCGCCGAGAGCGAGATGATATTGATCGTATTGCCGGTAAGATAGAGGTAGATGAAGGAGCCGATCAGCGAGATCGGGATGGTCACCATCACGATGATGGTGGCACGCCATCTACCCAGGAAGAGGAGCACGATGATTCCCACTATGATCAATGCCAGGATGATGGTCTCCAGCAGACTGTTGATCGACACCTTGATATAGTCCGACGTATCCATTACCGTCACCAGCTTGATATCTGGCGGCAGGTTCTTCTGCAAAACGGTGAGTTCAGCCTTTACCGCATCGGCAATCTGCACCGAGTTGGCACCCGACTGCTTCTGCACTACAATGGTGGCACTCCTCTCTCCATTGGTATAGCTCTCCTGAATGCGCGACTCGAGTGTATCGCTCACCGTGGCCACATCACGCAGGTAGATCGGTTTGCCCAGGCTGCTGCCCACGATGATGTTGTTCAGCTGGTCACTGTTGCTGAACTGACCTTCGAGGCGGAGCATGTAGGTCTGTGAGCCGATATCGATGTTACCGGCCGGCACGTTCACATTCTCGGCGGCAATCACCTGCGCGATCTGTTCGACCGACAGGTTGTAGGCTTCCAGTTTTTGCGGAATCACATTGACCTGCACCTCCCGTTCCGGGGCACACGACACCGAGACAGTTCCCACGCCGGAGATCCTGTTGAGCGGGTTGGCCACCTGTTCATCAAGTATCTTGTACAGGGCGGCCGAACTCTCCCGGGCCGTAGCCGAAAGGATTACCACCGGGATCATGTCGGAACTGAACTTGAGAATCATCGGGTCCTCGGTCCCGTCCGGCAGGTAACCGGAAATCATGCTCACCTTGTCCCGCACGTCGTTCATCACCTCGTCCATATTGGTACCATACTCAAACTCGAGTATGATGATGGAGATTCCATCTTTCGACTGGGAGGTGATCTCCTTCAGTTTCTCGGTCGAGTTGAGTGCATCTTCCAGCGGACGCGTCACGTTTGCCTCAACATCCTCAGCACCCGCACCCGAATAGGAGGTCATTACTGAAACAATGTTCATGTCAATGTTCGGGTAAAGGTCTATCGGCAGCTGCCGGTAAAACATCAACCCGATCAGCACGACACCGATAAAGATCAGTGCCGTCCCCACGGGGTTTTTCACCGCGGTTTCATATGGTTTCATATGTTATCTCTGTTTTATTCGGTTTATAGCTTATTCCACCACTTCAACTTCGGTTCCGTCAATCAGGCCGTTGTTGCCCTGGATGATGATCCGGTCGTCGGCATTCAGTCCCGAAATGATCTCATACTTGTTGCCGATCCTGGCGCCCAGCTCTACTACCACGTAGTGGGCCTTCCCATCTTTCTCCACGAAGACATAACGGTCGTTCGAACCCACCTGCTTCAGCACCGCCATATCGGTGATAAGGGGCCGTTCGATGGTACCGAAGTTCATCTTTACGCGGGCATACATCCCTGGACGAAGCCGCATATCGGAATTGGCAACGGAAATCTCAACGGTAAATGTATGGGAAACCGGATCAAATGTCGGATGGATAAGCGACACCTTTCCAGTAAAGGTTTCACTCCCCAGCGCATCGACGGTCACCTCAACCGGCATGCCCAACTGGACCCGGCTGTAATAAGATTCCGAAACGTTGACCACCACCTTCACCGGGTTGATATTCTCGATGGTGAGGATAGGCAGCTGCATGGCCACATCTCCCGGATCGTAGTTGCGTGCGGTTACCACACCGTTGATGGGACTCACCAGGGTGGTATTCTCGCCCAGATTCTTAAGGGCCGTCTCGGCAACTTCAAGCTGGGTACGGAGCTGGTCGAGCTGCTGCTTGGAGATGCCACCCACTGCATAGAGCTCCTGGTAACGTTCGAAATCTCTCCGGAGTGTGGAGACCTGCGTCTCCTGTTGGGTATAACTTGCAGCATCCATGGCCGCGACAGCTTGCCCCATGCGAACCTTTGAACCCACATCCACATAGATCTTACGGATTCGACCGCCCATGGCCGGGGCTATGTTGTTTACCTGATCGGCCTCGACCGATGCGGTAAAAGTGGTAATCTGATCCACGGGTACCAGTTGTACCGTCTCTACACGAACGCTTCTCTTCTTGGATGCCTCGCCTTCGGTATTCTCCGAAGCCCCTTTTCCTGCACAGGAGGCAAGCAGTGCTGCTGCCAGCACAGGGAGTAACTTCACTAAATTGTGCTTTTTCATCTGAATCTCTGTTATCTGTATCTATTATTTATTCATTCCTTGATTTGCAATGGTGTAATATCGTAGCCCAACACCTTTTCCAGGTCGGCCTTGGCAGCCAGGTAATCGTAAATGGCATTGCGGTACTGCAGTTCTGCATTGGTAATGGCCAGTGCCGCAGAATTTACTTCAACAATGGTGCCCATACCTGTCTCGTACCGTTTCTGTGTGATCTGGTATCCTTTACGGGCCTGTTCCACAGCCGATTCGGAGGCCACTACCTGCTCCATGCTTTTTGCCATCAGGTTCCAATTGTTCTTGATGGAGAGTTTCAGGCCGCGCTCCACCTCTTTTCGCTGCTCACTCAGCTGATGGAGCTGTATTCCAGACTGTTTCAGGTTGTTGTAGCGCTGTCCGCCGTTAAACAGCGGGATGGAGAGCGTGATACCCAGCGTGGAATATGGATCCCAGCGGTATTGACCGAACTTGAAGTCGTTGTTCTGGCTCATGTAGAGATAGTTGAAGGTAGAAACAAGCGAAGGGGCAAACTGCAGTTTCTGCATCTCATACCCCTTTCTTGCCATATCGGTCTGCAGATCAAACTGTTTAATATCACTATTATCCATGAGCGTGGTATCTGCGGGGATAATCGTATCGAACATGGAGTCGCGGTAGTCGTCGAGCGACCCTACAACCTTCAACGGGATATCGCTGTCCATCCCCATAAGCATCTTCAGCTGCAATTCAGCAATCTTCATCATGTTTTCAGACTGGAGAATACTTGGGATCAGGCTTTTAAGCCTCACATCGGCAGTAATCACATCATATTCGGCTACAATGCCCTGTTTGAACCGGTCGCGGATATTTTCCAGGTTGAGCGAATCGGTGGCATATGTCTTCTTGAACACCTCGTAGCTGTCCTGTGCCAGCAACAGGGAGTAAAACGACTTCTTCACCTGGTTCGCCAGGTCGATGCGCGAAGAACGGGCCTTCTCCATGGCAAGTTCAATATCTACCTGGCTCATCTGAATGTTTTTCCAGAGCGAGGGAACAACCAACGGCATGCTTACGTTCAATCCGGCGGTATAGACATTCAGACGACCCATCTGAAAACCCTCATCTGCACTTTCCGGATCGGACGCGAACATCTTCCCCACCGTTTCCACAATTTTCAACTCATCTTCAGTAAATTTGGTCGGGTCTATACTGCCGCCCAATCCGAGTCCCCCGTCGAAATAGACGGTTTGACGTTGTATGGCGCGCTGGTATTGACCGATGAGATCGAACTGTGGAAGCAGTGCTCCATAGGCCGATTTCTTGGCATACACCTTTTTCGTGATCTCCATATCGGCAACCTTCACCTTGGGATTCTCGCTGAGGGCGATCTCCAAAGCGGTGTTCAGATCAATCCGCAAACTGTCTGAACCTTGTGCAACTGCTGTGGACAATCTCAACCCTCCACAGGCCATCAATAAAATGATGCTTAACTGTTTAACTCTCATATACAAAATTTAGTTGTTTTCTTATGATTTACTTGCCAGATAATTATCAATGATCTGAATTCCTTTATGGGTGGAGATTCCACGGATAAAATTCACCATCATCGTAAAAAACAGCTCCTGAAAAGAGAAAGGTGGTTTTTTGAGATAGGCGGCACGGATATAGGTATATGTGCTCTCCTCAACCAAAAAAGCCGCAACATCCACATTCAGGTTCTCACGGATATACCCCTGCTCAATTCCTTTCTGAAGATACTCCCTAATATGTACCTTGTTCTCTTCATTATCCTGTTGGATCAGCTTGTAGATCCGGGGATAATATTTGTAGATATCTTCATAAAACTTGATGGAGAGCAGTTCCTTGTTCTTGTGGTACTCAATGAAATAAAGAAACACCTCTATCATGTTTTCCGAGCGGTTTATTACCTCCAGAATCTTGTTGTTCCTCTCCTCCCGCAATGCAGCCAGATAGGTCAGCAACACCTCCTCCTTATCCCGGAAGTTCTCGTAAAGTGTTCGTTTTGAGATCCCCAAGGAAGAGGCAAGGTCGTCCATGGAAACACTTTTAATTCCGTACTGGTAAAAAAGAGTGCCCGCTTTTGATACGATTCGTTCTTTTAGTGTCATTTTTTCTTTAAAAAAAAAGCGGCACAAAGGTAATCTAAAAACTCAAAATATCAAATCGGTTTTCTAAGTTTTAACATACTTTACATAAAGAGCCGGCTATAAGCCCAACTTTTCCCGTAGCCGTTTATAGCCGGAAGCGCTGATTTTTATCTTGTCGCCATTACTTAGGGTGAGCAACTGATTTTGCTTTTCATACAACTCGATACGCAGGATTTTCGATGTGTTGACCAGATAAGAACGATGTACCCTGATAAACTGACCGTCTGGCAGATGAGATTGGAAATATTTCATGGTTTCCTCTTTCAGATACTTTCCGGAGTCGGTAAAAATCCTCACATAATCACCTTCGGCCTGAAAATAGACAATCTCCGCAACCCGTATCACATCTATTTTCTGTCCCGACTTTACCACAATGCGTTCAAGCATCTCGATCTCTTCTGTCCTGTGGTTATCCATACCTGCTATCTCCTCCTCGGTCTCCTCCTCGGTCTCCTCTTCGGTTTGCCGTTGAGACTCCACACCCGCTACTGCAAGACCCATCCTGAAAAGCTGTATCATCAGCAGGTAGATCAGTAATGCAATGAAAGCTTTCAGCGGAAGCATGCTGATAGCTTCAGACCATTTATCCGGATCGAAAATAGAATAGGCCGAGAGGTAGCAGAGACCTGTCCATATTGCTATGCTCAGAAGACCGAGTGCGGCATAATTGATCAGCCGCTGGTAAAACTCCAGTGTTTCAAAATTTCCATATTTAATCACCTTCCAGAGCAGGTAGCTCAGAGCGGTGAGACACAATCCGTTCACCATCCCGTCCAACATCAGCTGAAGAAACGGGAAAGATACAAGCCAACCGAATGCCCATGCCTGCACGGTCGCATAGACGATACAGAGACCCGATATCGCCAGCATACGGGAGAGATTATTCGGAAGAAAGAGGCTCATCTTGTCGAAAAGCTACCCGATTTCACATCCTCCGAAAACCATCTCACCCGTGATGATCAACCTGCGCGAGGCACCTTCGCCCGTCGATCTGGAGAAATGCTTATTCTCCACTCCACCCATGACTGTTCTTACCTTCGGTATTACCACCCAGTCGTCGGGAAGATAAAGTTTAATCCCGCCAAAGACAGCTTCCACATGCAGGATGGTATCGCCTTCGGGCAGTGTCGTACGACGCAGGTCGAGCTCAACTCCGCCAAAAACCACCTGTATCTGCCCTCCCCTGAAGAGAGGCTCGAGAAAGATATCCTCAATTCCGCTGAAGAGAACTTCACGGATATAGACCCCGTTGCCTCCATCCACCTTCACATTTTCATACGGGCGATGGAGATGACGATGCCGGCAACTTTTTGTACCAAACACAATTTTCAGGATTACCCCTACTCCGAAAAGTATCAATAGTATAGGCCAGTATGTTTCGGCAAAACTCTCGTCCACTCCCGGCAAAGCATCAGGGTAGAGTTGTGCTATACGGGGCAACAGAAAGAAAGCAGCCAGGGCAAGCCAGAAAAACATGGCCAGGAATTCTCTCCTGAACAGGGCAACAATTGTAAACAGGAGAAACAGGGCGGGCCAGGAGAAGATGACGTAACGCAATGTAGGGTCGATCCAGCCAAAATTAAATGCAAGAAGCAACGTCCCTACCAGAACAAGCAGAAAACCGAAAAGGCCGCCTTTGGATCTGCCTGACAATTTCAATTGTTCTTTACCATTTTCCATAGATCTCATCGTTTAAAACTAATTGAAACAAAGATAGGTACAATGTGACGGTATGACAAGAGAAAATCGGTAAAAGAGGCTATTTTCCCCGACGAATGAAGAAAAAAGGAGTTCAATTTTTCTATCCAATCTTTCTGTTTTTGACGAAAAACCGATACCTTTGGGTAATAATCATTAATCGAATCAATCAAGATGAAACAGAACACCTCATTTGCATTTTATTTTGTCGTTTTCTCGCTTCTGATGCTTTACGGCTGCTCAAATGCAGAGAAAGAGCCCCTGACGGTAGACAATATATTGACAACCCCGGATGAGTATGTAGGGCAGACGGTCACCGTAAAGGGAAAGGCCACGCATGTATGTGCTAAAAGCGGGATGAAACTTTTTTTGGAGGGGAGTAGAGAGGTCCATACCATCCGTGTGGAGTCGAACAGTACGCTGGGTAAATTCGACAAGGCATGTGTAGATAATGAAGTGGTGGTGAAAGGCATCCTGGTAGAAGAGAAAATCACCGAAGCAGATCTCAAGAAAATGGAGGAGGAGATTGTCGAAAACAGATCCGTAACCCATGGTGAAGATGGTGAAGCTTGCGAAACCGAACAGAAGGCCGAGGGTGTGGCGGCAGGCAGTTCCGAAATGGATCGCGTGAACCAGTTCCGGGAAAGGCTTGCCGAGCGTAAAGCTTCTGAGGGGAAAGATTACCTCTCGTTCTATCACATTGCTGCCAACTCCTACAGTGTTGTAGAAAAATGAAAAGCGTGCCTCCATTCTCGGGTTTCACCCCCGACACCATTCAGTTTCTGGTCGATCTCAAGGAGAACAACTTTCGCCAGTGGTTCGAGGATCATCGCGAACTTTACGAGATTGAACTGTTACAGCCATTCCGGGCATTGGTCAACACACTATCACCGGTAATGTATGCCATCGATCCGTTGTTTGAGCTCCGTCCACACAAAGTGTTGTCGCGTATTTACCGCGATATCCGCTTCTCAAGGAACAAGGATCCCTACAACACCTGCCTCTGGATGAGTTTCCAGCGTATGGGTACGTCGTGGGAGAATTTTCCGGGATATTTCATGGAACTCAATACCGAGCAGGTATTGTTGGGTATGGGACTCTATGCTCCCAAACGGAAAGTGATGGATGCCTTCAGGGAGAGAGTTGAAACCGAGCCCGGGGCCTTTCGGGAGATGGTGGAGGAGAAGGTGATCGGACGCGGATTTTCAGTCGAAGGTGAATGCTACAAAAAGCCGATCAACAATTCGCTGCCCGATTTTTTTCAACCCTGGATGAACCGGAAGGCGGTTTACGTGATGAAGAAGCTTCCCGTCTCCGACAAAAGAATTTACACCCAAGAACTCGCCAGCCTGCTGGCAGACGATTTTACGCATCTGGCCGACTTATACCGGCTGATGGTGGAGGTCAGGGAAGAAGTTACACCCATATAGAGTTTCATGCATGATCTGTTTTCCCAACGCTAAAATAAACTTAGGACTGAACATAGTTTCGAGACGAACCGACGGGTACCACAACCTTGAGACCCTTTTCTATCCCGTCGGGGTAAGGGATGCACTGGAGATCATTCCAACGGGGGAAGATACCGGATACCGGTTCTTTCAGAGAGGCCTGAAAATTGAGGGAGAGACCGGGGAGAACCTGGTAGTGAAGGCCCTGAAGGTGATCTCGGCGGAAAAGAGAATTCCAGCCATCGATATTCACCTGCTCAAAAGGATCCCTTTCGGAGCAGGACTGGGTGGTGGTTCATCCGATGCCGCCTTCATGCTGAAATTGTTGAACGACACCTTCTCGCTCGGTTACACCTTGCCGGAGCTGGAAGAGAGGGCGGCAAGGATCGGCGCCGACTCTCCTTTCTTTATCAGAAACAGACCCGCCCTGGCAAAAGGCATCGGCAACCTGTTGGAAGAGGTTGAGCTCGACTTGAGCGGTTACTTCTTCGTGCTGGTAAAACCCAACATTACCGTCTCAACGAGAGAGGCATACGCCCTGGTTTCGCCTTCGATCCCCGAGGTGCCGCTGGAGGAGGTAGTCAAAAGGCCGGTCTCCGAGTGGAAAGAACTTATGAAAAACGATTTCGAGCCCTCGGTTTTCAAAAAATATCCCGAAATTTGCAAGATAAAAGAAGAATTGTACGCCAACGGAGCGCTATATGCCTCCATGTCCGGCTCCGGATCTTCGGTTTATGCTCTTTTTGAGAAGGCGACGGAGATCAGATTCGACAACTGTTGGGTATGGAAAAACAAAGAATTATGAGACATAACATCCTATTGATCGCACTCGGCATGCTTTTGCCGCTCTCAGCGCAACAGAAATATATGCCTGCCGGCATCCGTTCGTTTGCGCCCGTTACCGTTTATCAGCCGGTATTACTCGACAGCACCGATCTCAAAGCGAGCAAGTTTTCAGACGAGACACTGCTCTCCTACTTCGTTTCGTTTCCGGCCCATGAGCGTTTCACTACAGAACTCAAGCCCGACACTGCCGGATTCTTCCACCTACCGAAACCGGATAAGGGGTACACGCTCCAGTTGCTCTCCTTTTTCGTTAACGGCAACCGTTACGGGAAAGGAAAGCTGACCATCACATCGCCTAATCTGCTTGAACTGTACGTAAACGACGTAAAGCGAGCTACCAAAACAACGGCAAACGACAGCCTGCATCACTCGGGATCGGTCGACGCCACCCTGAACGGGTTTACAAACAATGCACGGGTCATCATCAAACTGCTGGCATCTGCAGAAAGCAAAGCCGGGCCGGCAGTCAAGATTGAACTGAAACCCGAGCAGGAGGACTCACTGCTCCAATTCACCTTCAACAACACCGATAAGCGGCGCATTACAATCAACGATATCCTGGAGGGAAAACGGATAAACGGCTCTTCCATCTCGCCTAGCGGCAGATTTCTGTTGTTCAACCTGCGGGAGACGATGAAAGGTGGAGAAAACCGCGATTATATAGAGATTTACGATACGAAACAGAAGCGTACTCTCCTGTCGGAGATTGCAAACCGTTCGCAACTCGGTTGGATGCCGAAATCCGACCAGCTTTACTACGTGTCAGACAACAGCGATGGCAGAACGATCTACCTGCTAGATCCGTTGACATCGGAGACAAAGGTCATGGCGGAACGGCTCCCCAAAGAAAGATTCCATATCGCACCGGACGAAAAATCGATGTTCTACTCCTCCAGAGAGACCCTTTCGGTCACCACGCCAAGCGGACTAAGGAGGATGATCGGTATCGACGACCGGCAGACCGGTTACCGCGACAGGACCTACATCTACCGATATTTCTTCGAGACAGGAGTTGTCCAGCAGATCACTTTCGGTAGGCAAAGCGCCTCGCTCAACGACATCACCGACGATGTGAGGTATCTGCTTTTCTCTACCTCGGAAGAAGACCTGTCACAACGGCCATTCAGAAAGAGTAGCCTCTACATGCTCGATCTTGCCACCATGACCGTTGACACCATATGGAAAGATCAGGCCTACACCTATTCGGCACAATTTTCTCCCGATGGTAAAAAATTGCTGATTCACGGCGCTCCCGAAGCATTTAACGGCATCGGACTGAATATCGACGAAGGGCAGATAGCCAACAGCTACGATACGCAGTCGTTCATCATGGATCTGGCAACCCGCAAGGTTGACCCCGTAACGAAATATTTCAACCCGTCGATCACTGCCCAGGAGTGGAATCCAGGTGATAACTTCATCTACTACCGCGTGGAGGAGGCGGATCGTGTGAACGTATACCGCTACATGCCCGACAGACGAAAGTTTGAAAAACTCCCGTTGAAGGAGGATGTGATCCGCTCGTTCGACATTTCCAGAAACGGAAGGTGGGCTACCTATACGGGAGTGAGCGTTTCAAACTCCAACAGGGGGTATCTGCTCGATCTGAAAACGGGCGAATCCACCCTTATCTCAGATCCTTACGCCAAACAGCTCAACACCCTGGAGCTGGGCGAAGTGGTAGACTGGAAGTTCACCAGCAGCTTCGGCGATGAGATTGACGGCAGGTACTATCTGCCTCCTAACTTCGATCCCGCCAAGAAATATCCGCTTATCGTATATTACTATGGCGGTACAAGTCCCACCTCCCGCGGGTTCGAAAGCACCTATCCTCTACACGTGTATGCTGCCCAGGACTATGTTGTCTATACGCTGCAACCGAGTGGCACCACCGGATACGGGCAGGAGTTCTCTGCCCGGCACGTGAATGCCTGGGGAGAACGGACAGCTGAAGAGATCATTGAAGGCGTGCAACAGTTTGTTGCGGCCCATCCCTTTGTCGACGGCACGAAGGTCGGAAACATAGGTGCTTCCTACGGCGGTTTCATGACCCAGTACCTGATTACTAAAACCGATATCTTTACCGCATCGGTTTCGCATGCAGGAATCAGCAACATTACCAGCTACTGGGGCGAAGGGTATTGGGGCTATTCATACAGTGCCGGTGCTAGTGCTGGCAGCTATCCGTGGAACAATCCAAAGCTCTACACGGAACAAAGCCCCCTCTTCCATGCGGACAAGATAAATACCCCTCTGTTGCTGCTGCACGGTACGGCCGATACGAATGTTCCCATTGGAGAGAGTATACAGATGTACACGGCATTGAAGCTGCTGAACAAGCCGGTTGAATTCATCCAGGTGGAAGGCGAGAACCATGCCATCTACAATTACGACAAGCGTATCGCGTGGAACAATGCGATTTACGCATGGTTTGCCAAGTGGTTGAAAGGCGACTCACGATGGTGGGATTCAATGTTCGGAGAGGGAGAGAAAGAGAAATAGTTCCTGAAACAAAGAAGAACAAGCATGATTGATATTGACAAGCTTCGTAGCAACGTTGAAGAGATTGCCCGTATCGCGGGCAGTTTTCTGAAAGAGCAACAGTCGGCGCTGCGCCAATCGGATATCGAATTGAAAGGCACACGAAACTTCGTGACGCATATCGATACCGAGGCTGAAAGAATGGTGGTGGAAAAGTTGGACGGGCTCATCCCCGATGCCACCTTCCTCACTGAAGAGGGTACTGTTGAGTATGCCGACGGACGTTATACATGGATCATTGATCCGCTGGACGGAACCACTAACTACGTTCATGGCGACACCCCCTTTTCGGTAAGTATTGCCCTGATGAAAGACCTCAGAACCATTCTGGGTGTTGTATATGATCCTGTTGCCGACGAACTCTTTTCGGCATGCAGCAGAGGGGATGCCACACTCAACGGACAACCGGTCAGAACCAGCTCGCAGCCAACCCTCACCAACGGATATATCGGGTTTGGCATCCCCTACTCGATGGATGAACAGGGAGAGCAGATACTCAGGAATGCAGCGGAACAGTACCGCAAATGCAGCTTCCGGATAAAAGGATCGGCAGCCATTGAGATCTGTTACGTAGCCTGCGGAAGGAGCGATGCCTATTTCCATTCGGGCCTGTCGCCTTGGGATGTGGCTGCCGGAACCTTTATCCTGGAGTGTGCCGGAGGTAGATGTACCGACTTTTCCGGGGGGAGCGACTATCTCTTCAACAAGGAGTTGGTAGCCAGCAACGGAAAGATTCATCAGGAGATAATGGAAAAGATCATCAATTACGGCAGAAAATAACCCGAAATCTATAATAATATTGAATGGAAAGTCAAGTTGTTACTACCGCATTTCTTCTAACGCTCTTTGCTGGTCTCTCAACCGGTATCGGGAGCTTGATTTCCCTGATCGCCAAACGCACCAACACCAATTTTCTGAGTATCGCATTGGGTTTGTCGGCCGGGGTAATGATCTACGTCTCATTTATGGAGATGCTGCCCAGCTCACTCAACATGCTAACCGAAACATTCGGTGAGAAGAGAGCAAACCTCTATACCTTCCTGGCTCTCTTTGGCGGAATCGCCTTTATCGCACTTATCGACTTGCTTGTACCCAAGTCGAGCAATCCGCACGAGATGCACGGCGTGGAAGAGATGAAGCGAGATACTCAGCGGCTAAGGCACACCGGTATCATTACCGCGCTCACCATAGGAATCCACAACTTTCCCGAAGGAATTGCCACATTCATGACAGCGGTCAACTCGCTGGAGGTGGCCATACCGATCACCGTAGCCATAGCCATCCACAATATTCCGGAAGGGATCGCAGTGGCCGTGCCCATCTATCACGCCACGGGAAGCAGAAAAAAAGCATTCTGGCTTTCCTTCTCGTCGGGGCTGGCTGAACCGATAGGAGCCATTATCGCCTACTTCTTCCTGATCAGGTTCTGGAACCCGGTGCTCGATGCACTTATTCTGGCCATAATTGCCGGAGTAATGATCTACATATCGCTGGATGAATTGCTTCCAAGTGCCGAAAAGTACGGGAAGCATCACCTCTCTATCATCGGTCTGGTTACCGGAATGGTGATTATGGCAATCAGCCTCTATCTCTTTATCTGATTTTGCCTGCGACATCAAAACTTATGACTATCTTTGCTTACCAGTTAACATCAGGAGAATATGACAACCGACATTAAAGCAATCGGGGAACGCATAAAGGGGTTGCGCGACGCTCTCGATCTCACACCCGATGAGATGGCCCAACAACTTGAGCTGGAAACAGGCGCATACCTGGCTTACGAACAGGGAGAGGGTGACATCTCAATCTCACTTCTCAAACGGATCGAAAAGGAGTTCAACGTGGATCTGGCCACACTGATGTTCGGAACCGAACCGAAGATGAGCTCCTACTTCGTAACACGCAAGGATCAGGGGCTCGCCGTCGAACGTGTCGCCGCATATAAGTACCAGTCGTTGACGGCAGGATTTACCCACAACATCGCCGATATTTTCATTGTAACCGTCGAGCCCAAGTCCACGGATTCCGATTTTTTCCTGAACATCCATCCGGGTCAGGAGTTCAACATGGTGCTCGAGGGGAGCCTCCTGTTCCACCACAACGGCAAGAATATCACCTTGAACGAAGGCGACAGCATCTATTTCGACTCTTCACTTCCTCACGGAATGAAGGCGTTGAACAACAAGGCTGTGAAATTTCTGGCTGTGGTAATCGAACCGTAAAAGCGACACGCAAGCAAACAAATTTAAGGGAAACAACATCTTATGTTAGAACGATTTTTAAAGCAAACCTCATTCAAGTCGCATCAGGATTTTGTAGAGAACTATGAGATTCGTGTCCCCGAGAATTTCAATTTTGCCTACGATATAGTGGATGAGTGGGCAAAGAGGGCCCCTCTCAAACGGGCATTGTGCTGGACAAACGACAAGGGTCAGCATCGGGATATGAGTTTCTCCGAATTAAAGGAGCTGTCCGACAAGACAGCATCGTTTCTTCTCGATCTGGGTATCCGGAAAGGCGACATGGTGATGTTGATACTGAAACGGAACATCGAGTTCTGGTATACCATACTGGCCTTGCACAAGATTGGGGCCGTAGCCATTCCCGCCACACACCTACTTACCGACAAAGACATCATCTACCGCGCCAACGCGGCCGATATCAAGGCGATAATCGCCACATACGACGACAACCTGGTTGATCATGTCAACCGCTCCATGGCCTCCTCCCCCTCGGTAAAATACCGTATCGTGATCGGGGATACCATTCCCGAAGGGTGGATCGATTTCAGTAAAGGTGTGGAACAGGCTCCGGAATTTGTCCGTCCGGCAGAGGGTACATCAAATGGGGAGATCATGCTCCTCTACTTTACGTCGGGCACGACAGGACAACCCAAAATGGTCATTCATGATTTCACCTATCCCCTAGGTCATATCACTACCGCGAAATTCTGGCACAACCTGCACGAGAACAGTATACATCTCACGCTGGCCGATACCGGATGGGCAAAAGCCGTGTGGGGGAAACTGTACGGACAGTGGATTGTGGGGGCATGCGTATTTGTCTACGATTTTGAGGGGCGATTTATCCCGGCCGATGTCCTGGAGGTGATTTCAAAGTATCGTGTAACCTCACTCTGTGCTCCGCCAACCATTTTCAGGTTCCTTATCCGCGAAGAGCTGGAGAAGTATGATCTGTCGGCACTGGAATACTGCACCACTGCAGGGGAGGCACTCAATCCGTCGGTCTTTGAGACCTTCTACCGAAAAACGGGTATTAAGATGATGGAAGCGTTCGGTCAGACCGAAAC
>ENA-UOYA01002753-UOYA01002753.1-activated-sludge-metagenome-genome-assembly--contig:-NODE-2753-length-16601-cov-12.957331_pt1 | contig 16601 bp, 16 predicted proteins | sample MGYA00238163_ERZ764804 | MGnify/ENA primary metagenome ERZ764804 (study PRJEB28919, sample SAMN05720223) | activated sludge metagenome | isolation source: Anaerobic digester | place: Hong Kong... | reverse complement strand
TGGTGATCACCACGAACGACGTCTTCGATGTTAACCTTGGATACGGGCAAAATGTGCTTCCAAATTTCGCAACAGGTCGCGGCGGAACAGATTTGGTGGCGACCAAAGACGGTTGGACTATTCAGGCGTCGGGGGGGCCGGTAGATGGGACATTCTATCCGTGGAAAGCTGCGGACAGAAGTACCGGAACAAAATTTATGTTTGTCTACTATGCATCAGGTTGGTTGATGCTCGATCCGCCATGCCCCATCTCGATATCTCGAGTAACCGGTTACACCTGGGTGAGTTATGCCAACGGCTATCGATTGGCCGGGTGGGACGGAGTGCAATGGGTCGACCTGATGACGCCAGCCTCCAGTATGCCGGAAACTTGGGATATCTCCATTACTTCGGAAGCCGGGATACAGGCTTATAGCCGGTTTGGGTTTTGGGTTGGATACAGTGGGTATATATACGAAATCACTGGCATTTATGAACGCCCGACCGCCAAGTACTACCGCTCTCTCAACAAGGTCAAAGACCGATCCGACACAGAGCAGCTCTGGATCAACCTCGGCTACGCCACGGTGGACGCTTCCGGCAATATCACGGCGTTGAACCATTACACGGATTTAAGAAACAACTATCCCGGCGGCATGAGGGTTGAGGCGTAAACATCTAAAAAAGGAGGGCATCGTTTTAAATGTCTAATTCTATGCTCGAATCTGTACAAACAATGCTTAAATTGGCGATGCCTAATGTCACACAAATGGAATTGCTTGTTAACAGAGAATGTAGCAAAGCTATGTCTCTTGCTAACGAACCATGTGGTAGATATAAGATTACAAAATCTATTGTACAAGAATTTTATACTACAGCCAATTTAACAACGGATCATATTAAGGATTTTATTACGCATGTGGAAGCGCCTGGATACACACCACGCAATCCATTTTATAACTTGCTCATTATCTATATATTGACTTTTATGGCTAACAATAACATGGAAAGCGCCAAACAAACCGCGCGCTATTATGCAGCGGTAACGCTTAGTTATCTCAAGCTGATTTTCTTTCCAGTATGCGACGCAGAAGCACTGAGATATACCATGTTGCATCTTCACGGTTCTTCCATAGCCAAAGCAGGATTTAACGTACTTGTTGTTAAAGTGGCAGACGAGACATTGTTGAAATATTCCCGCAATTTCTTGGACAGGGTTAACGCATACGATTACTACAGGTTTATTGTAGATATAAGAACGAAATTGTTTCAAGCAACACGCATCATTGCGCGCCACTACTATGCGTATAAAAACAGCGAACGCGCAACATCCATGGAAACACAAGTAGATGAATTGATGACCACTTGGTTTAGCATGATAGGACGACCAGATATTGTAGATTGGGTTGCACAAATAGCAAACGCCTCGCCTCTAGAAGTGGAACAGTTATTTTTAGCTATGCAAAGCAATGAGGATGCGTTTGCGTACATGCAAAGTGTTTTGTCTAGAATGATGTTGCAAGTGGGCGGAATAGACAATTTTCAACCAGAACAAGCAACGTTGCTTCTTTCTAGGATGATGAGAACCAATGCAGTTGTTGAGGCGTGTAAGGAATATTTGGAGTCTCTTCAAATAGCACCTTCTAAAGAAAACATGGCTAGTATTATATCTTTGGGGTTGGTAATGGTTTTTGCTTATAGAAAAAAATAAGGTGGGTGGAATAAACCAATGGCTTCTGAAGACGAAATTAGGATGAGCTTGCGTGGGTCTGCATTAAGCGCTTTAGTCAACCAAACACCCACGAGCGTTTCTGGAGTAATCACACCACAACCACCAGCAACTATTGTTTCTCAAAACATCAATACACAAAACGACAATCAAACCCGCTCACCCATGGATAGTATGCGTGTTTTAGATGCGCTGGGAACCATTGCTAACAAAATGGAACGGGGTTTTAATCAAACCAACGCCATTTTGGAACGCATGCAAATTGCAATCACTAGCCGGTTGGAATCTATACATAGGCAACTCTTGCAAATGAACACTATGATGAACAAGTTGTACGAGAACCAACTAAAATATATCACACAGAGCAATAAAACGGGTATGGTTCGGTTGGCTGAAATGTTCTCTGAACAGATGGGCCGTTATTTTTCCAAATTAAAAGAAATGATGCTTCAACCTTACAGTATTGAAGCTATCAATATGGCAATGTTGCGATTGACCATGAAAAACAAGTTCTTCCAGCGCATGTTTGGGTATGAATCATTTATGCATTCGAGAAGAATGAAATCGATGCCGTTTACCTATGAACTCTACCTAACTATCAAAAAGCTACCTAACTATTTTGAAAATTTGGGTGAAAACATAAAAACGGTTAGCATGGAACACAGCAATAGAGCCTATAAACACTGGCAGTATGTCGAAAGCCATTTGGCGCGTATTCTTGCCTCTATAGACAGGTGGCTCCCCAATCTGGGTTTTTTGCGTTATGAAATGATAACCATAGCACGATGGCTTGAAGCAAGCAAAACGATTCCCGGATTTGGTAAAGCGCGCCATCAAACGTACAGACAATATACGCGTATGGAATCTAAAGAGGATAAACGTACAGAAAAACGCGTTAACATGTCCATTATGTCTATAGAAAAACGTATGCGTGATAATGAAAAGAACGATAAAAAATACAAAATTAAAACATTAGATATTTTCCAGGAGCTTTTATCAAACACAATGTCCATAAAGGGCGCAGCAATGACACTTGTTAGCTATTTGTTTGTTAACCCCAAAAGTCTTATTTGGAAGCTCATTAGTGTATATATGGGCACGAAGGTTTTTGCTTCTATTGTAAGAAAATTGTTTGGGAAAGCGTCTGGTTTTGTGGATATAGTGGGTAACGCGTTATCCAACGCATTTATAAGGTTGCAACAACCTATGGCTGCGTTTTTTGAACATCACTTGCCAGAAAGAATCTATAACGGATTGGCCACGTTCTTCAACAAAACGGGAACATTTTTGAAGACTTGGTTTACTATGATGTTTGGTTTAGATCCTCAAAAAAGAGATCAAGCCAGAGGTATGTTTTACAACCAGATTTGGAATGCGTTGAGTAGGTTTGGAACGGAAATATTTATTCCCGTCATGTGGAAACTCTTTGCGGCGTATAAAGCGTGGGATATGATTAAAAATTCGACAATGGGTCTTTTGGGCCGCCAAAGCCAAGCATCTAATAGACCGCAAAACAGGCTGTCCCGTGTAGAGGGTAAAATGAAGCGTCTTGCTTCTTCTGGTAAACGAAGGTCAAATGCGTACATGGCGCTTAGGCAGGAACGGGAAGAACTGCTGGAAGAAGTGTATGGAAGCAGAGAAGCAGCCAGATCAAATCTATCATTAAAAAGAAAAATTCGCAGAGGTGCAAATAACTTTGCGAGTAAAGTATCCGGTTGGGTATACGGAAAAGCAGCTTTAGCCCAAGATGTTTATGGTAACTATATAGACCCTATAGCTGCCTCTCAAGAGCTAAACAGACATGCTATGACACCCAAATCAATGAGCCATTCCGCTTGGTTGAAATATCAAATTGAAACGGCACGTGCTGGACTAGGTAATGCGCTAGGTTACACAAAATCTGGAATGCCTATACCTATGGCTATACGCCCCGCTGGACGGGCACCCGCCCTTGTTCGCGGTGCGTCCTCCGTTGGTAGGGGTGTTATGGGTGGTGTAAGAAACGCGGGTAAGTTGTTAAGCTACGGCGCCCAGCGCGGGTTTTGGGGTATGGCAGAGGCGTCTGGTATACCGGGTTTAAGCTCTTTTGCATCCGGTAAAATAGGCGCGCTTCAATCTCTTGCTTCAAAAAGCGCAATAGGTCCAGCCGTTAAACTGATTGGTGGATTGGCAAAAGGTCTATTTAGTTTCACGCTGTGGCTCAGTATATTAACAACTGCTTTTAAATTGTTTAAATCATTGATTTGGCCCAAATTGTTACAATCGTTTTCAAGAAAGAGCGCTACAGACGATATGAACTCTTCTGATAGTAAAAAAATACGGAGAGGTTATTCTACAGCAGTAAGTGATATTATTATGGGATTGTTTAGAGGCGTTAAAAACACGATTGGTGGTCTTTTTTCTTCTGCTCGTGATTTGTTAACGGGTAAAGGAAAAATATGGGATGTGTTTGTGGGAATATTTAAAGGTATTGTTTCTGGTATCGGTGAAATTCTACAAAGCATTTGGTATGGTTCCCGTTCGGGCTTAGCAGATTGGATAGACAGTCAAAATTGGATACCGTGGAAATCCAAAATTGTCAATTTTGTAAGGGGAGATTCGGATAAAATTCTTAGTGCTTTAAAAGCTAGGGAAGATGCCCGCGTGTCCGCAATAGAATCAGAAAAATCTACACCATCTGCAATGGATTTTGGGGATAAAGCCATACAAGCACAAACCGAAGCACAACAACAACAAGCAGAATCTTCCTCTGAAACACAAACACTTGTTAGTCAAATACATGATTATTTTTATAGCGGTCAATTTACAAAGCAAATATCACAAGGCGCGTTTATGTTGGGTGAAGGTATACGCAAGATTTTTGATATTGCAAAAGGTCTTGTTGGTGGTGCTAAGGGAGCTATGCCCGGATTCTTGGGCGGGTTTGGTCAAGTAACAGGTGCATTCTTAAAAGGCATGTTGGGAGATCAAGCCAATCCACTCATAAATAAAGCACTGTCTTATGCCAAAGCACGAGGGTGGAATGGTGCTGTTTCAATTTTGGGTGGAGCTAAAGCAGGCATACTACAAACATACCAATCTTCCACTGAAATCTTTGCTGGTGCTGTTAACCAATTTGCTAATGCAGTTGGTGGAGCTGGCGGTGGAGGCGGTGGTGGCGGTGGAGGCGGTGGAGGCGGTGGAGGCGGTGCAGCTTTCACCGGACCTATAAACAGCGGTATGGAAGTATTGATGCGCAACGAAGGAAGTTTTGGTTCTGTTAATTTAAATGATAACGGTGTAGGCTCTTCAATAGGACTATTTCAATGGAACAGAGATAGAGCCAGAAAATTGTTACAAAGACAGTATGCTGCAGACCCAACGCTGTTTAGACAGTATATGGGTGATGATATGGTTTCTAATATTAAAAATTCTTCTGGTAAGATTTACTTCTCTCAACAGGACAAAGCAAATTTCCAAGCTATGATGAAAAACAATACAATGCGTAGTGTTATGATGGCTTATGCTAGGGAAGATTATGCGAGTTATATAACACAAATAAAGCGGAAAGGTGTCACAGACCCGAGAGCACAAGCATATCTTGCGGATGTAATGAATCAAAAAGGCAACGGTGCGCTTGATAGGTTTATCAGTAGAGGCAAAACGCTAGAAGCCATTCATGGCTATGCTATGGCTGTCACACCAGCAGGACCAGAACGCAACAGACGTCAGCGAACGTATGCAACGCTGCTAAACATGGATCCGGGCGTAGCTTCAAAAATGGCATCTTTGGAAACAACCAAAGAAGTAACAAAGTCAGAACTGTCAAAAACGGTTGGTGGTAATTCTGGTGGAGTTTTGGGAATAGATCAACCCATCACTATCGTGTCCGCACCGCAAACCGTCAACAACATCAACAACACAGCCAATAATAGTTCACCAGATTCAACCATAGCACAAAATGTGCTGAGTTCGTTTTTGGCGGGAAATAACGGTATTATGTATTAAGGAGGTGAAGTGTCGTGCCAGCAGAAGGTAATTTTGCAAATTTTGGAGAAAGTAAATCAAAAGAATTTTTAAATAACGTTACCAAAGTAATAGCCCCTACAATTGGTAGCGACGAGTTGCTTCCCACAATGGGTGGTGGCGTTGCAAATGTCCTCAATAAAGCATCTTCTCCTGTTGCTGCCGCTACGGCTACGGCAACAGCCAAAGCAGCAGCTACGGCAACAGCTGGAACTGCTATTAAAGGAGACAAACCAAAAACATCAATACAATCAAGCGCATCACAAAAGATTGGTGAAATAGCAGAAAAAACACAAACCGCCGGCATGGACCTTCTTAAAGATATTAATAATCTGGCAGAATTATCAGAAAAAGATTTTCCAAAATCTGATAGTATTATGGGTTTGCCTCCAATTGGAGCAAGTGGTAGTGAGTCTGAATTTAGCGTATTTGATCAATTGGTTAGCTCTTTCCCGATATTGACGCTTCAACCATTTAAGATGTTTGGCGTTAAACAGGAAGGAAAATTTGATAGAGAAGTTTTGTCTGTCATTTATAAGTTTGCAATTATACCCACAACAGATGTGTCTTATGGTCATTCTAACCAATACGGCCCTTCATCTATAGCACAAACCGTGGAACAATTGATGAATAGCGAAACGATGAGTCAAGTTCGTCAGTTGGCTTTCGTTTCCGGTGGCGCTTTGGGTAATGCCTTTAGGGCAGGAGCTAGTACAACAACAGAAGCCATCAATCAAACGCTTAAAGCGTTGTATGTTAATATGCCTGATAATGTTAAAAACAATCCCATTGGTGGTCCAATGGCGGCAGTTGGTATGGATGTATTGCGCGGGTTGCTGTTGGGGGCCCGCGCAGCTTTCCCAAACATTTGGCAAAATTCACAAACTGGTATGAGTTGGAATTTTACAGTAGAATTGCGTACATTTGCAACAGATCCAACCTCAAACCAGTATAAGAAGGATATTCTTCTACCTTTAGAGTGTTTGCTTGCGTTATCTTTGCCTGTAGGTGGATCACAAATTGCCTATACAGAACCTCCTTATATCAAAGCACAAATACCCAACGTGTTAAATGTTGAAATAGGAGCCATCAGCAACATGAACTGGAGCATACCGCTAAGCGAGCTTAACTTGGCTGGTGTGCCTAGACACGTCCAGGTAACATTTACTATTACAGACCTTTATAATATCATGGTTCAAGGTTCTGATATGACAAAAAACAATGTAGACATTCCTACTAAAGATAGAATGTTGTCTTGGATAGCACAACCCCCAAGCAAGAAAGTAGCCAATACTCACGTTTGGAAAAACGAGTTTATACGTCCTGGAGGCGAAACGGGTAATTTAGAAGCTATACCGGATCAGTTGATGTCTTCTTTATCCGGCGAATTTTCTGCACCGTGGACATCGTTGGGAAGCGCAAGTGCCATGTCTTTCTTTAGCGATGATAATTTTATGAGCAACGTTTTGGGTAATTTTGGTCAAGAAAACTTTTTGATGAACATGAGTTCTGGTAGCGGGTTCTTGAATATGTCCATACCCAATTTAAACAATTTTACAGCAATGTCTTTGCCCAACGTTACGGATATAATGGGAGATATAGATGTGATGACTTTGATGAATGGTGGTTCTATTCCGTTCAACATAAACGATTTTACTATGCATATTGCGGGTGCGGCCCCCATTTTATCCAGTCAATTGTCCACATTGGGTTCTTCTACTATAGCAAATTTAGAATCATTGTTTAATGGCGCTGGTAATATGTCAAAAATTACGAGCGGACTAATGGATATGGTTCCTTCCAATATGTTGAATGCGTTGGGTCAATTTAACGGTTCTATGGTAACTGAAATTTTTAACGGTATGGACTCTTCGTTGATAGATTTTACACCCCATCTTCAACTCATCAACGAAACGGTTCGAAATTTACCAATGTTGTTACCATCCGTAGTATCTGGTGAAGAATTGTTAAGTGATAACTTGGTTAAAACGGTTATGACCAACGTGTCCAAAACCAATACACAACTGGATAATTTGCTTAGATTAACATATTCATTGCAAGAAACGTTATATCGTTCTTGTGAAGCGATGGTCAGTCAAGTGCTAAATAATGCCAACGTACACAATGAATTGTGTTATATGAACAAGCAAATGCGCGCGTTGTATGGTGGATCGGAAACAGTAGTTTCTCAGTTTAACACCTCTATGCGTGCTGTTTCAAAAGTAGCTGGTGCCGTAATGAGTGCCACAACGATTCAAAATATTATGTCGAATGGACTCAGAACAAATAATAGAAGTTGTGGTATTCTTATGGAGGCGAAAAAATAATGAACGATTTTGATTTGCTTCTGGAAGATTTAAAATCGGAATATGAACAATATCCATACGAAACGGATTTTGTTATACATGAACATTATGCTAGTCACCGCCATTTCGATTTAAGAATTAGAAGGGGAGATGCTGCACCATCGTGGGCTTTGCCTAAAGCACGTCTCCCCTATGAAACAAACGAAAAACTATTGGCAGTACGCACACCAGATCATCCTTTAAGTTGGATGTCTTTTAAAGGAGATATACCCCACGGACAATATGGGGCCGGTAAGGTTTTTATTTATGACAAAGGCAAGTGTTATATTTACAAGTGGGGAGATGTTATTGTTGTCGATTTCAAAGGAACGCATGTAACGGGTTTTTTCTTGTTAATACATACCAATGGGGATAATTGGTTAATTATTAGACCGGATCAAGAAAAGACAAAAAACAAATACAACAACAAAATATCAGAATCTATGTTTGTAGCATATGATTATGAGCCTGCTTCTGTCGTTGCTGCTGTGATACACCATCCTGATCACAAATACATGTATTTATTGCAAGATCATGTAAAATTTGACTTGTGGACATTACCATCTGGAAAGGTGGATATTGGTGAAGACCCAGCAGAGGCAATGATTCGTGAAATGAAAGAAGAATTGGATATTGATGTGTTGACTTTCGATATTTTGGTGCAAAAACACATCGAGTATCCTCTAAAAAATGGGGAAATTGTTAAAACAGATGGGTACTTGTTTGATATATGTAGATATAGCGGAACTCCAAGAAACATGGAACCCCACAAACACAGGGAAATAAAATGGTTTTCTTTGCATGAATTACGTCAAACAAACGATATTACTGTTATAACCCATTGGTTGCTTGATTATATAGATGGGGTGGAAAGGTAGGTAGGAGAGGATGCCCATAACTGAAACAACCAGTTGGGGAGCTGTACAAAAGCGCACAGTAGATCCTTATAGTGCGTTTACATCAGAAAACCTCAATTTTTTAAATGCCGTTATAGGTAAAAGTCGTGCGCGTATTAGTGGCTTACTGGGTGAATATTTGTACGATTCTCCTACTGATAGAATTTATATCCATTTAACACCTGGAATTTTGTTAAAAGATTATGTGCTTATTTCTTTTACGGAAGATATATATGTACGTGTTGGTACTTGGCCTTTAGATACGGGCGTTTATCTTGTTGTGCTGGATTATGTTTTTGAAACTAAATTTCCACCCAATATAGCACAAATACGCATTATTGATGAAAACGATTATGATAGTGCCAGACATATGGCATTATATAGACTTATTGTTGAAGGATCTGAATTTCCGGTAGATGTTACATTTGAAACGTTAGAAGAGTTAAATGCTACTATTGTAGACAAGACATCACTAGACGATCTTCTTTTGGCTTTAGAAGCACACGCCACAAGTGTGTATGCACACAGCGCATTGTATTACACCAAAGCACAAATTGATGCTATGGTTTCTAGTCAATCTCTTACACCGCAATTGATGGAGAGATTAACAAAACGTTCTGTATTGTGGGAGCTAGATGAAGACGGTTCGTTGGAACCTGAAATAGCTGGTGTCGATGCTACAGTAGAAAACAACTTATTGTGGGAACTAAATGTTTCTGAAGAACTAACACCCAAAGAAGACTTGACCATTATCGCCGAAGGTAACTGGATTTTAGACGATGATGGTGACATATGTATTCAGGGTTTAGGTTAAGTGGGTGATATAATTGTCCACCAAATTTCAACTCAAATGGTTAGATACAGGTGTTGCTGTATTGGGAAAACTGTTGGTCTCTGATGGTTTTGGTGGTGTGTTGGTTTCTTCAGTTGGAGTACATGATCACACCAACAAATCCCTATTGGATACCTATACACAAACAGAAGAAGCACTTCAAGCAGCAGTTGACAATACACACGAACAGAACACAGATTTGGGAACAAATAACTCAACATTTGCTTTAGATTCTGACGCAGATATTCCTCTATTACTTAAGAACAATGCGGGTGTTTTAGAATTAGTTAATGATTTAGAAGACACATTTATGAATCTAAAATGTAATGACGTTGTTTTAGATTCAACGGGTACAGATATTAGGTTGTCTGTTGATAACGGAACTGGTCGTTTGAAAATTACAGATGAAGCATTGTCCGTTTATCAATCCATACAGGCTGCAAGTTTTTATAATTCCGCAGGCACGGAAGTATCTTATTCCGGTCATAATCACACGGGAACCACAAATACGACGTATGCATTGGATAGTGATGCCGATACACCACTGTTGCTGAAAAACGCCTCCGGTGTGTTGGAAATTCGCAATAGTACAGATGATGCATATTTAAGCTTAAAATCGTTGTCTGTTGTTATAACGGATAATTTAGAACATAAGGGAGATGGATTGGGGTTCTTTAACACCACTCCTGTAGCAAAAACAACCGTCACGTTGTCTAATACAGATGGTGCTATAAGCTCTCTAGTTATAAGCGCATCATATAACCAAACAGAAGTACAAGCATTGAGAGATGCATGTGAAACGTTGGCGGACGATGTAAGAGCCATTAAAGAAGCACTCACGTCATACGGTTTAATCTAAGGAGGGAACACAATGTCCATAGCTGAACATTTGGTACTGATTGGCGTTGTGGGTTCTAACTTGGTTATACCTATTTATGAACATCGTCAAACCACTCCCGCCGAGCAAATTAACATAGATCATGGTTTAAATACAGGTATTGTTCGTGTTTGGGGTTTCGATTCTGTTGGACGTATGTTTACACCTCCGTTTATAGTTTTGGATAACAACACCATACGAGTTGAGGTAAACCCCGCAGTTAGTGGTGTGTTTTATGTAGCACCATATCATACCTCTCAACCATCTTAAGGAGGTGTGACAATGGCAAACAACAATGCAGTGGAACCTGTTTACAATGTATTTGACATGATGGGAAACAGAATTGCTGGTTTGGGAACGCCTGTGTATCCAACAGATGCTGAAGTACATGGTCATACTCATACAGCAGAACAATTAAGCGTTGTTTCTAACAGTCTAGTGGGTGTAGCAAACGGCGTTGCATCTTTGGACGCCGATGGGTTGATGCCAAGCGGTCAGTTGCCCGTTCTGTTGGAAGATGTATTGGTTAATTCGACCGTTTTGAGTAATAAAGAAATAACATTGGAAGACGCGGTAAACACAATGTTGCCAGTTCGTATTTATGTCAGATCAACAGAAAACTACAGGTCGCCGGATTTACTATTGGGTGTAGACATTGTCTTTAAGACAGACAACAAAACATTAACATGGAATGGTTTGGGGTTGGATGGTCTGCTTGAATCCGGCGACAGAATTTATGTCGAGTTTTATAAGCTATAACAGGAGGCGATAGTTGTGGCTAAGCTTTATGACATCCGTATTACCACGCAAGGATTTTTTACCTTGTTTGGTTATCACGTGCATACACCTGCAAATATTTACAATCTGGAAAGCACCGAACTAGAACTAATTGAACGGGCTGGTTGGGTGTTTGATGTAATTGCTATACACGACGAGATTTCAACAGTAGATTCAATTTATGCATCAGATGTGCGTATTTTTAACTGCCAAACGGAAGCGGATATTGAAAAAATTAAAGGCATCCGTAATAAAGATTGGGTTTTGGTAATGGAGACTGGTAAAATTTACGTTTATAATGAAGATGTTTAGCGTGTTCTCATTGTAATTGGGAGGAGAATGATGTATGTCCAAACTAGATAGGCGTTTTATTGCGTTTGGAACTGGAGCGCATGATGTTAACATAGAACACGTTCCAGATGGAAGCACACGCAAGGCGCTAACAACTGGTCCCCAAGTTATTGAAGGCGCTAAAACATTTTCTACCGCACCACGCACTACTGGTGAAATAACAGAAGCTTCCCATTTAGCAACCAAATCATATGTAGACAATGCTATCAACGGGGCGTTGGAAGGTTTGGTTTGGAAAGCACCTGTTGATTATGTGGGAACCACGTTGCCCGGAGGCACGGAGGGCATGCGTGCGATTATTACTACAAACAACAAAATTTATACATATAGTAGCGGTGCATGGAATAGTGGAATAAATCCTTCAAATAACTGGGTTGTGATGTGTACGCCAACAAACGAAGAGTGGATGTTTGATGCGGACACAAACCAGTGGATCAACAAATCTGGCGCCAGTGTTCCCGTAGCAACCAAATCGTTAGCCGGAAAAGTACAACCCGGAGATGGAATTGGTGTAAGTGCGGGTGTTATTACTGCGGATCTAAGTTCTACTGGTGGTCTTGAACTTTCAGGTACATCTCCAAACAAACAGCTTGCGCTCAAATTGACTGTAGATGGTGGTTTGTCTACAGACAGCAACGGGTTGAGAGTCAAACTTGAAGCGGTTTCGCCAACGCTCGTTGTCAATGGGGCTAACGAGTTGGGTGTTCGGCTTAAACCTAATGGCTTTATTTTAAAAGATGCTACTGGTGTATACGTTGATCCAGAAGCTATGTATGAACATTACGAAGAAATTGTTTTGTCGGCAACCAACATAACCAACAAAAGCGCCGTACTATCTGTAGCTGCAAATATCAGAAAACCAACACATTCTAAATTGGGTGTAATTGGTGGTCCTTTGCAGCGGTATGGTTTGGATTACATCATTGAGAGTGATGGAATCTATGTTAGGCGTATTCATTGGGGTTCGTTGGGGTTGGATGGGCTTCTTGAAGAAGGAGACGTCCTACAAGTTTGGTATAATATTTGATTTGTTGGGAGGTCTAATCACACATGCCTTTTGATAGAAGCACTTTGATGTTGCTTAACAGGTATTTGGACACGTGGGCAAGCTCTGTTTATTATGCGTTGGGGGAGTATGTTGTTTACCAAAACGCAATATATAAAGCAGTCGAAAGTCATACATCTAGCTCGACGTTCGCAGCGGATGTAGACAAGTGGATGGTTGTTTTAACGGGCGAAGCCACAACCAATGCAGATCATGTAGCATACGACAACACAGTTAGCAAATTGGTTTCAACAAATATTCAGTCTGCTATAACAGAACTATCTGTTACTAGTTCCATTTTTAGGCAAAAGAGTTTGGATGTTGATGTTGTAAATGGTGATGTTGTAACGCTTAAAGATGGTGTATGGGTTCCATTAGACGGAACAGTAGAATTTGAAGAAAATATGTCTTGGGGAATTGCTATCAATGTCAACACAGAAACACACGTTGGTGATATTTTGTATAACGGCAAGCTTATTAATGCGTTGGTTACGTCACCAGGAAACTGGTATTGTGATGCTTTTGGAAAATTAACACAAACAGTAACCAATTTTTATGTGGGTTACGCTTTTTCAGAAGGCGTTCTTTATTTAGATTTGATTAATAGTGTACCCGCTCAGTAATAATTCGTAATTGCTCGAACATAAACCAGAACAAATATTGGGAGCGTCCTACCGCGCTCAAAAACAAAGAGGAGTGTGTTGAAGAATGATCGAAGAAGCACTGTTGGCGCAATATGGGGATTTGGGTCTTTTTACTCCACAAGCGACTTTCGTTGACCAGATTTTGTCTGCTGCACCCGTTAATGCTGTAGCTGCAACCCAAACATACGGTTCTGCCACAAGTGTTATTACCCTAACGGCGAAAACAAAAGGAGAAGTTGGAAACAACATCACGTTGGAACTTGTTGAACGCACAGCAGACGGAAGCCTAGAAATTGAAGTGACAGGTACTGCTATTAAAGCTACGCTTGCTTATGCGGACGGCGCAACTACCACAACCGGTGCATTGTTGGCTACAGCCATCAATGCAGATCCGGCTGCTTCCGCTCTTGTTACCGCTTCCGCTGGTGGTGCGGGTGTTATGGACGCAGTAGAAGCATCCCCTCTTGCTGGTGGTGTAAATGGAACACTAGCCCCCAAGAAAGGCATTTATTTTATGGATAGTTCTTATATATATGTTGCTATCGCAGCCAATACAGTCCACGATACTAATTGGCGGCGTATTGCTCTGGGGAGTGCTTACTAGTATTTACTGTATATTAGGGCGCCCTTTAATGGGCGCTCTACTTTTTATTTTAATTTTGATAGGCGGTGTTGTGAATGGCTACTAGAAGAATCGTTCCCCGCGCTACGGGTGAGGGTGGACTCGGAAAAACATCAAAGCGTTGGGGCGACAGTTACTTTGTCAATCTCCATCTCGGGGACGGTGTAGGCAATACGGGCGCATATCTTTATGCTGAATTGGGCCTTGGTAATACACCCGCTTTAAGATATAGTTTAAGCAACCACGAGTGGCAGTTTTCTAACGATGGCGTTCAATATAGTGCGCCGTGGCTTAAAACTGAAAATGTTGTCGCCGAACGTTCTGGAAAGTTTGTTTATAAAAATCAACATATTAACGCAAATACTGGAAAGATTGTTATTTTTCAAGAAACAGGTTGGGAAATAGCAAACGGAACGATCGATTACGCAGTAGATATTTCATTTGGTGTTGCATTAAATGTTACGTCTGGTGTTGGGGATGTTTTGTTTGAAGGTGTTTATGAAAGTGCCGCCATTACTACTACAGGTAAATGGTATTGTGATGCCACAGGCAATCTTACCCAAACAGTAACAGAACTCTATGTTGGTTACGCGTTTGAAACTGGAAAGCTATTACTAGGCGTGCCTGTTTACACACCCGCAGTTTAAAGTTTAAATTAATTTGAGGTAAAAAACAATGATGCGTGAAAACGAAGATGATGCGTTTGAGCTAGAAGACGAATCTGATAGTTTTTTATGCGAACGCTGGTTAACCACGCAGGACGGTTCGGATACTTTTAGTGTAGATGCGCTTGTACGCTTGTCTGTCGAAAAAAATAATAACAATTGTTATGTATTATATGCTTTTTTGGATATGGGTTCTTCCGCTTCCCAAGATTTAATTTCGTTGGGGGTTTTCAAAACCAGAAAGGATGCCATGACCGAAAAAAGACGCATCATTGATTGGATGCATAGTGAAATGATTAATTCTTTTGAAGAACTGCATGTTATGCCGGATGTTGTTTCTTTAGATGATTTTTAATTTTATTATTGGTGGTGTGTAAAATAATGAAAACGAATATGATGGGGTTAGTACCCGTTCCGGTCAAAACACAAGAAGGCGCGGAACTACCTTTTTATGCCACAGATGGTTCTTCTGGAATGGACATTAGGGCAAACGCAGATGCGGATATACACCCAAACGAAGTTGTTGTCGTTCCTACAGGATTGTTGGTTGCTATTCCCGAAAACTATGAGCTACAAATACGTCCGCGCAGTGGGTTGGCTATTAAGGGCATCACCGTGCTTAATACTCCGGGTACAATTGATAGTGATTATAGAGGCGAAATAAAAATCATAATGATTAATTTTGGTAAAAATCCGTTCCATATTCAAAAGGGCGATAGAATAGCACAAGCTGTTTTGCAGTATGTACCTCGCGTTGAATGGATTTCCGTGGATTCTTTGGATGATACGGAAAGAGGATCGGGTGGTTTTGGAAGTACGGGTAAACAATAAAGGGGCGGGTGAAATATGTCCCAATTTTCTCTATTGACGGGACGGGAAGAATTGTTTCCCCTATGTGAAGAAATGGCAGGACAATTATATGATTACTTATCAAAAAAATCCGTCCATTATAAAGGGGAACGTGTACGCTGGTATGATCGAACGAGACAGTTAACAAGATCTTGTTACGATTTGCGCATAACGGTAGCAGTTGTCAATCCACAAAAATATCCAGTTGGTTATTCAATTGCTTGTTTGTATGATAAAGGCAAACGTGGAGTTATTGAAGACCTTTACGTTAGAGAACAATATAGAAGAGTTGGGGTAGGCAATAAAATAATGTGCGATGTGTTAACTTGGTTGGAAAACGTAAAAGCACAACAGATTAATGTGTCTTATGGAAATGAATCTGTTTTGAAGTTTTGTGAAAAATACAATTTCTATCCAAAGGAATACAGTCTGTTTAAGAAATAAGGTCAAGAAAGTCCAAGAAACAATGCGGGCCGTAGCCCGGCTTACGCCGGTCTACACGTTTGACGTATAGTCAAACACCCGCATTGTTTTATTTTTATGGGTTTTTACAACAACAACAACAATCAACAACAACTAGGTTTGTTTCACAACAACAACTACATTTGTTGCCCTCAACAAAGTCGCTTGTTGAGTTGGTGTCAGGATAGCGTTTTGTAGCCACAACAACAACCGGCATTTACACGCACCCCCTTAACCAATAATTAAAAGCTTTATTAATACAATAATATATGTAGGAAAAACAACATCAGAATTCTACATGTAGATTGTTTGCTAATTTTAAAAATTTGTAGGGATACAAGCGTTCCTCAATTGTTTGTTGAATTTCCTTTTTAATTTCTGGTTGTACGGGACAGCCTTTCATGCAGAAAATGGTTTGAATCATTACATCTGAATATTCTGGTCCCGATTCCACCTCAAAATTTTCATTTTTTATAGCTATATCCATAGTAGTACACATGGATAAATTTATGATAATGGGGTT
>ENA-UOYA01002752-UOYA01002752.1-activated-sludge-metagenome-genome-assembly--contig:-NODE-2752-length-16601-cov-14.893449_pt1 | contig 16601 bp, 11 predicted proteins | sample MGYA00238163_ERZ764804 | MGnify/ENA primary metagenome ERZ764804 (study PRJEB28919, sample SAMN05720223) | activated sludge metagenome | isolation source: Anaerobic digester | place: Hong Kong... | reverse complement strand
GCCGAAACCGGCTTAACATCAAATTGAAGAAAATCGCAAGTGGCAGCCATCCAAACGGGTAAATTCTTATTCGATAAAGTTTTTACATCGGCTGTAGTGAGAATATTTTCGTTTGTCCAACCCGCATAACCGGCATGACCTGTGTAATCCAGCAAAAACATACCGGAACGCAACAAATTGTGAAAGCGACTTCTTGCCAAAGGATAACTTTGCCCGCTGGCATTGACTTCCTGGACAAAAGCATCGAGATAAATTTTGTTGATTTGAAAAGCCGGAACTTTTTTTGCCACTGCTACTGCAATGCTGTCAGCTTGCCGCATGTGAAGAGCTCCGTCGCCATCATCGGCCAAAAAACAAATTTGATTTTTCCAAATTCCTTTTCCCTTGTTATCGATATAATTAATTGTTTTATTCACCACATCAATAGCCTGCTGTACAGTAGTAACAGGAAAACGGCCGACAGCTACATCCATCAAATCAGCAGGAACTTGCGTTCCTTCGCTGTCGTCCATAAAACCGAAATAATCATCCGTAACATAGGAAGAAGTGAGTACCAACGAGTTTTCCGCCTGATAGGTCAATATCAAATTATCACCTGAGTTGGGAACAATACCTCTGTTGTCGTAAGAGCCACGACCAAACAGCAGGAGATATTTCGGCAAATCGGCAGTATTGTTTGTTTCGATAGCCCGATCATACAACATTTTTACAAACCAGCGATAGGAAGTAGCATCCGGTGTACCGGACGAAAATTCGTTATAAACCTGTTCGGTGGTTGCTACTACAACCGAAAGTCCATCTTTCTCTCTATGAGCCTGCGCCAATGTTTCGGCCTGTGAAAGAAAATTGGGATGGGTAATAATAACCAAATCAGAAGGCTGCAATGCATGAAGATTCTGGTTGGCAACCACCCCAACAATTTCTGGCTTGGGAAAGGAACTACCGGCCGTAGGATCAATAGCAATGTACTGATGGAGTTCGTTGCCTGAAGCTACAAAAGAAAGTTTATTGTCAGGAAGTGTTGTGGTTGCAACACGATAAATATTTTGAGGGTCCGTAATATCCCAAATTTGCACATTACCGTTGACATTACTCAAAGTATAGTTGTTGTAAGAAGATTTTCCTAAATAATCAACATTTTGAAAACGCATGGCAGCACCCTGCATAACTAATTTTCGTCGGGCATTTACCTCCAGATAATTCAAATAGCCGGTGGAAGTTGAAGTTGACTTGTTGTAAGTAATATTGAAAGTTAATGTCTCGTTATCGGGAGTGAAAGTATAAACCGAAGAAGCAGATTTTGCGATTTCATAATTATCTCCCGAATTTTTTGTAACCGAAAGCGTTTTATTCTGAGAACCATTCAAATTGAAGCTAAAAGACGAATTTTCCAGCGAAGAAGCAGCAACATCAACAGAAAGTTTTAATGTATTTGATTTAACTACATTGGGCAAATTAAAAACAAAACTGTAGGAAAGCGTGTTGCTGAAAGTTTCACCGTAAAATTCCTTTCCCGATTTGGTAAGACTGATGATATCCTTCTCGTAGAGCTGATAGTCTGTAAATTCATCAACCTGATAAATCGTTACATCGGCAGGAAGTTCAATGCTATTTGACTCGATTTTTCTGCCCACTCCTGCATCGGAGGTGATAAAATAATAACCATATTGTGAATACGAATTATTTTTATGGACAAACATTGATTTGTTTTTATCGTACGACCAGCGCACCACACCCTGCGCATAGAACAAGATATAGTCGCCGGAATTGAAAATTCCATCACTTCCTTTTTCCACCCAAATTGGAACTTCGGGCAAATCGTCAGGTTTGGTTTGAGAAAAGTTTTGATCTAAAATGCCACCACCATAACCAAAGACCCTGACATTGGATGGATTAATACCCATCGCAACCAAATCTTCATAAGTAAGTTTGTAAATTCCTGAATCAGCCAGTCTGACTTTAACAAACTTTCCTTGTGCCAGCACCGAAGAAGAAGCAAAACTATGTGTGGAAGCATTTTTTGCCTGCTGCGGAAGTGCAATTTTGGAAATTGACAAATCGAAAGAGATTAATTTGAGAAATTTGCCGTTTTGAAAAACGAAAGGCAACATCTGAACATCAAAAAAGCTGCTTCCTCTATCGACAAGATAACGAGTCTCCAGCACCGGTTCGGAAGAATAAACAGCCTTATCGCTTAAAATTGCTTCCTCTTCAGTGCTGACAGCTTCAAAAACCATATTGGACAAAACGGCCTGATACGAATAATTTCCGGCAGCCATTCGATAATTGAAATAAGGCAAACGATTTTCGTAAGGATAATGTGCATCCCGAAACGAAATAACCTGAATGGAGGATGAATCGGCATTCCATTTCTCAATTCCGTTCCAAATGAGTTTATGAGACGTCGTGATGGTATTTTGAGCCATGCACCAAGCACTCACAGCCAGAAAAAAAGAAAGAAACAAATATTTAATTTTCATAAAAAAACGTCCTCAATGGAGTAATTGAAACAAAAAAACAGACAAATTAAAAACGTTCAAAACAAAAAGTTATTATTTCAAGTATAAATATGCGCAACTATTTAACCATGAAATCAAACATTTTTCGGTTGCCGATATAGCCTTCCAAACGATCGCCGGGATGAACACAGCCAACACCGGCAGGTGTTCCGGTAAATAAAATATCACCAATTTTTAAAGTAAAGAAACGACTAACATAAGCAATAAGTTCACTGACCGGAAAAATCATGTCTTTCGAGTCGCCCTGTTGAACAGTTATTCCATTGATATCCAAATGAAATTGAATATCCTGAATATCCTTAAAATCTGAAACCGGAAGAAAATCGCCTATCACAGCCGAATTGTCAAACGCCTTGCAAATTTCCCAAGGTTTTCCTTCGGCTTTGAGTTTTCTCTGCAAATCGCGGGCAGTAAAATCAATTCCCAAACCTATTTCATCGAAATAACGATAGGCAAATTTAGACTGAATATTTTTACCAATGCGGTTAAAGCGTATAATCAATTCCGTTTCGTAATGAAGTTCACTGGAAAAATCGGGAATATAAAAAGGTTTGTTGTTCTTCAACAACGCTGTGTCAGGCTTCATAAACACAACAGGTTCAACAGGATTATCATTTTTCAATTCCTTATTGTGTTCGGGATAATTCTGTCCGATAGCAAAAATTTTCATTTTTCCTTTCCTCGCAACTGATTAAAAAATTTTTATTTGTTAATAATGGCATTCAAGCGATTGAACATCACCGCCAAATGAGCATAAATGGAAGTATTTTGCACCACCACATTTTCGGGTACTCTTATTCTAAAAGGCGTAAAGTTCCATATTGCACGAATTCCGCCTTGAATCATCAATTCCGATACTTCCTGTGCCTTGTCCACAGGAACAGTCAAAATGCCAATAATTACACCTGTTTGTCGCTGCAGTTCGGGAAATTTATCGATATGATGAATGGGAATGCGGTTGATGCTTGTGCCTGCCAATTCGTATTTTACATCAAAACCTGCCACTATTTTTAACCCAAATTGTTCCAGCCCGTTGTCGTGCATTAAAGCACCTCCCAAATTACCGACTCCAAACATGAAAGCCCTGTGTGATTCAGTAAAACCAAGAAAACGCTCCAATACATTAATCAACTCGGCCGTAGCATAACCGACTCTTGTCCTTCCGGAAATTTGGACATAAGATAAATCTTTAGCCACGATAGAAACGTCCACTGCTATATTATTGGCAATCTGAGTAGAAGACAAATAGGTTTCACCCTTTTCCATCATAAGTTTTGCATAGGCCAAATACCACGGCAGCCGTCTCAATGTTGGTTCCGGAATTTTTAATTCATCATTGGATTTTATATCGGGCATTTTTTGGAAAATTAGAAATTACCTGCAAAAATAATCAAATTATTGAGATATTTATACTTATGTCGGCTCAAAATCTTCCAAAGTTGATGAGCTATGGATATTCCTACAACAGAATATGTCCTTTTCTTCCCTCAACACAAAAAGTATTTGTTGCCTATCAAGTATGAAATAACCTAATTTTTTTAAAAGACATTGCTTATCCATCGATATTTATAAAAATGGAATTATTCTTAAAATTTAAATACATTGCGAGTAAAATTTAAAAGGAAAATATAGTTTTGTAAAAAAAATAAGGAAATAATTTTTAGCCGATTATTGAGAATCTCTTTACAATTGATATGCAATAGGTTTTCACATAAACAATCACCATATAAATTGCTGAAATGAAAAAAATTCCCAAACCAAATTTCCGGTTTTTTCTGGTCGAAAAACTTACATTAGCATATATTCTTATTACCACCATTGCAATATTGTCATTGGCTGGCTACAGCAGGGCTTATCCTTTGATGTTGCATCGGTTGATCATTCTTTCGGTTATCCTCTTCCTTGCTTACCTCGACAGCATTTTAAACTGGAGATCCATCAAAATATTGAGAAACGTTTTCATCGGAATGCTTATCGTTTTTTGGTATCCGGAAACTTTTGACATCAATCGCTTCATTTCTAATCATGATTATTTACTGGCCAATTGGGATCAAATGCTGTTTGGCTTCCAACCGGCTTTTTTATTTTGTCAATTTTTTACTTGGCATTGGTTCAGCGAACTAATGAATATGGGTTATTTTTTCTACTATTTGCTTATTGTGGGCTCCATTGTGTACATTTATTTTAATCATCGAGAATACTTCGAGTATTTTTTCTTTACCATCCTATTTTCGTTTTTTATTTATTATCTGGTATTCATTATTTTTCCGACAGCCGGTCCACAATATTATTATTCCGCAATCGGAATTCAAAACATCAAATCGGGTGTGTTTCCACAAATAGGAAATTATTTCAACCAAAATCCCACTTTGATTCCTCCTCACTTCGAACACGGATTTTTTGTCGATTTGGTAGAAAGAGTTCAAAAATTTGGAGAAAGACCTACTGCTGCATTTCCAAGTTCACATGTAGGCATTTCCACGCTGATTTTGTTGCTTCTCATTCGTGGACGCCATTATTCTATTTTTATCATTACGTTCCCGCTTTACTTAATTTTGGTGTTTGCCACCATCTATATTCAGGCCCATTATGTGGTTGATGTCATAGGAGGAATAATAAGTGCACTGATTCTTTACTGGATCAGCCCAGTCGCTTTCAAATTATTTATACCCAATTTCTCGAGTAAAAAAGAAAAAATATTGATCGACGAAAACAATAATCGGTGAATCTTTGCACCAAAAAAATTTCATTGAGCCGTTGAAAAAGTTTCTTCTTATGGAAAGAACAAAAGTATTTTTTCACCAAAAGAAATAAATTCATTGTTAACCACAACGAGAATCAAAAATTTCATTATTCTTCTGTTATTTTCTGATATAGATTTTCAATTTCAACTTTCATTTATCAAATCAAATTATGATTGAATTTACTTTGAGCCAAATGTAGAAGAAGCTTTCTTTTATTTTGGCAAAATGATTAACTTTGCAAATTTAATTTGCGAATACTGTAAAAGAGAAAAGATAAGGTTGAATTTATTAAATTTCAGTGATATATGGAGTACAATTTCAGAGAAATAGAGCGAAAATGGCAAACATATTGGAAAGACAATCAGATTTATAAAACCGTTGAAAACCCAAGCAAACCCAAATATTATGTATTGGATATGTTTCCCTATCCTTCGGGAGCAGGGCTGCATGTCGGCCATCCGCTCGGTTACATTGCATCGGATATTTACAGCCGTTACAAAAGACTGAAAGGTTTTAATGTACTCCATCCAATGGGCTTTGATGCTTTCGGACTGCCGGCAGAACAATATGCCATTCAAACAGGCCAACATCCGGCCATTACAACCAAAAACAACATAGCTCGCTACCGCGAACAACTTGATAAAATCGGATTCTGTTACGATTGGGATAGAGAAATCAGAACCTGCGATCCCGATTATTACCACTGGACACAATGGGCCTTCATTCAAATGTTTCATCATTATTATGACAACAATTTGCAGAAAGCTCAACCCATTAGTCGTCTTGTTGAATATTTTGAGAAAAAAGGTACTGAAAATCTTCATGCTTCGGGCACTCGTGAACTGTCGTTTACGGCTGCCGACTGGAAAGCGATGAGCGAAAAACAACAACAGGAAATTTTGTTAAACTATCGCATTGCCTATTTGGCCGACACAAAAGTGAACTGGTGTCCGGCTTTGGGTACGGTGTTGGCCAACGACGAAGTGAGCGAAGGCGTTTCCATTCGCGGTGGATATCCTGTAGAGCAACGTATCATGAGGCAATGGTGTCTGCGCGTTTCGGCTTATGCCCAACGTTTGCTGGATGGTTTGGAAACTATCGACTGGACCGACTCTTTGAAAGAAACACAAAGGAATTGGATAGGAAGAAGTGAAGGTGCCGAAATCCGTTTTTCCATAAAAGGCAGAGAAGAAACTTTTGAAGTATTTACCACACGTGCGGATACCATATTTGGTGTTACATTTATGGTACTTGCTCCTGAAAGCGAATTGGTAAAAATATGTACCACTCCGCAACAAGCAGCTGAAGTTGAAAAATACCTCGAGAACACCAAAAAGCGTACAGAACGTGAACGCTTGGCAGATCGGCGTGTTACGGGAGTTTTTTCCGGTTCTTATGCCATTCATCCTGTTACCGGGAAAGAAATTCCCATTTGGATTTCCGATTATGTGCTTGCCGGTTACGGAACAGGGGCTATTATGGCTGTTCCGGCGCACGACAGCAGAGACTACGCTTTTGCCAAACATTTCAATTTGCCCATCATTCCGCTTATCGAAGGGTGTGATGTCAGTGAAGAAAGTTTCGATGCCAAAGAAGGAATTATGATTAACTCGGGATTTCTGAATGGACTGACCGTAAAAGAGGCCATTGAAGCCACAAAAAAATATATTACGGAAAAAGGAATAGGCAGGGTAAAAGTCAATTATCGCCTACGCGACGCTATTTTCAGCCGCCAACGTTACTGGGGCGAACCCATTCCCATTTATTACAAAGACGGAATGCCCTACACACTTAGCGAAGAAGAACTACCGCTTGAATTGCCGGAAGTGGACAAATTTTTGCCTACCGAAAAAGGTGAACCGCCATTGGCTCGCGCTAAAAACTGGAAAACCAAAGAAGGCTATCCGCTTGAAGTCTGTACGATGCCCGGTTTTGCAGGTTCTTCAGCTTATTATTTACGATTTATGGATCCGAAAAACGACAAGGCACTTGTAAGCCCTGAAGCCAACCAATACTGGAGAAACGTGGATCTTTATCTCGGTGGAACTGAACATGCAACGGGTCATTTGATTTACAGCCGTTTCTGGAACAAATTTTTGTACGATTTGGGTATCGTTTGCGAAGAAGAACCATTTAAAAAACTCATCAATCAAGGCATGATTCAGGGAAGAAGCAACTTTGTGTACCGAATAAAAGACACGAATACCTTTGTTTCCTATCATTTAAAAGACCAATACGAAACAACTCCGATTCATGTTGATGTCAACATGGTTTCCAACGATGTTCTCGATCTGGAAAAATTTAAAAACTGGAATCCCGAATACAAAAATGCCGAATTTATTCTTGAAGATGGAAAGTACATTTGCGGTTGGGCTATAGAAAAAATGTCGAAATCGATGTTCAATGTTGTCAACCCTGATGATATTGTCGAAAATTATGGCGCAGACACCCTTCGGTTGTACGAAATGTTTTTGGGTCCACTGGAACAGTCAAAACCTTGGGATACCAATGGAATTGACGGCGTGCATCGCTTTTTGAAAAAGTTGTGGAATCTCTTTTACAAAAACGATGAACTTTCGGTAACAGAAGAAAATCCAACAATGGAAGAATTAAAAGTTTTGCACAAAACCATTAAAAAAATCAGCTACGACATTGAAAATTTTTCCTATAACACGGCTGTTTCGGCGTTCATGATTTGTGTGAACGAATTGTTTACCCTGAAGTGCAATAAAAAAGCCATACTTGAACCTTTGCTGATACTGCTGGCGCCTTTTGCCCCTCACATTTCGGAAGAACTTTACCATGCATTGGGCAACATAGATACAGTTTTTAACGCATCATTCCCTGAATATAACGAAGAATATTTGAAAGAAAACATGGTACTTTACCCTGTCTCGTTTAACGGAAAAGTAAGATTTACGTTGGAAATGCCGACCGATGTCAGCAAAGAAGAAATTGAAAAAACTGCTTTATCACATCCACAAACCATAAAATACATGGAAGGAAAAACACCGAAGAAAATTATTATTGTTCCGGGAAAAATTATTAATATTGTTTTCTGACAAGAAAAATTCAGGAAAAACATTCAATCCCAAATAAATAATGGCAAAATTCAATCCTTTCACAAAAAAAAACTGGATATTTATCCGACAATACATCCTGATAACTATCGGTTTATTTATGTATGCTGCAGCGTGGAAAGGTTTTTTGCTGCCGCATCAAATTACCGGCGGAGGTGTTACAGGTATAGGAGCGATAGTTTATTATGCAACGGGGATTCCGATTTTTATCACTTATTTTGTTATTAATGCCCTGCTCATAGCTGTAGCACTGCGTATTATCGGATTTCAGTTCAGCTTGCGCACCATTTATGGGGTTGCCATGATTACCCTGTTTTTTGCTGTGCTTCCACAGGCAGAACCGGGAACTTTTGTTGCTCCAAACGATAATTTTATGGCATGTTTGCTGGGAGGTTTGATTTCGGGAACGGGATTGGGTATCGTTTTTCTCAATAACGGCAGTTCCGGCGGAACAGATATTATCGCAAAAATCGTCAACAAATACTACAACATTACATTGGGCAGGATACTGCTTTATTGCGATGTGCTGATTATTTGCTCTTCCTATTTTTTTGAATTTGGAACCATTGAAAAAATAGTGTACGGCTTGACCAACATGGCTATTTCAAATTTGGCCATCGATATGGTTATCAATGGAGTACGACAGTCTGTTCAATTTTTTATTTTTTCAAAAGAATACGAACAAATTGCCAACCGTATCAATACGGAAGTTCATCGAGGCGTAACCATTTTGGATGGGACAGGATGGTATTCTCAACAGCCGGTAAAAGTTATTACCATCATTGCCCGAAAAAATGAATCTTCCATGATTTTCAGAATTGTAAAAGAAATAGATCCCGATGCCTTTGTATCCCAATCATCCGTTATTGCCGTTTACGGAAAAGGCTTCGATGTGATCAAGAGCAAATAATTTTTATTGTACCATTACCACATGGGCGATAACCTGAAACAAAAAACCCTCAGTGCTTTTACTTGGACGACCATTGACCGCTTCGGTCAACAGCTGGTTCAGCTGATTATTGGCATCATACTGGCCAGGCTTCTTTCTCCGGGCGATTATGGATTAATGGGCATGGTCATGATTTTTGCGGCACTTTCGTATGTGCTGGTTGAAAGTGGATTTGGACAGGCCTTGATCAGAAAAACCGAAGCCGATGAAACGGACTACAACAGTGTGTTTTATTTCAACATTGGTATTGCTTTGGTTTTGTATGCGCTTTTGTATTTTCTTTCGCCGGCTATTGCCAATTTTTTTAAGCAACCCGAACTTGTTTCGGTGAACAGAATTACTTTTCTGGCCATTATTTTCAATGCTTTTTATCTGGTTCCCTATTCAAAATTGGGAAAAATTCTTGATTATAAAACTATTGCCAAAGTCAATATTATTTCTGTTTCACTCAGCGGTTCGCTGGGCGTTACACTTGCTTTTCTTCATTTTGGCGTGTGGGCGCTGGTGGTTCAACAGGTTTCTTATCATTTTTTCAGAATGATATTTTTTTATGTCTTTGTCCGATGGAAACCAAAATTGATTTTTTCGTTCCGGGTTATTCGAAGTTTCTGGAAATTCAGCATTCATTTACTGAACACTTCCATTTTAAATATTATTTTCAATTACCTGTTTGTTATTATTTTGGGGAAATTTTACAAAAAATCGGAAGTTGGATACTACACGCAAGGAAACAAATTAAGTGAAACTTTCAATTTTACTTTTCAATCCATTTTATTGGGCAGTACATTTTCCCTTTTTTCTCATATTCAGCATGATGATGCGCGTTTCAGGAGAATTTTTGGTGAGCTGTCGAACAAAATCTCCATTATTACTTTTCCCATAATTTTGTGTCTGATTGCTGCAGGAAAACCATTGATAGAAATTGTTTGGTCGGCAAAATTCCTTCCGTCCGTTCCTTATTTCCGACTTCTTTGTCTGGCCTCCCTGTTTTTGCCACTTTACACACTAAATATCAGTGCTTTGAATGCAAGAGGTCAGTCGCGAATCACTTTCAGAATAGAAATGATAAAAAAAATACTTATCCTGATTGCCATTTTTATCACGTTCAGCGAAGGAATAATTCCCATGCTCTGGGGCTACGCAGTTGCAAATATTGCAGCCTATTTCCTTTCAATATTCTACATAAAATCAGAATTGAAACATGATTTGAAACAACAAATACTGGCATTTATTCAGAGTCTGGGTTGGGGACTTGTTTTAGGCTTGATGGTTGCTTCCTTAAGTTTGCTGATAAAACCCTCCTATTTTTTACTGCCCGTTCAAATCTTTCTTGCAGCAGCTGTTTATCTGTTAATTATCAAAATTTTTTACAAAGAACTGTATGATAAAGGTATGGATTTTCTAAAAAATCGACTGTTCAGTTTAAAACAAGGACTAAAACACCAAGAAGTATGAGAAAAATCCTTTTCGTTACGCCTTGGTATCCAACTGAAAATCAGCCAAACAATGGAATTTTTATCCGGGAACATGCTCGTTCCATTCATTTAGCTGGAAATGAAGTGGTAGTTGCGGGAATAATCATTCAACCCGACAAGAAAATACTTTCTGCTTCCTTTACCGAATATGAAGATGCGTGTGGTAGCCAAGTGTCGATATATGTACTGGGAAGCAAAGTGAAATTTTTGAGAGATATTCTTTATCATTCATTTTTTGTTCAGCTTATTCTTTTAAGAAGAATTGTATCAAATTTTCAACCCGATATTGTGCATTCCAACATTATTTATCCATCAGGCATTATGGGCGCAAGGATAGCAAAACGCCTGAAAAAGCCACACATCATTACTGAACATTGGAGCAAAACAGATTATTTTTTAAAAAATTCCCGTTTCTCCCGTGCCGGAAAGAATGCTTACCGACAAGCAAATGCAATTTTACCGGTTTCGGCATTTTTAAAAAATAAAATTCTGCAGGCAGTTCCCGATTTAACGGAAGAAAAATTTAAAATAATCGGAAATGTTATCGACTCCGAAGTGTTTTATTACAAAGAAAGAAAACCGGATCCAAATGTTCTGAAATTCTGTGCAGTAGCTACATGGAATACAAAAAAAACGCCAGACAAATACCCCGAATTATTTATTGAAGCATTGGCCTTGTTTCAAAAAAAATACAATAGGAATATTTATTTAACCATCATAGGTGGTGGCAACAGACTGGACGAACTTAAAAAACTATGTGAAGAAAAAAAATTGAAAGTCGCTTTTACAGGTTATTTAGATAAAACGGAAATTGTCCGTTATCTTCAGGAAACCGATTTTTTCGTTCATGCCAGCAGAATTGAAACCTTTGGCGTTTCCACCGCCGAAGCATTGATGTGCGGAGTTCCGGTAATATGTTCAAATGTCGGAGCATTGCCCGAATTGGTGAATAACAGCAATGGCATTCTTTGCAACAATCAGATTGACGAATGGGTAAAAGGGCTGAAACAATTAACCGAAACTACCTACGACCGAGCTTCCATTGCCGAAAAAATGAAAGAAAAATTTACTGCAAGATCCATTGGAAAAGCTATCGATGAAGTATATGAAAAAGTCCTTCATTAAAGTATTACAACTGTTTCTAAAAAAATTCATTCTTCTTTTACTCGGAAAGCCAGCAAGTCACTTATAACTGATACGTCCGAGCACTTTGGCGAGCTTTTCAATATCGGCATGAAAAAAACTGAAAATGAGACCCACCAGCGAACGCAATTTCCAGTCGAGTTTTCTCCATCCAAACCTGAAAATAGAAGCAACGTAATCTTTTCGGGCATTTTTAAAATCTTTCCGTATCAGTTTATACCTGCCCGATCTGGAATAAGCTACCACCAAAAGCCCGAAAAAGTTGTCTTTTAATTTTGCTTCACTTACTTCCGTGCCGGCAAAAACTTGGGGATGTTCATGAAAGAACTCGAGCAAAAACCGGTAAATATTTTCATAAAGTTCTGCCGTATAAGTTTTGGTAATTTGATACGGATACATTCTCCATTTTCCCAAAAATTGCGGAATAAAAACAAATTCTCCCTGAAGAGACAAATACATCCACGTGGGCCAATCAACAAGCGGTAAATGATGGGTTTGAATAAATCCGCCCAATTTCAAGAGAGCTTCCTTTCTTATCAACACCGTAAGAGCTGGAATAAAATTGGAAAACATCAACAGCTGCGTAATGGAACCAATCGGTTGGTTGTTGAGTTTATCTATCGGATGCATTATTTCATTCAAAGAATGAATTTCCGACAAATCCTGCGAAACAGAATAAGCCTGTCCATAACAAAAAACGGCATTTTCGTTATTTTCCAGCGCTTCCACCTGTAATGAAAGTTTTTCAGGCATCCACACATCGTCGCCTTCGAGTATGGCAATATATTTTCCCCGGGCTACGGACAAAGCAAAATTGTACGTTTCGGCCAGTCTGAAAATGCCGACATTTTGCTGTGTAAAAACCTTGACACGAGGGTCATTATCTGCAAAAACTTTCGCTTTTTCATAAGTTTGATCAGTGCTTCCATCGTCCACGATAATCATTTCCCAATTTTCATAAGTCTGCGAAAAAACTGACTGAATACAGTCGGCAATGTATTTTTCGTGGTTATAGGTTGGGGAAATAATGGAAACGAGCGGCTTATTCATTTTTCAAAGGTTTGGCAACAGTGGCAAATTGTTTGTAACGCGCATCTTTCAGCAAACCGAAACTCAAAGCAATAAAAAGTTTTTCTTTCCAGCTTTTGCAGGGACGAATGCCTTCATGCACCAGAATTTCGTATCCGCCTTGTCGAAACATTCTCTGCATGCTCTTTGATGTGAAAAAGCGGATATGGGTATCGTCGAGAATGCCACCTTCGGGTTTATACTGAAAATCTTTCTGAAAAAGAATTTCGGTAATCAAATTGGAAATATACCGAAAATTCGGGATGGAAGTTACCAACACACCTTGCTCTGAGAGAAGATTTTTTACCAAATCAACCACTTTCCAAGGATTATAAAGATGTTCCAACACATCGTTGAAAATAACACAGTCGAAATAATGCTCAGGCAATTGCGAATAAACTTCCATAAAATCGCCTACCAGCATTTGTTGGCAACATTTTTTGGCTTTTTTGGCAGCATCGGGATTGATTTCAATTCCCCAAAGTTCCCGGTCTGCTCTCATTAAATCGGCACAAAAAGCACCTTCACCACAACCTATTTCCAAAATTTTTTGTGCTGCCTCAGGAATGTATTTCAGCATTTCGGGGCGCGGATTATGAAAATAGCCGATTTCGGTTTTGTGTTGGAAAGACGATTCAGAAGACGTTTCACTATTCATTGTACTAATTGTTAAAACATTCGGTAAGCAGCAATTTCTTTTGCTGCCTTTTCGGCTGCATGACCATTGCCGTACAAATCTATAGAAAAATCCGATTTTTTATTTTGAAAAGTCGCAAAAACTTGCAAAAGTTTTTCTACATCGCTACCTACCAAGATATTAAATCCATTTTCTACCAGCTCAGTCCACTCGGTTTGCTCGCGAAGCGTGATACAATGTTTACCAAAGAAGAAAGCTTCTTTTTGCACGCCGCCACTATCGGTTACAATCAGTTCGCATGATTTTTCGAGCACAATCATGTCGAAATAACCAACTGGGTCTATTATCGTAAATTCCGGAACTATGCTCAATTGGTTTAAAATTTTACGCGTTCGTGGATGCAAAGGAACTATCACGCGCATCTGACGATGGATTTGATTCAGTCCTTCGACAATATTTCTCAATTTTTCGGGATGATCGGTATTTTCCTGACGGTGAATGGTAGCCAGCACAAATTTCTCAACACCGATTTTCTGTAAAATATCTGATTTTTCTTCTGCCTTTGAAGCGTAATACAACGCTGCATCCTGCATGACGTCACCGTTTTTTATAATTCGTGCAGGAAAATGTTCAAAACTTTCTCTTTTTAAATTCTCCACAGCCACATCTGTTGGACAAAAAAGCAGGCTTGAAATGCGATCAGTAAGGATACGGTTGATTTCTTCCGGCATTTCCATGTTGAACGAACGCAAACCGGCTTCCACATGAATCACGGGAATGTTCAACTTAACAGCAGCCAATGCGCCGGCAAGCGTTGAATTGGTATCACCGTAAACCAGCATTCCATCAGGTTTTTCTTTCAACAGAATTTTTTCAATTCCTTCCAGCATTCGGCCGGTCATGGCTCCATGTGTCAGGTTGTGGATATCCAAATGATACGCCGGACGCGGAATTTCCATCTCCTCAAAAAAGACATCGGACATGTTGTTGTCGAAATGCTGCCCGGTATGGATAATTATTTCTTCCACGCCAACTTTTGGAAATTGGCGACTCAACGTGGCCGCTTTAATAAATTGCGGACGAGCTCCGACAACTGTAATTATTTTTTGCATAACGAATCCAATAATTTTGCTAAATCATGAGTCAGATTTTTTCGGGAGAAATTTTCAATAGAATGGGCAGTCGCAGCCAACGAATTTCTTTTATACTGTTCATAAAATTGCAAAATCGTTTCCTTCATCAGCTTTTCGTCATCATAATCTATCATGATGCCGGCTTGAGTATTTCTCAACAATTCGCCAACATCTCCATCAGTGGGGCCAATGCCCAAAATGGGACGACAAGCAGCCAGATATTCGTAAAATTTTCCGGAAATTATGCCTTTTGATTTATCTGTTTGCGAAATAAGCAACAACAGCACCTGAGAAGACATTTCTTTTTTCACAGCTTCATAATGAGGAATATAACCAATTCTTACCAGATTGTCGTTTAAATTATGAAGTTGAATATCTTCAATAACAGAAAAATCTGCTTTCCCGATCAGCTGTATCCGTAAATCATCTTTAAACCCTTTGTCGTCCATAGCAATTTCTTCCATAACTTTCCAAAGTTTTGAAGGGTTACAAACAGCTTTCAGCGTGCCAATATGCGAAATGGTAAATTTTTGGTCCAATTCCGGTCGGGAAACAAGAAAATCTTCCTCATCAAATCCGTTGGGAATCATTTCAATTCTTTTGGGCTGTAACCTTAAAAATTCTTCCTTCATGCTCTTGGAAACTACGACAACTACATCGGCTGAAGTAACCACCTTTTTTTCCAATCGATGATGGATGCGGTCGGCAATTTCTGTTAAATGCAAATCGTCATAAAAATCAATATTGGTCCAAGGATCGCGAAAATCGGCCAGCCACGGTAAAGCCGGGAAAAATTTTTTCAATCCCAGTCCAATCAAATGCATGGATTGAGGAGGTCCGGTAGTAACAACCGCATCAATCTGGTTTTCGGAAATATATTTTTTCAAAAATTTCACTGAAGGCTTTACCCAAAAGCGACGTGGGTCGGGAATAAAAAAATTGCCTCGAATCCAAATGGAAAATTGTTCCTTCCAGCCCGATTTTTTGTTTTCGGAAATAAATCCGGCATTGATCGGCTCATTTTTCTTGCCCATCAAGTTTCGATAAATATTATAAGGTTCCCAAATAGGCGTTTTAATCACTTCCATATCGGGCGGAACATCTTTTTCGAGCGAATGGTCAAGCGCAGGATATTCCGGATTTTGAGGCGTATAAACAACCGGTTCCCAACCAAAACTTCTCAGGTACTTTGCAAACTTCACCCATCGCTGCACGCCGGCACCTCCACTCGGCACCCAATAATAAGTAATGATCAGTACTTTTTTCATTCTTTATTTCAGAACCTTTTTATATGAGAGCTTTTCAGCAAAAAAATTGCCGTTTATAAACTTTCACCGCTCAACACTTCGATGGCTTTTTTAATTCGTCGGAATGTTTCTTCTTTTCCCAGCACTTCAACAATTTCAAAAATTGAAGGACCTTTCAATTCCCCTACCAAAGCCAGACGAAGAGCATTCATTAAATTGCCGAGATGGTAATTTTTTTCCGAAATCCATTCCTTAATGCTTTTTTCCATTTCTTCAGCCGAAGTAGCTTCCAGCGATAGCAACATTTTACCCAGTTCTTCGAGTTGTTCAGGAATTTCGGGTTTCCAGCGCTTTTGCACGGCTTTGGCATCATAATGTTCCGGTGCTACAAAGAAATAATGAGACTGTTCCCACAAATCGGTAATAAAATCGGCTCGATCCTTGATCAGAGAAATAATTTTAATCACTTTGTCGGTATCCTCAACAAAACCTTTTTCAATGAGAATGCGTTGGAAAATATCCGCCACTTCTTCATCCGGTTTCATTTGCAGATATTTATGATTGAACCATTTGGCTTTTTCATAATCGAATTTTGCACCACTTTTG
>ENA-UOYA01002751-UOYA01002751.1-activated-sludge-metagenome-genome-assembly--contig:-NODE-2751-length-16609-cov-5.134529_pt1 | contig 16609 bp, 12 predicted proteins | sample MGYA00238163_ERZ764804 | MGnify/ENA primary metagenome ERZ764804 (study PRJEB28919, sample SAMN05720223) | activated sludge metagenome | isolation source: Anaerobic digester | place: Hong Kong... | reverse complement strand
GTAAATTTGAAATAAAAAAAATAAAAGAAAAATGTAAAAAGAAAATTGATTTAAAAGAAGGTATTTTAAAAGTTATTTCAAGTCCTGTAATTTCTTCAAAGGAAGAAGTAATAAGACAATATGACCATGAAGTCCAGTCAAGAACTATTTTAAAACCACTTATAGGACAAAATGGTCCATCTGATGCAGTTGTTCTTAAAGTTCATTATGATAAAAATTATGGTATTGCAGTTGGATGTGGAATAAACCCATTTTATGGAGATATTGACCCTTATTATATGGCTGGCTGTTGTATAGAAGAAACAATTAGAAATTTAGTTTGTGTTGGGACAAATCCTGAAAAAATTTTTATACTTGATAATTTCTGCTGGGGAGATATTGGAGATAAAAAACAATTAGGTTCACTCGTCAGATGTGTTAACGGCTGTAAGGATTTTGCATTAAAATATAAAGTTCCTTTTATTTCTGGTAAAGATAGTTTAAATAATTATTTTATTGATGAAAAAAGAAGAAAAATTTCAATTCCAGGGACACTTTTAATATCGGGCTTGGGTATTATTGAAAATATTGATAATGTTATTTCATCTGACCTTAAAAAAGAGGAAAATTTAATTTATATATGCGGAGAAACAAAAAGAGAAATGGGAGGAAGTCAATTTTTCAGGACATATAATTTTAATGGAGGGCGGGTTCCTGTCCCAGAACCAGCAAAAACAACAAAATTAATAAAAAAAATTTATAAGGCAATAAATAAAAATTTAATTAGAGCATGTCATGATTGTTCTGATGGTGGTTTTTCAACATGTATTTCAGAAATGGCAATTGGTGGAAGAAAAGGAGCAGAAATTTATCTTTCTAAAATTCCTTCAAAAGACAGAAAAATTGATACATATCTTTTTTCTGAGACACAGGGAAGATTTGTTGTTGAAATAGAGGAAAAAGATAAAAAATTATTTGAAGAAACTATGAAAGGAAGTGAATTTTCATGTATTGGTAGAGTTAATAAAAGTAATTACTTAAAATTTTATTCTGGGGAAAAAGAACTTTTTTCATTGGATATTGAATTACTCTCTAATAAATGGAGAAGTGGAGTTAAATGGTGAAAGTAAATGTTTTAATTTTAAGAGTTGCAGGGACAAATTGCGATTTAGAGACAGAGTGGGCTTTTAAACTTGCTGGTGGGGTTCCTGAAAGAATACATATAAATAGAATAATTGAGAATAAAAAATTATTAGAAAAATATCAGATTCTTATTATTCCTGGTGGTTTTGCTTATGGAGATGATATTTCAGCAGGGAAAGTCCTTGCAAACCAAATAAAATTCAAATTATGGGATGAAATGCAAAAATTTATTGAAGATAAGAAAGTTATAATTGGGATTTGTAATGGATTCCAAGTTCTTGTAAAAAGTGGAATATTACCATGGATAGGAAAACAATCAGTCACACTTACATGGAATAACTCATCAAAGTTTGAAGACAGATGGATTTACCTTAAACTTGAAAATAGTGTTTGCCATTTTTTTAAGGGATTGCCTGAAATAATAAAATTACCTGTTGCACATGCAGAAGGAAAATTTATTCCTGAAAACAAAGAAATATTAAAGAAAATAAATGAAAAAAAACTTGTTTTATTTAGATATTGTGATAAAAATGGGGAGTATTCTTCTTATCCATATAATCCCAATGGGTCGGTTGAAAATATTGCAGGTATATGTAATCAAACTGGGCTTGTATTAGGCATGATGCCACATCCAGAAAGATGTGTTTTAAAATATCATCTTCCTGATTGGACAAATTCTTCAAAAAATAAATATACTTATGGATTTAAATTCTTTAAAAATGTGGTAGAATATTTCTCTTGAAAAGGGTTATAATAATACTTATTAAGTAAATGGAAAAAACTCAAATACAAAACAAAAAATTTTCAATTTTATAAAATGGAGGGTAAAAAGTGGACGATGAGATATTAAAGAAAGCGGATGTTTTACTTGAAAGTTATCCATATATTAAAAATTACAAAGGAAAAATATTTGTAATTAAAGTTGGGGGAAGTATTTTAAAAATAGAACAGGCAAGAAAAGATATTTTGCAAGATATTGCTTTTCTTGAAGTTGTTGGAATAAATGTTATTCTTATATGTGGAGGGGGTCCTTTTATTACAGAAGAAATTGAAAAAAAAGGCAGTAAAGTAACATTTGTAGATGGATTGAGAGTTACTGACAAAAATACACTTCAAATAGTCCAGGATGTTCTTTATAGGGTCAGAGATGGTATTGTTGATGAACTGGTAGAAAAATTTCAGGCAAGTGCTTCCTCAATTTTACCAGAAGAAAAGTATGTTATTGCAAAAAAAATCCATTATCAAAGAGGTGCAGAAGTAGTTGACCTTGGTTTTGTCGGGCAGGTTGACCAAGTAAATAATGAATATATTAAAAATAAATTAGAAAAATATAAAGTTCTTGTTGCTGCCCCTCTTTTTTATGACAAAGATGGAGTTCTTTTAAATGTAAATGCTGATTCTGTTGCTTCATCAATTGCAGAGTCTTTAAAAGCGGAAAAACTTATTTTTCTTACAGATGTTTTAGGAATAATGAGGCACCCAGAAAAATCAGAAACACTTATATCAATTCTTGAACTTTCAGAAGGGAATGAATTGATAGAGAAAAAAGTCATAAAGGAAGGAATGATACCTAAAGCAATATCTTCTATAAGTGCAATAAAAAATGGAGTTAAAAAGGTTCATATTATAAGCGGAAATATTTCACATTCAATACTTTTAGAGGTATTTACAAAAGCAGGAGTTGGAACGGAGATTATAAAAGATGGAGAAAAACCAGATTAAGCAACTTTATGAACATTATGTAATAGGTTGTTATTCCAGAGAAGATGTTGTATTTGTCAGGGGATATGGTAGTTGGTTATGGGATATAAACGGAGAAAAATATCTTGATTTTTTCCCTGGATGGGCTGTGAGTGGACTTGGACATTGTTATCCAGAAGTTGTAAAAAGTATAACAAAACAGGCAAAAAAACTCATTCATCTTCCAAATAATTATTATCATCCCTGGCAGGCAATTCTTGCAAAAGAAATAGTAGATATTTCTTTTGATGGGAAACTTTTTTTCTGTAATAGTGGGGCAGAAGCAAATGAAGGTGCAATAAAACTTTCCCGGCTATATGGAAAAGAAAAAGGTAAATACAAAATTATTTCAATGGAAAATTCTTTTCATGGAAGAACTCTTGCAACAGTGACATTAACGGGACAAAAGATATATAATGAACCATTTAAACCACTTCCTGAGGGATTTAGTTATGTCCCTTTTAATGATTTCCATGCACTAAAAGAAAAAATTGATGATAAAACTGTATCTATTTTTATTGAAATTATTCAGGGTGAAGGTGGAATAAATGTTGTTGATAAAGAATATCTTGAAAATGTTTATCAATTGTGTAAAGAAAAAGATGTATTACTTGTATTTGATGAAGTACAAACTGGTTTTGGAAAAACTGGAAAATTTTTTGCTTACCAGCATTTTGGAATTCAACCAGATATAATGACCCTTGCAAAGACCTTAGGTGGTGGCTTTCCAATTGGAGCCATGATAGCAAAAAGGGAAATTGCTGACTTATTGGTCCCCGGAACACATGCCTCAACATTTGGAGGCAGTCCCTTGGCCTGTGCATCTGCAATTTCAGTTATAAGAACAATAAAAGAAAAAGATATTCTTGAAAGAGTAAATAAATATGGGAAATATTTGAAAAATAAACTTGAAAAATTGAAAGAAAAATATACTTGTATAAAAAAAGTCAAAGGCATTGGACTTATGCTTGCTATTGAACTTGAAATGGATGGTAGACAATTTTACAAGTTATGTCTAAATAAAAAACTACTTCTTAATTGCACACATGGAAATGTTATAAGAATTATGCCTTCTTTGACTGTAAAGAAAAAAGAAATTGACAGGGCAGTTGAAATTATGGATGAATGTTTTTCTGAAATGAAGGATTAAAAACAAATGGGGAAAAGGGATTTTTTAAGTATATTGGATTTAAGTAAAGAAGAAATTTTTAAAATATTTGACCTATCTAAAATGTATAAAAGTAAATGGGCAAGGAGAGAAATAGAAAATATTTTAAGAGGCAGAACTATTGGACTAATTTTTAATAAGCCCTCAACAAGAACAAGAACATCTTTTGAAGTTGCAATTTGCTCCTTAGGTGGTAATACAATATATTTAGAAGAAAGCAACATTCAAATATCACGCGGAGAAACAATAAAAGACACCTCAAATGTCCTGTCTAAATATTTAGATGGGCTTGTTATAAGAACTTATAGTCATAGTGAAGTTGAAGAATTTGCAAAATGGTGTAATTTTCCGGTTATAAATGCTTTAACTGACCTTCTTCATCCCTGCCAGATTTTATCTGATTACTTTACAATATTTGAAAAATTCGGGAAACTTTCAGGACTAAAACTTACTTACATTGGAGATGGAAATAATGTGTGTAATTCATTAATTCTTGGTGGTGATTTACTTGGAGTGGAAGTAAGAGTTATTTGTCCTGATGATTATATGCCTTCTGAAAAAATTTTAAAAATGGTAAAAAACAAAATAAGAATTTCAAACAATCCATATGATTTCATTGAAGATACTGATATTTTATATACTGACACATGGATAAGTATGGGAGATGAAAAAGAAAAGGAAAAACGACTGGAAATTTTTAAAAAATACCAGGTTAATAGTAAACTCATTGCAAAAATAAAAACTGACTTTATTTTTATGCATTGTCTTCCTGCTCATCGTAATTGGGAAGTAACTGATGAAATTATAGATGGGAAAAACTCAATTGTTTATACCCAAGCAGAAAACCGACTTCATTGTCAGAAAGGACTTCTCCATTTTCTTTATTCTTTTTACAAACCCTGATTTATAAATAAGGAGCAATTTTGAATAAAGAGATTTCTTTAGAAGTAAATTGTGAAAGAATAGAAAAAGTCAGGGAATTTCTCAAAAAAAAGAAGGGAGGGTGTTTTTTGACATTTAATCCATCAAACATTTTTTACCTGACGGGAATTTCAGAAGTTGAAGGAATTCTTGCAATAACAGAAAAAAAAGTTGACTTATTTGTTCCTGAATTATGTTTTTATCAGGCAATTGATAGTAATAAAAATATACAAATACATAAATATAATGAAGATGATTTAATAAATTTTCTTGACGATTTCAAAAAAACATTTTTTATATCAACTGAAATTTCTTATTTAACATACTTAAAAATTTCAAAAAGAACAAAAAGACAATTTGTACCTGCTGAAAATATCTTTATTTCATTAAGAAGTATAAAAGATGAAAAAGAAATTGAACTTATAAAAGAAGCAAAGAAAATTACAGAAAAGACTCTTGATGAAATCTATAACTTTATTCAAAAAGAAAATAAATTTACTGAACTTGACCTTCTTGGTGAAATAAAATACCTATTAAATAAAAATGGGGCAGAAAGTGAATCTTTTGAGCCAATTGTTGCTTCTGGTATTCATTCTTCTTACCCACACCATAAAGCAAAAAACAAAACAATAGAAAAAGGGGAAGTAATAGTAGTGGATATAGGAGCAGATTTTTGTGGATATAAAAGTGATTTAACAAATACCTTTTTTTATGGAGATGTTTCTGATGAAATAAAAAATGTATATAAAATTGTAAAAGATGTTAGAGAAATTGCTACTGAATATATTTATGAGAAAAAACAAAAGGGGAAAATAAGGGGTAAAGATGTACACCAGAAAGCAATCACTATTTTCAAAAAATATAATTTAGAAAAATATTTTATTCATTCATTGGGGCATGGAGTTGGAATTGATATTCATGAAAAACCAAATCTTGCGCCTGGAAGTAATGATATAATTGAAAAAGGGAATGTTTTTACAATTGAGCCAGGAATTTATATGCATAAGAAATTTGGTATTCGTCTTGAACAAATGGTAATCCTATAAAAAATTAAATAATAACTTCACCAGAAATATCATATGCAGAAGAAGAGGTAATTTTTACTTTATAGAAATTACCCAATTTTAAATTCTTGCCTGATACAAATACAACCCCATCAACTTCTGGAGCATCATATTCAGTTCTCCCAATATAAAATTGCCCATCTTTTTTTTCAATTAAAACATCATATGTTTTCCCAACCATATTTTTGAGTTTATTTTTAGAAATCCTTTCCTGTATTTTAACTACTTTTTCAAGTCGTTTATCTTTTATTTCTTCATCAATTTGTTGGTCAAAATCAAAAGATGATGTTCCTTTCTCTCTTGAATATTTGAAAAAACCACATCTATCAAATTTATTTTCTTTTATAAAATTAACAAGATGCTTGAAATGAACTTCTTTTTCTCCAGGAAATCCAATCATAAAAGTTGTTCTTAATCTTACTTCTTTTATTCCTTTTCTTATGTTTTCAATAATTTTATTATAGTTAATTACAGGTCTTCCCATTTTTTTGATAATTTCTGGATGAGAATGTTGTAAAGGGATATCAAGATATTTACATATTTTTTCATTTTTAGATATTTCTTCAATGAGGTCCCCAGTAATGCGGGCAGGATTACAGTACATTATTCTGACCCATTTAAAATCATATTTTGTAATTTCAACTAATAACTCTTTTAAATTTGTCCCATATCTTAAATCAGTTCCATAATTTGTTGTATCCTGTGCAATAATGACTATTTCTTTTATTTCTGATTTAGATAGGTCATCTGCTTCCTTTAAAATATCTTTTATTTTTCTACTTCTCTGGTTTCCTCTTAAATATGGTATAAGACAATAATTACATTTATTATTACATCCCTCAGAAATTTTTAAGTAAGCATATGGAAATGTAGTTATCAATCGTGGATATGTTTTACTTGTTACAAATGTTTTATCATCAACCAGCAAGATTTTTTTATTATCTTTTAATGTTTTGACCAATTCAAATACCTTCCCAGGGTCCCCTGTTCCAATTGCTCCATCAATATCAGCAATTTTGAAGATTTTTTCTTTGAACCTCTGGACAAGACATCCACAAACAATAATTTTCTTTCTATTTTTCTTTTCAGCAATTTTTTTTATTACTCTTATTGATTCATCAACTGCATCTTTTATAAAAGCACAAGTATTTATAATAACAATATCACTTTCTTTATATGAATCAGTAATTACAAATTTATCCTCTCCAAGTAAAGCAAGTATATTTTCAGAATCAACAAGATTTTTTGCACAACCTAAACTTATTATAGAGACCTTTTTTCCCATTTTATAAATTTGAACTTATATCGGAAAGAATGTAAAGAGTGAAGAAATATATTGAGAAGAAAATTAAGGGGAGAATTATTAAAAGGATTTTTTCCCTTTTCTGTTCTACATTATCCTTTTTCTCTTCTTTTATTACCTCTTTTTCCTTTTTATTTTCCTGTTTAAATTCAGATAAAATTGTATCAATTATTTCTTTTTTAATATTAAGATATTCACAATAAATTTTTAAATAACCAAGTAAATAAGTTTGACTTGGGAATTTTTCCCATTGTCCATCTTCTATTATTTTAATGTATTTTTGTGGAATCCTTGTGTTCTCAATTATTTCGTCAATGCCTATTCTATTGTTTTCTCTTGTTTCTTTCAATAAAACATTTATTTTATCTTTCTCTATTTTCATTAGAAATTAGTACTTTTCTTGGCTTACCTTCAATATATGGTCCAACAATTCCTTCTTCTTCCATTTTCTCAACAAATTTTGCTGCTCTATTAAATCCTATATTTAATCTTCTTTGTAACATAGAAATTGAAGCAATCTTTGTTGTTAATACAATATTTTTTGCTTCTTGATAAAGGATATCATCATCTAATTTTGCAGAGGATGAAGAGAAATGTTCTATTTCTGTTTCATCAAATAATTTTTTTTCAAGAATTTCCATATTATATTGTGGGCTACTTTGACTTTTAAGGAAATTACATATACTTTCAATTTCTTCATCTGAAATAAAACTGCCCTGAATCCTTAATGGAATAGAACTCTGAGGAGGAATAAATAAAAGGTCGCCTCTGCCAAGAAGTTTTTCTGCACCAATTTTATCAAGTATTGTCCTTGAATCAAATTTTGAGGTTACCTGGAAAGAAATCCTACAGGGTAAATTTGCTTTTATGACACCTGTAATTACATTTACAGAAGGCCTTTGTGTTGCAAGAATAAGATGAATACCTGCTGCTCTTGAAAGTTGAGCCAATCTGATAATACTTTGTTCAATTTCATTTTTAGCAACAATCATAAGGTCTGCAAGTTCATCTATTACAATGACTACATAAGGTATTTTTTCTTCCTTGAACTGTAAATTATATGTCTCTATATTTCTAACTCTTTTTTCTGAAAAAAGTTTGTATCTCCTCTCCATTTCCTGTATTAACCATTTTAAAACATTGACTGCTTTTTTAATATCTATAACAACTGGACATAAAAGATGTGGAATTCCATTATATAGGGTAAGTTCAACCATTTTTGGATCAATAAGTATAAACTTAACTTCATCAGGAGTTGCTTTATAAAGAATTGATGTTATAAGAGAATTAAGACAAACTGTTTTTCCAGAACCAGTTGCTCCTGCAATTAAAAGATGTGGCATAATTTTAAGGTCAGAAACGACACTTCTACCCATAATATCTTTTCCAATTGCAATTGTCAGTTTTGATGGGCTTTTTTGAAACTCTTTACTGACAAGTAATTCTTTTAAATAAACAGTTGATATTTCTCTATTCGGCACTTCAACTCCAACTGTTGATTTATTTGGTATAGGAGCAACAATACGGATTGAAGTTGTCTTTAGATTCATTGCTATGTTGTCCTGTATTTTAAATATTTTTTGAACTGGAATACCAGGTGCTAATTGAATTTCAAACATTGTTACCCTTGGACCCTGGTTGATCTGGACAACTTCTCCTTCAATATCAAACTCAGAAAGTGTTTCTTCAATTACCTGAGCATACCTTTCAAAATCATCTTTTGTTTCTTTCTGAGGAAAAGTATCTGATTTTAAAAGTTTAACAGGCGGAAGAACAAAATTTTTCTGTTTAGTTGTAATAATAACTTTTTGTTCACTTTTTTCTTTTTGAACTTCTTTTTCTTCTATTTCTGGCCCCTGTTCATTTTTCTTTATCACTCTTTTTTTCATTACTGGTTTTTTTCTCAACATTTCTTTACCTTCTGCTGTTGTTGAGAAAACATCTCTTGCAAAAAGAAACTGAAAAGGGGAAACAAACATTTTATATACCAGACCAAAGAAAACAACGAATAAAAGAATAAGGATTAAATAAATTCCTTTTTCACCAAAAAATTCCTTCAAATAAGGTGTGAAAACACCTCCTAAAAAACCACCTGAAAAATTTTTTGTTTGTAAAGATAAAAAAATTGAAAAAACAAAAACAATACCAAATATGCTTATAATTTTTTTCCCGAAATTTATTTTTTCTCCCCAAATAACATTATAGGCAGAAAAAAGAAGGAGAAAAACAAGTAAATAAGCCCCTTTACCAAAAATGAAAATCAGGAGCCCTGCAATATATGAACCTACTCTACCCCCAAAATGTGATATTTCTGTATTAACTGGAGAACCAATTTGACAGAATTTGAAGGTCGGGTCAAATGGGTCAAAAGAAATAAGAGAAAGAAAAAGATAAAGTGCAATAAAAAAAACAATTATTCCTTTTACCCATCTTTCTATATCTTTAAATTTCATATATTTATTTTACCTCTATGCATTTTTACAATCAAGTTTGGCTCTTAGAAATTGGCTTTTAGAATTTGAAATTATATCTCATTCAGGTAAAATATAATAAGCAAAAATTAAGTTAATTAGAAAAAAGGAGGGAAAAATTATTACAAGAAGACAAAAAAAGGTAGAACATCTTTTAAGAAAAGAAGTAGAAGATATAATAAGAAGGGAAGTATCTAACCCTAATGTTGGTTTTTTCACAATTACATCAGTAAATATTACTCCTGACTTTAAATTTGTAAAAATTGGTATAAGTTTTCTTGGAACAGATGAAGAAAAACAAAAGTCATTTAAAGCAATAGAAAATGCAACAGGGTATATTCAATTTAAATTAGGGAAAAGAATATCTCTAAGAGATACTCCAAAAATTCAATTTGAACTTGATGAAAGAAAAGAATTTAGAATTGAAAAGTTACTTTCGGAAATAAAAAAAGAAGAAAATGAAGAAAATAAAGAAAAGAATTGAAGAAGGCATAAAAAAAGTTATAGAAGAAATTTCAAATAAAGTAATTGATGTTGATGTATTCCCGTCAGAAAAAGAAAACTTCGGAGATTTTACAACTAATATTGTTTTTAAACTTGGCAATGACTATGCAGAAAAAATAAGAGAAAAAATATTACCAATAGTATCAGATATAGTTGAGAAAATTGAAATTAAAAATAACTATATAAACTTCTTTGTCTCAAAAAATGTTTATTTTAACTTTTTAAAAGAACTCGTTAAAGCAGGGAAAGATGTTTTAAAATCTGAAATCGGAAGGGGAGAAAATGTTTTAATTGAATTTGTGAGCGCAAACCCAACAGGCCCTTTAACAATTGCTCATGGAAGACAGGCATCTTTTGGAGAGGCACTTTCAAGGATTATGAAATTTGCTAATTTTTCTGTTGTAAAAGAGTTTTATATAAATGATAGTGGAAAACAAATTGACCTTTTAGGAGAGTCATTGAAGGCAAGATATTATCAATTAAAAGGAGAAGAAAAATACACAATACCTGAAGAGGGATATCATGGAGAATATCTTATTCAGTTAGCAAAAGAAATAAAAGAAGAAAAGGTAGATGATGAATTTTTTAAGAAATTTGCTTATGAGAGAATTCTGGAAGAAATAAAAAGAGACCTGAGGAATTTTGGAGTTGAGTTTGATAGTTGGGTAAATGAAAGTATATTTATAAAGGAAAGGAAAGTAGACAAAATAATAAATGAATTAAAAGAAAAAGGCTATATTTATTTTAAAGATGGAAGTTGGTGGTTTAAAAGTTCAATCTTTGGCGATGATAAAGATAGAGTAATTATAAAAAGTGATGGAACCTATACATATCTTGCAACAGATATTGCATATCACAAATATAAGATTGAAAGAAATTTTTCAATACTTATAAATATAGTTGGTCCAGACCATCATGGATATATCCCAAGAATGAAAGCAGCAGTTCAGGCAATGGGTTTTGAGCCAGAAAAACTCAAATTTCTGATAGTTCAACTTACAACTTTATACAAAGGAAAAGAGAAACTATCAATGTCAACAAGAAAAGGAGAATTTATTTCATTGAAACAACTTATAGATGAAGTAGGACCTGATGCATCAAAATTTTTCTTTCTTTTTAGAAAAGTTGATAGTCATCTTGACTTTGATATAGAACTTGCAAAAAAACAATCAACTGAGAATCCTGTCTTTTATCTTCAATATGCTTATGTGAGAATAAAACATATTTTGAATTTTGCAGAAAGTAAAAATATTACAATAGGAAAAACCGAATTTGACCCAGATTATTTAAAAGAGGAAGAAGAGCTCATTTTGCTTAAAAAAATGTGGAAATTTCCTGATATAATTGAAAGTGTGGTGAAAACATACGGAGTTCACCTTTTGTGTGAATATCTTTTAAATTTAGCAAAAATCTTTCATTCTTATTATCACAAATATAGAGTTGTTGGAGAAGATAAAAAAACAACGGAAAGCAGATTGTTCTTAATAAAAGGGTTATATACAATTTTTTCTTTATCACTGGATTTATTGAATATTTCTCTACTTGAAGAGATGTGAACAAAGGAAAAAAATGAATATAAAATATTATGGAGAAAATTTAAAACAAATAAAATTTTTACTTGGTGGTATTGGAACAGGTAATGTTTCTGTTGAAGGAACTGGCTCAATAACTGACTGGGAAATTTTCAATAGACCTTCAAAAAGTAATGAAATGTATGGGAACTTTGTTGCTTTAAGGGTTGAACAAAAGAGGAAAGTTTTTCAAAAAATAGTTGCAAGAAAGCCATTTCCTCCTTTTGAAGGAAGTCATGGTTTTAAAAATATTAGAATGGAAGGATACCCACATTTTGAGGAATGTATATTTACAAATTTTTTCCCTTTTGCTATTATTGATTTTTTTGATAGAAGTATAGGTGTTTCTGTATCCTTAAATGCATGGAGCCCATTTATACCAGGAGATGTTGAAAATTCTTCCTTACCAATTGTAATTTTCTCTTATAAAATAAAAAATCTTACAAGAGATAAAATAAATATCTTCCTTTCTTTTTCAATGATGAACCCTGTTGGAACTGATGGAACTGAAAAATTAAATAGTTATATAAATAAATGCTTTGGGCAGAACATAAATAATTTTGTTGAGACAGAGAATTTAAAAGGTATTTCTTTCACATCAAAAAAATATAATGAGGAAAGTGAGAGATATGGTAATCTTTCTCTTTTTACAGATGCTATTTCGGTTTCTTACAAAAATCAATGGAAAAATGAAGGATGGTGGGATGACTTAAAAAACTTCTGGAAAGAATTCAAAATAGGAAATTTTGAACCTGTTTCTCCCAAAATAAGTCCTGATAGCCAAACATATTGGGCTTCTCTTGGAGTTAATAAAAATCTTGCACCAAAAGAAGAAACAGATATTAATTTTTATCTTTCATGGTATTTTCCAAATCGTATAAATTACTGGGGGCTTGATGAAGAAGTAAAAGGTAAAATTTTAAAAAATTATTATTCTATAAAATTTTCAAATTCAATGGATGTAATTAAATACTTTATAAAAAATAAAAGATATCTTGAAGAAAAAAGCAAAAAATTTGCTGAAAGATTTTTTTCTCAATCTTTACCTGAAAGTTTTTTAAATACAACTTCAGCCCAATTAAATACATTAAGAAGTAATACATTTTTTATAACTTCTGATGGGAAATTTTATGGATTTGAGGGTTGTTCTGATAATTCTGGTTGTTGTCCTTTAAACTGCACCCATGTTCATAATTATGATTTTACAGTTCCTTTCCTTTTCCCTTCCCTTTCAAGAAGTCAAAGGGAAGTTGATTACTTATATAATACAGATGAAAATGGATACATGGCATTTAGAACAAATGTCCCACTGGGTATAAAAAGATGGTTATCTCTACCAGCAGCAGATGGACAAATGGGAACAATATTGAAACTTTACAGAGAATGGAAAATTTCTGGTGATGATGAATTTTTAAAAAAATTATATCCATCTGCAAAAAAAACTATTGAATATGCTTTTGAAAACTGGGATAAAAATAGAGATGGACTTATGGAAGGGCAACAACACAATACTTATGATATTGAGTTTTATGGAGATAATCCTTTTACTTCTTTTATTTATCTTGCAGCGCTTAAAGTAATGATAGAAATGGCAGAATATAACAGTGACAACAATTTTGCTTCTTTTTGCAATGAAATTTATCAAAAAGGACAAAAAAATATAATTGAAAAACTATGGAATGGGAGATATTTTATTCAAAAATGTAGTATAAATCCTGTCCCACCTTATCAATTTTTAAATGGATGTCTTTCGATGCAACTTCTTGGGCAGTTTTTTGCTGATACTTTAAATTTAGGGTCTCTTGTTGAAGAAAAATATATAAATAAGGCTTTATTTTCAATTTTAAAATTAAACTTTTTAGAGAACTTTTCACAACATCAGAATTATATGAGAATATTTGCTATTGGTGAAGAAAAAGGACTTCTTGTATGCACATGGAAAGAAGGCGAAAAGCCAGAAATACCCATGCCTTATTGCGATGAAGTTTTCACAGGGGAAGAATTTGTTATTGCATGTCTTCTTCTAAAAAGAGGATATTATAAAGAATGTCTTAAAATAATTAATGGGATGGATAACAGATATGATGGAATAAAAAGGAATCCTTTTAATCATTTAGAATGTGGACATCATTACGCAAGAGGGCTTTCTGGATGGGGACTTATTCTCTCATATTTGGGCTTTTGGATTGATAATGTTAAAAAGGAAATTTTTTTCAATCCCTTGCTTTTCAGAAAAAATTTTTCTATTTTTTTCTCTTGTGGAACTGGATGGGGTGTTTATAATTATAAAATTTTACCAGGAAGAGAAAATTTCAAAATAGAAATAGATGAAGGGTTTATTGAAGTTAGGAAAATTTATCTTTCCTATTGGAAGAAGAAAAAAACAAATTTTGTAAAAACAATCATAGATGGAATAGAAACTAACAATAAATTTTCAGAAGAAAGTAATAAAATTATTGTTGAATTTGAAAATATTAAAAGAGTTGAAAAATCAATTGAAATATCAAGACAATTCATTTAATCCTTAAAACACACTCCTGAGGAAAAGAAAATAAATTTGAAATAACTCTTTTTGTTTTTTTATCCCGATATCCAGAAATTTTTTCTTCAATTCCTGTTGATTTCCTGAAACTTTCCATAAAAATTTCTCTTATGTATTTTCCAACAATTGAAGATATACTTGAAGCAAAAGATACTTCTTCAACATTAAAAAAGAAACCCAACTTAAAATTTCTCCTTCCATTTAATACATAAATTGACTTTTTTTCTTCTTCAATTTCTGGATAAATTTCATAGTTAGAAAAAAAATATCTTAAATACTTTGAATAATACCTCATTGACCCAATTTTCCCTGCATAAACAAAATAATCTTCCCTTCCCATTTCTTTTAAAATTTCACAGAAATAAAAAAGGTCTATTATAAATTTTGAATTCCCATTTTTTATCAATTCATTGAATTTTTTTGCACATATAATTTTTGATTTTACATCATTTATAGAAACATCTTCTTTTTCCATCCATTCAATAAATTTTTCACTCTGTTTTTTTGCTTTTTCTATATCAGCCCAGATAAAATTATCAGGAATATTCACCGAACAAATATCCGACATTCCAGAACATTTAAAATCAGGAGAGAAAAAATTAATTACTTCTTTGCTGGATTCTGGTAATTTCCTTTTTATACAATAGTAAAGAGAAATAACAAACTCTTCAAGTTTTTTAAAGTTATTTGTCTTTCTTGATGAGAAAAATTTTTTACTATCACAAACACTGGCAAACCATTTTCCTTCTTCTGACTTAATTGAAGTTCCTGTAATAATAAGCGGTCCAGTAAGAGAACCAAAACCATTTTCATCAATTCCTATTATTTTCATTTTCTCAATAAAAGTAAAATTGGCATTAAAATAAGAAAAATTGCAAATATCTTTCTTAATTTCTCTCTTGGAGTTAAAATACTGACTTTTGCTCCAATAGGAGAAGTTATTATTCCTACTATTCCAAAAGTCAACCCAATTCTATAATCAATAAATCCCATTTTGGCATAAGCAAAAACACCTGAAAGAGCATTGAAAAAAACAACTATTAAACTTGTCCCAACACAAATTTTTATTGGGACTTTTAAGATAATATATGAGAGTGGAACTAAAAGAACTGCACCGCCAACTCCGCAAAGCCCTGAAACAATGCCTGATATAAAACCAATTGAAAGTGTTTTTAAAATATCCAGGGAATATTCTTTATTATCCTCCTTCTCATTTTCTTTTTGAAAAAGAAGTTTTAACCCTAACCCAATTAGCAAAACCATGAAAAAACCTTTCACAATCATTTCTGGTAAAATACCTGTTAAATAAGCACCAATATAAGCACCAATTACCCCTGAAATTATAAGGTAAAATGCAAGTTTAAAGTCGGTATTCTTCCCTTTAAGATGTACTAAAAAACCAGAAATTGCTGAAATAAGGACAACCATTAAACTTGTTGCAATTGCATTTTTTATTGGGACAGAGAAGAAGAAAAACAGAACAGGAACAATTATAGAACCCCCTCCAATTCCTAATAACCCACATAAAAAACCAGCAATTCCACCTGCTAAAAGACATTTTATGATAAATAACATTTTTATTTTTTTCTTTTTTTCATTTCCTCTGTTAATATAATTTTCCTTTTTTCTGTTTGTAGTTGAGGAGAATTTTCAAATTTTAATAAAATTGGTTTTCTCTTTTCCACCGGTAAAATTCCAAATGACTTATGTGGTTCAATTTGATACCAATAAGCAGTTGATGAATAGTCATTTGAAAGATGATTTCCATGCCCATGTTCAATTGTGAATTTTATTGATTTTTTAAAATGGATTGGATTTGTAATATAGAAAATATATGATGTCTGATAACCCCCTTGAAGTTTCCCATCATAAAGAGAATGCCCAAAAATAGAATTTTTTTCATAAATTGACGAACCATTAAATAAGAAAGCATTTTCTTGCATGCCCCATGCTTGATTAAAACAATCTTCACTTCCTGTTCCATGTAAATCAGGTGGCCATTTATATCCATCAACCCAAACCATTTCATCTCCTTCACCCCACCAATCAGAATGAAAATTTGTTACAGAAAGGTTAAACCCAATAAAATGCCCTCTCCCTTCACCTTCCATAATTACATAGTTATTATTATAAGCAATTTTTTCCTTATTTACTATCTCAACCTCTGGTATATTTACTTTAAACTCATTTCCCCATCCAGGTG
>ENA-UOYA01002750-UOYA01002750.1-activated-sludge-metagenome-genome-assembly--contig:-NODE-2750-length-16609-cov-8.839374_pt1 | contig 16609 bp, 19 predicted proteins | sample MGYA00238163_ERZ764804 | MGnify/ENA primary metagenome ERZ764804 (study PRJEB28919, sample SAMN05720223) | activated sludge metagenome | isolation source: Anaerobic digester | place: Hong Kong... | reverse complement strand
TGCCTTATTCTACTTCTTATTACGCCCTATCTGGGCGCACCCCTTTCGGGTCTGTACAGACATAACTTGTATTTGCCTGCATAAGATTTGGCTTTACATAAAACCTTGACTTACCTGAACCTGAACCCCCAATAACCATAACATTCAGATTTTTTCTTGTCTGACGAGTATTCAGTGACATCTTAACATCATTTGTTAGAATGATATTACGGTCCTCGACAAACTCTTTTTCCTTGCGTTTTCGCACCTTGACAGAGCGTTTATCCTTATGTACAGTCTGCTGTTCCGCTTTATCAGGCTCATCCCTTGCCTTTGGCTCAGGAGCTTCAATAGTCTGAATATCATCTGAATTTTCAGGCAGCTGTAAATCCTCTTTAATTTCAGGCTTATCTCTGCTCTTAGACTTCGATTTTTTATCCTTGATAGGCTTATCTAAAAGTGATAAAATCTCTTTCTTATTCGCCCACCTTGCTGAACCGTGTTCCTCACCCTTTCTGTGAAATTTTTTCTTACTGGTAATTTTCGTCAGCACATACACTCCAAGACCAAACGCTGTAAATATCGGGAACTGCAACGCTTTACCGCCTGTTTTCACCTGTGCGATAATCAGATCCGTATCCATTAGCGTACTTTCAAGACTTTTTGACAGCTTATCAATATCTGCTTTGCCCTCATCATTCAAAGAAAGGTCAAAACATGCACCAAGTGCTGCTGAAAAATAAATAACAAAAGCTGCTAATACGCCGTAAATGCTGATAGTCATAAAATCCGTCTTTTTTGCTACTCGGCTCATTTGCGTGACCCCCTATCCAGCTTTTTATGCTTTAAGGTATCTGCCGTCTGTGCCGCTTTTTCTCTTGCTTTTTTTAAGAGATTAACCGAAAGAGTCTGTTTTTGTGCCTTATCAATGATTTTTTCTGCCTTTGCCGCAGTCATTCCGAAGCTGTCCATAAGCTGTTTTTTAGATGTTTCATTATCAGATAAATCTAAGCGTACAACCGTAGAACTGCCACGGACTGTGTATGCTGACTGAGTTTCTCGTTCAATGAGATATTCATTAAACTGAACCATTTTAGGTGCTTCAACAAACCCTAGACGCTCCGCTTTTGCCATAACCGCCTTGACTGTTTCAGTATCCTCCACCTTTAAATGCTGTCTGATACTTCTTTCAGCTTCTGCTCTGTCAGCCGACTTTGCAGAAAGAACAACAAAATGTCCTCTTTCATCGGTAATTGTAAGCTTTGGTGTATCCTCCTCTTCAAACTGCATTTTTGCGAATGAAAACTTGTCTGTCAGAATATTTTCATTTTCAAATCTGATGTCCTTCTCATAAAAAGCCATCTGTTCTAACTGCCTTGAGCCGCTGAGATAATATCCAAGCTGTTCATTTGAAAGTTTTGAAGTAAGAGCATTTGCCGCTTCAACTGCTTTGACTTGGCTGTAACCTAAGCGTTCCTGCAAGACACGTTCAAACTTCGCTTTAGTACAAAAGTTCATCGTAAGATTTTTGCCCTGCTCAGAATCAACAACAGCAATTTTCAGCTTGCCTTTATCATCTTTCTGAACCTCAATTGCAGTTTTCTGAAGCTCACTGCGGAGTTTTTTATAATTCTCCACAGCTACTTCCATTTGTTTTTCATACGCTGAGCTGAAAATGCATTTTACGCTGTCCTTACTTTCCATGAAATTCACAGGAATATCATGGTCACTGCAATACATCTGAAAGCTCTCAACCTGCTCCTTTTCAATGGTTATCATGCGTTCGGTCTGCTCCGGTGATTTTAGCTTTTCTCTGACAATATCCTGAACTATTGCATTAACCGCTTCCTTATCCTTAACATTAAAGAAAAGTGACAGTGTATTTTCCTTGCCGTTTTCCTGTATCGCCGCAACAGGAATGTCCATGTCTTTTGCCTTTTTGAGAAATTGTGCATAATCATCTTTTGCAAAGCTCGGCAGCATTGTTACCTCACCGCCCTCTTTCAGCTTCTGATATGTCACCTCGCCGCCTGACAATACCGTCTGCTGATTTCCGGACTGCTTGAGCTGTGCCAATTCACGTTCTTTTTCAATAGCAATTTTCAGTAAATCCATAAAAATTTCTGTTGCTTTTGAAACAACCTGTGTCGCTACGCTTACACCGGCACTTGCTACATCATCTCCATGCATGTTTTCTTCCTCCCTTCTCTGAATGATTTGTGAAAGGAGCTTTATCAACCCCTTTCACTCGTTAGGACAAAAAAAGGCGTTTTTTATGGTCAACTTAAAAAAGTTTTTTAGAAGTTTGACTATTTCAACAATTCGCCCCACTTATCAAGAGCAATGTTTTGTATAACTTCACCATGGTTACGCAGTTTCTTAATTCCAAGCTCATAGCTTTTTTGAATAGACGATATACTTACTCCCTCACGCTCACTTATTTCCTTGAATGTCATTTTTAACACAACATGGTTATAAAGTCTGTCACGCTGACAAGGTGTAAGCTTAGAAAAAACTTTCTTAATATGTGAAATCTGTTCCTCGTCTTTAGTTCTGAAATATTCCTCTTCCGCAGACTGCACAAATTTTTCGTTTAGTTCAGCAATTGCCATTTCATCAAACCCAAAAGGAACATATTTACGTCGGTCACCCCTTTCACTTGATTCCTCACCTGTCTTGTCAAAATTTAAGTATGATAAAAGTTCTTCATTTACTTCCACTGTTTTTTCTTCCGAACAATTCACGGTATAATAGTCAGAAATTCTGATAACCTTTTTGTTTTGTACATTTGATTTGCTATCCTTTTTAATCATAGTGATTACCTCCAAAAAATTGATTTTGATTGAATGTTCTTATGCATGTAAAAATCAATTTTTCGGTTACGGATAACGCTCGTTGTACCATTTCATAACGTGTACTTCCTTTGCTTGAATTTGTGAAAGCACACAAAAAAAGGCTTAGTCACATGACCAAGCCTTAAAAATGGGCATAAAAAAAGCCCCATACCTTATATTTCTATAAGATATGGAGCATCAAAGTTTGCCCTATTCAATTTAGCGTATAGCTTTCACTATACACATTATATCAGACTTGAAATCGCATGTCAGTAGCAAAACGGTCGCAATTCAGTCGCATTATTTTGCGACTTCACTTTTCTTTTTTGACATAATCAGGCATTATAAATCCAAATAAAATATATCCTAAAAGAACCGTAGCTTCCTTCTTTTTTCGATAGTATGTGCTGCGTTCCAAATTAAGCTCCTCAAGAATTTCATCTTCGCTGTATTTGAAGAAATTCATATATTTTAAATCAATGATGGAGTAATATATTCCGCCATTGTCAGGATACTCACGAACCCTTATAACAGCTTTGCCAATAAGATCAATCAATAATCTTGTCTGCATGGCACTGATAGCTTTTGCCTTGAATGTATCAAGTTCCTTATCCGGAGCAAAATTCAATAGATAGGTTAATGTGTTGTAATCCCCCAAACAGGTTTCGTATGTAATATTATTCAAGTCATCAAAACGTTCATCTATGCTCCAATACACTTTTCTATACAGCTTTAAAAGCATATCCGTTTTCTTATATGTATTATCCATATTAAGCTTTAACATTGAATAATCGTTCTTCATCATTCGTATTATTGAAGATTCTTTTGGCATTTTTCATTCCTCCTGTTATAAAAGTAATAGTTAAATTAGTCAATTGGTTAATCACGGTGTGTAATAATTTCTTTTCTTATTGATATAGGGGCATTTGCTCCTATATCAATTTAAAATGTTATGGGATTCAAGTTTTATCTGCATTGCCTGCTTTGATACGCTGAAACGTTCTGACATATCTGCAATCAATTCAATTTTATTATATCCCTTTCCTTGAATTGAATAATAATATTTCTTTATAGCTTGTACAGGCATAAGCAATGCTGATGCAAAATAGTCAGCCTGCTTTTCCATTTTATTATTATGTACACCATCAATATATGCAGCTTCATTCTGAGCAGAAATTATATCTTCCTTATGGAGTATCCAATGAGCTAACTCATGAGCCAACGTAAAACGGTAACGCCCTTGATTTTCCTGCTCTAACAGCCGTACTTCTACAATAATCGTATTTGCACGAACCTCTAAAAACATATATTGCTGCTGTTCTACATCATAATATGGTGTAATACCATCAGTACAAATAAGCTTGCCTAAAATCTTTTGCCCATCCTTTGTCAAATACTGATATTCAATTTCAATACCAAAAGCTTCAATAAGTTTTTCTATAGGGATTGCTTTCATATGCCATAAACAGTCCGGACAATACTTTTCAAGCATCATACGTGACTTTGCTTCCATAGTCCTGTCATTACAAACACCCAGCATCCGTATTCCCCCGATACTCATTATTTGGTTTTTTTATTGGTAGCTTTAATCTTCTCAATAAACTCAGCCCATGCATCATCATTAATATCATATTGCTTTGCTGTTCTGAGAGCTGTACGAACAATGTCTTTTTCCATGATATAGTCTGGTAAATCGGGGCTTATACCTTTCTTATATGCCTGCACATTTGCAGCTAGGTCATACATTGTGTTGCGTTCTTCCTCATTTAAATGCAAATAATCTGCTATTAACTCCAAATGCTCAGATTTCGGGGCAGCTTTTCTGTCTTTTTCAACATCGCAGATATATACTGCTGATACACCAAGATGAGCAGCAAGGTCCTTTAATAATATATCTCTGCTTTTCCTTTTTTCAGATAGAAAGCCTCCAAATGTCAGCTTTTCACTCATAAAAACTACCTCTCATTCATTTCTTGTCTCCACATAGCAAGCTCTTAACTGCTTAGTTAATTGATGTATTAAAATTATATCATGGAACATCTGTTTTAGTCAAGATGTTATTGGAAAATAAAAGGCTTGTGTTGGCACGTTTTAGAGCCAACACAAGCTTGACAGACATATCCAAAAGGATTATAATTAATTGGGGATTTATTGCATTTCGTCAGAAACTGACTTTATCATTTCAATAAAGCTCTTTTTTACCTTTGTTGGCTTAACAATTTGAATATCTCCTGCAAACTGAAACACCCATCCAAAGAACGTTCGGCTTGCACTAACATCAACAATTGCTTTAAAATAGCCCTTAGTTGACGGTTCTGTATGTACATCGATACCAAAACGGTCAATTACAGATTTCATAACTTCATTTTTGCATTTAAGTGTAACTGTGACAGTTTCATCGTCATACATATGAATTACCTTTTTCGCATACTCTGCAATACTAAAATTATCAGGCTGTGGAATACACCTAATATCAGTTACTTCAACACTGCTCATTCTATCTACACGAAAGGTAACAATTTTATTGTGTTTTACAGAATAGCCTATTATATAGTAACGACCATCCTCCCAAGTCATTCCGTAAGGACTGAACTGATAACGTTCACCGTTATTACGTAAAACACGTTTTTTCTGCCCGTCATACTCATAGTAAATAAATGTTACTTGTTTACAGCCGCTTATGGCTTCATGGCAGCGGTCAACCACCTCATATATTTCCTCATTATCAGATTTCATTCTTCTTGTAAGGTAAATCTGGCGGCATAACTTATCGGCATTATTCACACTTGTCAAATCACTAAGCTTTCCTATAAGCTCGGCACTTTTTGACTGTGTAATAAACTGTGAGGCTTCTACTGCATCTACAAGGAGCTTTATTTCAGACAGTGAAAACAATGAACTTCTGACATAGTACCTATTTTGTGTACTTTTTACGCAAACTATATCCATTCCAAAATCAACAAGCTGTTCAATATCTGAAACAACTGTTTTTCTATGAGCAGAAATACCCTGGTTTTCAAGTTCAGTAATAATCTGCTGTACTGTTAGATAGTGTTCTGTATCGGTCTGCTCCAGCAGTAATTTTTGAACATATAGGATTCGTGCGTTTTTATCAGTTGGCATATGTTTCACCGTCCTTTTAATTATGTTTTTATATTTAGTATATCATAAATTATATATATAGTCTAGATTATTAGATAATATTTTGCATATAAAGCTAAAGTAATACCGTTAATTCCTTGTTTAATATGCTTAAGCATGATATAATATTAATGCATATATATTTTAGCATAATATACTCTTTTTTTGAAATACATGGAAAATGTGAAAACATCACAGAGGATAATACTACTCCATATCTGTGAAACTTTTAAATTCGACATCTATGACACTGTTGAACTTAAAAAAGATAAATTATCTGTAACTGATGGAAAGGGGTAAGCTTATGCAAATACTGTATTCAAACATATTACCACTTGGAGTCCTTGATGAACAGCAGACTATTTTTGATTTTTTTATTGAACAGCTTGGAAAAGCCGATCGTGTTGATATTGCCGCTGGATATGTCTTTCATTTATTGTTAGATGAACTGGAACAGCTAGTAAATGACCATGATATAAAACATATTTTCCCCCAAAATTGGTATGTACTTTATAAAAGGTATGCCAGAGGGTTCTTACCATACTGAAATGCATCTTAACAGGAAATGGCAGAATGAAATCATCGGTTCAGCAAGCTTAGATGTAATCAAACTTGAGGCAAACAAACGCCGCCAATATGAAATTGCATCTATTACAATGGAACAATCTGAGGTTAAAGAAATTTCAAAGCATAGAAAATCACCTCATGGCACTTATCTGCAAGCCATCGTCCGAAAAATTAACTTTTAGATTTTTTCCGCTAAAATAATCGGTGAGATATTCCTGCAATGCAGGATTTTTTTCGTCAAGTGAAAAGAACATTCCTCCACAGGCATCATGAAAATGAATTTCAGCTGAAAAAAGCTCTTTAACATCTGCTTTTAGCTTTGACACTTCACCTATTGTAATGTACATAATTTCCTCCACATACATGAAATCTTACAATTCTAACTTATACGCAAAAATACTTCAGCCTTTTGCAATTCTGTTTACAAGATAAGGTATAGCACTTTCAAAATTAACGCCGTACCAGCGGTGATTTTTGTCTTCAACAGTTTTTCGTATACTTTCTACCGTATAGTCAACTGCAATTTTCAGCGCCTCATTCAAAGAAAATCCATTCATTAATGCCCCGACACAGCAGCTTGCAAAAATATCTCCCGTACCGTGAAAGCTTGCAGGAATTTTCTCGCTGAAATAGCTGAAAAATTCGTCTGTTTCAGCATTGTACGCCATAACTCCAAGCTCATCAGGCTTAAAGCTTACACCTGTGAGAACTACGTGAGGAACTCCAAGCTTGCTTAGCTTTTTAAGAACATTTCTGATATATTCATCATCATAATTATCCCCTGCATAATCAATACCAAGCATGAACGATGCTTCTGTAAGATTCGGCACAATAATATCCGCCTTACTGCAAAGCTGTGCCATTTTATCGGCAAATTCCTGCGTAAAGCCAGGATAAAGCTTTCCGTTATCAGCCATAACAGGGTCAACAAAAATTATATTATCATTTGTTTTATAGTCAGAAAAGAATTCAGACACAAGATTCAGCTGTTCAAATGAACCAAGATAACCTGTATAAATAGCGTCAAAATCTATCTTTTCTTTTTTCCAATGCTCTGATATAGGCTTGATATCCGATGTCAAATCCCTGAAAGTAAATCCTTTGAAAGCTGTATGGGTTGACAGTACCGCCGTCGGCACAACCGCCGTTTCAACTCCCATTGCAGAAATTATTGGCAGTGCAACAGTAAGCGAGCATTTCCCCACACATGATATATCTTGTATTGTTACTATTCTTTTCATATATTTTTCTCCGTTTATTTTCTATTCTTATCTTAATCTTTAAACGAATCAATCAAATACTTGTTTAATCAAAAGTTCCGTTTATAATTCCGCCACCAACAACATAATCATCATCATACAGTACGACAGCCTGTCCTTTTGTGACTGCACGCTGCGGCTTATCAAACTCTATAACCAAAGCATCTTCATCTGTCTGCGTAACTGTTGCCCAATCTTCAGGCTGACGATAGCGTATCCTAGCTTTCAAGCGCATCAAATTTTTAAATTTTGCTACTGAAATAAGATTTATTTTATTTGCAGTCAGTTTTTTGGTAAAAAGAGTACTTTCTTCACTAAGTGTAACAGTGTTGTTATTGGGATTTATATCTTTTACATACATCGGCTTACCGAATGATACTCCCATTCCTTTTCTTTGACCGAGAGTATAATGTATTATGCCGTTATGATGTCCTAAAACGTTGCCTGCGATATCAATAAAATCACCTTGCGGATACAATTTGCCTGTATATTGTTCAATAAAATCAGTATAACGTCCTCTTTTAACAAAGCATATATCCTGACTGTCTGGTTTTTCAGCATTTCTCAAGTTTTGTTCTTCCGCAAGCACACGTACTTCAGATTTTTTCATATTGCCAAGCGGAAACAAAGCGTGTGCAAGCTGTTCCTGTGTCATTGTATACAATACATAGCTCTGATCTTTGCTTATATCCAGAGCTTTTTTCAACAGATACCTTTGTGAAGCCTCATCAAATTCAATTTGTGCATAGTGTCCTGTTACAACATAATCATAATCAAGCTGTCTTGCTCGTAAAAACAACTCGTCAAATTTAAGATATTTGTTGCAGTCAATGCATGGATTGGGCGTCATACCATTTTCATAAGCTGATATAAACCGGTCTATTACCGTTTCCTTAAATTGCTCAGTGAAATTGAAAACATAGTATGGAATATCCAGCAAAAATGCAACACTTCTGGCATCCTCAACATCATGAAGCGAACAACAGGTATGAGAACGCTGAATCCCGATATCCTCATTATGGAAAAGCTTCATAGTAACGCCAATACAGTCATATCCGCGTTGCTTTATGATATATGCAGCGACGCTTGAATCCACGCCACCGCTCATGGCGATAATTGCTTTTTTATTCATGCTGCCTTATCCTCCGAGGTTAATCATTTCATCGATACAAACTCTTGCTTTTTTTATTGTTTCATCATCAAGAACAATTTCTTCTCCTCCGTCGCCCAAAACACAGTTGTAAACATCAATTAGCGTTGTAGATTTCATATTCGGGCATAAAAGCTTCTTTGACAGGTAGAAAAATTTTTTATCAGGACACATATACTGCAAATGCTCTACAATACTCATTTCAGTGCCGATTATAAATTCCTTTCTGTCACTTTTCATCGCATAGTCCATAATTGCAGAGGTTGAACCGACAAAATCAGCCTTTTCAACAACAGCAAGAACACATTCAGGGTGAACAAGCAGCAGCGCATTCGGATGAGCTGACTTTGCTGTTTCAACATCAACAATGTTTACTGCCGCATGAATAGGACATCCGCCCTGCAAAAGCTTGATATTCTTGTCAGTAACTTGCTGTGCAACATAATGACCAAGGTTACAGTCAGGGATAAACAGAATATTCTTATTATCAATTTTATCCACTATTTTGACTGCTGATGAAGAGGTTACGCATACATCACAGACGGTTTTAAGCTCCGCTGTTGTGTTTATATATGCAACAACAGTATAGTCGGGATATTGTTTTTTCACCTGTTCAATAAGCTCCTTGTCCATCTGCTCCGCCATAGGACAGCCTGCAATCGGATTTGCAAGGAAAACAGTCTTTTCAGGCGAAAGTATCTTTACTGTTTCCGCCATAAATCTGACACCGCACATGATGACGGTTTTCTGGTGAGCTTTTTCTGCAATAACGCTTAGCTGAAACGAATCCCCTGTAAAGTCAGCAACCTCGACAATTTCCCTTGCCTGATAGCTGTGAGCAAGAATGCATATATCATTTTCTTTTTTTAGCTTATTAATCTCCGCCTGAATATCTTTTATCATTTTTATTCCTTTCGAAATTTACTTAAAAAGCCGAAAACTTTTTATAGCTTTCGGCTTTTGTGTTTTGTTTATTCTAAAGCCTTAAATGCTTCCTCAAGGTCAAATAATATATCGTCAATATGTTCTGTTCCTATTGAAAGACGGATTGTATTAGGCTTGATACCTGAATCCAGAAGCTCCTCTTCACTTAGCTGTGAATGTGTTGTACTTGCGGGGTGGATAACAAGCGACTTGACATCTGCAACATTTGCAAGCAGTGAGAAAATCTCAAGATGGTCAATAAAGTTCTTTGCCTCTTCTGCACTGCCATTTATTTCAAAGGTAAATATTGAGCCTGCACCATCAGGATAATATTTTTTGTACAGCTTATGATAAGGATTTTCCTTAATTGCAGGGTGATTTACTGCTTCAACCTTTGGATGATTTGAAAGATATTCAACGACTTTGAGTGCGTTTTCTACATGGCGTTCAACACGAAGTGAAAGTGTTTCAAGTCCCTGTAAAAACAGGAATGAATTGAACGGGCTTAATGTTGCTCCTGTATCTCTCAATAGCGTAACCCTTGCCTTGATTATGAATGCAAGAGCGCCTGCCACATCTGTGAAAACTGCTCCATGATAGCTTGGGTTTGGCTTTGACAAACCAGGGAACTTATCATTCTGTGCCCAGTCAAAATTACCGCCGTCTATGATTACACCGCCGATTGATGTTCCATGACCACCAATAAACTTTGTTGCTGAATGAACAACAATATCAGCACCATATTCAATTGGACGGAGAAGATATGGTGTTGCAAAGGTATTGTCAACGATAAGCGGAATTCCATTTTTATGAGCAATTTTTGCAAGCTCTTCAATATCAATTACATTGGAATTAGGGTTGCCGAGGCTTTCGATATATATTGCTTTTGTGTTGGGCTGAATTGCTTTTTCAAAGTTAGCTAAATCGTCATCATCAACAAAGGTTGTTGTAATTCCGAAATCTGCAAGAGTGTGTGCAAAAAGGTTATATGTACCGCCGTAAAGCGACTTTGCTGAAACTATATGATCACCTGCACGAGCAATATTTTCAATTGCGTATGTTATAGCTGCTGCACCTGACGATACTGCAAGAGCAGCTTTCCCGCCCTCAAGAGCTGCAATACGCTGTTCAAAAACATCGGAAGTCGGGTTCATGATTCTTGTATAGATATTTCCGCCCTCTGAAAGGCCAAAACGTCCTGCTGCCTGAGCGGAATCCTTAAAAACATAGGATGATGTTGCATAAATAGGAACTGCACGTGCGTCTGTTGCTGAATCTGGATTTTCCTGTCCTACATGAAGCTGGAGTGTTTCAAATTTATATTTTCTGTTACTCATTATTATTACCTCTTTCAAAATTTTATTTATTAATATGCTTTTGAGGTAATAGTACACATTCGCCCGTTCCTCCAGTTGTTTCTAAGCATTTTGAATATCAGATACATGGCGATCACTCCTTATATATTATTCATATCTTTTTTGTATGATATTATATTACTACACAATTCCCATCATGTCAATAGGTATTGTGCAATTATTTAAACCAAATTGTTATGCATTTATACGTTGTCTTTTGTGACTTTTGCTAAATCAGCAAGAGTTACGCTGTCAACATATTTATTTACCGCATCATAAAGCCCATGCCAAAAGTCTATAGTTTGGCACTTGCTGTATCTTGGACACTGATTTTTTTCATCTTCAAGGCAAGCAACAGGAACAAGCTCACCCTCTATAACTCTCAAAATGTCGCCGACTGTGTATTCTTCGGGTGTCTTTGCAAGCTTATATCCACCCTGAGAACCTCTCAAGCTTTTTAATAAGCCTATTTTACAAAGAACAGTAACAATTTGTTCAAGGTATTTCACGGATATTTCCTGCCTTTCGGCAATATCTTTAAGCGATACATAACCGTCTTCATCATGTTCTGCAAGGTCAATCATAAGCCTTAACGCATAACGTCCTTTTGTTGATATTTTCATTACACTTCCCTCCGATTACACTATTATACCATAGGATTTGTATGTTATCAATCATAATCCTGTAGAATTCCATTTTTTCTTTATGTCTGAAAGGCGGTCTATTGCAGAGTATAAAGTTTCATCTTTCTTTGCATAATGAAATCTTATAAGTTTATTTACGTTCTCTCTGAAAAAGCTTGAACCCGGAACAGCACCCACTCCAATCTTTTCCGCAAGCCACTCGCAGAATTTTAAATCGCTTTCACAGCCGAATTCCGAAATATCAACCATAACATAATACGCACCCTGCGGTGTTGAATAATTTAGTCCTATGCTGTCAAGTCCGTTAAGAAAAATACTGCGTTTTTCGGTATACTTTTTCAGCAATTCTTTATAATATTCATCACCGAAATTAAGCCCTGTAACAGCCGCTTCCTGCAAAGGCGCTGCTGCTCCGACGGTAAGGAAGTCATGCACTTTTTTAGCTGTATCAATAATATGTGAAGGAGCAATTATATACCCAAGCCGCCAGCCTGTTATTGAGTAGGTTTTTGAAAGCGAACTGCATGAAATTGTACGTTCAAACATGTTCGGAAGTGAAGCAAAGTAAGTATGCTTATACGGCTCATAAACAATATGCTCATATACCTCATCAGTAATTACAAAGGTATCATACTTTTCTGCCAAGTCAGCTATAATTTTCAGTTCATCATATGAGAAAACTTTTCCGCTTGGATTGGACGGGTTGCATAATATCAGTGCTTTGGGTTTTTGTTTAAATGCTTCTTCAAGCACATCAGCATCAAAGCTAAACTGCGGGGGAATAAGCGGAACATATATAGGCTCTGCTCCTGCAAGAATTGTATCTGCCCCATAGTTTTCGTAAAACGGAGAAAACACAATTACCTTATCACCAGGGTTTGTCACAGACATCATTGCCGCCATCATAGCTTCAGTACTTCCGCAGGTTACAACAATTTCACCATTCGGATCAATGATTCTGCCCATAAGACGCGATTGCTTTTTAGCAAGCGCTTCCCTAAAATTCTGCGCTCCCCATGTTATCGAATACTGATGAGGCCCTGTGTGTGAAATTTCAGCAAGCCTGTCGAGAATTTCTTTAGGCGGATCAAAATCAGGAAATCCCTGTGAAAGGTTAACTGCATTGTATTGATTTGAAATTCTCGTCATTCTGCGGATAACCGAATCGGTAAAACCTGCTGTTCTGCTGCTAAGTTCTGGCATAGTATTCCTCCGTTAAAATTATATGGTGTATTCAATCTTTCTTTCATCTATAATACGCTTGGATTTATGTTCGGAACGTGTATTCAGTCCGCCGTCAGGACGAACGATAACGCTGTACGGCTTTACGCCTATTCTTGCTTTAAGTGCGGCAGAAGTCCTTGCAGAAAGGTCTTCATCAGTTTCCGTGCTGTCAGCAGTTTTTTCAATTTCAACCGAATATTTGCAGGTATAATCCTTATCAAATACACGAATGAGATATTCGCCTGTAATGCCGCTCAGTTCGTGAATAACTGCTTCAATATCACTTGGGAATACGTTAACCGCAGAAACAATAAACATATCATCCTTCCTGCCGTTAATATGAATTCTTCCGTGAGTTCTTCCGCATGAGCAAGGCGTGTTGTCAATATATCCGATATCGCCTGTTCTGAAACGAATCATTGGTCTTGCTTTTTTTCTAAGTGTTGTATAAACAAGCTCACCCACAGAGCCGGCAGGAAGAAGTTCACCGGTATGTATATCAACCGTTTCAACCAGAATCTGATCCTCGCATATATGAAGTCCATCCTTTGCCTCACACATTGCGGCACATGCTCCGTAAATATCTGAAAGTCCGTAAAAGTCATACAGCTCTGCACCCCAGAGATCTTCAATAGCTTTTCTGGTTGCTTCAATAGAACCGCCAAGTTCCCCTGCCACAATAATCTTTCGGATAGACAAATCTTTCTTTGGGTCAATACCGCTCTTCTTTGCTGTTTCGCCGAGATACCACGCATAAGACGGGCTGGTCCATATAATTGTCGGCTGATAGGTTTTAAGAATAAACAAAAGACGTTCACTCGGAAGTGTTCCGCCCCAGATACATAAAGCGCCGAGATTCTGTGCGCCTATAACGTCAGGACCGCCGACATAAAGCGAAAAGTTCAGGGCATGAACATACCTGTCCTTAGGACGCATACCTATCTGCCAGAACCAGCGGCTTTCCGTATCCTGAAATTCGTCGAAGTCCTCTTTTGTGAATGGGCTCATTGTAGGAACGCCAGTTGAACCTGTTGATGTGGAAATGAAAATGACATCCTCTTCGGGAACAGCACAAAGCTCACCAAGAAACGAGCCGACGCCCTGAGTTTCACGCTGTGTCTTTTTGTCGATAAACGGGAATTTTGCCAGGTCTGAAAGCTCGTGAATATCCTCGGGCTTTAATCCTGCTTCATCAAAAGAGCGCTTATAGTACGGCGCGTTTTCATATGCGAATTTTACAATTTCCTTTAAACGATTTAATTGTAACACCTCTAAATCTTTTCTGTCAATGGTTTCAATTTCTTCATTCCAATATTTTTTCTCGCTCATAATAAATACCACCTTTGTTATATTATTCGGCTGTCCAATCCCTGCGGATTTTCTGCCATTTTTTATCGCGCTGTGATGTGATTTCTGAAATGTCTTCTTCATTAAGGTGCTTAAAGCGCCCTTGCTTTTTAAGATAAGCTTCAACCGGCGAGAATTCTTTCGGATTTTTGTTCAGTTTAAATTCGCCGTTTTCGTATTCGGCAAGATACCATAATCCACAGTCGACGATTTCCTTTGCTATTTCAACAGTATCGTTGGTCTGAATGCCCCAGCCAGTCGGGCAGGGAGCGACTACATGAATATAGGACGTCCCTTTTATTTCGGCGGCCTTTTGTACCTTGTCGATAAAGTCATTAATGTATCCTATACTTGCCGTCGCCGCATAGGGAATATCGTGCGCCGCCGCGATTTCAAACATATTTTTCTTAGGTCGGATGTTTCCGCGGATATTCTGTCCCGCAGGAGTTGTTGTCGTTCTTGCGCCGTATGGTGTCAGACCGCTTTTCTGTATGCCAGTATTCATATATGCTTCATTGTCGTAGCAGATATAAATCACATCATCGTTGCGGTCAATAGCCCCCGAAAGTGCCTGAATGCCTATATCCGCTGTCCCGCCGTCACCTGCAATGCCGACAACCTTGTAATTTTTGTATCCCAATGCCCTTGCACCAGCTTCAATACCTGTCATCATTGAGGCCGTTCCGGCAAAGGTTGATATAATCGCATTGTTTGAGAAGCAAAGGTGCGGAAAATTAAAGCCTACCGCCGACATACATCCGGCAGGAATTACTGTCAATGCACGCTCACCGAGAACTTTAAGTGCCATTCTGACGGCAAGGCTTCCGCCGCAGCCGGCACAAGCCTTATGCCCGTAAAAGAATTCATTATCTGTAATAGTTTTTGCGGTTATTCTTTCACTCATCGGCATTAACCCCCAATCCGACAAAATTAACGTATTCTCCGCCTTTTTCAATTTGCTCAAACATATGAAAAATGTCCTCTTTAGAAATATCCCGTCCGCCAAGCCCCGCAATAAAATTATACGACGGAATGGCTATGCCATTTTTTATAAGTGCGGAATTTACGTTTGTATAAACCGTTCCCTCATAGCCGAATGAAATATCTTTTTCAAGCGTCCCTACCGCCTTTGCATTTTTCACGGCTTCCGCAATTTCAGTATCGGGAAACGGACGAAGATAACGAAGTTTTACTAAACCGACTTTCCTGCCCTCAGCCCTTAACTCATCGACAACTTCACGGACAAGTCCTGTAATACTTCCAAACGTTATGAGAATGTATTCGGCATCATCCGTTTTGTATGTATCAATCAGCCCCCCATAACTTCTGCCGAATATTTCTGAAAATCTTTTATCGGCAAGCTCAATCACTGCTTTTGAATCAAGCATTGCCTTATGCTGCTGAAGTTTAAATTCCATATTGCTGTCAGGACCTGCTGAAAAAGCCATATTCTTCGGATTGTCAAAATCCATTCGGTTTTCCGTTTTAAACGGCGGAAGGAATTCATCAGCCTGTTCCTGTGAGGGTATTTCAACCGCCTCATATGTATGTGTCAGCACAAATCCATCAAGATTAACCATAACAGGAATAGATACTTTTTCATTTTCTGCTATAAAAAAACTTTGAAGAGCCATGTCAAGGCTTTCCTGTGCGTCCTCAACGTAAACCTGAATCCATCCGCAGTCAAGCTGTGAGATGGAATCCCTCTGGTCGCCGTAAATATTCCACGGAAGTGCCGTTGAACGATTGGCGTTCATCATAACAATAGGGAATCTTCCCCCGCTTGCATACTGAAGACATTCAGCCATGTAGAGTAACCCCTGTGAAGAAGTTGCTGTAAATGCTCTTGCGCCTATCGCACTTGCTCCCATTGCACAGGAAAGAGCGGAATGTTCGCTTTCAACATGAATGAATTCACTTTTAAGACTTTTGTCCTCAACCATTTCCGACAGCCGCTCAACGACAATAGTCTGCGGAGTTATAGGATAAGCTGAAATTACATGTGGTTTAGCAAGGCGAACGCCCTCTGCAAATGCCTCATTTCCGGATAAAAACGCTTTGCTCATCTCTTTTCTGCCTCCATTGATATAACGTTCAGCTTACATGTTTTTGCACATATGCCACAGCCCTTGCAAAAATCATAGTCAACAGAAACGCTTTTTCCCTCTTTAAAAACGGCACCATC
>ENA-UOYA01002748-UOYA01002748.1-activated-sludge-metagenome-genome-assembly--contig:-NODE-2748-length-16623-cov-11.560780_pt1 | contig 16623 bp, 9 predicted proteins | sample MGYA00238163_ERZ764804 | MGnify/ENA primary metagenome ERZ764804 (study PRJEB28919, sample SAMN05720223) | activated sludge metagenome | isolation source: Anaerobic digester | place: Hong Kong... | reverse complement strand
AACATAACCTTAAACCATGGATGGGGTGTGATTCCGATGAAAAGGCGATTGTCATTCTGGCGGGGTGCAAATTTCTATAAATATGTTTTTAAAGGGTAGTGCAGTCTTTATTTTTAAAGAGCGGTGCGGTTCAAAGGAGATGTCTTTACACGTCGGAAAAAGCAAGCCTTATCATGTTCCAGGAGAGCTGCGGCAGGCGCACCGTCAGCGTCCCGCCCTGCATGACCGCGCCGTCGATTCTATAAGGGCGGATTTTTTCGGGAAATTCCATTGAATTTGTAGCCTTCATAACGTCGCTTGTCATCGTAACATGCTCTAAAAGCGAGCATCCGTTAAATTGTCTAAGTTCGCAGTCAGCCACGAGCTCCTGCCCTCTGTTGACCGCAAACAAGACAACCTCTTTTTTGTCTTCGTCACAGGTGACGACGGCTTCAAGCTGGGGGACGTCGGTAAAATCCTTAGAATCGTACATCGGCGATGTGATTATCGGGCGAAGCACAGTGCCGCGCCCGTATAAGGACGCGTGCATAAACGGGTAAAATATAGTCTGGTGCCATATCCCGCCGTTTTTTTCTGTCATTATGGGGGCTATGACATTCACGAGCTGCGCGAGGCAGGCAATTTTTATACGGTCGGCGTGCTTTAAAAGGGTGATCAGCATACAGCCGAAGGCCAAGGCGTCTTCAAACGTATAGATATCCTCACAGAAAGGAGGAGCCACCTGCCACGGGGCCGTTTTGCTGTTTGCCTCAAACGAATGATACCACACATTCCATTCATCAAATGAAAGCATAATCTTTTTCTTGCTTCTTTTTTTGGCCTGCACATAATCGCATGTCGCGATAGCGCTTTCGATAAAGCGTTCCATCATCAGCGACTTTGCCAGGTAATTGCTTAAATCGTCCTCAAGGTTATCCAGATAAGTATGCAGCGACAGATAATCGACATGTTCGTAGGCATGGTCCAAAACGGTAGACTCCCACTGCGGGAAACCGGGCATGAGCGGGCTTGAACTGCCGCACACCACCAGCTCTATAGACGGGTCAAGTATCTTCATCGCCTTTGCCGTTTCACATGCCAACCGCCCGTATTCCTCGGCCGTCTTCATGCCGAGCTGCCACGCTCCGTCCATCTCGTTGCCGAGGCACCATGTTTTGATGTTGTGAGGCATCTCATACCCGTTTTTGCGCCTTAGGTCGCTCCAGTAGGTCCCTCCCGGACGATTGCAGTATTCAAGAAGGTTTCTGGCCGCGTCTACGCCCCTGGTCCCAAGATTTACCGCCAGCATCACTTTTGTGTTTGCGCGCCTTGCCCATTCTGAAAATTCGTCAATGCCTATTTCGTTGGTTTCAATGGCTTTCCATGCCAGCTCTGCGCGTCTCGGACGCGCATGCTTCGGGCCTATGCCGTCTTCCCAATTGTATCCCGACACAAAATTCCCGCCCGGATACCGTACAATTGAAACATTCAACCTCCTTACTGAATCCAGGCAGTCGCGCCTAAAGCCCATATCGTCCGCCGTCGGGTGAGAGGGCTCGTATATCCCTCCATATACGGCCCTTCCGATATGCTCGATGAACGACCCGTAAATACGCTCGTCAATTGCTCCCGCTGTATAATCTTTATCGACAATCATTCTGGCTTTGCGAATCATATATTTTTACTCCTTATTATGATACTTTTGAGGCGGATTCTGCCAGTTTAATGCTTAAAGACCGGTAAAGATTTTATATATGGATATGCCGGACAATACCATTTGGGCTGCACACGTATTATCTGCAATGTTTTTCATGCCGTCTGCCGGCGGCAGGCTTTAGCGGGAAATGCGCGTATCCGCATTGGAGATGTTGCGCACGGTCTCGCCGGGCGCTAGGTCGACCTTAAGCGTTATGCAGCGGAGCTCGTCATCGTTGTCTTGCATTTTATCGAGCAGGATTTGGACTGCCGTCTTTGAGGTGAGGTTCTTGTAGCTTCTCACGCTGGTAATGTCCGTGGCAAGCAGGAACGAGGACTGGATATGGTCGAACCCGACTACGCTGATATCCTCCGGCACCTGCTTGCCGATCTTTTTCAGCGCGTAGATACATTCGTGGGCTATGATATCGCTGAAGCAAAAAAACGCGGTCGCCGAGTCAAGGCGGATATGATTGCTTTTCATCTTATTGTAAATGTCGGGCTTTGCGACTTCAAGGTAATACAGGTTTTCCTTCGGGAAGGGCATTCCGGCCTCGGAAAAAGCCAGTTGTGCACCTTCGATGCGCTCCATCGAGCTGGATATATATTCGTTCGCAATCAGAAAAATGATATTTTTGTGCCCGTTGTCCAGCAAATGCTTGGTCGCAAGGTAGCCGCCCATTTTCTCGTCAGGCACGACATAGTCGGTGGGGAACGTCTTGAACCTTCGCCCGAACAGCACAAACGGTATATGCGAGCTTTTCAGGTAAGCGATATTCATGGTGCTTTTCTGCACGGGGCAGATAAGGATACCGTCGACCTTTTTCTGCAGGGATGTCTTTATGGCGATAAGCTCTTTGTCTTCATCCTCGTTGGTATTTAAAACAAGGACGGTGTAGCCGTACCGCTCCATTTCCGCCTCGATGCCTTTTATCATTATGGCGAAATAGGGGTTTGCTATGTCTCCGGCTATTACGGAAATGGTTTTGGTTTTTCCCCTGCGCAGAGAACAGGCGAGGTTGTTGGGAATATAGCCCATATTCTCGGCCGTCTGTTTTATAAGGGTTCGTGTTTTTTCGCTTATCCTGGTGTCGCCGCGTAGCGCTCTTGAAACCGTATTGATGGAAAAGCCGGTTTCTTGGGCTATATCCTTTAGATTGACGTTCATCGCATAGTCTCCGTTTTTGTCTTATTTTAGTATAATAATACACTCTTAAGAGATTTATTGCAAGTGAAAACTTAGAGAAAAGCCCTGCAAATAGGGATTATCGATAATCTATACATATTATATAAATTTTTCCAATGGAAAATAAATTTTATAAATGTATTGACAAAGAAAAGCTTTCGTGATTTAATTAGATTAACGATAATCTTGCCGCGGAGGAGGAAGCTATATTATGAAGAAAACACTAGCAATGGTTCTCGGCGTGGCATTCCTTTTATCTGTATTGGTTTCATCGGGCTTGTCGGTTTCCGGAGAGGAAAACAAGCCGGAGCCTGTGGCCTGGTACCGGTTTGACGACGCCGACAACCTGGGCAAGGACGCCACGGGCAACGCGAACGACCTGACGGCGTTCGGGACGCCTTTGCAGGAGGCCGCCGGCAAAAGCGGCGGAGCGGTGCGGTTTGACGGCTCCAGCTCGCTTTACGCCGCGACCGACGGCGAAGGCTTTGACTTTGTGGACAGGATAGACGCCTCAAAGGGCGGAAGCGGGAAGATAACCATCGCGTTCTGGCTCAAGACGACGGCGGCCGACTTCGCCAACGCCGACTGGCGCCGCGTGGTGGACAACGGGCAGAACGCCGGCCTCGGCTACGGTGGCTTTACCATGCTGTCGCTGGTGGACAGCGTGGAAAGCCCGACGCTGTACAATCCCGTCGTGGGCGTCAGCAGCGCGACGGAGTCCTACGTGAACTACGGCAACTGGTCGACATACGCGTTCACCGAGGATTGGCACTACATCACATGGTCGCTTGACACCGCCACCGGACAATCGATATTTTACGTAAACGCGACGCCCATATTTGATTCGGGCAACATGTGGGCGGAACTTAATTTCATCCTGCACAACAGCAACGCGCTGTTTTCGCTGGGAGCGCAGACCATATCCCAGAGCTTTGACAACAACATGCGGCTTGTAAACCCCTTCACGGGCATGATAGACGAGCTGGCGGTTTTCGACACCGTGCTCACGCCCGAGCAGATATCCCAATATATGACCCGCGGGTATGAGCCTCCCTCGGACAAGCCGGAGCCTGTGGCCTGGTACCGGTTTGACGACGCCGACAACCTGGGCAAGGACGCCACGGGCAACGCGAACGACCTGACGGCGTTCGGGACGCCTTTGCAGGAGGCCGCCGGCAAAAGCGGCGGAGCGGTGCGGTTTGACGGCTCCAGCTCGCTTTACGCCGCGACCGACGGCGAAGGCTTTGACTTTGTGGACAGGATAGACGCCTCAAAGGGCGGAAGCGGGAAGATAACCATCGCGTTCTGGCTCAAGACGACGGCGGCCGACTTCGCCAACGCCGACTGGCGCCGCGTGGTGGACAACGGGCAGAACGCCGGCCTCGGCTACGGTGGCTTTACCATGCTGTCGCTGGTGGACAGCGTGGAAAGCCCGACGCTGTACAATCCCGTCGTGGGCGTCAGCAGCGCGACGGAGTCCTACGTGAACTACGGCAACTGGTCGACATACGCGTTCACCGAGGATTGGCACTACATCACATGGTCGCTTGACACCGCCACCGGACAATCGATATTTTACGTAAACGCGACGCCCATATTTGATTCGGGCAACATGTGGGCGGAACTTAATTTCATCCTGCACAACAGCAACGCGCTGTTTTCGCTGGGAGCGCAGACCATATCCCAGAGCTTTGACAACAACATGCGGCTTGTAAACCCCTTCACGGGCATGATAGACGAGCTGGCGGTTTTCGACACCGTGCTCACGCCCGAGCAGATATCCCAATATATGACCCGCGGGTATGAGACCTCTTCGGACGGGTACTCGGTTTATCTCTCGCCCGAGCTGGGCTGCTCCGCCGAGTACGCCATCGACGGCAGCACCGTGACTATTACCGCCACGCCCAGCAGCGGGTACGCGATAAAGACAATGTATTACAGGACGGACGGCGGCGCTGTCCAGCAGATTACGGGCGGCACCTTTGAGATGCCCGAGGACAATGTCACAGTCTACATCACCACCGAAAGCCTGACCGTCCCGACCATTGCAACACAGTTTGACGTGCTGTCCAACGTATCGCAGTACCACCAGGGGAAAATCATCCTGATAGGCGAGGACACGATGGCCCTCTGGAATACCTCCGACGCCGACCTCGCCCCTGAAAACACCGTAAACCTCGGAATTGCCTCCACTACGCTCAACTGGCATATCGCAAACCTTGACGTGTATGCGCAGTACAACCCGTCTGCGGTGGTGATTTACTCCGGCGCGAACGACATGAACGGCGACGGCCTGCAGTCCAAGACGGGCGAAGACACGGCCACCCTCGCCATATCGCTGATTACGGAAATCAGAAACACCCTGGACGCGCCGGTTTACTACGTGTCCATCCTGCCTTCCAGAAACGACGCGCGCTGGGGCGTCTGGAACGGCATACAGGCGGCCAACAGCGCTATAAAGGCGTTCTGCGACGGCACCGACGGTGTGGCTTATATCGACGTGGCGGCTGCCCTGCAGGGCGAGGGCACCGACAACGACGGAAAGCCGCTGGCATCGCTCTACGCCGAGGACGGCATATCGCTTAGCGCGCAGGGCTATGACGTATGGGCGGCGGCAATCAGGGCCGCGCTCGGGATTGAGGGCGACCTGCCGCAGAATCCTCCGATAAACGCCCCTCTCGACCGGACGCCCGATGCCAAGGCCACCCTGCTGGGCTATTATGAGTTTGAGGACCCCGCCAATCCGGGCAAGGACAGCTCTTTTAACGGCAACCACCTGAAATTCTACACCCAGGTTTTCCAGGACGGCGAGAATTGGTGGGAGCCCAATGACGAGGGCTTTGTCCAGGTGGACGGCGCCGACGGACAGGGCAAAGCCGTGAACCTGGACGGGTACAGCTTCTTTGTGTATGAGACTCCGGAGGGAGAGCCCGACTTTGTCGACGGAGTGAAATCTCTCACGGTCAGCTACTATATAAAGAACCGCAAGCTGGTTTACGAGGAAGAAGCCTATGTCAACGGTTGGATGGTGGCTGTCAACAACGGCGGAAATTATCCCGAAAATCTCGGCGGCTGGTCCTTCAACTGCGCTTACAACAACGCCGGAACCAGCAATAACTTCCCGCTTTGGATAGAGGACGGGACCACCGCAGTATTCAACACCGTCAACGCCGGTACGGCAAACGCAGACGAATGGAACCGCGTCACCTTCGTGCTGGATTCGGAGAACAAGAAGGCCTTCAGTTACCTGAACGGCGAGCTGATAGGCACGACCGACATATCCGGCGAATTCACGCTTTCCAACCTGCTGTTCGACTTTTCCATTGGCGCCTTTGTCGTCGGCGACCCCGGAAGCTATTCTACCTATGTGGCCAACGCGCCGTTCGTGGGCTACCTTGACAGCGTTATGGTGTTTGACGGGGCGCTCACCGCAAAGCAGGTGGCAGACCTCGACGACATGTCATTCGAGACTCTGAAGGTGACATCCTCCTCGGAGGACGTTGTCGTCGGAGACAACAAGCTGACCTACAAGGGCAACATCAAGACCTATTCCCAGCTTTTCGACGCGCTTGTCTTCCCTGAGAACGCTGTTGTGAAGCTGTTTGACGCCGACGGCAACGAGATAACCGATTTGAACTCGGATATCAAAGAGGGCTCTGTTATCCGCCTTTATAGCGACAGGAATATCGTGCTCGGCAGCTATGCTATTGGCAAGTACGAGGAAGAAGCGCCTCCGACAGGCGACACTGTCAAGGCCGTCCTGCTCGCGTCCTTCTTAAGCGCGCTGGCACTCGCGGGCGCGGCATGCTTCAGGCGCAAGATACGCGGCTGATTTATTAATAGTCAGCCCACGACTATGGAAATGATGGTGAGTGATATGAAAAGGCTGCTGATTTCTGTTTTTGCCGTCGCCTTTTTGCTGACCCTGCTTCCCTCCACCCCGGCAAAGGCGGCGTTGGCCGACGGACTTATCGCGTTCTACGATTTCGAGGACCCCGACTACCCGGGCAAGGACGTGTCCGGAAACGGCAACCACCTGTTCTACTGCGAGCAGGGGGAGGAGAAGTACACCTTTTCCTCCAAGAAGATGAAGCTTGACCCGGGCGTCACCGGAAAGGCGGCGTATTTTAACGGCGCGAACGGTCTCATGGCGCTCCTTGACAGCGCGGGGCTGGATTTCATGGATAAGCTTGCGAAAAGCCTGACCGTCTGCCTTAACGTCAAGCTGGACGTGGAGAAGATACCGTCGGGTCCCCACATACGGATAATGGACAACGGGCTTATCACTATCGACAACAAGCCCTACGGCGGGTTCAGCATTTCTACCTATTTCGGGGGAAACACCGCCTGCAACTTCAATATCTGGCCGGCGTTTCGCGACGGAAGGGGACTGCTTTACGCGCCCGCCAACAATATCCAGCACGTCATTGATTACGACTACGACGACTGGCACACCATATGGGTCGTGATGGACGGGGATTCCTCTCCCGCAACGGTGAGGCTGTACATCGACACCAAGTGGACGCAGGAGGAGCTCCAGCTCACCAAGGGCTTCATATTCAAGGAAAAGGCCTTCCCGTTCAACATGGGCGGCACGGTGCGGATAGATCCCGAGACGGGTGACTTCTGGCTGATTAACGACTCCTCCACCGGCTCGTTCGTGGGATGGCTCGACAACGTCTACATCTTCAACCGGGCGCTGAGCGAGGAAGAGCTTAACCAAGTCACCGATATAAAGGCAAAGAGCGTGCCCGACCCCAAAGCGCCGACTACGCCCGGCAATACCGACGAAAGCAAACCCGCATCCAAGAGCTCCGATAAAAGCGCCCCCGCTTCAAAGGCAAACGGCGAAAGCTCGGCGCTCTCCGGCGGCGAGGACAGCTCCGGCTCGGAATCCGAAAGCGAAGGCCTTGCCAGCGAAAAGGGCGAGAGCGAGTCTGTGGCTTCGCAGGCCGAGACGGGTACGGAAGACGGCGGACAGGGCGGCGGCATTTGGGTTGTTGTTATTATCATTGCCATTTGTGTGATTGCGGCCGGGCTTATCCTCCTTCTTTTGATGAAAAAGCCTTCCGCGAAAAAGGATGCCGAATAACCTGAAGACAAAGCAGAAGACATCGGGAATTTAACGCAGCAGCACTAAACAGATACCGCGGCGCGTGGAGCATGGTACGCATCGGGCGTCCGCCGCGCGCCGCGGGCTTCGACAATAGGCTTGATATAGGAGAAGAATGAATTATGGATAAAGTTAGATTTGCATTACTGTTTGGCAACCGCGGGTTTTTTCCGTCCGAGAACATCGAGAAGGCGCGCCAGCTCATGGTCGAGGCCGTGAAGCGCGCCGGCTGCGAGGCGCTGCTTATCGAGCCGGACGCGATACGTTTCGGCGCGGTCGAGACCATCCAGCAGGGAAAGCGCTATGCGGGATTTTTAAAGGAGAACGAGGACAAGATCGACGGCCTTATCATTTCCCTTCCCAATTTCGGCGACGAAAACGGGCTTTATGAAGCGGTAAAGCACTGGAAAAAGCCCATTTTCATACAGGCCTTCGAGGACTCTCTTGACAAAATGGGTCCCGAGTCCAGGTGCGACGCCTTCTGCGGCAAGCTCGCGCTCATGAACCTGCTTGTCCAGAGCAGGATCCCGTTTACCATTGCGAAGCCGCATGTGATTAACCCCGACCGTCCCCAGTTCCAGAAAAACCTCGCGTATTTCGCCGCCGTGTGCCGCGTTGTCAGGGGCATGAGGACCTTCTCGGTAGGCGCCATAGGGGCCAGGACGACGGCGTTTAAATCCGTGCGTTGCGACGAAACCACCCTGCAGAAATTCGGCATTAACGTCGAGACCATAGACATGTCCTCCGTAATCGAAAGGGTCCGCCGTTATGAGGACGGCGACAAGCTCCGGGAGCGGCTTGCCGAGATGAAGGAATATTCCGATTTCCGGAACGTGTCGGAGGAAAAGAGCAGGACCCTCGCGGCCCTTTCGCTGGCGATTGACGAGCTTATAGAAAGCTATGCGCTTGACTCTATTGCGATCAGGTGCTGGAGCGAGGTGCAGAGCCAGCTAAGGATATCCCCGTGCCTTATCGTGGGTATGCTCAACAGCCGGGGGATCCCTGCGGCGTGCGAGACCGATGTCGCAAACGCCGTGGCGATGAGGATGATGAGCCTCGCCAGCGACGGGGCGACCTGCCTCCTTGACTGGAACAACAACTACGCCGACCACGAGGACGAATGCATCCTGTTCCACTGCGGGCCTGTGCCCAACTCCATGCTCGAGGGGAAGGGAACCCTGGAGACACATCTCATACTGGCGAACAGCTACGGAGCGGAAAACTGCATGGGCTCGAACATCGGAAAGATGGCGCTTTTCCCGTTTACATACGCGGGTATGAAAACCGAGGACGGCAAGATACGCGCCTATGTGGGCGAAGGCGAATTCGTAGACAGGCCCGTCCCTCCGGAATTTTTCGGCGTGTACGGCGTCGCGAGGGTGGACCGTCTGCAGGACGTGCTCGCCTATCTCGGGGAAAACGGTTATCGGCATCATGTGTGTATTGCTAAGGGCCTTTGCTCGGAAGCCGTTTTAGAGGCGGCGAAGAAATATCTCGGTTACGATATCGTGAGGGTGGGCTAAGAAATGGCTTATCTCGGCCTGGATATAGGCACGACCGGCTGCAAGGCGTCGGTGATAGACCAAAGCGGCAGGATACAGGCGAGCGCATCCAGGGAATATGACCTGCAGTATCCGGGAGAGGGTCTTATAGAAATCGACCCGCTTGTAGTCTGGAAATCGGTGCTTGACGTATTGTCTTCGGCGGCGAACCGGAGCAAGGAGACCATAAAGGCGCTTTCAATCGCGTCCTTCGGCGAAACGTTTGTGCTGCTCGACAGCAACGACGCCCCTTTGGCGAACAGCATCTTTTACACGGATATACGAGGGTCGCAGGAGTCGGCGGACATATTGTCGGCCATACCGGCCGAGAGGCTGTTTCACATCACCGGCATGTCCATCAACTCCATATACAGCCTAAACAAGCTGCTTTGGATTAAAAAGCACCGTCCCGGTCTTTTGGAAAAGGCCTCCAGGCTCATGCTGTACGGCGATTATATAGGCTATATGCTGACGGGCGAGCGCGTCATAGATTATTCGCTGGCCTCGCGCACCATGATGCTGGACGTGGAAAAGAAGGAATGGGCCGGAGAAATCTTCGGCGCGTTTGCCTTAGAGCAGGAGCTTTTCTCAAGGCCTGCCCAGGCCGGGACAAAAGTGGGGAGGCTCAGGCCGCAGCTTTGCGAAAAGTTGGGTCTGCCCGCCGACGTGACCGTCGTATTGGGCGGGCACGACCAGGCCTGCGCCGCGCTGGGCGCGGGAGCCATTGAATTTGGCGACGCCTGCGACGGCTTCGGGGCGGCCGAATGCATATCGGTAGTCATAAAGAGGTCTCAGGCGAAGGACGACATGCGGAAAAACAACTACTGCTGCGAGCCCCACCTTATCGAGGGCAAATACATCACCCTCGCGTTCAACACCTCGGCGGGCGCTTCCCTCAAATGGTACAGGAACACAATCGAGGCCGAACGCCACCGGTATTTCTCGGAGCGCGGGGAAAACATCTACGGCGTTTTGGACAGCGAATGCGAGCCGTCCCCGTCGCCCGTATTGTTTTTGCCGTATATGGCGGGAAGCGGCACGCCTTATATGGACCCCTCGGCCCAGGGCGCGTTTGTGGGGCTGACGCTTAGCACCGTGAAAGCGCAGATGTACAAGGCCATTATCGAAGGCATCTGCTTTGATATGAGACACAACCTTGAATTGCTGGCACAGACCGGAATCATGGTCAACAGGCTGGTCGCGGTCGGCGGCGGGGCCCGTTCCCGCACGCTTCTTCAAATCAAAGCGGACGTGCTTAACAAAACGGTGACGACGATAGACGTGCCTGAGGCGGGGACGCTGGGGCTTGCCATGCTTTGTTCGGTAGCCTGCGGCGACTACCCCGATTATGAGGCGGCTGCGCGCGCCATGATACGGGCCGCGGCCGAATACAGCCCCGACCCGGCCAACGCGGCCTTGTATGAGAAAAAGTACGCGCAGTACAAGCGGATGTACGCCGCGGTAAAAAGTATAAAGGATACGGAGGCCAACCGGTAATGTCACTGTCAAAGAGCAGGGAAGAATCTGTTGAGGTTATAGAAAGATTGAGAAAGCACAAGGTGAGCATGGCTATTTTCTGTACGGCGAGCCATTGGAACACCGAGGCCATACTGAAGGCCGCCGACGATTTCGCCAGGGACCACGGGATAAAGGACATACCTGTGGCCATTGCCATCACCTGCAATTACAGGCACATGAGCCAAGCCAAGCGGGTGACCTATTCCCAGTCCACCCAGACGGGCTTTCTGTCCATAATGGACCATATAAAAAGGCTTTGCGACGACCAATACGCCCCTTACAAAAACGTCAAGGTGCTGACCCATCTTGACCACGCCGACCCGGAATACGACAGCTGGGCGCTCAACGAGGGCATAGAATACCTGTCGAGCGTCATGTTTGACGCGCAGCGTTATCCCGCCGCACAGAACATGGAGATGACGCGCGAATATGTCAAAAAATACTCCGACCGTATCCTGATAGAGGGGATAATGGACGAGCTGAGCGTGCTCGGCAAGATACAGCAGCACAGCGGGGACGATTACGCGCCGCGCGCCCTCGAATACGTCGAAAAGACGGGCATAGATTTCCTCGTAGCCGACCTCGGGACGGAGCAGCAGTCGACAGGGGTGGGCAAATCGAGGTTCTTAAAGCAAAGGGCGCTTGACCTGACGAAGGCCTTAGGCAGGAGCATGCTGGTCTTGCACGGGACGTCGTGCCTTGACGACGCGCAGATAGCCGACCTGCCGGAATGCGGCATCATACGCGTCAACATGTGGACGCGCATTGCCCGCGAGGCCGGCGAGTACGCGGCGCAAAGGCTCATGGAGCGCGCCGACAAAATCCGTCAGGGCGATTTCGAGGCCGTGGAATCGAGGGCGTATGTAATTGATTCCATTGAAAAAGCGTCACAGATTATGTATGATGCACTTGGGTTGCTACAGTATCGGCGCTTGGCACAGTGAGGTATAAGAATGGACTTAAAAAATTTTCTCTATGCGAACAAAAGGATACTTGCCGCTATATTGGTGGCCGTTTTGGCGGCGCTGATTATAGCGCTCACCCTGTTTGTATACGGCTCCCGGCCGGCAGGCGGCTCTTCGGGCAACGAGAGCCCGTCTTCGGAGCTGCCGGAGTCGGTGCCGGGGGACGAAAGCGGTTTGCGTAGCGAAGCCGGGCTGTCTTCAGGCGGCTTTGCGTCCTCGCGAAAGGGCGCTTCGTCCGCTGCATCCTCGTCAAAGCAGACCGAGATGGAGTACAAGGATACGGCTAACAACATAATTGTTGATTTCTCAACAAAAGATTTTTCCGAGACGCCTTATCTCAAAAAATTCGATATGTTTTCATGCACATGGTCATGGCTTAACCCGGCCAAGGCAAACACGGTGCTCGACAAAAATTCCATCGAGACCATACCGTCCATAGCCAAGCTGAGGCCCGAGAACATACGCACAGATCTGTTCATGGGCTACGGCGGCATCGGCGGGAAGATAGGCAGCAGCACGACGCTTAACGGGACCACCGCGGCGGAGTACGCCCTCGTGGAACAGCTGACGGCGCTGTGGCGGGAAAACGGTATAAGGGGCAATTTTTGCTACTTCGCCAACCCCGTATATTCGGGCGGGGGCGTGGCGCGCTGGAAGACGGCGCCCGACCCGGCCAAGTGGAGGACGCTCTGCTATAACATCGCGAAGTATTTCAAGGACAACCGCTTGGGGGTCATGACCCACGAGATATGGAACGAACCTGAATATTTCGAGAAGTCTCCGCAGGAGGACGGCTTCTTCTTCTCCGGAAGCTGGCAGGAATACATCGACACCTACATCGCCGGCGCCATGGGAATCCGCGAGGCCGACAGGGACGCCATCATCGGCGGGGTATCGGCGGCATGGATACACAAGCTCCAGCAGGACGGCAGATATTCGCAGTTTTTAAAGCAGGTGAAGGACGCCGGCGCGCCCCTCGATTACGTTTCCTGGCATTATTACGGCTATTACGGCAATTACAGCAGCCTTGAATCGTACATCGACGCGGCGCGCAAGGGGCTTGAGGCCGACCCTGCGTATAGCACGGTGCAGCAGCACCTCAACGAATTCAACGTCACGTGTCAGGGCCAGACGTACAAGACATACGGCATGACGGAGCTGGTTTTCAACGTGTTCCGCCGCCTGCTTTCGGCTACCGACATAACGCGCGTTTCCTGGGCGGCGCCCCTCGAGTACGACACCATTAAACCGGCGCTCTGCCTGATCGACCCGTACACCTTTGAGCGGTACCCCGCCTATCGCGCCATGTGGATGTACGCGAGGCTTCCGGTGGAGAGGGTCAAGGTAAGCGGGGTGCCGGACGGCGTGGAGGTGCTTGCGGCGTGCAGCGAAGGACGCGCGGCGCTGATAGCCTATGATACGGCCGACAAAAAGCAGGAGGTAACATTCTCGTTCAAGGGCCTTAATATGGACCGGTGCGACGCTTCGGTGTACGTCATCGACAAGGAAAACCCCGTTTCCGACCCGAAATCGGACGAGCCCCTGCTCATAAAGCAATATAAGAACGTAAAAACCACCAATGCGCGTTATACCGTGACGGTTCCGAAGGAGGGCGTCGTCTATATCGAGTTCAACGACGCATCTAAGCCCTTCTCGCTCGACGTCAAAAGCGGATACAGCTCGTATGTGGCGCGAAAGGATTACTGGTACCCCCAGCGGGGAGACAATTACGCCTTTGCCGACGTCCACTTAAGCAGCATGTCGGCTTATGTCGGCGCCGGCACGGCCAAAGAGGGGCTGGGGGCCGCTTGCTCTGTCACCCTTGACGGCATGAAGGGCAAAAAGCTTTCGGTGGCCTATGAAACGGTCGGTTCGCCGAAAAAACGCTCGTCCGATTCCATGCTGGGCATACAGGTCGCCTACGAGGTCGACGGCGCTTACAAGAAGAGCGTTTACTTCTATTTAAACGATATTAACGGCTGGGCGCAGGTGCCGCTCGGCACCGGCAGAAAACCGGAAGAGTCGGTCTTTATGGGCGGCAAAAGCGGGCTGCATACCATTTCGCTCGCGGATTATGCCCCGTCCGGATGGAGCGGAAGGATTCAGCTTTGTTATGTCGTCAACAATGTCGGCAAGGGCAGCGGAGCCGTGTTCCGCCTCAAATGATGCGCCTTAAAAGGGCTTGAAGGCCATGGCGGGAAAGGATACTTCGTATGAGGAAGATTTTATGTGTGGCGGTGTTGATAATGGTCGCAGTTGCAGGCACCCAGGGCTGCAGCCCGCACAAAAACGAAATCGTCGGCGGGTTTACCGACGAGCAGATACATGCCGACAGTACGGTTTATATAGATTTTTCCGACATACAGGGCCTGCCGCTGTTTAAAAAGATCGCGATGTTCTCCATAGGCTGGGTGGACGCCTCCAGGATGATCCGCACGCTCGATGCCCTCGAGGCCCTCAGGCCCGGCACCGTACGCATAGATATGGGCATGGGGTATGCCGGCATGGGCGCAGCCGTGGGGCTGGGCAACGAGAAGTCGTATGCCAGCAATTACTCCGCGCTTATAAATTATTCAAGGCTTTTGCAGAAACACGAGGTCCAGCCCTACTGGTGCTATTATTCGCTGCCCAAGGCGGCGCAGGATACAAGCTCGAAGGACCCCGTCCATGACGGCCTGGGCAGCGCCGCGGTATGGGAGGATATCTGCAGCGGCATAGCGGCGGAGTTTTTGAAAAACGGCATACACCTCTACGGGCATGAAATAGGAAACGAGCCCGATTATAAGGAGTTTTTCATCGGGAGCTGGCAGCAATACCTCGACATATACCGGTACGGCGTCGCGGGGATCAGAAAGAGCGATCCGGACGCGGTGGTGGGGGGACTGTCCCTCGCCTATCCGGCCGAGTCGGTGGGCAGGGGCTATGTCGACGATTTCCTCAAATTCTGCACCGAGACGGCGACGCCGGTGGACTTTGTGTCTTATCACAGCTATAACAACGAGGAGATACTCCGGGCGACCGAAGCCATGCGCACGGTTTTATCGGAGTACCCCGAGTACAACCACGTGCGGTTTCACGTCACCGAATACAATACCGGCTTTGACGCCAAGGCGTCGCAGGGATATGCCAGCGCGGCACGGTTTTTCAACATCGCCGAGAAGCTTAACGCCATTACAGATTTAGAGGTGGTAAACTGGGCGTGCTTCCTGTCGCCCTACGATTACCTGGGCGCGCTGTCCTTAAACGGCGACTACCCGTACGCGATCTACCACGCCATAAAATTCTTCAACCACATGCCCTACCAGCAGGCAGGGATTACGAGAAGCACGTCCCATGTAAAGGCTATCGCTTCTTCGGAAGAGGGCAGGGCATGCGCGGTGATTTACAATCCCACCGAAAAACCCGAAACGGTGACGGTCCTCTTTGACAAGCTCCCCTTTGACAAGGGTACGGTGACCGAGCACCTTATCGACAAATCCCATTCCAGCTACTTCGATAATAAGGACGGGAACGGAAAGCTGCATACCGTCAAGAGCGAAACGGCGGACCTGTCGGCCGGGATGAAATGGAGCGGCACGGTGGACGCCAACTCGTGCGTGCTTATAGAGTTCAAGGCGCCGGATGCGGCGAGCGAGCTTGACGAAAGGCCGCAGATCGGGGATTTTGTCCGACGGGATTTTTACTTCTCCGACCGCGGCAAAAACCTGTACGCTTATACCGACCTTCTAAACTATGTGACCTTTATGGGCATGAACGGCAGCAGCCGGGGAGAAGTGTCGACCTCGCTCACCTTTGACGACGCGGCCGACATCATATCGGTGGACATCCACAGATATGCGGACTGCGCCGCGGCCTCGCAGGAGGCGTACTGCGGCGTCAGGGTGGATTTTGAGGGCAAAAACGGGTATGTAAAATCCGCTTATTACAGCCTGGGGGATTTTTCGGGGAATACGGCCGCAAGCCCTGTTTCCAAGAACCCGGCCGATATTGCGAAAACGGTAAAAGACGATTTCGTCATCGACGTAAAGGGCCTGGCTCCGGAGGATTTCACAGGCAGGGTCGTTATAACGTTTGCTATAAAGGACTGTCAGCCGGACGCCATGGTAAAGCTGTGCCTTAAGGAAGGCTGACGGCAGCCCAAAAGCGCATAAAACGGAGGTGAGCACGGTATGGGCAAGGTATACGGCGCTTTTTGCTGGGCGCTGACAGCGCTGCTTTGCGCGCGGAGCGTTATTGCTGCTCCGAGTGCATACGGGCTTGAGGAAAGCCGGGGGGAGACGATCGTACAGACCAGTCTGGTGCGGGAGGACTCCTACTATTCATACGACCGGGTCCATGCCGATAAGCCGGCCGGCGCAAAGACGGTGGAAACCGGCGCGCAGATGCTCACCGGCAGCGAAAAAGCGGAAATCGTTACATCGGAGCATTATGATAAAGGCCGGTGCGTCCTCGTTAGGGAAGGCGGGTATGCCGAATTCACCGTCGAGGTCGCCGAGGCGGGGAGATATGCAGTAAGACTTGATTACATCAATTTCGGCAACGACGGAGTGAGGCTTGAAGTCGCGCTTTCTATAGACGGGCGGGCGCCTTTTTACGACGCTGGCCACCTGAGTCTCTTTTCCGCCT
>ENA-UOYA01002747-UOYA01002747.1-activated-sludge-metagenome-genome-assembly--contig:-NODE-2747-length-16625-cov-47.832529_pt1 | contig 16625 bp, 12 predicted proteins | sample MGYA00238163_ERZ764804 | MGnify/ENA primary metagenome ERZ764804 (study PRJEB28919, sample SAMN05720223) | activated sludge metagenome | isolation source: Anaerobic digester | place: Hong Kong... | reverse complement strand
CTAAGCAACCAGCTTGTGGCCCTGCCCCGCAATCCACGACGCGAGACGGAATGCCTGCAACATCTGGCCAACGTACTGGCGGTACTGACGCCCAACATCCACATCAGCGATGACTTTGGCCTGCTTCTTGAAGTTGGCTCTTCGCGCGCACTATTCGATGGCTACGAGAAACTTCTGCGCAACGCCATCGTGCTGGTTGATGCCCAACGCCTTCGCGCGAACCATGTGCTTGCGCCAACCGCTCGTGGCGCACGCTGGCTGGCAAAAGCACACCGGGAACTGCTGATCGAGGAGCAGATTGACGAATGGCTGGACGATCTGCCAGTCAGGTGCATGGATATCAAACCTGATCTCATCAAAGCTCTCGGTGAGCTCAATCTGCATTTACTGTCGTCAATCCGCCGTATTGAAACTGCCGAACTTAACCAGCGTTTCGGCATGGAATTGACAATGGCACTCGATCAGGCCTACGGCAAAGTCTCATGGTCGTTGCCATTCTGGAAGCCTGCACAGGCCTTCCATCAGTATGTCGAATTTCTGGAGCTTGTCACCGACCAGCAGCACTGGTGGCCTGGCGTCTCCGTTCTTCTGCATCAATTGCAGGAGTTCCTGCGACTGCGTTCGCATGCAGCAATATCGGTTTTGTTTTCATTTTCAAACGGTCGCCAGCAGACAAGCCAGCTGAGTTTGGCATCAGCTCATGGCATTCATCTGGCCAGCGAATGGTTGCGGCTGCTGCAAGCCCAGCTTGAGCGCAGTTCAATCCATCATGAAATATCGCGAATTGATCTGTTCTGCAGCGACTCAAAAGCATTGCAAGTCCAGGCGCTGGATTTGTTCGATCAGCATAGAAATCGGCAACAAATATGGCAATCACTGCTCGATCTGCTGACTGCACGTATCGGAATGCAGCACCTGCTGCTGAAACCGCGCAACCATCAAAGCGCGCTACCGGAATCCAGAAGTATTGCATCAAGCCCGCCCTCATCCGGCAGTGCAACTTCACTGCGACCCACCTGGCTGATCGATCCGCCGCGTCGCCTGTACGGCGACACATTACGCCGTTTACGTCACTCACTGGTACTGCGACAGCCAGAGCGCATCGAGACACTGGATGGCAACACCTCAGCTGATCAGGTCAACGCGGTTCATCGCGACTACTACATCGTCATCGCTGAACGTCATAGCTACTGGTGGGTGTATCGTGAACGGGCGACAGATTGCTGGTTTTTGCAGGGCATCTTTGCTTAGGCGAGCACAACGTCCCGGTATCAGGCATTACCGATGAAACCTGTCTATGCGGAGCTTTTTTGTCGCTCCAATTTCAGTTTCCAGCATGGCTCATCCCATCCTGATGAGCTGGTAGAAACGGCGTACGATCTTGGTTATGACGCCATTGCCATCACTGACGAATGCTCGCTGGCGGGCGTAGCACGCGCATTTACCGCATGGCGAGATGCCTGTGAAAAGAGAGGCCATTCAATTGAAAACTCTCCGCTGCGACTGATCGTTGGTGCCTGCTTCCGCTGCGATGACAGCGAGATCATCCTGCTGGCGAAAACCATCATTGGTTACGAACATCTATGTCAGCTGGTGACCCGGTGTCGAATCGATACCGACAAGGGCACCTATTCCTTCAATCCGGACGCGCTGTCAACGATCAAGGAATGCTGTGCAATCATCATTCCCGGTTCATCCTCAGAAGTGCTGGGCAACCTAATGGAGAAGACCAGCCAGCTTTCACGAGCCATTGGCTTCGTGCGCAAATTGACCGCAACCGATCCCCTGCGCTTCGAGCAGGCGCTTTCTGTGGCACAGAAGTACGCCGTGCCTTTAACCGCTTGCGGTGATGTACTCATTCATGACAAATCCCGGCAGGGTTTGCGCGACATTTTGTGCGCAATCAGTAACCACACCACAGTGGATCAACTGGGCGGGCTTGCCGAACAAAATGCGGAGCGTTGTCTGAGGCCACTCACCGCGTTGACACATCTCTACCCTGCTGAATTGCTGTTGAACAGCGTGGCAATTGCGAGGCTTTGTACTTTTACGCTGGCAGAGCTGCGCTATCAATACCCTGGTGAATTTGTTCCTGCAGGGCTGACAGCAGCAAGATACCTGCGCAAATTGACTCGCCTCGGTGCCAATCGCCGCTATCAGAACCACATCCCATCGAAAGTAAGACGCCAACTGAAAAAAGAATTCCGGCTGGTCGCCGAGAAAAAATATGAGGCCTATTTTCTGACCGTGTATGACATCGTGCGTGAGGCACGCCGTCTGGAGATTCTTTGCCAGGGCCGCGGCTCTTCAGCGAATTCCGCGATCTGTTACTGCCTGCACATCACGGAACTTGATCCCGGACGATGTCATCTGCTCTTTGAGCGCTTCATCTCGAAAGAACGCGACGAGCCACCCGATATTGATGTCGATTTCGAACACGAGCGCAGGGAAGAGATCATTCAATACGTGTTCAAACAATACGGGCGCCATCGTGCGGCGCTCTGCGCAACGGTCATCTGCTATCGCACCAAGGGCGCGATCCGCGATGTCGGCAAGGCGCTGGGATTTTCTGAAGATCAGCTTGACCGTATCAGCAGGAATCTCTCATGGTGGGACAAAAAATCCGAGCTGCACCAGCGGCTCGCCGAAATTGGCTTCGATGCTCAGGTGCATCGCGTTCAGCAGTTGCTCAAATACACAGCCGAGCTACGCGGTTTTCCCCGACACCTCTCGCAGCACCCGGGGGGGTTTGTGCTGGCCGAGCACCGGCTCGACAAGAAGGTCCCCATCGAAAACGCAACGATGCCCAACCGCACCGTGATTCAATGGGACAAGGATGACATTGAAGAGCTGGGCATGATGAAGGTCGACATCCTCGGGCTCGGCATGTTGTCCTGCCTGCGCCGCTCCATGGCACTGGTCGCACAGCAGACCGGTCAGCCGTTCACCATGCACGATATCCCGAAGGAAGATCCGGCTGTGTACGAGATGCTTTGTCGCGGCGAGAGTACGGGTGTCTTCCAGGTCGAATCTCGCGCGCAAATGAACATGCTGCCGAGGCTGAAGCCTGAAAATTATTTCGATCTGGTCGTGCAGATTGCCATCGTTCGCCCCGGGCCGATACAAGGCGGCATGGTTCACCCCTATCTCAAGCGTCGCCAGGGGCTTGAGGCTCAAAGCTACCCTTCGTCGGCCGTCGAGAGCATCCTGAAACGCACGTTGGGCATTCCGATTTTTCAGGAGCAAGTCATGGAGCTATCCATGAAAGCGGCCGGTTTTTCAGCCGGTGAGGCCGACAATCTGCGCCGCTCAATGGCAGCCTGGAAACGCAAGGGCGGCCTGGGTCATCTGAAGGAGAAATTGATCAATGGCATGCTTGAGCGCGGCTATACCTCCGAGTTTGCGGACTCCATTTACAGACAGGTAGAGGGCTTCGGCAGCTATGGCTTCCCGGAATCACACGCGGCAAGTTTTGCCATTCTGGCCTACAACTCGGCGTGGGTTAAATGTCACCATCCTGCTGCCTTTTGTTGTGCCCTGCTCAACAGTCAGCCCATGGGTTTCTATTCGCCATCACAGTTGATACAGGACGCACAAAAAAATTGCGTACAGATATTACCCGTTGACATCAATGCCAGTGACTGGGACTGCGCACTGATCTTTGATCATCCGGATCCAGAAAGAAGGACCGCAGGCAACACCATGCTGCGGCTTGGGTTACGCATGGTGAGCGGCATCAGCGAGACGGTCGCGGGTGACATCGTCAGACTGCGGCAGGAGATTCCGTTTTCGAGCATTCGCGACGTTGTGCAGAGAACGGGTATTGGCACCAAAGTCATCAACGCATTGGCTGACGCCGACGCTTTCAGGCTACTGGCCGGTAACCGGATCCAGTCAAAGTGGATGGCCGCCGCTTCGAAATTGCCCGATCTTCCGGCGGCACCATCAGACATCAGCAACGCAACAGCGCCGCTCAAGCCCCTCACGCTTGGCCAGGAAGTTATCGCCGATTACCGCAGCACCGGACTCACACTGCGCGTGCATCCCCTGAAACTGCTGCGCGGTCTGCTGGCTGGCACCCAGCAGGCTGCGAGTCTCAAAAAGATTCCCTCCGGCCGTAATATCCGTGTGGCCGGGCTGGTCACCTGTCGCCAGCGACCTGGCACAGCCAGCGGCGTCACCTTCGTCACACTGGAAGATGAAACGGGCAACACCAACGTTATCGTCTGGCGCGATCTGGCCGAGAAAGAGCGGCGCGCGCTGATTGCGTCCCGGCTGATGATCGTCCACGGCAAGCTTCAACATCAGGGGCCAATCAGCCATCTTGTTGCAGCGCACATGGAAGACGCCTCGCATCTGCTTGCTGATCTTGCCGTGGCCTCGCATGACTTTCACTGAGTCCGCCATTGCGCATTGCACAACAGAAAAATGGAACCTGTTTTCAGCCAGCTACGGGTAAGCCCTGAAACAGCATGTTGAGGCGAGTTTCAGAATTCCATTGTCGCCACTGGTCGTTTGCGTCGCCTGCGAAACGCAGGACGCGCAAGTTATTGCGTTGCATGCGTCCAATGGCCCGAGCGCGTCCGGCTCGACACTTACTCAACAAGGTCCACTGCAGATCTGCATACAAGGAGGCTCCCATGTCCGATGAAACAACAATTGATCGCCGCAAGTTTCTGAAGTCCGCCACCATCGTCGGCGGTGCCGTCGTGGGCGCCGCGCCGATGGTCAGCGTCGCACAATCGCCGATCACGTTCCGCTGGCAGTCCACCTGGCCCGCGAAAGATATCTTTCACGAGTACGCGCTCGACTACGCGAAGAAGGTCAATGACATGTCGGGGGGGCGCCTCAAGATCGACGTGCTGCCGTCGGGCGCCGTGGTCAAGGCGTTTGACCTGATTGATGCGGTATCCAAAGGCACCCTCGACGGTGGTCACGGCGTGTTGGCTTACTGGTACGGCAAGAATTCCGCGATGGCGCTGTGGGGCTCCGGTCCGGCGTTCGGCATGGACGCCAACATGGTGCTCGCCTGGCACGAATACGGCGGCGGACGTGCCCTGCTCGACGAGATCTACAAAGGCCTCAACCTCGATGTGCAGTCGTTTGTCTATGGCCCGATGCCAACACAGCCACTGGGCTGGTTCAAGAAGCCCGTCACCAAAGTTGAAGACTTCAAGGGTCTGAAGTACCGCACGGTCGGCCTCTCCATCGACATTTTCACTGCGCTGGGCGCAGCAGTGAATGCACTCCCGGGCGGTGAGATCGTTGCAGCGATGGACCGTGGCCTGCTTGACGCCGCCGAGTTCAACAACACCAGCTCCGACAAAGTGCTTGGCTTCCCGGACGTATCGAAGGTCTGCATGCTGCAGTCCTTCCATCAAAGCGGCGAGCAGTTCGAAATCCTGTTCAACAAGACCAAATACAACGCATTGCCGGCCGATCTGAAAGCGGTAGTCGCCAATGCTGTACAGGCAGCGTCTGCCGACATGAGCTGGAAAGCCATTGATCGCTACTCGCAGGACTACATCGAACTGCAAAAGATGGGGGTCAAGTTCTACAAGACACCGGATGCCATCCTGCAGGCGCAGCTCAAGGCCTGGGACGACATCACCAAGAAGAAGTCGGCCGAGAACGCGATGTTCAAGAAAGTGCTGGAATCGATGGAGAAGTTCGCGATGCGCGCCTGCCGCTGGCAGAACGACACCAACGTCGACTTCAAGATGGCGTTCCGCCACGCCACCAGCAAGAAGTCATAAATCACGGCTCACGAATCAGCCCCCGCAGTGCAAGCACCCCGGGGGCTTTTTTATGTCGGGCGACCGCCAAGTCGCCGGAAATACTGCGGTCAGCGCAATCACAGTGCACCGTGTCCGAGGAGATCTGAATGCAATCCGTTTTGCTGTTGGTCGACAAAATTTCGACCCGCGTGGGCCAACTCGCTGCGTGGAGCATTGTCGCGCTGACCCTGCTCATTGGTTGGGAAGTGTTCTCGCGGTATGTATTGTCAAGTCCGCATCCGTGGGTGATGGATGCGAGCAACATGCTTTACGGGGCGCTGTTCATGCTGGCGGGTGCCTACACGCTGTCGAAGAACGGCCATGTGCGTGGTGACGTGCTGTACGGCTTTTTCCAGCCGCGCACGCAGGCGTTTTTCGATCTGCTTCTGTACCTGCTGTTTTTCATTGGCGGCATCGTGGCGCTGGTCTATGCCGGTTGGGATTTTTTCACCACATCACTGGCGCAAAACGAGCGTTCGTCCATCGCGGCTGATGGCCCGCCAATCTATCCCTTCAAGGCAATCATCCCGGTGGCTGGCCTGCTGCTGCTCGTTCAGGGCCTGGTGGAGATCGTTCGCTGTGTGATCTGCCTGAGAACAGGCGACTGGCCCTCGCGCGAGGAGGACGTCGAGGAGGTCGATGTCGACAAGCTGAAAGCGATGGTCACGTCACATACCAGTAGTACCGACGCCGGCGCACAGGGAGCACGGTAATGTTGAAACTGCGCAAGGAACTCTGGTTCGGGCTCATCATCATGGCGGCCATCGCGCTGCCCACGCTGATCCTCATGCCGTGGAGCAGCATGACCCTGGGCCACTATGGCCTGATGATGCTGGCGCTGGTGGTGGTCGCCATCATGCTTGGCTTCCCGACGGCGTTCACGCTGATGGGTATGGGCGTAATCTTCGCTTTCATCGCCTACTTCGCCCAGAAAGGTGGTGACCCCAATGTCGCCGTGAAGCACACGCTGGACCTGATGGTGCAACGCACTTACGGCGTGATGACCAACGAAGTGCTGATTTCAATCCCGCTATTTGTCTTCATGGGCTATCTGGTTGAGCGCGCCAACCTGATCGAGAAGCTTTTCAAATCGTTGCACCTCGCGCTGGCCCGTGTGCCCGGCTCGCTCGCGGTCGCCACGCTGGTGACCTGTGCGATCTTTGCCACGGCGACTGGCATTGTCGGCGCCGTCGTCACGCTGATGGGCCTGCTCGCGCTGCCCGCGATGATGCGCGCTGGTTACGACATGAAGCTCTCCGCCGGCGCCATCACGGCGGGCGGCTGCCTGGGCATCCTGATCCCGCCATCGGTGATGCTGATCGTCTATGGCGCTACAGCCGGTGTGTCGGTGGTCAAACTCTACGCTGGCGCCTTCTTTCCCGGCATCATGCTCGCGGTGCTCTACATCGTCTATGTGATGATCCGGGCGAAGCTCAACCCGAAGCTGGCGCCGCCGCTCTCGGCAGAAGATCGGGTCGTGCCACTTTCTGCAGTCCCGGCAGCCGTTGCCACTGCACCGGGCCAGCGGGCGCTGCCGGCGCTGCTCGCCGCAGTCCGCGGACACCGTGCGGCAGCCATCGGGCGCAAAAGCCTGCTCAAGGAACTGCTGGTGGCGCTGTTGCCGGCCATCGTATTCGGCCTGTTGCTGCTTGCAATTCATCGCGCCGTGACCACGGAACCTGCCGCCGTCGAAACCACTGGTCTGGTCGAAATGGGCGGTGCGAGCGACGCGGCGAAGACCAGTGCGGTTGCCGAACCCGCAGGCAGTAACGAACTCAAGGAACCCGCCGCTGACGGCGTCAAGGAGCCACCGGCGGCGTCTTCCCTCTCTGAGCTGAAAGAGCCGCCGGCCGACCTCAAGGAACCACCCGCCGAGGGCGGCAAGGACGCCACCGGTACTGCCCCCTCGAAAACCGCAACCGATGGAGCCAAAGCCGGCAGCGACGCAACCCGTGCGGTGCCAGCGCCAGCTGCGGAAGGGGCCAAAACCGTCCCTGCTCCTGGCTGGTTCTGGTGGACACTGGGCATTGTCGTCGCGGCGCTGGCGCTGCTTTACGCGGTGCTCGACTGGCAGCGCTACGAAGTCTACAAACTGCTGCTGGCCTCGTTCTTTCCGCTAGCGTTCCTGATCCTGGCGGTGCTTGGCACCATCGTATTCGGGCTCGCGACGCCGACCGAGGCTGCTGCCGTGGGCTCGATCGGCGGCTTCGTCCTCGCGGCGGCGTACCTCGCCATCGCGCGCCCCGCAGCCGAGCGGACGAAGATACTGCGGCTTTGGCTGCCACTGTGGGCTGTGGTGCTGGCAGCGGTCGTCTGGTTTGCGCTGCTCAAGTCCGAGTTCATCGTCAGCCCGGTGCCGATGTGGCTGGGCTGGCTGTCGATGACCGCATTTGTGGTCTGGTGTGCGCTGGCAACTGTCCAGGTCAGGCTGCAAGGGGTGCTGTCGGAATCAGTATTCCTGACCGCCAAGACGTCGGCGATGGTGTGCTGGCTGTTCGTTGGCTCTTCGATCTTCTCCGCTGCGTTCGCGCTGCTGGGCGGGCAGGAAGTGATCGAAAAATGGGTGCTTTCGCTCGGGCTGACGACGACACAGTTCATGCTGCTGTCGCAATTCATCATCTTCATCCTCGGCTGGCCACTCGAATGGACCGAGATCATCGTGATCTTCATGCCGATCTTCATCCCGCTGCTGGCCAAGTTCAATGTCGATCCGCTGTTCTTTGGGCTGCTGGTCGCGCTCAATTTGCAGACGGCATTCCTGTCGCCACCGGTCGCGATGGCCGCCTTCTACCTCAAGGGCGTGGCGCCACCGCATGTCACGCTGAACCAGATTTTCGCGGGCATGATGCCGTTCATGGTGATTCAGGTAATCGCGCTGCTGCTGCTCTACATCTTCCCGGCGATCGGGCTGTGGCTCCCCGAGGTGCTCTACAAGTAGTTGATGCTGGTCAGCTTTTTTGCGCAATGACCGCCAGTCAAGGGCTCGGCGGTCATTTTTGCCAAAGTCGACAATTTACTGAAATTCGACTGTAGCCCTCATTGAGTGGGACTTTCGGTAAAAAGCTGATTACCATGAGCGCCTGACTTTGTGCCATCTCGCAGAGGCAGGCGGTCCGCAATCTGATCGCGGCTGCACACACGGCACGGCCGGATCAGTTCGGCGTCACCGTCACGGCGGAAGCCCCGGCGGTCTTTGCCTCGTGCCTTCGCGCCAGCCGCATGCCGAGCAGAAAGCCGGAAAAAATGACCAGCATGACGAAGGCACCCAGCCAAAGCTCCTTGCCCTCGGCCCAGGCATCCAGCTGCGGCAACAGCAGCTTGCTGGCACCGAACGCCGCCGTGAGCAGGCTGACCGCTGACACCGCGACCGCCATGACCCGTGAAGCGACACGTGCAGTTTCATCGGAGCGGCGAATGAGACGCGAAATCCAGATGCCGTTCAGGCCGTCCGACAGCAGCATGCCGACGACAAACAGACTCGCCAGCAAGAGCGCCGTCATCCAGCCACCAAACGGGTTGGCGGCCACGGCAAACAGCGAAGCCTGGCTCAGGGTATCGAACGAAAACGCAAACAGGGCACCAATCGCCGCCACGGCAAGAGGATTGCCACTGGTCAGCAAACGCGAGAAGCGGCGGCTTCGCCAGCCAACCAGCCGGGCCACATGATGTGACGGCGTCGAGAGCGCGCTGTCAATGTTCAACGCCGCGAGCAGACAGAGCACAACAATCGATACCCAGGCGCCGAACGACTCCAGCCATTCGGGCACTCGCCACGCCTGCGCCAGCGTTGCCACGATCATCGCCGTAGCGACGACAACGGCGCCGTGTCCGAGCGAAAACAGCACGCCGGACAGGCGCGCGAGGCGCGGGCGCGTGGCGTAGTTGCAACGGGTCAGGCCGTCGATGGCAGCCAGATGATCGGCATCAAATCCGTGCTTCATGCCAAGCAGCAACGCCACGGCAGCAATACCGCCGAGATCGTGCGGAATCTCCGTTGGGCTCATGGGCAATTACCACGCCGACAACACCGACTAACCACGTCACGCCTCCTCACGTCCGCTGAAATCAGGTTCCTTCATACACAAATCGTGCCACAGGCCTCACCATGGGCGGGAGGGCGTCGCGTCTGTCCCAGTGCGAGCAGCCGCACCGGAGAGGGGCTGCCACACGGCACGTCCCACTATGAAGCAAGCGGAGTGACGGTCTTGCCATCATGCAGCTGCACATGGCTGCAGCCCTGCGCATTCGCAAAAAAGCAAAAGCCCCGCTGTGCGGGGCTTTTGGGCGACATGTCCTGGCGGAGAGGGGGGGATTCGAACCCCCGATACCTTGCGGTACGCCTGATTTCGAGTCAGGTACATTCAACCACTCTGCCACCTCTCCGAGCCCGAAATTATAGCCCGAATCAGTCAGACCTTCTTGGCAATCGCGGCGGGATTGACGGGGGCAGCCGGTGCCGGCGTGGCAACGGGAGCTGGGGGCGCTGGCGGCACCCATGTCGATGGCGGCACCGTCTTGCCGGCGGCCTTCATTTCACGGAAGTAACGCTCCGCGCTCTTGTCCTGGTAGCGCCCGAGGTCCGCAGCTTCCTTCTTGGCAACTTCAGCTGCCTTTGCCTTGGCTTCCTCAGCCTTGGCTTTCTGTTCGTCGGTGAGAACAGGCGCCGGCAACTTCGCGATCGCCAGTGTGGTCAGCGCACTGCCGATACACAGCACGAGCCAGTGATTCAGTTTTTTCATCAATCGTCTCCTCCGACAACAACCGGCTTGCCCTGGGCAGGCGCTTGCGATTGCGGTTTGGCAGCTTCTGCCTTTGCTTTGTGGTACCAGATTTCGTGGTGCTCTTTCGCCCACACTCCATCAACTTCACCCGTCTTCATGGCCCCATAGGCGCCTGCAACACCGAGTGTGCCCATGTAGATGTGTCCCAGCGCACCGAGCATGAACAGGACGGCGCCAGCCAGATGCACCAGGCTCGCAATCTGCATGGTCGCCCGGGTTTGTCCGAAGTTCGGGAAGTTAAGCACGAGGCCCGAAATGCCCACCACCAGGCCAAGCACCGTCACACCACCCCAGAACCAGACTTTCTCACCAGCATTGAATTTTTCGCTGGGCACATGCCCGTCCGAAAAAAGCCCGCCAAAACTGGCGACCCACTTGAGGTCGACGAGCTTCGGCACATTGTCGCGAACAAACACGACGAAAGTCACGATACAGCTCAGCACGAACAGCGGACCAAGGAAGTTGTGCAGATTCTTGGCGATGATCGCCAGCCACGAGAACAGCGTAAAGCCGAACACCGGGATCAATAGCGTCTTGCCGAACGCCATGATCAATCCGGAGACAGCAAGAACACAAAAGGTAATCGCCGTTGTCCAGTGTGCCATGCGCTCGACAACCGTAAAGCGCGGCAGCATCCGGCCGGACGGTGCCTCGTGCAGCTGGATCGTGCCACGCCACATGTAGAACGCAGCGACCACCAGCGCCATGACCACCAGCGCCCAGCCGCCGATGACCGACACCTTGCCGTTGCGCAAAGCCCGCCAGTTCTGCCCGCCATCCTGGATCAGCACACCCGCCTCCGGCGCCGGAATGCTGGCGTAGCCCTGAACTGCACCACGCACTTCCTTCCAGATCGGCGCGTTGTTGTAAGGCTGCTGCACGGTACGCTGCTGCTGTTGCTGCGTCAGCTCTTCACGAGGCAGCGACGGCCCGGAGCTTTGCTGGGCAGACACTGTGCCCGCCAGCAGTGAGCCACCGAGCGCCAGTGCTCCCACCCACGCAATCAAGCGCTTCATAAACCGCTCCCTGGTACAGCCATCAGGCTCAATTGACCCGCTTGTATTCGTTCTGGTTGTCAGCACGCGCGCGCAACTGCTTTTCCCAGGTTGCACGATCGTTGTTGAACTTTTCGTTGTTGTACGGTTTGTCGTCCGGCTTGGCGGCCGAGGTGCCCGGCTTGGCGGCAATCGTTTGCGGCTGCTCGCCGCAAGCGGACAACATCAAGGCGACCGCTGCGCCAGTGGTGATGAAAACAAGCTTGCTCATGATTTTTGCGCTGCCGGTTGAGCCGCTGCCGGGGCAGCTTGCTTGGCGTCCGGGCGGCCGTATGCGGTGGCATGTCCCCAGAGGTCGCCGCCACGACCGCGCCGCATCACGCGCTCACGATAGATGTCGGAAAGCACATCACCGTCGCCCGCCAGCAATGCCTTGGTGGAGCACATTTCTGCACACGCCGGCAGCTTGCCTTCGGCGAGACGATTGCGGCCGTACTTCTCGACTTCAGCCTTGCTGTGATCCTTCTCGGGACCACCGGCGCAGAACGTGCACTTGTCCATCTTGCCACGCAGGCCGAATGCACCCGCCTGCGGGAATTGCGGCGCACCAAACGGGCAGGCATAAAAGCAGTAACCGCAGCCAATGCAGAGATCCTTGTCGTGCAACACGACACCGTCTTCAGTCTTGTAGAAGCAGTTGACGGGGCACACCGCCTGGCAAGGCGCGTCCGAACAATGCATGCAGGCGACCGAGATTGAGCGCTCGGCGCCAACGATGCCGTCATTGAGCGTGACCACGCGGCGGCGGTTCACACCCCAGGGAACATCATGCTCGTTCTTGCAGGCAGTGACACAGCCATTGCACTCGATGCAGCGCTCGGCGTCACAAATAAACTTCATTCGTGCCATGACGTTCTCCTTAGGCCTTTACCACTTGGCAAACCGTGGTCTTGGTTTCCTGCATCATCGTGACCGAGTCGTACCCGTAGGTGGTTGCAGTGTTGACTGCTTCAGCACGCACGATTGGGGCTGCACCGTCGGGATATTTCTCGAGCAGGTCCTTGCCCTGCCACCACCCCGAGAAGTGGAACGGAATGAAGGTCGTTCCTGGCCCGACACGTTCCGTAACCAGCGCCTTCACCTTGATCTGCGCACCAGTCGCCGCCTTGACCCACACGTAGTCGTTGTTGCGCACATCGCGATCATTGGCGTCCTTCGTGTTGATCTCGATGAAGTTCTCCTGCTGCAACTCGGCCAGCCAAGGGTTACTGCGAGTTTCTTCGCCTCCACCCTCATATTCGACAAGGCGGCCCGAGGTCAGCACCAGGGGGAATTTTTCATAGACCTTGTCGGCCACTGCTTTGTCCTGCACTGACTTGTACAGCGTCTTCAGTCGCCAGAAGGCACCGCCTTTGTCGGCATGAGTCGGATACTTCTTCGCCAGTTCGGCGCTGGTGCCATAGAGCGGCTCGCGGTGCTGCGGAATCGCGTCCGGGAAGTTCCACACGATCGCACGCGCCTTGGCGTTGCCGAAAGGATGGCAGCCGTGGTTCTTCATGAACACGCGGATCTGCCCGCCAGTGAGGTCAGTCTTCCAGTTCTTGCCCTCGGCGCCCTTCTTCTCTGCTTCGGTGAGTTCGTCCCACCAGCCAAGCTTCTTGAGCAACACGTGATCAAGCTCAGGGTAGCCAGTCGTCAGGTCGGCCCCCTTCGAATACGAACCGTCTTCGGCCAGCAGCGAAACGCCTTCACGTTCCACCCCAAAGTTCGCGCGGAAATTGCCGCCACCGTCCATCACATGCTTGGACGTGTCGTACAGATTGGGCGAGCCCGGATGCTTCATTTCCGGTGTGCCATAGCAGGGCCATGGCAGGCCGAAGTAATCACCGTTGCAGGGACCGCCGTTCGCCTTCAGCGTTTTCGGGTCGAAGGTGTTCATGTGCTTCATGTGAAGCTTCAACCGCTCCGGCGATTGCCCGGTGTAGCCAATCGTCCAGGTGCCCTTGTTGATCTCGCGAAGAATGTCTTCGATCAGCGGTTCTTCCCACTTGCGCTCGCCATCAGGCTTCACGATCTTGCAGTTTTTGGCGAACTGCTCGGCAAAGCCGAACTTCTTCGCGAATGCGTACATGATCGCGTGATCAGTCTGTGATTCAAACAGCGGAGCGATCACCCGCTCGCGCCACTGGATCGAGCGGTTCGATGCCGTGGCCGAGCCACTGGTCTCAAACTGGGTGCACGCCGGCAACAGGTAAACACCGTCCTTGCGATCGGGCATCGCCGCCGAGGCCGTTGGATACGGGTCGATGATCACCATCAAATCGACCTTTTCCATCGCTTTTTTCATTTCCGGGCCGCGTGTCTGCGAGTTCGGCGCGTGGCCCCAGTAGACGATGGCGCGCAGGTTGGAGTCCTGATCAATGGTCTCGTTCGGATCGAGCACACCGTCGATCCAGCGCGACACCGTTATGCCAGGCTTTTCCATCATCGCCTGCGAGGCGAACTGCTTCTTCAGCCACTCGTAGTCAACACCCCATACCGTTGCCCAGTGCTTCCAGGCACCGGTCGCAATGCCGTAGTAGCCGGGCAGCGAATCCGGATTGGGGCCGACGTCGGTGGCACCTTGAACGTTGTCGTGACCACGGAAGATGTTGGCGCCGCCACCGGACACGCCAATGTTGCCGAGCGCCAGTTGCAGGATGCAGCTGGCGCGAACCATCGCGTTACCGATGGTGTGCTGGGTCTGCCCCATGCACCACACGATGGTGGACGGCCGGTTGGTCGCGAACATCTTCGCGATCTCGGCCATGCGGGCCTCGGGCACACCGCAGGCCTCTTCGACCTTGTCCGGCGTCCACTTGGTCATCACCTCTTCCTTGATCTTGTCCATGCCGTAGACACGATCATTGATGTACTTCTTGTCTTCCCAGCCGTTCTTGAAGACGTGATGCAGCAGGCCAAACAGGAACGGAATGTCCGAGCCTGAGCGGATGCGCACATATTCGTCCGCCTTCGCAGCCGTGCGCGTATAGCGCGGGTCAACCACGATCATCTTGGCGCCGGTCTCCTTGGCATGCAGCATGTGCAGCATCGACACCGGGTGCGCCTCGGCGGCATTGGAACCGATATACAGCGCACACTTGGTGTTCTGCATGTCGTTGTACGAGTTGGTCATCGCACCGTAGCCCCAGGTATTGGCTACGCCGGCGACCGTAGTCGAGTGGCAGATGCGGGCCTGATGGTCACAGTTGTTGGAGCCAAACATGCTCACAAACTTGCGGAACATGTAGGCCTGTTCGTTGTTGTGCTTCGACGAGCCGACCCAGAACACGCTGTCCGGCCCGGCCGTCTTGCGCAGGTCGAGCAGCTTGTCGCCCACCTCGCTCATAGCCTGTTCCCAACTGATGCGAACGTACTTGCCGTTCACCAGCTTCATTGGGTATTTCAGGCGATGCTCGCCATGGCCGTGCTCGCGAATCGCGGCACCTTTGGCGCAGTGGGCGCCGAGGTTGATCGGGGAATCAAAAACCGGCTCCTGCCGCGTCCACACGCCGTTCTCGACGATTGCGTCAATAGCGCATCCGACCGAACAGTGGGTACAGACCGTACGCTTGACTTCCGCCTTTACACCAGCAGCCGGCGCGTCGGCAGCTTCTGCCTTGCCGATCACTCCCAGCGGCAGCTGGCTGGCGAATGCACCGGCGCCAAGGCCAATGCCCGAGCGCTTGAGAAAGCTGCGGCGGTCGAGCGTATTGCTCTGGCGACTTGCACTGAAGCGGCGGACGGTAGGGGCAGACAGCGGCGTGCCGTCAACGTGGTGAGATTTGCGAACCAGCATGATGAATCTCCGAAAAACCTTGGAGCGGCGACGCAATCGCCGCGAGTGCGCCTAGACGCGGGCCAGATCGTAGTAGGTGCGAACGTGTTCGCTTTCCTGATAACCGGCGTCTCCGTTAACCGGCGCGCGCTTGGCCGCAGTGGTCACCGGCGCCGACGTGGGTGACATGGCAACCGCCACGGCGCCGACCGCGCCAGTTCCACCAGCCAGCAAAAAACCGCGACGCTTGAGATCAGCGCCGGACTTACCGTTTTTCATGTGAACACTCCTTGGCACAACTTGGTATGCAGCTACTCGCCAATTGCGAACGCTTCACGCTCTATCTGCAAGCAATTACATGTGAATTGTGCAACGACGCGATAGAAATTGGCAAGCGAGGATTCCGCTATTGCGGCGCAACATTGATCAAACCAGGGCGCGATGTGTGCCTCAAAAAACCGGCGCTGCACGGCAAGGGGCGCTGGCTCAACCCCGCTGCCGCCCACAATGAGCAAGCGCATCACTTCGCACAGAGCAGACAGGTGATCCTCGACCATCGTTTGTGCTCCGACGCGGGCAAACCCTAGTGTTGCAAGGGCGGTACGCACATCCGCCAGCGGCTGCTCCATCATGAACCCGGTCAGGTGGTGGGAAGCATGCAAATTCAGCGGCGCCTTGCCGACGCCGACAAAAAGTGTCTCGTACTCCGCCGCTGCAGCATCAACGTCCACGACGGTACAGGCGGCGATAAGGCGTGACCACGCCAGCGCCAGCGGCATGCCGTCGTCGTCGGTAGCAAGCGGCGGCGACCCTGCGATCGCCCGCAGCAAGGGGGCGTCCGGAGCATCGGCAAACAGCCGCGAAATCAGCGCGTAGAAATTGGCGCGACCGTGATCTTCCGGCGAAATCCACGTGCGGAAAGAGACCGGCGCCGCACCAGCGGCTGTGTTGTCGTGATCGCTCATCGTGGCAGGTCCCGGATGTCCAGCGGCTTTTCTTCGCTGTAAAGATCGGCGACGCGACAGTCGGCACACATGAAGATGCGGGCGTTCGACCGTTCGTCGGCGAACATGCTGTGCGAGGCGAGTTTGCCGGCCATGTTTTCAATCATCTTCTTGGCACCCAGCGGCTTGCTGCAACGTGTGCAATTAAGAATTTCCGCCGCGTTCAGCACCACCGGCTTTTTCGCTTCAGCAACGAGGTTAAGTCGCGGTACCAGCGTGATCGCCCGTTCCGGGCAGGTCTTCTGGCATAG
>ENA-UOYA01002745-UOYA01002745.1-activated-sludge-metagenome-genome-assembly--contig:-NODE-2745-length-16633-cov-9.824406_pt1 | contig 16633 bp, 15 predicted proteins | sample MGYA00238163_ERZ764804 | MGnify/ENA primary metagenome ERZ764804 (study PRJEB28919, sample SAMN05720223) | activated sludge metagenome | isolation source: Anaerobic digester | place: Hong Kong... | reverse complement strand
ATGTATACAATATTAAAAAGTAATTCTATGTACTACAATGTTTCAATAACCACTAAAATTATCATATAATTTAGACAAAAGAAATAGGGTGAATCGAAAAACATTCAACTCACCCTATTAATATATAATACGATCTTATTATTTGAAGAATCTCTTATACAATCCAACAAAACCTGCGCAGTGGCGAGCTTCGTCTTTAGCCATTTCATGAACAGTGTCATGAGTAGCATCCATATTAGCTGCTTTCGCGTTTTTAGCAATACGGAACTTATCTTCGCAAGCTCCCTTTTCTGCTGCGATACGAGCTTCAAGGTTACTCTTTGTATCTTTCAATACATCACCCAGCAATTCTGCAAACTTGCTTGCATGTTCTGCCTCTTCAAAAGCGTAACGTTTGAAAGCCTCAGCAATTTCAGGATATCCCTCACGGTCTGCCTGACGGCTCATTGCCAGATACATTCCTACTTCACCGCATTCTCCACTAAAATGAGCATTCAGATCTTTAATCATCTGTTCGTCTGCACCTTCTTTGCGTGCTGCACCTATTACATGAGCTGTTGCAAATACAGGACCATCAGTCTCATCTTCCAATTCCTTAAACTTGCTAGCTGGAGCTTTACAGATAGGACATTTTTCAGGTGCCTCTGTTCCTTCATAAATATAACCACATACAGTGCAAATAAACTTCTTTTTCATAATGAATTTCCTTTATAATTTAAATTGTTAATAATTTTTGATATGATCAGATGGAATTTCCATCATGATCTTGTTTTCATACAATCGGAACAAATTCCTTTATAATATAATTGAATTTCGTCAACGACATTGCCTTCGATGCTTTTTGCTTCCGTAAGCCTTGGAGCGTTTTCATCAAACAAGTCTATAACTTTTCCACACTTCTTACAAAAAAAATGTACATGTGGCTGAGTATTGCCATCATAGCACACACGGTGCTCATCAATGGTAATCATTTGGGCAGCATTATGCTCAGAGAATAAACGCAAGGTGTTGTAAACGGTTGTCCGGCTTAATGTAGAGATTTTATCACATAACCCTTGATAGACATCATCAACTGTAGGATGAGTGAAATGAGTTAGTAGATACTCCATAATGGCGAGCCTCTGTGTAGAAGGCCTTAAACCACTATCAATTAGTTTTTGATAAGCTTCATGCTCTTTCATCTTATTTATTCTTTTGTTTATCTGTTGCAAAGATAATAATTATTCTGTTTGCTTCCAAGTAATTATTGGATTAATTACAAAACATAGTTGTAAATTATCCAATTTTAATACAAACACCTAATTATTTTGCACGATTGCTCCTCTGTACATACAAAATTTAATGTTTTTAGATTTATCAATAGTTGGACGTTTCCAGGTTCCATCGAGAATTAAAATCTTTGTCCGCATTCCATTCGGGACAGCATCCACAGCTGACTGTAGTGACATGTAATTGCCTCTACCATATTTTGAAACCACATAATCGAAATGCCATACATGTTTTTTCAAATCAGGAATTTTCTTGGCTATTGCATCAGCCAAAGCATTCGCAACAATATGCGCCCCATATATATTATAATGTGTATTGTCGTGACGGCCATTTGGAATAGCCGGATTTTCTCCTGGTTTATACCACATGTGCAATTTACGAGACCCAATGATGCCCATACTTTGCTCTATATCATGTGTGATTTTGTTTGCATCGATAAATGTGACATTCAATTCTTTTGCAACATTAAGTGGTGAAAACAGATAAGCTCCATGAGTGTCTATTAAAGTATCACTATTGATTTTTTCATCTGAATATGTCGTATTCCTTAATGCCTCATCGTCTATTTCCTTAGAATTCTCTAGATAGAAATTGCGTCTAACAACAGAGTTGAAAAGAACAGGGATGCCTCCCTTGGAACGAGTTTCAGTGACAAACTTCCGCAGATTATCATCAAATGTTGAACCTGGCACCGTATGCCGATCAGGACTCAACTTTTCATCATTATGACCAAATTGAATAAAGACATAATCACCTGGTTTAATTTTATCTAAAACTTTTTGCCATCTATCTTCATCTATAAAACTTTTAGACGATCGGCCGTTCACCGCATGATTATCAACAAGGAGATGATCATCAAAACATCCTTGTAGAACCATTCCCCAACCACGTTCTGTATTGCCATTGTTTATATTTTTATCTGCCATCGTTGAATCCCCAATCATAAAAATCGTTACAACTTTTGTATATGAGGTCAATCCGAGAAGAGAAATAAACACAATGAGGGTACATAATATTTTTTTCATTTTTTTGTTTTTAAGTAAATTGTCAATTAAGTAGTAATAAATAGGTAGGGCCTTAATGCCCTACCTTAAAAGTCGTTATTTTGAAACCATATCAATGAGTTCCTGTGTGTTCACAAGTTTTTGTTCACCAGTCTCCATATTTTTTAATGTGACTTTCCCTTCACTTATTTCATTTTCTCCAGCAAGGACGACATAAGGTACCTGCTTTGCGTTAGCATACGCCATTTGTTTTTTCATCTTTGCATTATCAGGATATATCTCTGCTCTAATACCAGCGATTCTTATCTTGCTGATAATAGGTAAGCAGTATGCCGTCTCCTTTTCACCGAAATTAATGAATAAGACTTGCGTTGAGTTAACCGCTTCTTTAGGATACAAATCCAATGTGTTGAGCACGTCATATATACGATCGGCGCCGAAACTGATGCCTACGCCACTTACTTCCGGCATTCCAAAGATACCTGTCAAATTATCATATCGGCCACCACCCGTAATACTTCCCATCGGGGTATCAAGAGCTTTAACCTCAAAGATGGCTCCCGTATAATAATTTAAGCCGCGAGCTAAGGTCAAGTCCAATTGAATCTCATTATTTAGTCCAATTGTCTTTAGCGTATCGAGTATGAATTTTGTTTCTTCAACTCCCTTTTTCCCAATTTCAGAAGAAGACAATACATTGGATATTGTATCTAATTTCTGTTCATTGGTACCGCTGAGCGTAATAATAGGTTGCAGTTTTTCTATTGCAGCATCATCAATGCCATCGTCCTTTAATTCTGCATTGACATTTTCCAAACCTATCTTATCGAGTTTATCAATAGCTACGGTAATATCCACAATTTTGTCTGCTGCGCCGATAACTTCAGCAATACCCGTCAGAATCTTTCGGTTATTAATTTTGATTTGAACATTGATGCCAAAGCGAGTGAATACAGTATCAACAATTTGCATTAGTTCTACTTCATTGAGCAGAGAGTCTGATCCCACGACATCTGCATCACACTGATAAAATTCACGATAGCGACCCTTCTGAGGACGGTCGGCTCTCCAAACAGGTTGTATTTGATACCTTTTAAATGGAAATGCTAATTCATCCCGATGCATGACCACGTAACGGGCAAACGGTACTGTCAGGTCATAACGCAAACCTTTCTCACAGAATTTAGATGCCAGATGAAGTGAATTGTGATCTTTCAATTCATCATCAGAGATCTTGTTCATAAAATCTCCAGAATTCAAAACTTTAAAAAGCAATTTATCACCTTCTTCACCATATTTGCCCATCAATGTTTGTAGGGTTTCCATTGCTGGCGTTTCTATCTGCTGAAAGCCGTATAAAGCATAAACATCTTTAATCGTATCAAAAATATAATTACGTTTCGCCATTTCAATAGGCGAAAAATCTCGTGTTCCCTTTGGAATACTTGGCTTATTCATCGTTTATAATATATTAAAATAACCAATAACCATTCCTAAATAAAGGATGATTATTGGTCATAAAATGATTTTTTATTCTCTGACAATCGTCTGGTCTCTGTCCGGACCTATTGATATAATTTTAATAGGAGTTTCTAACTGCTCTTCCAGGAAAGCAATGTAATCATTAAATGCCTGTGGGAATTGATCTTCGTTCGTAAATTTAGTCATATCAGTCTTCCAACCTGGAATCTCCTTGTAAATTGGTTTGATTCCTTTCTCTATGTTATATGGAAAATAATCGATTCTTTCTCCATTCTGCTCATAAGCTACACAAGCCTTGATCGTATCAAATCCATCGAGGACATCACTTTTCATCATAATCAACTGTGTAACACCATTTACCATGATGGAATAGCGTAGAGCAACAAGATCAATCCATCCACATCTGCGTTCACGACCCGTAACGGCACCGTACTCATGACCTAAATCACGGATTGTCTTGCCTGCTTCATCGAAAAGTTCTGTAGGGAAAGGACCAGCACCAACACGTGTGCAATATGCCTTCATAATTCCATATACATTACCAACTTTATTCGGTCCGATTCCCAAACCTACACAAGCACCAGCACAAATGGTATTTGATGAAGTGACAAAAGGATAACTTCCAAAATCCACATCCAGCATAGTGCCTTGGGCACCTTCACACAAAATTGTTTTTCCAGAACGTAGCAGATTATTGATTTCATGTTCACTATCCACGATAGAGAACTGCTTCATATATTCGATGCCCTCCATCCATTTCTTTTCAATATCAGTAATATCAAAGTTTGTGTAATTAAGGGCCTTAAGCATCTGTAGATGCCGAGCTTTGTGGGCAGCATACTTCTCTTCAAAATTGTCCAAAATGTCCCCCACTCTCAAACCGTTGCGTGATACCTTGTCCGTATAAGTAGGACCGATGCCTTTGCCCGTTGTACCAACTTTGTTTTTACCTTTTGCAGCTTCTAATGCAGCATCCAGAATTCTATGAGTTGGCATAATCAGATGCGCTTTCTTCGATATATGCAATCTGCCCTTAAGTTCATGACCACTTTTTTCCAAATCTTTGGCTTCGTCCATAAACAAGTCAGGAGCTAGCACCACTCCATTACCAATGATATTGACCTTGCCACCTTGAAAAATACCTGAAGGTATACTTCTAAGTACGTATTTCTGTCCCTCGAATTCCAATGTATGTCCTGCATTCGGACCACCTTGGAAACGAGCCACTACGTCATACTTCGGTGTTAACACATCGACTACTTTTCCTTTACCTTCATCGCCCCACTGTAGACCGAGCAGGACATCAACTTTACCTGTATTCATTTTTTACAATTTTTTTCTTATTATCTTTAATGTCTGTTGCTTTCCGCCTTGTTATCTTTGCCTGACACGTACTGCATATACCATAAAGATATAATGAATAACTATCCCGTCTAAATCTTTTCAATTTCATGTTTTCGATTACTCTCGAAATTTCTGGATCAGTTATTTCAGTTATTTTTCCACACACAGTACATATTTGATGGCAATGGTTGCAATTCTCATAGCAAGCCTCATATTTCGTACCATCCATTAGATTATGGCGAGTTACCAAACGAAGTTCTAAAAATAGATGTATGGCATTGTAAAGAGTAGCCCTACTGACACGAAAATTACCTTTTATCAGATTCTCGCCTAATTGTTCCAAAGAGAAATGACCTTTCATGTCGTATATGGCATTAAGTATGGCATATCTCTCAGGCGTCTTGCGGCATTTGTTTGTCTCAAGATAATTATCAAGTATTTGTCTCACCGCATTCTTTACGTTTTCTTTCATCTAGACGTCGTCACATAAATCGCACAAAGTTACTACTTTTTATTTAGAATTGATATGGGATAGCTTAAAAAATATTTAAATTCAATGGTTTTAGTGCATTTCTTGCTATAATTTCATAGTCGTCGCCTAATTGAACAAACTTACCCACACACGACAGTACCGCATGTCTGACTCCTGAATTGTCAGATAACAAGTCTACAGATGCCTGATCTAAAAATTCATTGATGCCTCGTTCATTGGGTTCTTGACCATTCATAAACAATCTTGCCAAGATCTGATATCCGCAAATTTGATATATTGGGGCATTCTTTGCAATCCATTCATACGCGATGACGGGAGCATAATCCAGATATTGGTATAAATATAACGCGCCGATTTCCGCAAGTTCTTGATTCTTGGTCTGCTCCATCCAAATGTCAACAATTTCTGGAGGCATCTCATCCGCTGGCATTATTAGAATAGCTAAGATTTTACATTCGCGAATATCTTCTTTCCAAAGTTCTATCGCAAGAGCATAATCCTTACCGAATTCTTTAGCCATATCTTTCAGCATAGGAACAGGAACGCCCCAATTGAGTTTATAATCCACTCCGCGTTGCCTCATTGAGCGAGAAGCTTCGCCATTCATCATCAATCTGAACGATTGCTTGATTTGTTTCAGTTTGTCGTTTATTTCCTGATTCATAATAATCCGTATTCTTTGCTATATCTCAACATTTGATGTGAATAAGTCTCTGAATAATCCAATTCTATATCGGAGATGTCACCATTCTTATCATAGACAGGTTTCATCCATGGATTGATGAAGCCCTTATATGGAGCCAAATCCAAATGCTTGTAACGAGACAAAACTTCTTGATGCAAATCGCCATCTACCTTTACCGCATATTTTTCCACCAACTCTCTTGCTGCCTTGAAATCACCTTCACTCTTAATGCGCTGTACCTCAAAAAGAAGTTCTGCAAATAATTGTCTCAAATATTTGTAATCGTTGATTTTCACATAAGTCTTGTCATTCCGTCGTATCAGCGAAATGGCACCATGACTGTGTTCATAAGCCCAATGGGCAATAAGAGCACGATTACGCATGTGCGCCTCTTCTATCAGGGAACCAGGCTTGATTCTTGTCAGTTGAGTGATAAGACCATTCATCATATATGTATAATATTGGGATTTGTATGCCTCTTTGTTATCCAAAAGTCCCAAATCCAACAGTTTGGTATCTGCTATATAGTATAAACCGAACAAATCAGCACGTGCCTCCTCTATCGTGTTGCCATACGCCTTAAGAGCATCGGTGTCAACTCCAGGTAAGACCTGACCGCTGCCATGCCCCAAACACTCGTGTAAATCGGTATGAAGGTCGTCACACACATCACCATAACGATTTATTAAAGATAAAGTCTCTTCATCAATGATAAATTCTTCTTTAAATCCGTTATTCTTTGCAGCTTGATTATATGCTTCAGTAAGATTCCCTATCGTTACGCTTTTAGAACCGTAACAAGACCTTATCCAGTCTGCATTAGGAAGGTTGATACCGATTGCTGACGATGGATATTCATCCCCTCCCAACATTGCGGCACAAACAACATTCGCTGTCACGCCTTTCACTTCTTTTTTACGGAAGCGGGAATCTACTGGCGAATGATCTTCAAACCATTGAGCATTCTTACATATTGTCTGTGTTCGTTTGGTCGCTTCTTGGTCTTTATATTCAACGATACCTTCCCAAGAGCCTTTTAGTCCCAAAGGATCTCCGTAAACTTCAATGAATCCATTGATAAAATCTATTTCCCCACTTTGTTCCTTGAGCCATTCAATTGAGTATTCATCAAAAACCTTTAAATCTCCTGAATGATAATATTTTATCAATAAATTGATTATCTCTTCCTGCTTCTCATTTTCCGTTACGGTCAAAGCTTTTTCGAGCCAATAGATAATCACTTTAATTGCTTTACCATATAGTCCGTTTTCAGTCCATGGAATCTCTTCTATAGCACCATTCTTTTTTATCAACTTTGTATTGAGTCCCCATGAAGGCTGTTCGTCATCATTGGTATCCTTTTTCGCATTATAGAAATCTTCCACTTCTTTTTGAGTAACGTTTTCATAATAATTGCATGCCGATGAAGTCACCAAATCTTCTCCGTCTGCTTGATTTACTCGTTTGGATAATATACTGGGATTAAAAATAACAGGAAAGATTTTATTGCAGAACTCTTTTATAGATTCTTCTTTTTCCAAAGGTAATTTTGATATATCCACTTTGAGTATCGACTCATACAAATATTCCTCTGAAAATCCCGGTATAAATTTCTCACAACCATAGTGGTGATAGATGCCATTGGAGAACCATAATCTCTTCAGATAGACTTCCAGCGCCGAGTATTCTTTCTGGTTACATCTACTTCTCTCATTCGTATAGACTGCCTCCAATGTCTTTCGAATAATGATATTATATTTGCCGAATTGGTCAGTCGTTATATCTCGCCCTGCCAATGTGGCTTTAGACAAATAATAGACGAACAATTTCTTTCTTGGAGGAAGCTGTTCAAAACCATTCAGACGATATCTGAGCATTTGCAAATCAGCAAATCGTTCATCTGAGTATTTAAAATCAGAATTCATATTTTCAATCGTTTTTTGTTTTTGCACTCTTCGTTTTCTTTTTCTTAGGCTTCACTATTTTCTTCCCGTTGTGATACATATTTGAATGCGTAATCCGATATTCACGTGGCGTACAACCATTTTCTTTTAAGAATGCGGCATAAAATGATTGTCGATTAGAAAAACCTACAGCATCAGACACGTCTTCCATATCCAAATCGATATAGCGTTTGTCTGCAAGCATATTCATAGCCTCTTCAATACGCAATTCATTCACGAAGGAAGTGTAATTCTTATGAAACCTGAGATTGATGGCTGCTGAAATATATCTTGTATTTGTTTTCAAATCTTCAGCCAACTGTTTCGCCGAATACGTCTTATCCTTATATTTATTTTGATTTATCAATATTGTGATGATTCCATTTTTTAGTTCATCTATCAATATCGGATTGATTCGATGATGATAATCGGGCTCCTTGTCTGACTTTCCCGTAATATTATATTTTGCCATAATTAGTCACTAAAATTTCTTCATGTGCAAAATTAGAGATTTAATTTCAAATAATCGATTATTTGCATATCATTTTCCCTCTTAATGCTAGATATTTTGACCTTTTACCTGATAGAATTACCATTTTCATCTATTTTTACAAATAAATTCACTTTATTCCCTGTCTTTTTGACAAAAAACATATATCTTTGCGACACTTTACAACAATAAACTTAAAAACAAAAACATGGAAAGAACTTGGAGGTGGTTTGGCAAAAATGATAAGATCACGCTTGCTATGCTGAAACAAATTGGTATTCAAGGTATCGTTACTGCTTTACATGATGTACCAAATGGGGAAATTTGGACGAGGGAAAAAATTCACGATTTAAAATCTTATATCGAAAATTATGGTATGAGATGGAGCGTTGTCGAAAGTCTTCCTGTATCCGAAAGTATTAAATTTGGTGGCTCGGACAGAGACCAACTCATTGAAAATTACAAGGTGAGTCTGAAGAATTTGTCTGAAGAAGGGATTCATACAATATGTTATAACTTCATGCCAGTTCTTGATTGGGCTCGTACAGATTTGGATCATCCTAATCCCAACGGAACAACTAACCTTTATTTTTCACATGTCCAATTCGCATATTTTGATATTTACATATTAAAACGTGAAGGCGCAAAGAATGATTGGAATGAAAATGTCCTGAAACAAGTTGAAGAGTTGAAACAAACGATGACCCCGGAAATGGAACATCAGTTGGTTGATAATATCATCGTAAAGACTCAAGGCTTTGTCAGCGGAAATATCAAAGAGGGTGATGCACATCCTGTAGAACTGTTCCGACAGTTGCTCGATCTCTATAAAGGAATCTCAAAGGAGCAATTACGAGAAAACATGCGCTATTTCTTGGCGGCCATCATGCCCACATGTAATGAATATGATATGTATATGTGTGTACATCCTGATGATCCACCATTCCCCATCTTAGGTCTGCCGCGAATTGTCACAAATGATGAAGACATCAATTGGTTCCTCAATGCTGTGGATGATCCTCACAACGGATTGACATTCTGCGCAGGTTCTCTTTCCGCAGGTGCACATAATAATATCACCGAATTAGCTAATAAGTATGCCAGCAGAACATGGTTCGTGCATCTTCGCTCATGTCATATCTTCCCGAATGGTGATTTCACCGAAGCAAGTCATTTGGGTGGCCGTGCGGATATCATCGAATTGGCTCGCATTTTCGAGAAGACAAATCCAAATCTGCCTATGCGCGTAGACCACGGTATGACGATGCTTGGCGATGCAGAGAGAGGATATAATGCCGGTTACAGTTTCTTAGGCAGAATGTTCGCTATGGGACAGGTACAAGGCATCCTTGCTACTGTTGACCGTGAATTAGGAATCAAATATAATCAACCAGGTTTTTTTGAATAACAAAATATGAACGAATTATTTAATATCAAAGATTACGTTGTTGTAATCACAGGCGGAACAGGTATCTTGGGCCGCTGCATTGGAAAGTATTTAGCCCTTAATGGAGCTAAGGTTATCATCTTGGGGAGAAAAGAGGATGTCGGCAATGCTATAGTTGAAGACATTACCAAATCCGGAGGCCATGCCGAATTCATGAAAACAGATGTAATGAACACTGAATTAGTTCAGAAGAACTGCGACGCAATCATGGCGAAATATGGTCATATCGATACTTTGCTTAATGCTGCAGGTGGAAATATGAAGGGAGCAACAATCGGTCCTGACCAAGATTTCTTTGATTTAGACCCTGAACAATTCCAAAAAGTACTTAATCTGAATCTTACAGGTACGGTTATTCCAACACAGGTCTTCCTGCGTCCTATGGTTAAACAAGGTAAGGGTTCCATCATCAACTTCTCTTCTATGGCTGCTTTCAGACCTATGACAAGAGTTTGTGGATATGCTTCTGCAAAGGCTGGTATATCTAATTTCACTGCTTACATGGCAACCGAGTGTGCAAAGAAATTTGGCGAAGGTATTCGAGTTAATGCCATTGCACCTGGATTCTTTATCACAGAACAAAATCGTGCTTTGTTGACAAACCCTGATGGTTCTTTCACTCAGCGTGGTAATGATGTAGTCCGTCAGACACCATTCGGCAGAATGGGCGATCCAGAAGAACTTTGTGGTACTATTCATTATTTGATGAGTGATGCTGCAAAATTCGTGACAGGTACTGTTGCCGTCGTTGATGGTGGATTTAATGTATTTGCAATGTAATTCCTAATAAAAAAAGTTATAGAGATTAATCATTTAATCTCTATAACTTCTTTCTTATTTTATTTTACCCTTTACTTCTTCACTTTTAATATATAGCTCAATGCAGTACCTATTGCAGTGCAGAACTCACTATATTTGGGGACACTGAAATGGACGTCATACAGTTGTTCCATTGCCGAAAAGACTTCTTGGCATTGAGGCAACAATGTGAGGTTTCCTATCAGTACATAGTCTCGGATGCCACTGCCTAGGGATGAAAGGATTGTACTGCTGCCAATGGCCTGCAAAACCATACAGATGATGCCAAGTGCAATATCCTCGCGAGTGGCGTTGCCTTTCGCGTTACCGAAAAGGCTCGCCGTGGCATCCATTGGCAAACCAGGCAACGGATGGGCACTGATGTCTCCGATAAGCAAATTAATATTTGAAATATCACCATTCATGGCAAGTTCCGACACTTGATGAATGTCTTCAGTCTTGAGCATGATACGAGCCAGTCCTTGCAAGGTGCCACCGCCAATACCGATACCACCTATATGCTGAATATCATCACCATCGCATTTCACCAACGACGTTCCTGTACCCATACTCACCACAATCATCCTTTCCAAAGCAGATTCATAACGGGCGCCCAGTCCATCGGCGATAAACTCCTCGGCTTTGTCAGTGGGCAGTCCGTAAATTGGCGCATCTATATAAGCACTGCCCACACCCGTAAGCATCACCTGCTCCACGTCACTCAGGCTGATTTTGTTGTCGTACAAATACTTGCCAAATGCCCCATAGAGTGATGTAACTGGGTCTGTAGCCTTAATACGTATAGGTGACACCACGATGCCATCTTCACGAATACCCACGATCTTGGTGGTGCTGATACCCACGTCTATTCCTATTACGATTCCCATGCTTTTGCTTATTACGATGCAAAAGTACGAAAAAATGACAACCTATGTGTTGGTAATAGCAAAATATTTGCTATATTCGCACAAAAAATAAGAAATATGGAAAAGAAACATTCTCATGTAGTTGCTGCTGTCGTCAAACAAGGTGATAAATATCTTTGCATGCAGCGTTGCCGTTCTCATTATGAATACATATCTGAGCGATGGGAGTTTCCTGGTGGAAAGGTGGAGAATGGAGAAAATGACTACGAAGCCCTCATCAGAGAAATTAAAGAAGAGATGGACTGGGACATCTTCGTAGGCAAGAAGTTGGCAACCGTCGAACACGAATATCCCGACTTCATCATCACGCTTACTGCATATCTCTGTAAAGGTGGGGATACTGATTTCAAACTACTCGAACATCTCGACTATAAATGGCTGACACGGGATGAGTTGGAGCAGCTCAATTGGACTGACGCTGACAGGGAAATCATTAATAATCTTGCAAATGACGAATAAAGAATTGCACAGCCACAATGGTATGAACCATTCTCCATTCGTTATCCTTTATTCTGCATTTAATAGATTTTGTATGTTCCCCCGTCACTCTGACAATATTTGCGCAACAGTGTCTGGATGAATTCGGCATTTGCTCGAACATTCTTTTCGTTACCATCATAACCATTAATCAGCACCAAAAGATGTCGAGTATTGATGTCTATCTTGGTGCGTTCGTTGTCGCTGGTAGGAGTCCCCACCCCGCCTTGAGCATCACGATAGACAGGAAGTCCAGCAATATTGATCATTCCGCGACCAATGCCTTCATAAGGTTCACCTTCTCGTCCGACACCAAGCGTAAGCGTGTTGCCGACAAACTTGTCGGCATCAAAGCCACCGATGCTGTAACCAAAAGCGATGCTCGCCAGGTTGATGAGGTCTACCAACGTATCTATCTGATAAAGAGATTTGCCCTGAAGCATCCGTCGGATAAGTGCTTCGGATGCTGGACGATAACGTGAAGGGTCTTTGCCGCAAGCACGATACACACGACGAGTGGCAGCAATGCCAGACATATTTTTCAATGTTTCTGTGGTTAACGTAGATTTATACGTCTCACCCATTTCTTTGATTTCACTCCACAAACCTTCACTATAGGGCGTGTTCACCACATTCGCCTCTACAGCTGCCCCAACGAATGTGGGGCAAACCGATTCTATTTCATCTGATACGATTATTTCCATTATCTATTATCACGTTTATTATGTGTGTTACGCCAATGCAGATACAATCATCATTCCGCATAAGGCGCTAACTCATCTATCATTTTTCACTTTTTATTCATCATTCTTCATCCCTCATTCTTCATTAACTTCAGAAAAGTTTCTTCGTCCATAATCTCTATTCCGAGCTTTCCTGCTTTCTCCAACTTAGCGGGTCCCATATTCTCTCCTGCCAGAATGAATGAAGTCTTCGCACTGATGGACCCGACGTTCTTACCACCATTCTGTTCAATCATCGCCTTGTATTCGTCACGACTGTGATGTTGGAATACACCGCTTATCACGATGCTCTTGCCTGCGAGAATATCCGTCTTGTTGGTGATTTGTTCTTCACTCAGACTCATCTGCAAACCATATCCACGCAGACGTTCAACAATTTCATTGTTCACTGGATCATGGAAATAAGTGATGACGCTCTTAGCTATCACCTCTCCCACACCTTCTACATCCGTCAACTCCTGCAATCCCGCATTCATCAGCGCATCGATGTTATGGAAATGACGGGCAATGAGTCGGGCTGATGTCTCACCCACGAACCTGATGCCCAGTGCAAACACCACTCGTTCAAAAGGAACCTCCTTGCTGGCGGCAATGCTATGCACTATCTTCTGTGCTGAACGTTCGCGTGAACCATCACCGTTAATGCTTTGAACATCAATATTATATAGGTCAGCAATATTATGTATCAATCCACGACGATAGTAATCATCTACCGTCTCTGGTCCCAACGAATCAATGTTCATCGCCTTACGTGCAATGAAGTGCTCGATGCGACCTTTGATTTGAGGCGGACAGCTAGCATCATTGGGACAATAATATGCCGCCTCACCTTCATAGCGCACCAGTTCGGCTCCGCACTCAGGACAATGGGTGATAAATGTTACAGGTTTTGCCCCAACCTCTCGGCGTTCTGTCTCCACACCAACAATCTTAGGAATGATTTCACCGCCTTTCTCTACATAGACATAATCGCCTTCGTGCAAGTCCAGCGAACGGATGAAATCTTCATTATTCAACGTGGCACGCTTGACGGTTGTACCAGCCAACTGCACCGGTTCCATGTTGGCAACTGGTGTAATCGCTCCCGTGCGCCCAACCTGATATGTGACCTCAAGCAACTTTGTACATTCACGCTCGGCCTTAAACTTATAAGCGATAGCCCATCGAGGACTCTTAGCTGTATAACCAAGATTGCGTTGTTGCCGCAGACTGTTCACCTTGAGTACGATACCATCAGTGGCGACTGGCAAATTCTTGCGCTCCGTGTCCCAATAGTTGATGAAGTCGTATATTTCCTGCAACGTCTTCACCTTCTTCATTCCCTGACTGATTTTGAATCCCCAATGTGCAGCCTCCATCAAGTTCTCGTAATGTCCGTCTGTAGGCAATTCTTCGCCCAACAGATAATAAAGATATGAATCGAGATGTCTGCTTGCCACCAACCGAGAATTTTGACTTTTCAGCGTTCCGCTTGCGGCATTACGAGGATTTGCAAAGAGCGGTTCTTCTGCTGCTTCACGTTCTGCATTCAGCTGTTCGAACACTTTCCAAGGCATGAGTATCTCTCCACGTATCTCGAACTCGTGCGGATAACCCGTTCCGGGCAGCACAAGCGGAATCGTGCGAATGGTCTTCACATTTGCAGTGACATCATCACCATGCACACCGTCGCCACGGGTCACCCCACTCACCAGTTTTCCATCCACGTAAGTGAGTGATATGGACAGTCCGTCGTATTTCATTTCGCAGCATATCTCGAACGGTTCGCCTTCCAGTCCGCGTTCTACACTATGATACCACTCAGCCACATCCTGTTCATTATAAGTATTAGCGAGCGAGAGCATTGGATAGCGATGCTCCACCTGTGTGAAATTCTGATTCAGATCGCTACCCACACGTTGTGATGGAGAATTTGGGTCAGCCATTTCTGGATGTTTGGCTTCCAAATCCTGCAACTCGTGCATCATAAAGTCAAAGTCCTGATCCGAGATAGTCGGCTGATTCAACACGTAATATTTGTAATTGTGCTCATGCAGTTCCTGCCGCAATTGCAATATTCTATTCTTTTCGTCCATAGCGTATTAAATTTATATGCGTAATGTTAATGCAAATCATGAGCGAAGCCATCAAGTTTACTTGAATGTTATGCCGAAATGCTATTTATCTTATGCAAAGATAAAAAAAATAAATGAAAAATGAAAATTAAAAGATGAAAAGACAACCAATATCAAAAATATCCAGAATCCATAGATGGAGAAGATTTTAAGTTAAGTTAATTGCCCAAAAACAGTCGACCAGAAGTTTCAATCTAGAAAAGCAAAATGCCGTTTTCAACAGGCAATAAGCTTGTTAATGGTTTCCGCCCCTGTCATTAACGCCCTTTGACACGCTCACTAACGTGCTCTGAGCTCCTCAAATGCCGTTAAACGCAAGGTCGGAACATGTTAGTTAGAGCATCAAAGCATGTAAAACGCTCAATCAGTAGCGGTTTGTAGCACCGAAAAAATAATCTGGAAGCAGTCAAAACTTAATTTAAGAGTATATCTATTTGATTATCAACAGATTATAAATAGCGCACGAGAATCGCATATTTTCAACTGAAGTTCGACTTGGTTGAGAATATGCGATTCTCGTGAAGGTGAATTTAACATTTCAATTAGAAATCACTCTTTTTATGTGCAATATGCACATAAGTCACTATGTAGCTTAAAATGAGTTATTTCAAAGATTTAATCCAAACAAACAGCTCATCCAGCGCATAGTCACCACTGTGAGGGCGGTTCCATGCTAAAAGGAAGTTCACATCCTTGCCTGCATTTTGCAACTTGGTGGCCAGATTGACTGGAACAGGGAAAGCCGTGTCACGGTCGCGAGCACCATGTCGTATGTACCAGTGCGGTGCCACAGTGGTCTGACTATCGCCAATGAAATTCATCGGATTCATCAGTCTTACGGATTCCTTAACATCATCAGCCACAACTGCATTGCTTTTCGTGGCGGAATAATCAGTGAAATTAACACTGCTACCAGATTCGTTGCCGAACTCTTCATTCTCGCCAGTAGCATTGTTACCGGCTACCCCCTGCGCATCAAAAGCTGGTGCCGACTTCAATGGTTGGGTGGAAACCACATAATTGAGATATTTAGCCATATCCAAATCAGTGATATATTCACCCACTTGTTTGCTTCCGCCCATCATCATCTGAGGCGAACCTTCTGGCTTGCCACCACGAAGATCTCCAGGAGGCATTCCCTCCGGTTTCTTTCCGTTCAAGCGCTTTAGCGGCATTTTTCCATCCATCTTGCCAAACCTTCCACCATTGATTGGTGGCATCCCGAAACCACCATTCTGACTGAATGTAAAACCTATGCTGTCGGGAATATCAGCGCCGGCATTCTTGGCAATCTGTGCAGAACGGATAATTTCACTTTTGATATAAGCCAGATAATTATCAGCATTGAGCGATGTACCATCGGGCTTTTTCAGATTCAGACTGTTGATGTAAGCAGGGAACAGTTTTGCAAGTTCCGC
>ENA-UOYA01002743-UOYA01002743.1-activated-sludge-metagenome-genome-assembly--contig:-NODE-2743-length-16642-cov-9.125279_pt1 | contig 16642 bp, 18 predicted proteins | sample MGYA00238163_ERZ764804 | MGnify/ENA primary metagenome ERZ764804 (study PRJEB28919, sample SAMN05720223) | activated sludge metagenome | isolation source: Anaerobic digester | place: Hong Kong... | reverse complement strand
ATATTGCGAAGCACGCGGACCGGCACCCCATGCAATAAAGCTGTTCACACGTGGCAAAGAACCTTCGCGATTGGGGCGGGTTTTGTTGGTCAATTTCACAGCATATTCCAACACGTTATCGGTGATAGGAATGCGCTTAATCAAATCTTGGAAATATTTAATTTCAACAGATGTCATTTTTTTATCGAGCGTCACTTTTTTACCCGAAGTGGTTGATTTTACTACATCAATTTCTTCACTTACCGAAGGATAATCTAAATTCAAACTAAACATAAAACGATCGAGTTGCGCCTCAGGTAACGAATAGGTACCTTCTTGTTCAATTGGATTTTGTGTAGCTAAAACAAAGAAAGGCGAAGGCAGTAAATGTTTTTGTCCGGCAACGGTTACACTACGCTCTTGCATGGCTTCGAGCAATGCCGATTGTGTTTTAGGCGGTGTACGGTTGATCTCATCGGCCAATACAATATTGCTAAACACCGGACCGCGACTGAATTTGAAATTACGCGTTTCGTCTAACAACTCTGTTCCTAAAATATCAGACGGCATCAAATCGGGTGTAAATTGAATACGGCTGAACGATAAATCCAAGACCTCCGCAATAGTATGCACTGTAAGGGTTTTGGCCAAACCCGGCACGCCTATTAACAACGAGTGTCCATCGCAAAATATAGAAATAAGGAGCTTCGACACAATATCTTCTTGCCCTACAATTACTTTCGCAATCTCCTTTTTGAGTTCGGCATATCGTTTCGCAAATGCGTCTAATCCTTCAACGTCTGATGTGTACATGCGTTTCGTTTTATTTAGTTTCTTTAGTCCACTTATCTAATACCGCACAACCTTTCATCGATTCATCGATTTTGAAGAAGGTGTTTCCTTTGTGCAACTCAATCCAATTGTTCATCTCTTGTTGTTGCTTTTCCGACTTAGCTGCCAATTGAATTTTGGCATAATCGCGTTCCAAGCTTGCTTTGTGAGCCGAGGTCTCCGATTTCAAGAAAATGATACGGTAGCCCTTTTTCATTTCGCCTGTTCGCTCTTGTGTGGTGTGATTCAACACATCAGAGTATTGTCCAACTTTCATTTGATCGAGCGTAAAAATCAAATTACCTTCTATATCCGCCTTTTCGAAATAAGGGGCACCGGTTTTAGGATTCAACATCATACCCCCAACACTTTTGCTGGCTTCGTCTTCCGAAAAATATTTAACGGCTTCGCGGAATGTTAATGAATCCACTTTGAGTTGGTGCGCAATACTATCCATTATTTCTTCCACCCGCAATACATCGGCATTCGTGATTTTGGGTTTAATCAAAATGTGACGAAGCTTCAATTTATCGCCACGCTTTTCATCCAAACGAATCAAGTGAAAACCAAAGGGCGTTTCTACAATTTCGCTCATTTGTCCTTCGTTCAATTTGTAGGCTGCTGCTTCAAAATCGGGCACCAATTCGCCACGCTCCACAATGCCTAAATTACCGCCATCGCTGGCAGAGCCCGGATCATCGGAATACAAAATAGCTTGCAAGGAAAAATCGGCACCGGCTTCAATTTCCTTTTTGATACGCAGTAACTTTTCTTTCGAAAGGGCTTTCTGCTCATCGTTTACTTTCGGAAACATCACTATTTGTCCGATTTCTACCTCTTCGTTGAATAAAGGAATACTGTCTTTGGGAATGCGATTGAAATAATCTTTTACTTCTTTTGGCGACACTTTCAAACCTGCAAATACTTTACCACGCACACGATCGGAAAGCAACTGATTTTTTACATCTTCCGTAAATTCATCTTTCAACTCGGCTGTAGATTTTCCGTAATAGGCTTCTAATTTTTCTTTGGATCCGAATAGGGAAGTGAAGTATTTCACCCGCCTGTCGAGTTCAGCATTAATTTCTTCTTCCTGCACCACCACTGAATCGAGCGCGCCTTGTGCCAAAAACAATTTTTCCAGTAATAAGTTATCGAGTATAGTGCACTTTATATCAGGCGAAAGCACTTTTTCGGTTTGTTTACTTTGCTCTTGGAGAAAAGCAATTTCAACATCAGATTGGAGGATAATATTTTCACCTACGGTAGCAATAATTCTATCGGCAAGTTCTTTCTGTTGTGCTGCGCCTAATTTGGCCAACACCAGAAAAATGAATACAAAAAACGTTCTTTTGAAGTGCATTGAGTTAAAATGTGCCGAAAAATAAAAATATTCCCTTTCCCTATACCATAATAATAGCACAATAAATGTGAAAGGAGAAAATAAGCTATTGTTTTACAACGGTGTGTTTGTACGAAATGAAGTAAAGCGAGAAATAGACGTCTGTTTTTTTGACAAAAAGTAGATAATGGCTTAGGTTTGATGCGAAAACCTCCAACCAATATTGTTTATCCAATTGAAGATGAATGAAGTTACACGAAGTTGAGCGCAGATCGAACCTGAGCAACGAAGAATTTCGCGAGGAATATCTGAAGAAAGGAAAGCCTGTGGTATTCACTGATTTGACGAAAGATTGGCCGGCCGTGCAGAAATGGAGCGCTGCCTTTTTCAAAGAAAACTACGGGCATTTGCTGGTGCCGGTGTATAGCAGCAATTACTCGAAGCCGGGTAAGGGGTATATGTCGCACGACAAACAAATGAATTTCAAAGAATTTCTGGAAATCACCGAAAAAGGGAATACCGATTTGCGTTTGTTCTTGTACGATATTTTTTCGCCTGCCCCGGAGTTGCGAAATGATATACGGTTCAACGGCCCCCTGGCTAAAACATTTAAGCGCTTTCCGTTTTGCTTTTTTGGCGGTGAAGGAGCTGAAGTAACACTGCATTACGATATCGATTGCGCCAATGTTTTTCTCTCGCAGTTTGTAGGCAATAAACGTGTGATTTTGTTTCCGCCTTCCGAATCGAAAAAAATATATCATCATCCGTTTACCGTAAAAAGTTTGATTGACCCGGTGCATCCCGATTATGAGAAGTTCCCGGCCTTAAAGCATGTTGAAGGCTATGAAACGATTTTGAAACACGGAGAAACGATTTTTATGCCATCGCGGTATTGGCATTATATGGAATATCTCGATTTTAGTTTTGGATTAGCCTTGCGTTCGCAAAACGGCATCCACACACACATTCGAGGTGGCTTTAATTTGGCGGCACACTTTTTACTCGACAAAGGATTCAATTTTGCAGTAGGCAACAAATGGCACGAATGGAAGGAAAGAAAAGCCTTTGAGAATGCTAAGCCTTTCGAGGTATAACTTACATCAATACCGAACAAGACAAGGGAATAGTTCCTTTTTCTTGCAGCAGCTTCACATTCAACTTGGTATTTTTTACATTGAAGAATTTGAGCGCCACTAACGAAGGCATGGTAGTGAGCAATTTATTAAAGCTACAATCGAGCACCTCTAAGGCTGTGAGCCCCGACAAATCAGCCTGCAACACTTTAAACTCGTTGTAGCTGATATCCATGTTTTCTAATTTCTTCAACTTCGAAAACGATTTTGGGAAAGCCGATAAAAAATTTCTAGCCAGGTTAATTTTCTTGAGACCTGCAATTTTGTCGATGCCTTCGGGTATGGTGCGAATGTTATTGTAGCTTAAATCCAATTCCGCTAACTTGGTTAAACTGAGCAACTCCAACGGAAACACAGAAGCTTTATTCGCTGAAAAACCCAGCACCACAAGATTGATGAGTGTGGTTACTTTTTTTAATTCCTCGTTCGGCTTAAGAAACGGGTTATTATCCGTTTTCAAATTCAGCAAGGTAGTCATGGTATTGATGTTGCCTAAAGAGCGCAATTGATTGTTAGTTAAAAACAAAATCTTCAACTTTTTGAATTTGCTGAGCACAGCCGGAAACTCCGATAACTCGTTACCGGTTAAGTCGATTTTTTCGAGATTCGTACATAAGGCCAATTCATCAGGGATTGCTTTCAGGCCTTGTCCACGCAAATCCAAAATCTTCACCACCTCGGGTTTGCGCAATGCATCTTCGATAGATTTGAATGTTTTAGGGGCTTGCGCAAAAGCAGTAAACACAGTCATACACAGCAACACAACAGAAGTAATTGTTTTCATTCCCATAATTTTGCATAAAGCAACAAAAATTCGTCAAATGATATTACAAAAATTTCATGGCACCTATGTCGCGTTCCGCTATGCAGCGGAACCGGGCTGTACGCTTCAATCTTTGGCAATAAGCATTGCCAAAGGATTTCCGCTGCCATCCCTCGCGAGGGCATGGTGCATTATTTGAATCTGTAGTTTGGATATAAAATCCTTTGATGGAACAAGAACAACACGCAAAGAGCAGAACTGTGTTATTACACCAGATGTGGTTCGGAAGAAATATTTTCGTTCATTTCGACCGAGTCCGCCAGTGGAGAAATCTCGGTGGTCATAGATTGAGACTTCTCCTCGGAAGTCGAAGTGACGGTTTCAATTAAATATTTTTCCACCTCTTCTTTCGTTGGTGTTCCGCCACCAACCAAAACTAAGTACTACTATTGATGAAGGTAAAAACTTCATTTTTCTAGAATCACAAGTTATGCTTGGCTTTACTTGCGATTGCGGTGCTTAGCTGCATTCTTGTACTAGAGTGAGCCATCGAAGGGAATCACTTAGATATTTCTTAATTTAACTATTTGATTATAATTCTTTTGCTCATCATAAACAATATTATACTTATCTACAATGTCTTTCGACTGTTTATGCCCTTTTTGACTCGCAATTATTAAATATTTTATAGCCATATTCGCAGACAAACTATCAATGACGCACTCTTTTGGAAAAGTTCTAAGAGAAATCATGAAATATACATCAAAAAATGCTTGCTTATTTCCGTATTTATTCGCCATTACTAGTGAATAAAAAAAGATATCTTCAGGATTCTCCGTATCCATATAGTATAATTTCAAATTTCTGTATGCTTCTTCATCTCCACTTAACATTATAGCGTTCTTCAATTGTTGAGTATATGTACTTACACTATTGCTTGCTTGTACCTCACCCCCCTTATGTTTTTCTTCATTACAAGAAGAAAGAAGTAAAACCAGCATGAAAATCGAAATTATTTTATCCATTAAAAATTCACTTTAAAAATCCTCCTTTGGTTAGTGTTCCGCCATCTACCAAAACTAAGCATTACTATTGATGAAGTTAAAAACTTCATTTAGCTAGAATCACAAGTTACGCTTCGCTAAACTTGCGATAGCTGTGAATCTACTCGTGCGAGAGATTGAGGGGCACATATCATTATTAGTTTGTAGTATTAGAAATCTTTCCTTTTATGAAATCTTGAAAAACCATACTACGGTCATAAAGAAAGAATGTAAATACTTTGTTGTCTACTATATAACGAAACCTAATTCCGCTTCCTGGTCCCCTATTATAAAAGCCTTTTGCAGAAATAACATCTGAATAATTAATGCGAATATTTTTATTCTGTAAGTGATATGATATTTCAATTTCAGATTCATAAAATTTCACGGAAACATACTCGTTCGATTTCATGAATATGTATATAGCAGTTCCAATTAGATACACCCCAAAAATGTAAAATGAATATGTCTGATTGAAAATCATTACTTGAATTATCATAATCAAGAGGACTATAATTGGCAAACCAATTAATCGAGATATCCCATTTGAAGTACTATATAGTAACATATTTATTAATTACACAATCTGGCAAGACTGCAGTTCTGGTCTTCGGTTGGGGTTCTTGTGCCCAATATTTTAATCATAAATCATTCCATTCATTTTTGCAAAAGCTAGTGAAATATACTGAAGTAATTTCGAAAAACAATTTCACTTGTAATGCACAATTTTGCGAGAGGGGGTGCAGTGGAAATCCTCAACAGCTGCTTAGCAGTTGAGATTGCAACGCAACACCCGGTCCCGATTCCGAGAGGGGCTCGCCCACATTACATATCTATCAAAACGTTTTCTGCTGTGTTAACCCCGTCAGGGTTTAAAACCCTGACGGGGTTATTCTTGGACAATATGCGATGTCCATAAAACAAGAAAGCCACCTTGCGGTGGCTTTTGCTCCCTCCCGATAGCTATCGGGACTGGGCTCGAACCAATGCCGATAGCTATCGGCACCATGATTAACAGTCCCTATATTTTGCTTTGAGTTTTTCTTCAATTGCAGGATACGCTTTTAAATCGTTCAGATACTTCCTACTTTTCATCGCTTTGATGTGGGGTTCTATTTTTCTCGCCTGAGCTTCACTTTCACATGCAATAAAATGATGCATTGTCCATGGCTTACCTTTGGCTGTGAACTTATTATCGTAATAATCCTCGTTGTGTCGAGCTAAACGTAGGGATGGAACTTCGGTCGTGAAACCAATATAAAATTTGTCTATTCGCGTGGAATACAATATGTATACATATGAAGGGGTCATAAAACAAGAAAGCCACCTTGCGGTGGCTTTTGCTCCCTCCCGATAGCTATCGGGACTGGGCTCGAACCAATGCCGATAGCTATCGGCACCATGATTAACAGTCCCTATATTTTGCTTTGAGTTTTTCTTCAATTGCAGGATACGCTTTTAAATCGTTCAGATACTTCCTACTTTTCATCGCTTTGATGTGGGGTTCTATTTTTCTCGCCTGAGCTTCACTTTCACATGCAATAAAATGATGCATTGTCCATGGCTTACCTTTGGCTGTGAACTTATTATCGTAATAATCCTCGTTGTGTCGAGCTAAACGTAGGGATGGAACTTCGGTCGTGAAACCAATATAAAATTTGTCTATTCGCGTGGAATACAATATGTATACATATGAAGGGGTCATAAAACAAGAAAGCCACCTTGCGGTGGCTTTTGCTCCCTCTCTTGGGCTCGAACCAAGGACCCCATGATTAACAGTCATGTGCTCTAACCAGCTGAGCTAAGAAGGAATTTACCCTTTGAACGCCTATTCTTGACAGAATGTTTATTCTTTGGGAGTGCAATAATATAGTTTTGAAATAAAATACACAATATTTGCGCAAAATTTTTTTTATGAGTCTATTAACCGTTGGAACGGTAGCCTTCGATGCCATCGAAACGCCCTTTGGAAAAACCGATAAGATTGTAGGTGGTGCAGCCACTTATATTGCTTGGTCTGCGTCTTATTTCTCGAAATTAATCAATATCGTATCGGTGATTGGTGACGATTTCGATATGAAAGAACTTGAATTACTCAAAAACGAGAACGGAACCAATAAAACCCGCGGAAAAGTAGATACAAGAGGTATCGACATTAAAGAAGGGAAAAAATCATTCTTCTGGAGCGGTAAGTACCATATGGATATGAACACCCGCGATACCCTAACTACCGACTTGAATGTGTTGATGGAATTCAACCCGATTGTACCGGATGATTACCAATCGAGCGATATTTTGTTGTTGGGTAACATCGATCCTGCTTTGCAAATTAAAGTAATGGAGCAATTGCAATCGCGTCCGAAATTGATTGTAATGGACACCATGAATTTCTGGATGGATATTGCTTGGGATAATTTGATTAAAGCCATTGGCATGGTAGATGTATTGACCATCAACGATGCAGAGGCGCGTCAATTGTCGAAAGAACACTCGTTAGTGAAAGCCGCTAAGAAAATCCTCAAAATGGGACCTAAGTTCCTTATCATCAAAAAAGGAGAACATGGTGCTTTATTGTTCCACGATAACAACGTATTCTTCGCACCGGCATTGCCTTTGGAAGACGTGTTCGATCCAACGGGAGCAGGAGATACATTTGCTGGTGGCTTCTGCGGATTTTTGGATAAAACAAGAGATATCTCTTTCGATAACATGAAACGTGCGATTATTTACGGTTCTGCTATGGCGTCTTTCTGTGTAGAAAAATTCGGAACAGAACGCTTGAAAGAATTATCGCACAAAGATATTGAGCAACGTGTGCAAGACTTTATCGACTTAGTACAATTCGATATTGAAATTGAAGACTAAATAATTACTATAAAATAGTTAAGGGCTTTGTCGGAAACGGCAAAGCTCTTTTTATTTTCCGGCAGGTTTAGTAGGTGTAGGCGACTTTGTTGCAGGTGCTGGCGTTGCAGCTTTTTTGTTTTGTGCTAATGCAGCTAAATTTCCTTGTGCAAGTGCAAAATCCGGGAATAATTTCAATGCAGTTTCAAACTCTTGTTTTGCTATATCCGGCTGATTCAAATCCATAGCTATAATACCTTTTACATTATGCGAAGCTGCACGCAATGGCACTTTCTGGCTACCGCCTTTCATGGAAATACTTGCCTCCAATTTTTCAGATTCAGGATTCGCAATAATTTGATCGCAAGAAACTACCGATTCGCCATATCGTTTTAACTGATATTGTAACGTAGCAATTTGATAAAGCGAATACAAATCAGGCTTTTGTTTGTACAAACTTTCATAATCGGCTAACGATTCTTTTAATGCACCTAAAGATTGCTTCGAAATAGCTGCCATTTCCAACATATCTAAGCGCTTCGGATTGTCTTTTATAATTTCTTCAGCAATTACATTCGCTTGAAAATAACGCTCTCCTGAAAAATAAATCAGGGCTAAAGAGTCTTTTAAATCTTTACGTTCAGGCTTAATGGCTAATGCGGTATACAACGAAGTAATTGCACTTTGCAAATCATAATATTTCAACGAAGTTTTATACACTTCCATTTGCACATTAAATGCATCTTGCGCTTGTGAAGCTGAAATCGCCAACACGGCAAAAAGAACTAAAACGATTTTTCTCATTACTATTCGAATTTAAACCTTTAACGAATATACTGTTTCATTTGTAAATTAACATCTAATGCTTGCGACTGTGCTACAGCAGCAAAATCTTCGCCACCAGAAGCATAAATAATCTGTCGGGTTGAATTAATCAACAAGCCAAAATCATCGTTCATTCCATTGGTACAAACTTGATGTAGATCGCCACCTTGAGCACCCACACCGGGCACAAGAAAGAAATGATCTTTTGCGATACTTCGAATTTCGTTGAATTTTTCAGGATGGGTTGCTCCAATCACAAACATCAAATTTTCAGGGGTTCCCCATTGTTGTGTTTTTTTAATCACGTGTTCATACAAAAACTGATCTTCGCTTCTCAACATTTGAAAATCGTTAGAACCCTTGTTGGAAGTAAGTCCTAATACAATCACCCATTTGTTTTTGTATTCTAAAAATGGAGTTACGCTATCTTCACCCATATAAGGCGCAACCGTTACGGCATCAAAATCCATATGCTCGAAAAAAGTACGGGCATACATTTTTGACGTGTTGCCAATATCGCCACGTTTCGCATCTGCAATTAAAAAAATGGGCTTGTTTAAACTGCGAATATATGCCACTGTTTTCTCCAATGCGATCCAACCTTTTGTTCCGAAAGCCTCGTAGAACGCAATGTTTGGCTTATAGGCTACACAATGATCGATCGTAGCGTCAACAATTTGTTTGTTGAATTCGAAAATCGGATCAATAGTTTGCAATAAATGTTTTGGAATTAATTGTAGGTCTGTGTCCAACCCTACGCAAAGCATTGTGTTTCGTTGGCGAATCAATGCAATTAGTTCAGCGCGATTCATAGTAAGCGGTTTATGAACGAAGAATTCTGTCTATCCATTAAAAGGTATCGTGCTCCGGAAAAAAATTAACCGGAATAATTTTCTTCACCTCCGGAACTTGTTGCAACACCACGCTTTCAATGCCCGATTTAAAGGTCATGTAACTTTGCGGACAAGTACCACAAGAGCCTATCAGTCGAATTTTTAGCGTCATTTCATCATCCAACTCCACAATTTCAACATTGCCACCATCGTCTCGCAAATACGGACGAGAAGTATCCAATGCCGCTTCAATTCGTACTAAAATGTCTTCCGTTGCACTCATGTTGGCGAAAGTAAGATTAATCTGTTACATCTTCAGAAATTAATCCGAATCGAACCAATTCCGTTGCCGCAAAAGCACTCTGCTCCACACGAATTAAAAAGGCCTTCTCATCAAAGTTGGCCGAAGTGTTCCAATTGATAGCGGTTTCATGTATCAACTGCATAAATTCGTAGCGTGTAGTGGTGCCGTCATCATCCAATAACAAAGGATAATTTTTGATATAAAACACAATTTCGTTGGCCTTAACCCACGATAAATCGTTCAAACAATCGTACAAGGCATCCAAATTTTTTCCGAAATAATCGGGGAGTTGAAAGGCGCTCTCCAATTGTTCGTACAACATCTCTTCCGTTTGCGATGCCTTTCCATCTATCACTGCTACAAAGGCACCCGGAAATAACTGCTCGATATTTTGACCGCCTGGAACTAACGCTACCACTTCCATTTATTCTATTTTTTTGAAGGTTCTGTAATGATCGTTGGTGTAATAAGCCGACTTGTCCTTCCCTGTTATCAGTCGCTCTGCACCTCTGTTTTGTCCGTTTACTTTTGGATTCACATCCCATTCGTTATAGGTTGTTGTTTCCGGCAAACGATGTTCTCTATTCTGAAATACTCTTCCGCCCACATAACCTTTCGGTGCTTCGCCATGGGCTTTCACATAGTTCAATACCTCTATAACTTTTTGCGGAATATCTGCCGATTGCTCAGTTGGCGCATCGGCAGGCTCATCCACATGAACAGTTTGCTGTTGTTCTGTTTTAGGAGCAACTACCGTTTCTGTTTTTGTACCTGATCTCCCGAACCAAAATGCAGCCAAAGCCACCACCAATAGAACGAGGAGATATTTATAATTGAATTTCATTTACGATGAATGATTTATTGATTTATGATTTTGCGCAACACACATTAATCGGCCAATAAGGCTTTCTCTGCTTTCTTCGCATTAACAATCGCAATTTGCTGAGCCACATTGGTTGCCAAATCTTCAAAAGCTTTGTAGGCCGGGTTCTGCGTATCATCCGTCATCATAATGGGTTTGCCGTTATCGCCTCCTTCGCGCACCGATTGCACCAACGGCACTTCCGCTAACAATGGCAATTCATATTCTTCGGCTAATTTTTTTCCGCCACCTTCGCCAAATAAATAATATTTATTGTTCGGTAATTCTGCCGGTGTGAAATAGGCCATGTTCTCCACTATCCCTAAAATAGGCACATTGATGGTATCTAGGCGAAACATCGACAATGCTTTCCGCGCATCGGCAATAGCCACTTCTTGCGGAGTAGTAACAATCACAGCACTGGTTACATTCACCGTTTGAATCATCGTTAAATGCACATCGCCAGTTCCCGGAGGCGTATCAATAATCAAGTAATCTAGTTTACCCCAAATACAATCCGTTACAAATTGCTTCAATGCCGAAGAGACCATAGCGCCACGCCAAACAATAGCCTGACGATCGTCTACCAAAAGTCCTATCGATAATACTTTTATGCCCTCAACTTCCAATGGAACGATGTAATGCTTCTCTTTAATCATGCGCACTTCGGGGCGTTTGCCGCGAATGCCCAACATGGTAGGAATAGACGGACCGTGTATATCGGCATCAATTATGCCCACTTGAGCCCCTTGCTTCGCCAATGCCAGTGCTAGATTCACCGAAACAGTAGATTTGCCCACACCGCCTTTGCCTGAAGCCACACAAATAATATTTTTCACACTCGGCAAAACATTAATGGCTGAATTACGGTGCGATGTGACATTGGCATCCATGGTAATATCAACCACCACATTCTCGCCAAATGCCGATTTGATGGCATTTACGCAGTCTTTCTTAATCAGCTCTTTGAGCGGACAAGCGGGCGTAGTTAACGTTACCTTGAAAGCAATTTTATTATCAGAAATGGCAATTTCAGAAATCATGCCCAGCGTTACCAAATCTTTTTTCAAATCCGGATCCTGCACATTGCGGAGAGCGGCTAATACTTGTTCTTGCGTCACAATAGAATTTTATGCAAACCAACACGAATTTTTCCAAAAAAGGCATAGTGGATTGTGAAAAATTTAAAAGGGGTGAGGAAGCTACTAGCTTTTAGTCGCTAGCCATTAGAAAAATACAATACGAGCCCTCCTTTCTAGCTTCTAGCAGCTAGTGGCTAAAAGCTTCTTACATCTTCCCCTCATCCGCAAAACTGAAGTACGCATTATCGCCAATAATCAAATGATCTAGTAGCGTAATTTCGAAAAACAAAGCAGCCGATTTGATTTGCTGTGTAATTTTCTCATCGGCACCTGACGGACGTAAATTCCCCGAAGGATGATTATGTGCAATCGCAATGCTTGTGGATAGTTTCTCTACGGCCACTTTCATAATCATACGCACATCTGCCACAGTTCCCGAAATACCGCCACTGCTCATCACCTGGTGATGAATGACACGATTGGCCCGATTCATACAAATCAATAAAAAAGCTTCGTAGGGTAAGTCCGCTAAATGCTGTTGCGCAAATTGAAACAACTGCTTCGAACTTTCCATTTTCGGCTTTTCAAGTGCATCGGTGCCTTGTCTGCGTTTGCCAATTTCCAAAGCGGCAATTATGCTAATCGCTTTAGCTTCACCAATGCCTTTGAATTTGCACAGTTCAGCAACACCCAACTTTCCGAGTTCATTCAAATTGTTGGAAACGCCATCCATAATGCGTTTTGCTAAATCCACGGCTGTTTCTTTTCCGCTACCGGTGGCAATTAAAATGGCAATGAGTTCTGCATTGGAAAGACTGTGGCGCCCTTTCAGTAAGAGCTTTTCTCGCGGACGGTCTTCTTCTGCCCACGTTTTGATAGTGAGCGCTTTTGGAGATTCTTCCATAATGGGGTTTTTATGATAAGACAATACAACAAATAAAAAGATTTTCAAGCATAACGCAAAGAGGCGTTCTCAGCTTTTGTAGGTCGTTAACTCGTTAAAGCGCAAAGCCTCTTTTTCGTTCAATGAAAAATCTTTAACCGCCATGAGCATGGCCTTGTTGGCAGTGAACAATTCGCGATTGACATTCAATGCAATCGTCATGTCGATATCTTCAATGGGCGAGTGCTGTGCTTCTTTGTAAAAAGAGGTCAATGCTATACTATAACTAGTGGTTATCACATTAAATAGTTGCTGCATTGTTTCAAAACTTGGATCTTCCTTTTGTTGCAACACAGCATACATTTTTGCATACAACACTTTAGTTTCGTTCTTTTGTTGAATGTAGAAATGGTACTTAATATCTTTTGAAGAATGGCTCAAATTCGAGATATCACTTGTAATATCGTTTATGCTTTTAACCGCATACATAGCACTGCGGGCTACTGATACCAATTGATTCAACTGCACATTCTCCTCATCTTCTAACTTCACGCGTAACTCCAAATAGAACGACTGCAGCTCGCCTTGAAACTGCCGTAAAAAAGCATACTTCTCGTCTTTTGTTTTAGGCATAAACTTGCGCGAATCGTTCAATGCTTTAAACACTGTATGCTCTTCCATGTCGCTCGTATCGAGATCGAATTGTTCGAGATTTAATAGCATGCAATTGTACATGAAGTATTCCACATCGCGCTTGTATAAATCAAGAGCCGTTTCAGGTTCAGAAGTTGTTGCATGACCTATAAATGCAGCGAATGCAGCGTCTGTGGTTTTAAAAAAGCGTTCCAGAAAATGCACAAAAGGCTGCAGAAACGGTAAGAAAATAAGTACACTAAGTAAATTCACCAAGCTCGAAAATGTAACCAATCCAATTAAAGGATCTTTGATGTTAAACACATTGGTAATTAAATTGAGTATTGGCGTTAGACATGCAAAAGCCAAAACCGTTAATACAATATTGAAAATAAAATTGCCCAATACCACTCTTTTCTTAGCGGCATTCCCTCCTATAGCGCTCAACAAAATTTTGATGGTGGTGCCCGTTTCAGAACCCAACACAATAGCTGTGGCTGCAGGAAATTCAATGGCTCCGGAATGCAATGCACTTAGGGTTAATGCCATAGTAACCGAACTCGATTGCACCAACAATGTAATGAGAAATCCAATCAGCAGAAACACCGCCAAATTCATGTGTGCATAGGCTTGAAAATCGAAGGTTTGCACCTGCGCTTCCATGGCTGTTTTCATAAACGATAAGCCAATAAACAACAAGCCGAATCCTAATAAAAACATCGACAAGTATTTTATCGTTTTCCGTTTTCCAAACAAAATCAGCATTAATCCACCAACAAACACAGCGGGATAAGCCAACACTTCCATATTCATTTTGAAGCCTATCAACGCAACAACCCAACTATCGAGCGTTGTACCTAAATTCGCACCAAGAATAATGGCCAATGCATTTTTCATGGTAAACACACCCGCTCCTACAAAAGCTAACACCATCAATGAAACCATGGAGCTACTTTGCAATACACCGGTTACAATAGCACCTCCGGCTACTGCGCCAATACTATTCTTTGTTATGCGTTGCAGGAAAAGTTTAAACCGTCTGCCCGACAAATTTTTCAACGATTCCTCAATCAAATACATTGCGAATAAAAACAAACCAACACCACCGGCTAGCTTTAAAATCGGAACTAGTAAATCCATTTAAAACCAATTTTTAATGCGTGTAACAAAATTCGGTGCTGTTGTATTTGTTTCGATTTCTCCAATTAAAAAACCATAGGGTTTCAGGGATTCAACATGGTCGCACACAATTTTAAACATAGCGGTTAGCGGTATGGCCAACACAATACCCGGAATGCCCCAAATCAATTCGCCAAGGACTAATGCAATGATGGTAAAAAAAGGATTAATTTTCACCTGTGGCCCTAAAATTAAGGGTTCCAACACCCACCCTTGAATCAACTGTACAATACCATAAGTTAAAACAATACCCCCTAACATGGCAAAGCTTCCACCATTTACGGCAGCTACAAGCACAGTAATGGCGGTTCCTGTGATATTTCCAATGAAAGGCACTATCTCTAAAAACCCACAAATAACAGCGAAAAGAATGGCATTTTTCACACCTAGTACTGAAAACCCAATGCCGTACATCACCCATAAACAAACAATCATTTTTGCTAAGCCCACTAAATATTGTTGCGAAACATTCGTAGCTCTTAATAGCACTTGCTCTACATTTTCTTTTTGCTCTGCTGCCGATAACTTTAAAATGAAAACCTTAATATGTCCTCTGTAAATCAACAACAGCAATAGATACACCAAAACTAAAATAGAACTGGTGAGTATGAACGATAACGATCCGGCTAGAGACGACAAGAATGCACTAATACTGTCTTGTTGATTTTTCAACATATCTTTTTGTTCGTTGAGCGAAATCCCAAAATGCGCTAAAAGGTATTGTTGAAGTTGAGCTGTTGTTTCTACTACTTTTTGTTTCACCAACGAGACATCCGTAACCAACGAAGATATCTGCCAGCCTACTAAGGCAAAAAATCCTGCAACGGCCAACAGCAAAGTAAACAAGCAAATGAAGGAGGCAACAATGCGAGGTGCTTTTTTCTTTTCCATCCACTTACAAAATGGAAGAAATAATGTGGCCAGAACTCCGCCAATAGCAAAGGGAATAAGGAAATCTTTGGCAACATATAATCCTGCAGTAACAAGAAAAACGAGCAACATTTTTTTGATAAATGACGTGGATAGTGTATTCATAAACGGAGTTAAATGTTATTGCTCTAAAGTTACTCCTATTTAAGCGGATAATGTTATAAGTTGAATTAAATATCTACAAAGTACATAAACAGTGAATTCGAGCTTTCAGTTATTTAGTTGAAAAATTTCATAACAGAGATTTACATTTATGCGCTATTTTGTGCATCTTATCACTGCAATTAAAATGAAGAGGAAATGAACTACTGGCTAGTTAAATCGGAACCATCAACCTATTCGATTGATGATTTGAAAAAGGAAAAACAAACCTTTTGGAGCGGTGTGCGCAATTATACGGCTCGCAACAACCTCAAAGCAATGGCAAAAGGCGATATCTGTATTTTTTATCATTCGGTGAAAGATCCCGCTATTGTTGGCTTGTGTAAGGTAGTGAAAGAACATTATCAAGATCCAACAACCGATGAAACAGCTTGGGTGGTAGTAGATGTTGCCTTCTTGGAAAAATTCAAAAAAGAAATTCCATTAGGTGAGGTGAAGAATCATCCTAAATTGGCGAACATGGAATTGTTACGCCAGTCGCGTTTATCGGTACAAAAAGTGACACAAGAAGAATTTGATTACATTATTTTATTAGCAAACGGAAAATGAGTTTTTTAGAAGAATTGAAATGGAGAGGCATGTTGCACGACATCATGCCGGGAACAGAAGAGTTACTGAATAAAGGCATGGTGAAAGGCTATATTGGCTTCGACCCTACGGCCGATTCATTAGGCGTGGGTAACATGGCGCAGGTGATGACGTTATTGCATTTCCAAAAAGCAGGTCACAAGCCTATTGCTTTAGTGGGCGGAGCTACAGGCATGGTGGGCGATCCAAGCGGAAAATCGGCTGAACGTAATTTGTTGGATGAAGACACCTTAAACAAAAATTTAGCCGGACAACGTAAACAATTAGAAAAGTTTCTCGACTTTAATTGTGGCGAAAATTCAGCGCAAATCGTGAATAACTACGATTGGTTTAAAGGCTTTTCTTTCCTCGAATTTATTCGCGATGTGGGCAAACACATTTCGGTGAACTATATGCTGGCGAAGGATTCTGTGAAATCGCGTTTGG